>LNAP01000512.1_pt1 | contig 43220 bp, 41 predicted proteins | sample 602601 | NCBI WGS metagenome assembly LNAP01 (sample SAMN02440304, study PRJNA202911) | soil metagenome | biome: Subtropical and temperate rainforests or woodlands; isolation source: soil samples (1 kg each in a 20% v/v slurry with milli Q water) were... ...
CCACTCGCGCCACTTCTCCTCGTCGGTGATCGACCGCTCGCGAACAGCCTCGACAAAGGGGTTGTTGAACAGCAGGCCGCGCAGGCGGATTTGATGCTGCGGCCGATATCGCACCTTATCGCTCGGCGTGGCGACCAGCGGGCTGTCCAGGTTTGACCCCAGCACGCCCAAGAACTCGAGCACCGTCAAATGCGGCAACTGCTCGTCATAGAGGCGGTGGCCCCAGATGTGCTCATCGACGGCGAAATCGACCCGGTCAATGTCAATGCGCTGCCTCATTCGGAAATCCTCACGGTGATGGGCCGAGAGAACCCGTGGCCGCCCTGCTCAATGTCGATGAAGTTCAGCGTCAGCGATCCACTGTCGGCGCCCGCCTCATCGTCGTCGTCCTGCTGGCTGCGGCCCCGGATGAGCTCGGCCTTGCGCAGCAGCTTGGCCTTGAACGCCAGCATGTCTTCCAAGCACTCGTTGGAGAAGCTGCCTGGCAGCGCGCCTTCGGCCACCCGCGAGAGAAACTCAAAGCGCACAGGCGTCAGGTCGAAGGCCACGGAATTTCCAGCGCCCTGTGCAAGCGACACGTCTAGACAGGGGCGGCCCGTCTTCGCCTCGAGCTTGACCGCCATGCCAACACCATTGAGCCGGCGCGATGGGGCCTCGGTGTCGCACAGCACGCTCACGCGCGACTGCGTGAAGCCACCAGAGCTGGCGACAAAGATGCGGTCCACGTTGTCGATCAAGAGGCCCGTCATCACGCGATTGAGGCCGCGCACCAGCCGGCCGCGCACGGTCTCGGCGACGGGCTTCTTGTCGAGCAAGGCCGCGCGCATCTCCAAGTATTCGCCCGCGAAGCGAAACACGGTCATCGACCAGAAGGGGTAGCCCTCCTCGCCCGGAGGCAGCGTGAAGAAGAGGCGGCGGCGCTGCTCTTGCAACAGGTCCATGAAGCCGGCGGCTCCGCCGTCGATGCGGGCGGCCGCCCGCAGCCCCTCCGGCGAGAGATCGCGGAGCCAGTCGATCCGCTCCAGCCGCGCGCCGTTGCCGAGATGGAACCGCGCCACCGAATCGATCAGCCGGCCCTTCGGCGTGCGCGCCTTCAGGAAATAATGTGCCGCGAGCGGTTCGAGCACCGCACGCAGTTGCGCCGTCAGTTCGGCGTTCTCGAACCAGTCCGGTTCGTCGAGATGAACGAGCAACGCGCGGTCTTCGTCGGATAGCGGAACGTCGTTCGCCTGCTTCAGCCATTGCATGAAACCCGGCACCGGCGACAGCGTCACGAAATTCTCCAGCTTCGGCAGTTCGCGGCGCAATTCCTCGACCACCTGCTTGATCAGGAAACTGCCGAAGGAAATGCCGCCAAGCCCTTTTTGCGTATTCGAGATCGAATAGAACACCGCGGTGCGGGCGCGCTCGATCGGCACCGGCTGGCGGTCTTCGGCGAGCAGCGGCGCAATCGCGGTCGGAATCGTTTCGGTCAGCGCCACCTCGACGAAAATCAGGGGCTCGTCGACCAAGGCCGGATGGAAGAATGCATAACAGCGTCGGTCGATGGGGTCGATGCGGCGGCGCAGATCGTCCCAGTCACGGATTTCGTGCACCGCCTCATAGCGAATGATCTGTTCCAGAATGTTGGCCGGCGTCGACCAGTCTATCCTGCGCAGCACGAGAAATCCCCTGTTGAACCATGAAGACAGCAGATGTACGACGTCGCGGTCGAGCGCGGCGAGATCCTTGTGGTGGCCGTTCATCAGGCCCAGCAGATCGGCGCGCAGCGCCACCAGCGCGCTGGTGCCGCCCGGCGCACGGTTGAGCCGGCGGATCAATTCCTGCCGCCGTGGCTCCGATGCAAAATGCAGGTCGCTGGCGTCCTCGTCGGTCGGCTCCGCGCGCCACGCCTCGATCGCCTGCGCGAGCTTTCCCCGGTCCGGACCATAGTTGCGGGCCAGCGTCTCGAAGAACGACAGCCGGCCGGCCTCGTCGAGGTGCTGGTAGCGGTCGATGACCTCGCGCGCCATCGCAGTACCGGAGGCTTCGCCCCGGCCGGACAGCAATGCCTCGCACAATTCGATCAGGTCGGACGCATCCTGTTTCGGACCCGATGATCCGCCACGCCGCAGCAAGGTGCGCCCCCGGTCGGAGATCGAGGCCAGCAGGTCCGAGAAGAAGGCGTTGTTCATGGCGGGCAAGGCGAATCCAGTCCGGTGCAATTGTTACATGGAATTTAGGCCGGAGCGCATCACAATCAAGCGGGCAGAATCTTGTCGCGAACGCACAGACTGGTCATGCCCCGCCACCGGGTCTCGCCTCCGGCGAGCCCGATGACAGGCTCCAGCGGGGCATCCAGTACGCCACGGCGTTGCGGTTCATCACCAGCGCTTCGGAATACTGGATTACCCGCTTTCGCGGGTAACGACACCTTTTCCTGCGGGTGCCTCACCATCAGCCTCATTTCTTCTCCGCAAATTCAGTCGGCGTCTTCCCCGTAACTTGCCGGAACGCATGGGAAAAAGCCGGGAAGCTGGCATAGCCGAGATCGGCAGCCAGTTGCTTGACAGAAATATTGCCGTCAACGGACAGTCTTTCGATTGCGGCCGCAATACGTGCGCGCTGGCACCAGCTCTTGAAGCTCAATTGCGTCTCCGACGTGAACAGCCGCGACAGCGTTCGCGCCGAGGTTCCGACCTCGCGCGCCAGGCTCTCGATTTCATGCAAACCGGTGGGATCGCCGAGCACGATGTGCGCCGCGCGCCGGCAGCGCGGCTCATGCGGCAGCGGAATGAAGGTGGCGGAATCTTCGGCCTGATGCAGTTCAAGCATGGCCAGCCTGACCAGCAGTTTGGTGCGATCGGGATCGTCGCGGCCATCGAACAGCGCCAGGATCGCCTGGTGCAGCAGCGGCGAGACCCGCACCACGAATTCGGTATCGAGGCTCGCGCTACGCCGCTCGCGCTTGAGCCATGCGAGGTCGAAATACAGCGTGCGCATCTCGATATCCGCGAGCACGTCGATGGAATGTTCCAGCCGCGCCGGCACCCATACCGCGCGGTCCGGCGGCACCAGCCAGCGTCCCTTGGGCGTGGTGACCTGCATCGTACCCTCGGCGGCGTACACCAGTTGCGCTTCGCGGTGCATGTGGGTGTCGAGCCGAAGGCCCTTCTTGTAGCTGCGCGCGACCAGATGGAGGCCATCGCCGGTGGCGCGCTGGCCTTTCAGAATAGCAATAATTGGCGTTTCGGCGACACTCATTGGCGACATCCCGTCAGAGCGAAAACATATAACCCAATTCAAACGATTTGAGGATTCGCCTGAGGATTTTGAGCATGAACAGCCCAACGCGGGTAATCGGCTTCGTCAACGCCGCGCACTTTATCGACCATTATGCGATGCTGATCTTCGCCGCCGCCGTCATCGTCATGGGCCCGGCGCTCGGCATGGCCTATTCCGAACTGCTGCCCTATGCGACGCCGGGCTTCGTTGCCTTCGGCGCGGGGTCGCTGCTGACCGGCTGGCTCGGCGACCGCTGGAGCCGCCGCCACATGATGGTGATCTTCTTTATCGGCATCGGCGCGTCGATGATCGCGGTCGGCCTGGTGCAGACGCCGCTGCAGCTCGGCGCGGCGTTGCTGTCGATCGGCCTGTTCGCATCGATCTATCATCCCGTCGGCACCGCCATGATCGTGTCCTACGCCGACCGGCTCGGCCGCGAGATGGGGCTCAACGGCGTCTGGGGCAATCTCGGCGTGGCATCCTCGGCGCTGGTCACCGGTGTGATCGGCCAGTATCTCGGCTGGCGCTGGTCTTTTGTCGTTCCCGGCATTGTCACGATCCTGATCGGCGTCGCCTTCACGCGGATGGTGGTTCACGAGGATCGCTCCGGCTTCAAGCAGGCGGCGGCGCAGGCGCGGGTCGCGAAAAAGGACATGTGGCGCGTGATCGTATCGCTGTTGATCGTGGTGATCGCGATCTCCACCACCTTCAATGCGGTGACGGTCGCGCTGCCGAAACTGTTCGCGGAACGGCTGGCCGACCTGACCAGGAGCCCGGCGCTGCTCGGGGTCATTGCTGCGTGCGTCTATGTGTTCGGCGCGATGACGCAATACACCATCGGCAAGCTGATCGACCGCTATTCGCTGAAAGCCGTCTCATTGCCGCTATCTTTCATGCTGGCGCCGTTCCTGTATCTGGCGGCGACGCTGTCGAACCTGCCGCTGATCCTGGCTTCGATCGGCATCGTGATGGGCGCGTTCGGCCAGGTCACCGTCAACGATGCCATGGTGGGCAAATACACCAGCGAGGAATGGCGCTCGCGCGCCTACTCGATCCGCTATTTCATCGGCTTTACTGCGGCAGGAGCATCGGTCGGCCTGGTGGCATGGCTGTACGAGCAGGGCGGCTTTACCACGATGCTGCATGCGTTCGGCGCGCTGTGCCTGCTGGTGATCGCGGCGGCGATCATCCTGCCGACCGAGATCAAGGTGCCGGCGGCGCAGACGCCTCAGTTGCGGCTGCGCGAGGGTCGCAGCGCTGAGGCCTGAGCGGGCACCATCCTCCATTTCGATAGACTGGGATTTATTCGGGTTTTCCGGCCGAAGGTTCTGTTTCGCTCAAATATTGTGCATGTATGCATGCAAATTGATCAGTGATATGTCTCGGTTTGATATGCAAAAAAGCACATTGAGTTGCACAACTCGGCATTTTCTTTCGATATAAATGCGCAAAGATGACCGCGATCAAATCTCGCGGGCCGAAGTCTGAATGCGCAACGCACTCTCCAAGCTGAACTCCAGGAGGCTTCGCCGCGGCGTCGAGCTGGTGGTCGGGCCGATTTTGCTGATCGCCATCTGGTGGCTCGCGGCAAAAGGAGGATGGGTCAACAAGGACCTGTTGCCGGCGCCGATTCAAACGCTTCGCGATACCGCGTCGAACATCTGGTCCGGCAGCATGACCAAGGATTTCGTTCGCACGCTGGTCCGGGTGGCGTATTCGATCGTCATCGCGATCGTTGCCGGCGTGCCGGTCGGCATCGTGCTCGGCGCCAAGGCGGCGGTGTATCGTTCGGTCGAGTTCATCGTTGATTTCTTCCGCTCCACGCCGGCGACCGCGCTGTTTCCCCTGTTCCTGCTGCTGTTCGGCCTCGGCGATCTGGCAAAGATCGCGGTCGCAGCCTTCGCTGCATGGCTCGTCATCGTCTTCAATGTCGCCTACGGCGTGATGAATGCACGGCAGACCCGCATTCTCGCCGCGCGGTCGATGGGCGCTTCCTCGCTGCGCATTTTCCGCGACGTCATCTTCTTCGAGACATTGCCGCAAACCTTCGTCGGCCTGCGCACCGCCGTCTCGCTCGCGCTCGTCGTCATCATCGTGGCCGAGATGTTCATCGGAGCCACCGACGGCATGGGCCATCGCATCATCGATGCCCAGATCTCCTACTCGCTGACGGACATGTACGGCTCCATCCTCGTCGCAGGCGCGATGGGCTACGGGCTGAACCTCGCACTGCTTTTCCTGGAACGTTCCGTCATTCACTGGTCCGGCAAATAGCCGTCGTTTTTAAGAGGTACACGCGATGTCAAAGTCAGTTCTGTTCGCCGCCACCGTCGCGGCCGCTATTTCGACGATGGGCGGCGCCTATGCGGCCTGCGACAAGATGGAAAAGGTGACCGCGGTCTGGCTGCCGATCATGCAGACCACGGCCTACTACGTCGCCATCGAAGAGAAGCTGTTCGAAAAGGCCTGCATCGAAATCGAATCCAACAAGCTGGAGTCCCCGAACCAGATCATCGATGCGCTGATCGCCGAGCGTGCCGATTTCGGACCGCCCGGCGCCGCCGCCGGCATCGCGATGATCGCGGAATCGAAGTTTCCCGGAAAACTCAAGATCTTCGGGCTCCAGGGAGGCGGCATCGCCGTCAACCGCATCAATGACGGCCTGATCGTCAAGCCGGATAGCCCCATCAAGAGCTTTGCCGACCTCAAGGGCAAGACGCTGGGCCACGTGCCCGGCATCCAGTGGCGGACGATTTCCAGGCATATGGTGCGGGCGGCCGGCCTCGATCCGGACAAGGACGTCAAGCTCGTCGATCTCGCGGTGGCGATGCAGGTGCCGGCGGTGGTCGGCGGCACGGTGGACGCGACGCTGTCGCTCGAACCGGTGGGCTCTGTTGCGGTCGCGTCCGGCAAGGCGATCCGCGCCATGACCAATCCCGTCGCCGCCGTGATCGCCGATCCCTTCTATTCGGGCGCCTCCATCATGACGACGAAATTCCTGAAGGAGCGGCCCACCGTCGCCAAGCGCGTCGTCGCCGTGATCGACGAGGCGACCGACCTGGTGAATGCCAATTTCGGAAAATACAAGGCTGTGCTGCCGAACTTCACCCCGATCAAGGCGGATCAGCTTGAACTGGTGGCGCAGCCCTATCTGCGCGGCTTCAAGGACCTCAACGATACCGACATAAAATCCTATCAGGCGCTGGTCGATATCTTCATCAAGGAAGGCGTCCTGGCTGGCCCGCTCAACGTCCGCGACAAGCTGCTGACCCAGCCCGAACTTGGAAATTGACCATGGGCAGGAGCAACATCGCCCCGATCAGAGCCGGTGAGGTTGCAACGATGCCCGCGCCGGAGCTCTCGATGCCGAAGGCGCCGCGGCAGCCGCTGATGACGGTCCGCGGCTTGCGGAAGGCCTTCGACGACGCCGTTGTCTACGACGACTTCGCGATCGACCTCCCGCTCAAGCATTTCATCTCGGTGTTCGGCCCGAATGGATGCGGGAAAAGCACGCTGATCAACATGGTCTCCGGCCTGCTGCCGATGGACGCCGGCGAAGTTCTGTACGACGGCCAGCTCATCAGCGAGACCCGCGTCTCCTATGTCTTCCAGAATTATCGCGAGGCGCTGTTTCCGTGGCTGAGGGCGATCGACAATATCCACTACCCGCTGAAGGTGATGGGTGCGCCGCGCAAGGAGCGCCACCGTCGCGTGGAAAAGCTGCTAGCGGAATTCGAAGTGCGCATCGATCTCAATGCCTATCCATACACCCTGTCAGGCGGGCAGCAGCAGACGGTATCGATCCTACGCGCGCTGGTGACCGAACCGGAAGTGCTGTTCCTGGATGAGCCGTTCTCGGCGCTCGACTACGAGATGACGATGTTCATGCGCGAACAGCTCCAGAAGATTTTCATGAAGACCAGGACCACCATGCTGCTGGTGTCGCATGACCTGGATGAAGCGATCGAGCTGGCGGACAAGGTCGTGCTGCTCACGCGAAGACCGACCAGGGTGGCCGAGATCGTCGATATCGACTTGCCATGGCCGCGCAACCTGGAAGTCACCACCGGCGAAAGTTTTATGGCGCTCAAGCGTCACTGCCTCGACCGCTTCTGGCAGGAGGTGAAGAAGTGAACGCCATTGCATCTCATCGCCATCGTGTCTCGACGGCGTGGATTTAATTCAAGAGATCATCGACCAACTGGAGATCAAGATGAGCAAGCGCCGTTTTCGCGCCGCCGCAGTGCAGACACTCGCCCGGCTTGGAGATTTCGACCACAACATCGCGCTCGCCACGCAATATGTCGAGGACGCGGTAAGGCAGGGCGCCGAATTGATCGTGTTCCCGGAATGCATGGATACGGGTTATCTGTTCGATTCCGCCGAGCATTGCCGCGAGCTTGCCGAAACCGTGACCGATGGCCCGTTTGTCACCGCACTGTCGCAGCTCAGCCGCAGGCATGGCGTCTATATCGCCAGCGGAATCACCGAATGGGATCCGGCCAAGGAGAAGATCTTCAACAGCGGGATCATGTTCGACCGTAGCGGTAACGTCGCGTGCCACTACCACAAGCAGTTTCTGGCGACGCATGATCAGAACTGGTTCGCCTTCGGCGAGCGCGGATGCCCGGTGGTCGATACGGATCTGGGCCGGATCGGCCTGTTGATTTGTTTCGACGGCCGGATTCCGGAAATCTTCCGGGCCATGGCGATGCAGGGAGCGGAAGTGATCGTCGATATGGCGAATTTCTTCGCCATGGATCAGGCCGATATGTGGGGCCCGGCGCGAAGCTACGAAAATGGCGTCTGGCTGGTGGCGGCCACGAAGGCCGGCCATGAGCGGTCAATCTATTATCCGGGCGGCAGCATGATCGTCGACCCCAAGGGACGCGTGTTGTCCAAGGTGCCCTACGACACCCACGGAATGGCTGTCGCCACCGTCGATCTCGATGCCGCAGCCGACAAATCGATCTATGCCGCCAACGACAAGATCAGGGATCGGCGGCCGGAAACCTACGGGATCATGGCGCTGCCCTACGAGCAGACGCCGGTTTACGGCGTGGCGGACCAGCCGCTGATTCCGTCGAAATCAGTGACCAAAGTCGCGGCGATACAGATGCATGTGACCGGCGAGACTTCCGTTGCAGCCGTCCTGGACATGGTGGATCACACCGCGAAGCTCGGAGCAAAGGTTCTGGTGCTGCCGGAATACGCATTCTCGGGCGAATACATTCTGTCCGGAAAGGAAGCAGCCCTGCTTGCTGATCAGAGCGCATCGAATCTTTCCGGCGTCTCGGCCATCGCGGCGAAGTATGGCTGCCTGATCGCCGCCCCCATCGTCGAGCGGGCTGCGGCCGGACTTTACGTGACGACCGTGCTGGTTGGTCCCAGCGGTAAGGAGATCGGCCGATACCGGAAGACGCACCTCACCGCTGAAGAACGGAAATGGGCCGTTGCCGGCTATGAATACCCGGTGTTCGACACGCCGTTCGGCCGCATCGGCGTGATGTCGGGCTATGACGCGGTATTTCCCGAAACGTCGCGATGCCTCGCCATCGGGGGAGCGGACATCATCCTGTGGCCGGCCTCGTTGCGTGAGCCGTTCGAACGGGAGCTGCTGGCCGTGCCGCGCGCCGAGGACAACCGGGTCGCCGTCGTGCTGGCCAATCGCGTCGACTCGCCTTATCCGGGCGGCAGCGTCGTCATTCCACCCAACGGCTTCCCGCAATGGGATATCAACGTCGCAGCCCCCCGCGTGCTGAAGCTTGGCGCGGTGATGCCCAAGCATATCGATCTCGCAGTGTGCCGGCAGAAGCTGATGATCCCGAAGGTCGATATGTTTGCAAACCGGCTGGTTGAGACATACGCTCCCATTGTCGCGGCGTAGCCGAACCGGGGTGGGCGTGCTGGCCGACCGCGACTCAAGGGCCGGCGGCGTAGCGCGCCGGCCGCCGAAGGACTGCCGGGGGAGTGGCGAAGCCGCAACGCAAGCTCCGTTATGACTGGAACGATGTCGTCTACTTCCTGGAGATGGCGCGTCAGCGAAATCTCGTTCGCGTTGCCGAGCGGCTGAAAGTCGACCACACTACCGTGAGCCGGCGCATCCGTGAATTGGAGCGCAGCCTGGGCTCCAAACTGTTCAAGCGCAGCAAGTCTGGCTTTACCTTGACCGAGATGGGTTTGCGCCTGCTGCAATACGCGGAGGGCATGGAGAGCCAGGCGAACCTGATGGCCGAAGCCATCGGGATCGAGGCGGCGGAAGCCGGAGGCGCGGTTCGCATCGCGGCGATGGAGGGGATCGGCAGCTTCTACCTCACCAAGTGCATCGGCGATTTCAACAAGATCTATCCGTCGATCCAGGTCGAATTGATAACGGACACGCGGCTGCTCGATCTGAGCCGGCGCGAGGCCGATATTTTCGTCAGCTTCTTCCGGCCGCAGGGCAAGCGGTTGTCGGTCAAGAAGGTCGGCGAGTTCAAGATTTCGCTCTACAGTTCGAGCACGTATTTTGATGATCGCGAATATCCAAGGACGGTGAAAGAGCTCGCCGATCATGCCTTCATCGACTTCATCGATGATCACATCTACAGCAAGGAAAATCGCTGGCTGTCCGATATCCTGCGTCCCGCGCACACCATCTTCCGCAGCACCAGTCTCGTTGCGCAATATATCGCCGTATCAGGCGGGCAGGGCATTGCGATGCTTCCGTCCTACGTTGCCGCGGAGGCCAAGGACCTGCGGCCGGTGATGCCGGAACTCTTCACGATACGGGACATCTGGCTTTCCGTTCATGAAGACCTGCTTCACATCGCGCGCATCAAGGCGGTGATCGCATTTCTGGAGAAGCGCATCGAGGCGGATAAGGCGTTCCTGAATTCGGTTATTGGGAAGGCAAGGCGAATCTGACGAAAGGCAGGTTCAGGATCGCCGTCCGAAAAGCTTCCGGAACAGCGCCTGCGACTTGGGAAACTTGTTGTTGTCGATCTGTGTGGGCCATAATCCGTCGACGTCGAAATAAGCGGCGTAAGCGATATGGCTCTCGTTCTCGATGAACCATGCGTGCATCTGTGCAATGAAAAATGGGTTGTCGCCGAAATTGCCGACGCCCCATTCGGGATAGCTCATCAGCTTGCCGTGTCGGGCGGCAAAGTCCCGGTGCCATTGCAGCCCAAATGGTGCTTTCAGATAGAAGGTCTCCCATCGCTGCTCGGGCGAGCCTTCATATTTGAAATCGTAGACATCGAGGCCGATATAGTCGACGACGTCATCGCCGGGGTAGGTGAGATCGGCGGGAATGTCCTGAGGTCCCCAGCCCGGGCACCAATCATATTTGAAGCCGTCCGAGTGACGCCGGAAGATCTCGACGACGCGCCGGAACGCCCTGATGTAATCGGCTTCCTGGCCCTTGGCGAACCAGGGCATGGCATCGAGGTTCATCTCCCAGCCCAGGCGGATGATGGCGTTCGGCTGCGCGTCGGCGATCGCCTTTGCCGCGGCTTCGAATTCGGCGTCGTGCAGGCCGTCGGCGACATCGGCGAGCGGGGTTGCCTTCACCGTCAGCGGCACCGACCAGACGACGTTGCGCGCCGGGTTGAGCTTTTTCCAGATCCCCGGCACCCACGTCAGCTTGTTGAAATCGTCCCATGTCGATTGAGCGTAGAAGTCGACGCCCACCACGGATGAGGGTGGCTGATTCAGCCATTTCTCCCAGGCCTGCAGCGTGCGTTCGCGGCCGACGGGTCCCCAGTTGACAAATGCGCCGGCGAATTTTGACGGGTTCACGGCGACGCGCGATGCGGCTTTTGGTTCGCCGAAGGCCGGCAGCATTCCCCCGAGCACCAGGGCCGCAACGGCTATGGCGAGCTTTCCCGTGGCGCGTCGATCAATTCGCGGCATTGTCGGCCTTCGCGATTTTCCCGATAAAGGCGGCTGACAATCTTCGGCCGACTTCGACGGAGCCTTGCGCGGTGAGGTGACCCGCGTCGAACTGCAGGGGAATGTCGCCTTCGGCGAATTCATCGCAATGGCCGCTGCGGCACACCGCATCGTAGACCGAAAGATAGGTCGCGCCCTTGGCCGTGACGATCCGGCGCAGCTCGCGGTCACGCTCCCGGATCCCGGCGGTGCGGGTGCGGCTGGCGATGAAACGGTTGTTGCGCAGGATCTCGTCGGCCAGAAGGCGCGGCAGGGCGCCGTCATATTCGACGATCGGCCCGAGCACGGTGACATCGAGGCCCCGCAGCTTCAGCGCATCGAGCGTGCTTAGCAAAGCAGGGATATCCTCGTCTTTCCAGGACGCCGACAGGAGGACCTTGTCGACCCTGTTGTTCGCCAGAAAGTCGTTGAAGACAAATTGCATGAGTTTTGGACAGGCTCGCGTATCGAGCGCCGAGACCGGCAGCACCGCCGGACGGCAGGCGCTGGCTGTCGCCTGCATCAGGTTCACGCCGGGCATGGCGGACGACAGGCCGAACCAGAGATGGGCTGCATGGCTGTCGCCGACCAGAAGATAGTTCGGCCGTTCCGGGTCCAGTTTCATGCAGGTCTCGACATCGAGCTGCTGACGGTTAGTCGACAGGTAACACTGGCCGGACCGGAAGGTCGCCGAGGGATCGTAGGCGAGATAGGAGGCGATCGACACCACGCGCTCCGGAAAGCGGAACGGCGCCCCGCCCGCGATCAGCACCAGCCCGCACAGTGCAGCGGCCGCGGCCATCGCGGTCGAAGCCGTGCCGAAGACGGCGGTCCTGGAACTGTCCTTGCCTCTCGAGCGGAATGGCATCTCGATGAATTTCCATGACAGCCAGGCGATGCCGATCGAGATCGCCACCAGCATCAGTTTTGTCATCATGCCGGACGGGCCGTGAACGAACAGTCCGTCCGTGCGCTGAAAGACGATCAGCGGCCAGTGCCACAGATAGAGCGAATAGGAGATCAGCCCGATGAACACGACCGGTCGCAGCGACAACAGCCTTCCGATCGCCGAAATCCCGCGTTCGCTGGAAGCAATCACCAGGACCGCGCCGATGCCGGCAAGCGAAGTCATCATCAGCAGCGGCGCGGTTGACGATCCCAACAAGATTGCGGCGAGCAGGAGCAGCATGCCGACCGCGCCGCAGGTATTCCTGGAGAATGCGGTCTCCGGCGCCGGAATGAACCTGATCGCCAGCAACGCGCCGAGCGCCAGCTCCCATGCGCGGAACGGCGTGAGATAGAATGCAAAAGTGGTGTTGCGATAGCTGACCGCGAGCGCGGCCGCAAAGGACAGCGCGGCGGCCGCGGCAAACAGCAGTTTTGCGCGCTTGGGGGCGATGCGCCAGACAAGCAGCATCAGCAGGGGCACGATCAGATAAAACTGTTCCTCGACGCCGAGCGACCACGTATGCAACAGCGGCTTGGTTTCCGCCGGTGCGTCGAAATATCCGGCGGTACCGGCGAAATAGATGTTCGAGACCGAACCGACCGCGCTTGCGAGGCTCCTGGCATAATCCTCGAGCTCTACCGGCAGGCAGTAAATATAGGCCAGGACGCTCGTGACCAGGAACATCACAAACAGCGCGGGCAGGATCCGCAGCACCCGGCGCTTGTAGAAATTCCCCAGCGAGAACGACCCGGCACGGATGTCGGCATCGATCATGCCGCAGATCAGATATCCCGAAATCACGAAGAAGATATCGACGCCGACGAAGCCGCCGGGGAAGCCGGGAACGCCGGCGTGGTAGAGCAGCACGGGCATGACGGCGAGCGCCCGCAGGCCATCGATATCGGCGCGGTATTTCATCGTTCAGACCCCATCGGAGAGCGCGGTCGCGCCGTCGCAAAATCGGACACCCTGGACAGCTTAACTGTGCCGAAACGGCTTGATCTCGCGGCGCTTGCGCTGCTCGCTATGAAATCACCGCGGAAATGCGACCGTTCCGTCATGCGTCGAAACCCTTGCCGAGGAAATCGGCGATACATGGCGACGGATCAGCAATAACCGGTCCAGCGCGAGGACGACCTCGGCTGGCGCCGCCATCGTGGTTACCGTGTGCGCATTAACCGATCCGGGAAATGCCGGAGAGCCGGCGCTGACTTGGCGCCGATCTTGCTGCATGGTGGGTATTGTCCGTTCCTCGGCGCAGATCCCGGGACTGTTCATTAACCACGCCCGACTAGGATGAACGCAGCATTGTCGATGTCGCGCAGCGGCCGATCCCATCGAATGTCTTGGACAGCAGCCAACGAGTCTTGTTGTGAACAGGTCCTGCCGTGAACAGGTTGCTTGACCTCTGGACCGAGTCGCCGGTCGCCTCGATTGCCGGCCGTATCCAGGTCGCGCACATCCTGCGTGGTGCACTGTTCATCGCGGTGCTTCTGCTGGGCTGGGTTTCGCTGCAGCCCTTCGCCGATCTCGGCGACGCCAATGCCGTCGATGCCGCCGCCGGACGCGGTCTGACCTATGCCACGTTCGGCTTGCTTGCGTTGCTCTCGCTGGTGCTGGTCGCTGGAAAGCATGCGGAAGCGCTGCGTTCATTCGCATCGCCGCCCTACCTCCTGTTCGGCGCCTGGATCTGCATCAATCTTGTGTTGTCCCGCGATCCCACCGGCTCTGCGACAAGGTTTACGCTGACCGCCTTCGTGTTCACGGCTTTGGCGACGGCGCTGTTGCTGCCGGCTTCCGTGCGCGAATTGAACCGGTGGCTCGGCATCGCCGTGCTGTCGTTCCTGGCGATCTGCTATCTCGGCATCGTAATCGTGCCGCATCTCTCCATTCACATGTCGACCGATATTGCGGAGTGGCAACTGGCCGGCGACTGGAGGGGCACTTTCGACCACAAGAACACCGCGTCCGCCGTCATGGCGATGCTTGTCTTCGTCGGGATTTATCTTGCGCGCTCGGGCGCCGTGCTGGCCGGGCCGTTGATCACCGCGCTTGCGGTGGTCTTCCTGTTCTTCGCCAGGGGCAAGACTGCGACCGGGCTCTGTGTATTTATTTTCGTCCTGGTCGAACTGGTGGCGGTCGCAAAAACATTCCGGGTTCGGGCCGCGCTATGTTTTACGCCGTTGATCGTGATGAATCTGCTCAGCGTCGGCACGGTCATCAGCCCGACCCTGGCGGAAATCTCCAGATACCTTCCTTTCGACACCACCTTTACCGGGCGCAACGAAGTCTGGAAATTCGCGGTGGCGTCGATCGCGCAACGGCCGATTTTCGGCTACGGCTATTTTGCGTTTTGGGGAACCGACTTCGTGCGCAATGTCGATCCCGGCGACGCCATCGACGACTGGGTGGTGATCGCCTCGCACAGCCATAACGGCTATCTCGATACCGCACTGACGCTCGGCATTCCCGGCCTGATGCTGCTGATTGCGGTTCTCGTCGTGGTGCCGCTCAGGAATTACCACGAAGCGGACATGCGGGGACAGGCGACCCCGTTGGCCCGCATGTTCCTGCGCATCTGGCTGTTCGGAGTCCTGCTCGCATCGCTGGAAAGCTTTTTCCTCGATCGCACCGATCCGATCTGGTTCACCTTTCTGATCGGCGTCGTTGGTTTGCATTACGTGGCGCGGTTTCGAACGACGAGTTGATTGCTCCGTTTCCGCATTCCTGCGCCCTCTGATTTTTCTTCGGCGGAACGGATTCGAAAACTCCGGGGCCTATTGTGCCGAGAGATAGCGAAGCTAGTTCAGGTCGTCATCGTCCGCCAACGGGTCGGCCGAATGGCCGCCCGATGACAGGCTCCAGCGGACGATCCAGTATTCCAGAGACGTCAGTGATGGAATCGAAAAGCCGCGGCGTACTGGATACCCCCGCCTGCGCTCACAATGACGGAAGAGGTGGCGCATGCGTGCCCGTTGGACTCACAATGACGCGAGCAGGGCGACGCGTGCCCTCACGAATTGACGTGCACGAAATCCCGCAGCAGCGGATAGATTTCGTTGTTCCAGCGCTTGCCTGAGAACACGCCGTAATGGCCGACGCCGGCCTGCATGTGATGCACCTTGCGGTAGGCGCGCACGCCGGTGCAGAGGTCCTGCGCCGCCAGCGTCTGGCCGATCGAGCAGATGTCGTCCTTCTCGCCTTCCACCGTCATCAGGCCCATGCGCTTGATCGAGGCGGGATTCACCGGCCGGCCGCGATGCATCAATTTGCCTTGCGGCAACAAATGCTCCTGAAAAACATCGCGCACGGTCTCGATATAAAACTCCGCGGGCAGGTCCATCACGGCAAAATATTCGTCGTAGAAGGTCTTGATGACGGCCGCTTTCTCCTTCTCACCTTTCGCGATGTGATCGGCGAGATCCATGTGCTGCTTGATGTGGCGCTCGAGATTCATCGAGACAAAGGCGGTGAGCTGCACGAAGCCCGGATAAACCTGCCGGAATGCGCCCTTGCATTGAAACGGTACGTAATTGATCAGGTTCTCTTCGAACCACTTGATCGGCTTGCTCTTGGCGAAGTCATTGACCTTGGTCGGCTGAATGCGGGTGTCGATCGGTCCCGCCATCAGCGTCAGCGTCGCGGGACGGGCCGGGTGGTTCTCTTCCGACATGACCGCCGCTGCCGCCAGCGCAGAGACCGAGGGCTGGCAGATCGCCACCATGTGAGAGCGCGGGCCCATCTTGTCCAGGAAGGCGATCAGGTGGTCGGTGTAATCCTCCAGTCCGAATCTGCCGTGGTCGAGCGGAATGTCGCGCGGGTTATGCCAGTCGGTGATGTAGACGTCGTGGTCCTGCAGCAGCGTCTTCACGGTGCCGCGCAACAGCGTCGCGAAATGGCCGGACATCGGCGCCACCAGCAACAGCCGCGGCTGCTCCGGCGAGTTCTCCTTCTTGAAATGCAGCAGCGAGCCGAACGGCGTCGCATAGGTGACCTCCTCGGTCACCTCCAGTTCCTGGTTGCCGACCAGCACCTTGTCGATGCCGTAGGCCGGGCGGGTATAGGTGAGGGACGTGCGCGAGATCAGTTCAAGGGCTGCGGCGAGCCGTCCGAACAGCTTGTCCGAGATGCCTTGCGGGACGAGGTTGAGATATCGCAACGCCGCAGCGGCTCCCGTCCGCCATGGCGCCGTCAGGTCCATGTGGTTCTGATAGGCTTGATACATCATAGACATCATTCCGATCCCGCCCTGCCCTTGTTGCTATGCAATATCGAAGCCAGCGCGGAGTCAAACGGCCTCTCGAACTGGCACGTCGCTTGCTGCATAAAATGCGCAAGGCACAGGCAATGGGCACTTTGCGGCGGGATACGCTTTGGCAAAGCGGGCCTGCCGTGCCCCGGCGGCGTTCAGGCGTTAAGGGAAAAGCCATATGGCGAAAGCGACACTCACCATCAGCAGCAAGAACTACTCATCATGGTCGCTCCGCGGCTGGCTGCTGACGAAGTTCTCCGGGCTGGAGTTCGAGGAAATCGTCACCTCGCCGGATGACGCCTCCGCGCGGGCCGAAATCCTGCTGCTGTCGTCGTCGATCCTGGTGCCATGCCTGCGGCACGAGGGCGCCACGGTGTGGGATACGCTGGCGATCGCGGAATATCTCAACGAGGTCATGCCGAATGCCGGCCTGCTGCCGGCAGACCGCGTTTTACGGGCGCATTGCCGATCGATTTGCGGCGAAATCCATTCCGGCTTCACCACGTTGCGCGCGTCGCTGCCGGTCAACCTGAAAGGCCATTTCCCCGGCTTCAAGATCTGGTCGCGGGCGCAGGCCGATATCGATCGGGTCTCGACGATCTGGCGCGAGTGCCTCGCCCAATCGGGCGGACCGTTCCTGTTCGGCGAACGCACCATGGCCGATGCCATGTATGCGCCGGTGGTGACCCGTTTCACGACCTACGATGTGAAGCTCGAGCCTCGGCTCAAGACCTATGCCGACACCATCATGGCGATGCCGGAGATGCAGCAATGGATCGAGGCCGCCAAGGCCGAGCCTGCCGACATCGAAGAGTTGGAGGTCGAATATTAGGCAGTTCAGGCGTTCCGATGCCTGTTTGAAGGGCTCAAGGCTCGGGCAGGCCTTGCTCAACTTGGTGCCATCGCACGTGGTTGCGCGGCCGGTGTGCCCAAGCCGGCGATGACGCGCCGGAAACCGCCCGACTCAAATTTCAGCTTCCGGCCAAGAGCTTCGGCACGTCAGCGGCGACGATATGCGAATTCGCCGCGCCGCTGCGGGGCTGGCGTGATTTTCGCATAGCACAATCAAGCTGCGAACGTGCGATCCGGCGCTGCCAAAAAATTGGACGCCTGACGATCGGCGCGATTTGCATGAACGAGAACAGTGGAGGCCAGAATGAATCAGCACGCTGTCGTCAGCAAATTTTCCCACGTCAAGCCGGGCGATACTGAATTCAAGGGCGGAGGTCTGCGCGATTTCTTCCTGTATCGCGATCTCGGCATCGCCGACGCGACCGGCGGCCAGGTGATCTGTCATCTGGTCAAGGCCAACCCCGACTTGCCGCCCGAGGACGGCACCGGCTGGCATCGCCATGACTGCGATTTCCAGATCGTCATCATGACCAAGGGCTGGGCGCGCTTCATGTACGAGGACAAGCCGACGCTGGTGCAGGCCGGCGACGTCGTGCATCAGCGGCCGGGGATTACGCACTACCTGTTCGATTACTCGCCGGACATGGAATACCTGGAAATCGTCAGCCCCGCCGACTTCAAGACCGTCGACGTGCCGGCCGCCACCGACAAGGTGCCGCCGGTGACGCCCTGGAAATAGCGGCGGGTGCCATCACCGGATTAACCTTTGCCGTCGGCCGCTGGCTGCGGCCGATTTCGGGCGTACCGGATGTGGTGCGCCGTATGACCTCCAGCTCGATATCTAGCCGTGAACAAGTGAGTACGGGCCCAAACCGCTGATTCGGGCGCGATTCGTTCCACCGGCGTTCCGAACCTTAATATCCCGCCGATCCTCGTTGCATTATGAGACAAGATCCCCAGGCGCATGTTTCACCAAAAGCATGCGCCTCGGGCTCGATCTGCCCGTGCTAGAAGCGGGGCAGGCGCCAGCCGACCACCGTCGCCTCGACGGTGCCGCCGGACTCGTTATTGCGCCAGGTGCCGTCAACCCAGCGGCAGGCGAACGGCAGTTGATAGGTGCCGCTGTGATCCTCGCAAAGCACTTGAACCGGCTGATCCGGCGGCGGCTCGCCGTTGCCGTTGAACTCGGCCAGACGTCGTTCGCGCGTTGCCATTCAGATATTCTCCCAAGAAAAAAGGCGCCAGCGCCCAGTAGCTTCCGCGCCATTGAGCCCCCGTTCCCCTGGCTCAATTAGGTATTGCTGATTGCAAACCTCAACGCGCGAATGCGGTCTCAGTATGATATGTTCGAAGCCGCGCGTCACCTCGCAACAAATTGACTGAGCGTCGTCTCTCAAACGAGGATTTTGAATGATTGGCCGGTTCATTCGCTTGGCGTCTGTCATGCTGGCGTCCTGCTTGCTGATCTCAGCCGGCGCGCAGGCGCAGGATGTTCCCGGCATCGAAATCTGCACCGTCGAAAAGACCATGGAGCGGCGCACCTCTTGCCTGCAGAGCAACGTCGATTTCCTGCAGAAGACGATCACGAAGCTGAGCGCCGACCATCAGCAGAAACTCGATGCCGCCAACCGGCAGATCGAGGGCTTCAAAGGCACCGTCATCGGCTTGCAGAAGATCGTGGACGATCTGCAGGCTGCGCAGAAAAAAATGGCGGAGGATCTGAAGAAGAAAGCCGAAGCGCCGCCGGCCAAGGAGGCAGTCACGGTCAAGGACAGCGCCAAATGAAAGATGCGCGCCGGCCAAGTGGTGTGCGAGCTTGATGAACTCGCGACAGAATTAGCGGATAGGTGCTCGCAAACCGACTCCGCACGATCTCAAGTTCTCATCATGTGTGACCTTTGCAGAATAGCCGATGGAACTATTCCGGCTGCTCGGTATTGCACATCTGCCGCTCACTGACCCGACCCCATTGTCAGCAATTTGGAGTGGTCGCCTGCACTTTCGGGTTGTATGGTGGCTGCTATTATTGCGCGGCTCCCGACTTTTCAGATCACTGAGAGCGCGTTCCCTGTTTGATTGCGCCCGTGGAGACTCGCATGGAGAAGCCGACTACATTTGACGTTCAGGGTTTTCTTGCCAGAGTGGGAGACGGCAAAACGAAACTGGAATTTCAGAAAAACCAGAACGTATTTGAGCAGGGTGACGCCGCGAATACAGTTTTTTATATCCAGAAGGGCAAGATCAAGATCACCGTCCTTTCCGACCAGGGCAAGGAGGCGGTGGTTGGAATTCTGCAGCCGGGGCAGTTCTTCGGCGAAGGCTGTATGAACGGGCACGTGCTGCGAATTTCGACCGCAACGGCAATGGAGAAATGCGTCGTCACGTCAATTACGAAACTGGCGATGGTGGCAGCGCTTCGCCAAGAGCCGCTGTTCTCGGAGATGTTCATGGCTTATCTCCTCACTCGAAACAGCCGGATCGAAGAGGACCTGATCGATCAACTGTTCAATTCGAGTGAGCGGCGGCTGGCGCGCATGCTTTTGGTGCTTGCGAATTTCGGCAAGGAAGGAAGTCCGCAGCCTATAGTTCCGAACATAAGCCAGGAAACGTTAGCGGAGATGATCGGCACCACCCGGTCGCGCGTCAGCTTCTTCATGAACAAGTTCCGCAAGCTGGGGCTCATCAGTTACAATGGCCACATCGAAGTCCACAATTCGCTGTTGAGTGCCGTTTTACATGACAAGCCTCATCTGAAGGAGGAGGATTAGAGCGCCGTCCGTCGGTAGAGTATGCTCTTCGTCGATCTGATGCAGGCGGCCCCTGATCGAGGGCAATGATTCGCAGTTCCCGGTCTCGCACTTTTGAGGAAAGCGAACAACGTGCGACGGTTCATTGCGCCACGATTGATCGATGAGGGCGGGCCCGCCAGCAAACCGGCGCCTCTCAGAGATAAAGTTGGGGGACTTACCGTCTAGCCGTGACGCTGCGGATAATCGTTTCTGAAAGTCGAACCACAAGCTTCCTCAACTCGCTGTTTTCGGCTTCGAGAGTGTCCAGCACCTGCTTCAATTGTGTGTAGCGATCGACTTCATCGAGACGCTGAGGCCGTGTTTCTCCGCGAGCAATCTCCAGCATTTGTTCATCCTTCGGCGAAAGAATCTTCGACTATTACTTGCAAAGATATAATCGCGGTAAATCCGGTAAGTCTACCGCGCGCAACAGCGTAAAGTACGTAAGTAATTAATGCGGCGCCATGTGAGCGTTTTTGATCAGGGGTATTTGAACGGTGTGCATTATACTCGTCGTAATTGATGCAGCCGTGAGTCGGCGGCCCTGCTGGGCAGTTTGATGCCGATCGCTTGAGCCGGAGGGGGGCAATTTTGCGGAAGGGATATGTCCTCGCAGTGCATGATGGCGCAGCGAGGCGATCGTGATCCGAATTCTTATTATCGAGGACGACCTCTCGGTCGGTGCGGCAATTCAGATGATGTTGGGGCGAGAAGACTGTGATGCGGTGCACGCGCCTGACGCCGACGCCGGAATCAAGGCTTTTGATTCGTCCAGCTTCGACCTCGTGATTATCGATATCTTCATGCCCGGCATGAACGGCATCAGGGCCATTAAGGAATTGCGTCAGCGGGCGCCGACAATACCGATTCTTGCGATATCCGGTTTCAGATTTCGTCATTCGATGGATCCCAGCCTGGATTTTCTGGGCATGGCGGCGAGCGTCGGCGCGACCGTCTGCCTCCGCAAGCCATTCGCGCCGCGGCAATTGATGGCGGCGGTTCAGGCGAGTCTCGACCCGGCGGTACCGGTGTTCTCATCGTAATAGTCGAAACAGGATAAGGACCGTCATCATGACGCTGGACAATCCTCGCTTCAAAATTGTTCCGTATCAGCCTCGGCTCAACGGTGCCGCGGCAAGGCTCAGCCAGTTTCAGGCCGATCTCGTATCGGAAGCGGTGAGGTGCGCGGTGGAGGACGCCGGCGCCGCGATCGCGCACCAACTCAGTGAATCCTTGACGGCGCTGCTGCTCTATCTGCACGAAATCAAAGAGACCGGAGACGATGGTGCGGTGACCATTCCGGATTCGACGTGCGATTTGGTGGACGCGGCGATTCGCGAAACCGAGCGTGTTTGCGATATTGTCGAGCATCTGGGCCAAACCACCGAGACGCCGGTCGATCCAGAAACCGCGGTCGCCCGTGGTCGCGACGCGATCGATGCGTGGGCACGAAATAATCGTGCCAGAGATAGCAGCTATGCATCGCCTGCCCAGTCTCACATCAATCAGTATTCCTTGACGCCGCGCGAGCAGGAGGTGCTTGCGCTGATCACGACCGGAGTTTCCAACAAAGAGGGCAGCCATCGACTGGGAATCAGCTCGCGCACCTTTGAGGCACACCGCGCCCACCTCATGGGAAAGTTTGGCGCCAAAAACGTTGCCGATCTGGTCCGCATAGCATTGAGCGACCACCAATGATGCCAGCGCCCATTGAGTCTGTCAGTCAGCCCTGCGGCGGCGACCGGTCAAGGTTTACAGCTTGAGCGGCGATATCACAGAGCGAGGTCTGGCGGAGGAGAAGTTCCGCCTCGCGGTCGAAGCCTGTCCCAATGGCATGGTGATGTTTGACGGCGATGGCAAGATGGTGATGGTCAATACCGAGATCGAGCAGCAGTTCGGCTATCGTCGCGAGAATCTCATCGGCCGGCCCGTCGACATGCTGATCCCGGTGCGGCTTCGCGGCAAGCATGCCCTGCATCGCGAAGCAACGAACTATCCGCCGGAAGCCCGCCGCATTGGAGCGGGTCCAGATCTTGTCGGCTTGCGCGAGGACGGGAGCGAGTTTCCGATCGAGGTCGGACTCACGCCGATTCGCATCAGCGACGGCCTGCTGGTTTTGGCCGTGATCGTCGATGTCAGCGAGCGAAAGGACGCCGAAAAGCATCTGGCGCAAATGGAAGGCCGATATCGCGGGCTCATGGAGGCTGCTCCCGACGCGATGGTGGTGGTGAACACCGACGGCGAAATCGTCCTGCTGAACGTTCAAGCCGAAAAGCAATTCGGATATCGGCGCGACGAATTACTCGGGCAGAAGGTCACCAACATCATCCCGGAAGGCTTTGCCGAGCGGCTGATCGCGGATGATCTGCGATCTTCGGAAGATGCGCTGGCGCAACAGATCGGAACCGGGATCGAACTCAACGCCCGCCGGAAGGATGGCAGCGAGTTTCCGATCGAGATCATGCTCAGTCCGCTGGAAAGCCCCGAGGGAATTCTGGTTACGGCGGCGATCCGCGATATCAGCGTTCGCAGAACTGCGGAGCGGCATCTGGCGCAGATGGAGGGCCGATACCGCGGTTTGCTGGAGGCGGCGCCGGACGCGATGGTGGTGGTGAACCAGGCCGGCGAAATCGTCTTGCTGAATGTTCAGGCCGAGAAGCAATTTGGCTACCGCCGCGATGAACTGCTCGGTCAAAGGGTCACCAACATCATTCCAGAGGGGTTCGCCGAACGGCTGATCGCGGACGCTTTGCGAACGACAGAGGATGCATTGGCGCAACAGATCGGCATGGGAATCGAACTGACCGGCTGCAGGAAGGATGGCGACGACTTTCCAATCGAAATCATGCTCAGTCCGCTGGAGAGCGCCGAGGGCATTTTGGTGACGGCCGCAATTCGCGATATCAGCCTGCGCAAGGATATGGAGCGTTTGAAAGACGAGTTCGTTTCGACCGTGAGTCACGAGTTGCGTACACCCTTGACTTCAATTTCGGGGTCGCTCGGCCTGCTGGTCGGACAGTGGGCGGGAAAGTTACCCGAATCCGCTGCGCGTCTGCTGACAATCGCGCACACCAACAGCCAGCGGCTGGTCCGCCTCATCAACGATATTCTTGACATCGAGAAGATCGAGTTTGGCCGCGTTGTTTTTAAACTCGGTCGGATCGATGTGCGGACCCTGGTCGAACAGACGATCGAGAGCAACCGCGGATTCGCCGAGGGGTATGACGTGCGCGTTCGGCTCGACACCGCAGCCGCTGACTGCGCTGTCAACGCCGACCCGGACCGGCTGGCTCAGGTGGCTACCAATCTTCTTTCCAACGCGATCAAATTTTCTCCGGCCGGTGGCGAAGTCGTGGTGACGATCGAGAAGCACGGCGACGTTGTCCGTGTCTCGGTACGGGACTATGGCGCCGGTGTTCCGGCCGACTTCAAACCGCATATTTTCAAGAAATTTTCACAAGCCGACGCCACCAACACCCGCCAGAAGGGTGGCACCGGTCTTGGTCTTAGCATTGCCAAGCAGATCGTCGAGCGGCTGGGCGGCGAGATGAGTTTCGATGACGCGCCCGGTGGCGGCACGATCTTCTATTTCGAGCTTCCAAGCTGGGACGGTAAGGCCGATTGGGAAATGGATTTCGACGCAGGCCCACGAACTCCGCGTATACTGGTCTGCGAGGATGACCGGCAAACCGCCATCGTAATGCGGGAGCGCCTGCGGCTGGCCGGATACGCCGCGGATTTTGCCCATACCGCGGCGGCCGCGATCGATCGCGCGACAGCGATCGATTACGTCGCCTTCCTGGTCGATCTGCAACTTCCGGACTCCGACGGCGTCGATCTCATGATCCGCTTGCGGACGCAGGAGCGCTACCAGGACACGCCGATCATCGTGATCTCGGGAGAGCCGGATTCGGGTCGCCACGATATCAGATCGTCAAAGCTCAACGTTCTGGGCTGGTTAAGCAAGCCCGTCGATTTCGAATACCTCGTCGGGTTTATCCAGACATCGATCCTGCCGGATCCGAAAAGACGGCCGCGCGTTCTGCATGTCGATGACGATCACGATACCCTTGCCGCCGTGACCAATGTGCTCAGTGGGACGGCCGACGTCGTATCGGCAGATTCGCTGAAGGTTGCGCGCGATGTCCTGACGGCCGACCCCGTTGACCTCGCCGTGCTTGATGTTTCAATGGGAGCGGAGTCCGGACTCGATCTGTTACCGAGCCTCCGCGACCGTGGTGGCGACGCAATCCCTGTCGTCGTCTTCTCCGCGAATGTTGAAGGCCTGGCAAGCGGCGGACAGATTCAGGCCGCATTGGCTAAGTCGTCGAAAACGTCGCTCGAAAATCTCGTCGCAACCGTGCGTAGTCGATTGGCGCTCGCGCCGATTGACAAGGAGGCCGTATGACCGCGCTACGCGTTCTTCATGTCGATGACGAAGCTGATATTCGTGAAGTGGTGGAAATCGCACTCGGTCTTGATCCAGGCCTTTCGACGCGGAGTTGCGCCTCGGGCCAGGAAGCGCTTGCGAGCGCGGCGGACTGGATGCCCGACATGATCTTGCTGGACGTGATGATGCCGGTGATGGACGGCGCGACGACGCTCGGGCATCTACGGGAGAATTCTCGGACGGCCCACATTCCCGTCATTTTCATGACGGCGCGTGCCCAGAGCCGCGAACTCGATCTGTTTCGTTCACTCGGCGCCGTCGGCGTGATCCCAAAGCCGTTCGATCCGATGACGTTGGCGGCGTCGGTGCGCGCGTATGTCCAACTGCCGGACGCTCGACTCGGCGCGATGCGACACAAGTTCCTGCAGCGTGTCGATGGCGATCTTGTCGAGCTTGCGGGGCACTGGTCCGCATTGGAGGACGGTACGTCGGTCCCGTCTTCGCTCGCCGGGATCAGGCGCATTGCTCACGGGCTCGCCGGGGCTGGCGGGATTTTCGGCTTTGGCGCAATCAGCGAGGCTGCGGCCTCACTTGAGGAGGCGGTGCTTCTCGAAGGTGACGGTTCGGTTGCGGTGGGGGAGATACGATCGGCGCTTGATCGCGTGTTGGCCTGCCGCGAGATAAACGACCATCAAACGGCACCGGAACGAGTACATGAATGATAAATGCACATGAACTGAGCGGCAGGCCGCCGAAGATGTTGATTGCCGACGATGATCCTGCAATCGTGAAGTTGCTTGCCGATCGGTGCGCGGGCGTGGGATTCGAGGTCGAAACCGCGGCCAACGGCCTTCAAGCGCTGATCAAGGCTAATAGAAGCCATCCCGACATCATGATAATCGACGTCAACATGCCCGAGGCTGACGGACTCACGGTCTGCGCCCGGTTGCTGGATCCTTCAAGAAAGCCCCTGGATGTGATCGTCGTCACCGGGAGCCGAGAAACAGAGACGGTGGAACGATGCGAAGGATTTGGCGCGTTTTATGTCCGCAAAGGCCCAGAATTCTGGAGCGGCCTGGAAGCAGCGCTGACTGAATCATTTCCCCGTATGGCGCACAAGATCAAGGAACTGTGCAGACCCGGGCCAGGCGCCAAAATGTGGGAACGCTCCCGCGTGCTGGTGATCGACGATGAGATTGCGATAAAGCAGTTCCTCTCCAGCAGGCTCGATAAATGCGGCGTGGATTTGCTTCATGCGCCGGATATCGCAGAGGGGTACCGAATGGCGTGCAAGGAGGTGCCGAGCGTCATCATATCCGATTACTTCATGCCGAACGGCGGTATTCCCTATCTGCTGTCGAGATTGCGAACCACCCCTGTAACTGAGAACATTCCGCTCTTCGTGTTGACCGGGCGGAATCTGGACGAGATAACTCGGCGGAGTTTGATGCTGGAAGTTTGCGGCAAACCTGGCGCAGCGCGAATTTTTGCAAAATCATTCAACACCGATGAACTCTTCGGTGCATTGCAAAAATTGTGCGGCTTCGAATTCAACAGGATCGAAGGGTAAGCCCGCGACATCGGAAATCCCGTCACGTAGGCGTTGACGGGTGAACGCGGCTGGCGTGCCGCCGCGCCCAGCGCGTGGGCAAAATCCGCGTCCCCCTCGGGCAATGTCCAGGTCGCGTGGAGATGATCCGGCAGAACGACCGTCGCGTCGATCATGGACGGATACCGCGGTCGTACCTTTCGAAGCGGTGGCGAAATCGATCCAACCGGATCGACCAGCCATCAAGCCGGCAGCGACGGTGACAAGACGAATTCGTCGCCGAGGAGAGCTCGGCATAAGCCGTAAGACCATTGCGCAGGGAATGCCGGACTGCCTCCGCTGAACCTGTATGCTCGTGTGCGCATTCTTTTGTGCAATCTTGCGCACGAGACCGCGGGTGCAGCGCGCACCCGGCATTCCCTGCTCCCTCGGACCTGGAGGGAAAGGAATTCCAGCAAGCCTCGGGCGTATCGCGCCGCGAGATCATGGACCCGCGTTTGAACGAAGCCTTCGCCGTTATGGCCCGTCGCGGTAATACCTGTTGCGCGTGCCGTCGGCTTGGCAAGCGATATCGACTTTGCCATAACATGGCGCAACGAAATTGTTGCGCGTGCGGAATGAGCTTGGAGTCCGCCTGCAGCCAAAAAAGCCGGGGAGGGTTTCATGTCCAATATTCGCGTTCTCGCCACCGGTCTTGAATTCCCGGAAGGGCCGGTGGTGATGCCGGACGGCTCTGTGGTGCTGGTCGAAATCCGCGGCCGGCGGCTGACACGGGTCTGGCCTGACGGACGCAAGGAGGTCGTGGCGGAGATTCCCGGCGGTCCCAACGGCGCCGCGCTCGGGCCCGACGGCAAGATGTATGTCTGCAACAATGGCGGCTTCAGTTGGATTCCGACCCGCAATACGGTCATGCCGGGACCGCAACCCGACGACTATCTCGGCGGTTCGATCCAGCGGATCGCTCTGCAGAGCGGCAAGGTCGAAACGGTCGTCGACAAATGCGGCGAACACGCTCTCAGGGGGCCGAACGATCTCGTGTTCGACAGGCACGGCGGACTTTGGTTCTCCGACCTCGGCAAGCGCCGCGCCCGCGACATGGATGTCGGAGCCTTCTACTACGTCAAGCCCGGCATGAAGGAGATTGTCGAAGGCGTGTTCGGCCTGCTGCCGGCCAACGGCATCGGCCTGTCGCCGGATGAAAGCACTGTCTATATCGCCGAGACTCCCACCGCGCGGCTGTGGGCGTTCGATCTCTCGTCGCCCGGCACCGTGAAGCCGGGTGACGTGATCTATCGCGGCGAACGCGGCAAGCCGATCGCGGGTCTCGGCGGCTACCAGATGTTCGACTCGCTTGCCGTGGAGGCTTCCGGCAATGTCTGTGTGGCGACCCTGGTATCAGGCTGCATCTCGGTGATCGCGCCGGACGGCAGGATCGTCGAGCAGGTGCCGACCGGCGACCGCGTCACCACCAACATCGCCTTCGGCGGACCGGAACTGAAAACCGCCTACATCACCCTGTCGGGCAAGGGCGAACTGATCGCGATGGACTGGGCGCGGCCGGGCCTGCCGCTGAATTTCTTGAACAAGTAACACGCAAACAGATGATAGACTTCGTCATTGCGAGCGTAGCGAAGCAATCCATGCCGCCACGCGGGGAAAGAATGGATTGCTTCGTCGCTTCGCTCCTCGCAATGACGAATGACGGAGCGGAGTACTGAATGCCCTGGCTTGAACCGGTTTCGCTACATGGCGCGCATGCGCGGCTCGAACCGTTGTCGCATGACCATCGCGACGGGCTGAGCGAAGCCGCCAATGACGGCGAACTGTGGAAGCTCTGGTACACCTTCATTCCCAGAGCCGAAGATATGGCGAAAGAGATCGATCGCCGGCTGGGCTTACAGAAAGCCGGCAGCATGCTGCCGTTCACCGTGTTCGATGCCGAGGGTGGGATCGCGGGCATGACCACCTACATGAACGCCGATGCGGCCAACCGCCGCGTCGAGATCGGTTCGACCTGGTATGCGAAACGCGTGCAGCGCAGCGGCGTCAATACCCAGTGCAAATTGCTGTTGCTGACCCATGCGTTCGAGAAGCTCGACTGCATCGCGGTCGAGTTCCGCACGCATTTCTTCAATCACCAGAGCCGCCGCGGCATCGAACGCCTTGGTGCAAAGCAGGATGGCATATTGCGCAGCCACATGATCGCGCCGAACGGAACATTGCGCGACACCGTGGTCTACAGCATCATCGCCAGCGAATGGCCGACCGTGAAGGCGCATCTCAACTATCAACTCAACGAAAGGGCGCGGTAGCGTTTCGTCCGTGCCAGAAAAGATACGATGGAAACGTTCGATTATGTGATCATAGGCGCGGGCTCCGCCGGGAGCGTGCTCACCAACCGGCTGAGCGAAGACGCCGGCACCAGCATCTGCGTGCTCGAAGCAGGTCCCAGCGACTGGCACCCCTACATCCATCTGCCGGCGGGCTTCATCAAGACCTTCCACATGAAGAGCATCAACTGGGCCTACCAGCAGGAGCCGGGCCCCTGGACCGGCGGCCGCAGCATCTACGCGCCGCGCGGCAAGACGCTCGGCGGTTCGTCGTCGATCAACGGCCACATCTACAATCGCGGTCAACGGCAGGACTTTGATACATGGGCGCAGCTCGGCAACCGCGGCTGGGGCTATCCGGACGTACTGCCGTATTTCCGGCGGCTGGAGCGGCGGATCGGCGAGGGCGACGAGACCTATCGCGGGCGTGACGGCAGCCTGACCGTCACCACCATGGACTGGAAGGACCCGCTCTGCGAGGCCTTCATGGCGGGCGCGATCAGCCTCGGCATTCCGCGCAACCCCGATTACAACGGCCAGATCCAGGAGGGCGTATCCTACGCCCAGCGCACCATTCAGAACGGCCTGCGGGTGAGTGCTGCGACCGCGTTCCTGCATCCGGCGCGGAAGCGGCCGAACGTCCATGTGCGCACGCATGCCCATGCCACCAACATTATTTTCGAAGGCAAGCGCGCGGTCGGCGTGCGCTACATCAAGGGCGGGAGAGGCGGCACGCCGGTCGAGGTGCGGGCCAGCAAGGAAGTGATCCTCGCCGGCGGCACCTACAATTCGCCGCAACTCTTGCAACTGTCCGGCGTCGGGTCACCCGACCTGCTGAAATCGCTCGGCATCGAGGTGCGCCACGCGCTGCCGGGCGTCGGCGAGGGATTGCAGGACCATTACGCGCCGCGTTCGGTGGCGCGCGTCAAGGACATCAAGACCATCAACGAACTCCGGCGCGGACTGAGCCTGTGGATGGAGGCGCTCAAATGGGCGACGACCCGCCGTGGCCTGCTCTCGCTGTCGCCGACCATGGTCTATTGCTTCTGGCATTCCGGCGAGACCACCGAGAGTTCCGACCTGCAACTGACGTTTACGCCGGCGAGCTACAAGGAGGGCGTGCAGGGTCAGCTCGAAGACGAGCCCGGCATGACGGTCGCATCCTGGCAGCAGCGGCCGGAAAGCCGCGGCTATGTCCACGCCCGCTCCTCCGATCCGTTCGAACCGCCGATCATCCAGACCAATTACCTGGTCGCGGAGCTTGACCGCCGCGTGGTCGTCGCCGGCATGAAGCTGGCGCGGCGGCTGCTGTCATCCGCGCCGCTGGCGCCGTATTATGCGTACGAGGATTTCCCCGGTCCCAATGTGCAGACCGACGACGAATTCCTCGCCGCGGCAACCGAGCGCGGCACCACGACGTTTCATCCGGGATGCACCTGCCGCATGGGCCCCGCCGATGCCACATGGGCGGTGGTCGACGACCAGCTTCGCGTGCACGGCCTGCAGGGCCTGCGCGTGATCGACGCTTCGATCATGCCGCGGATGATATCAGCCAATCTCAACGCCTCGACCATGATGATCGCCGACAAGGCGTCGGACATAATTCGCGGCAAGACCGCGCCGGAGGCGGTACTTGTCAAACAGTAGGGTGGCAAAGGCGCTCCTTGCGCCGTGCCCACCATCTCAATCGAACCAAATGGTGGGCTCGCTTCGCTCAGCCCACCCTGCGCATCCGATGCTCAAACCTCCCGGCGGCTCAGGAACGCCAGCCGCTCGAACAGGTGCACGTCCTGTTCGTTCTTCAACAGCGCGCCATGAAGCGGCGGGATCAGCTTGCGCGGATCGCGCTCCCTCAGCATTTCCGGCGTCATGTCCTCGTTGAGCAGCAGCTTCAGCCAGTCCAGCAGTTCTGAGGTCGAGGGCTTCTTCTTCAGGCCGGGGACTTCCCGCACCTCGAAGAATATCCGCAGCGCCTCTTCCACCAGGCGCTTCTTGATGCCGGGAAAATGCACGTCGACGATCCGGCTCATGGTGTCGGCGTCGGGGAACTTGATGTAGTGAAAGAAGCAGCGGCGCAGGAACGCGTCCGGCAACTCCTTTTCGTTGTTCGAAGTGATCATCACGATCGGGCGCAGCTTGGCCTTGATGTTCTCGCCGGTCTCGTAGACGAAGAACTCCATGCGATCGAGTTCGAGCAGGAGGTCGTTGGGAAATTCGATATCGGCCTTGTCGATCTCGTCGATCAGAAGCACCGGGCGCTTCTCGTGGGTGAAAGCTTCCCACAATTTGCCGCGCTTGATGTAATTCTTGATGTCGGAAACCTTGGCATCGCCGAGCTGACTGTCGCGCAGGCGGGACACCGCGTCATATTCGTAGAGGCCCTGCTGCGCCTTGGTGGTGGACTTGATGTGCCAGGTCAGCAGCGGCGCGCCGATCGCCTTGGCGACTTCCTCGGCCAGCACGGTCTTGCCGGTGCCGGGCTCGCCCTTCACCAGAAGCGGGCGTTCGAGCACGATCGAGGCGTTGACGGCGACCTTGAGGTCGTCGGTGGCGACATAGTCCTTGGTGCCGGTAAATTTCATCTAACAGGAGCCTTGTTGTTGCTTTCACCCGCGTGAAGATATGCATTGTTGAACATGAAACGACCGCCGGCATGGCGGTCGTTTCGGAGGAAGAGAACGGATCGTCAACGTCTTATCAGCGACAGGATGACCAGGATGATCACCGCGCCGATGGTGGCGTTGACAACGTCGCGCACCCAGCCGGCGCCGAGACTGACGCCGAGTTGCGGCAGCAGCCAGCTTGCGACCAGGGCGCCGATGATGCCGATCACGATGTTGCCGATCAGCCCGAAGCCCGCGCCGCGCACGATCTGCCCGGCGAGCCAGCCCGCGATGGCGCCGATGATCAGTGCCGCTATGATTCCCATTGAATTTCCCCTGCCGGAATAAGCCCGTTATGTCTCAATTGTAGTTGAAAAACCCTGCCGGTCTAGGCCTGTCTGGCATGCGCTGGCTCTTGACGCGGGCGGCCCGGCGGGCAATCTGTAGCCCATGTTCCTGCAATTTTTCACATCGTTGCGCGATGCGCAGGTCCCGGTGACCTTGCGCGAATATCTGACGCTGATGGAGGCGCTCGACGCCGACCTCGCCGAGCAGACGGTTGAAAATTTCTACTATCTCGCGCGCGCCTCGCTGGTGAAGGATGAGCGCAATCTGGACAAGTTCGACCGGGTGTTCGGCACCGTTTTCAAGGGGCTGGAGAGCCTGCTCGACGCCATGGAGAAGGCGGACATTCCCGCCGAATGGCTGAAGAAGCTCGCGGAAAAATACCTCACCGAGGAAGAGAAGAAGCAGATCGAGGCGATGGGCTGGGACAAGCTCATGGAGACCTTGCGCCAGCGGCTGAAGGAGCAGAAGGGCCGGCATCAGGGCGGCAACAAATGGATCGGCACCGCGGGAACGTCGCCGTTCGGCGCGGAGGGTTACAATCCCGAAGGTATCCGGATCGGACAGGAAAAGAACCGCAACAACCGTGCGGTGAAGGTCTGGGACAAGCGCGAATTCAGGGATCTCGACGGCAATGTCGAACTCGGCATTCGCAACATCAAGATCGCGCTGCGTCGGTTGCGTAAATTTGCCCGCACCGGTGCACCGGATGAACTCGACCTCGACACCACGATCAAGGAGACCGCCAACCACGGCTATCTCGACGTGCACATGCGGCCCGAGCGTCGCAACGCAGTCAAGGTATTGGTGTTCTTCGATATCGGCGGCTCGATGGATTCGCATATCGAGCAGGTCGAGGAATTGTTCTCGGCGGCGAAGAGCGAATTCAAGCACATGGAATATTTCTACTTCCACAACTGCCTCTATGAAGGCGTCTGGAAGCAGAACAAGCGCCGCTTCACCGACCGCACCCCGACCTGGGACGTGCTGCATAAGTACCCGCACGACTACAAGGTGGTGTTTGTCGGCGACGCCTCGATGTCGCCATACGAGGTCATGGTGCCGGGTGGCTCGGTCGAGCATGTCAACGAGGAGGCCGGATCGGTCTGGCTGGAGCGCATCACGCGCACCTATCCGCACGCAGTCTGGCTCAATCCGGTGGCGCAAAAGCACTGGGATTATTCGGAATCCACCACCATCATTCGCCGGCTGTTTTCGGAGCGCATGTTCCCGATCACGATCGAAGGCCTCGAAGGCGCGATGAAGGAACTGGTGCGGTAATTAGTCAGTCGTCGTTCCGGGGCGATGCGAAGCATCGAACCCGGAATCTCGAGATTCCGGGTCTGGTCCTTCGGACCATCCCGGAACGACGGATCGAAAGGTACGACATAATGCCCCAAGCCATCCATCGCGGCATCAAGGCGCTGCTCGACGAAGCCAATGCCGAGATCGAGACCGTCAGCGCCGCGGACGCCATCGAGGCCGCCAAAAGCGACGACGTCGTGATCGTCGATATCCGCGATCCCCGCGAGATCGAGCGCGATGGGCGAATTCCCGGCGCATTTCCCTGCACCCGCGGCATGCTGGAATTCTGGATCGATCCGGAAAGCCCTTATGCGAAGCCGATCTTTCAGGGCGACAAGAAATTCATCTTCCATTGCGCCGGCGGCTTGCGCTCGGCACTGGCCGCGAAAACCGCACAGGACATGGGCCTGAAGCCGGTCGCGCATATGGGCGGCGGCTTTGCCGCCTGGCGCGATGCCGGCGGCCCGGTCGAGAAATTCGAGCCGAAGAAGCCGAAGGGTTGAAAAGGTAGACCATACCACCCACCGTCATGCCCGGGCCTTGTCCCGGGCATCCACGTCTTACGGCGCTGCAAAGCGGAAGACGTGGATGGCCGGGACGAGCCCGGCCATGACGAAAGATGAGGATACGAGACGCATGACCACCACCGACGATCCGCTTGTCTCCACCGAATGGCTCGCCGCCCATCTCGACGATCCCACGATCAAGATCGTTGACGCCTCCTTCAAGCTGCCCGGCGTGCTTCCGCTGCCGGTGGACGATTATCTCGCCGCCCATATTCCTGGCGCGGTGTTTTTCGATGTGGACGCAGTCTCGGATCACGACAATCCGCGGCCGCATATGTATCCGAGCGCCGACCAGTTCGCGCGTGACATAGGCACGCTCGGCATCTCCTCCGGCGATACTGTAGTCGCCTACGATTCCGGCAGTTGGGTCGCAGCGCCGCGCGTGTGGTGGATGTTCCTGTCGTTTGGCTATCGTAGCGTGAAGGTGCTCGATGGCGGTCTGAAGAAATGGACTCATGAAGGCCGCGCGACGCAGTCCGGCAAGGTTACGCTGAAGCCGGGAAAGTTCACGGCCAAGCTCGATCCCAGTTACATCCGCAGCCAGCAGCAAGTGCTGGGCAATATGCAGACGCGCGCCGAACAATTGGTCGATGCGCGCCCGCGTGGCCGTTTCGAAGGTACCGTCGCAGAGCCGCGGCCGGACTCCCGCTCCGGTCACATTCCGGGCAGCCGCAATGTTCCCTATGCTGAATTGTTCGACGCAGCGACTGGCGTGATGAAACCGCTCGAGGAGTTGCGCAAGGCATTCGACGGGGCAGGCGTCGATACGACAAAACCGATCGTCACGACCTGCGGCTCCGGCGTTTCCGCGCTGGTGTTGACGCTGGCGCTGTACCGGCTCGGCGTGCGCGGCACCGCGCTGTACGACGGCTCATGGGCCGAATGGGGCCTGCCCGATGGTCCGCCGGCCGCGACCGGCCCGGCCTGACGCGCGTGTATTCAGCGGCCGCCGACCGTGGCGGTCGGCGGCGCAAACGGATCGGCGGGGTGCTGGGGGGCCAGCCGCTCACGCTGCGCCAAGCGGCGGCGCTGTTTGGCGCGCTTTGCCTGCAATTGCTTCTTGATCGCGCTGGCGTCGGCCTTGGCGCTGGCAGCCTTCGTCGGTGGTTTGGCCTCGGTCGCGACGGTCGGACTGCCCAGCGTGGCGATTTTCGCTGAAGCGATGTTGGCGTCAGTTGGAGGCGCTGCAGCCGTTTGATCGGATGCAGCAGGGGCGGCCCCGGTGGATGACGGCGTGCTCTCTGCGATCCTTCCCGTTGTATCAGCGGACGCTGGCGTATCGGTTGCAGCCGGCGCTGCGGCCCCTTGCGGTGGGCTTTCCGTCCCCGGGATTTCGGGCCTGGTGGTTTCCGGCGGCGTGGTTTCCATCAGCAACGTATCGTCCGGCGTCAGCGCGGCGGTCCGCTCCGGCTCCGGCGGCGTTGAAACGACGGCCGTCTCCTCGGCGGACACCGCCGCCGCCGGGACATTGTCCGGGGCTTTCCATGCCTCGGCCGGCGGTTCGACGCGGACCATGGCGAGCGTAGCTGCAGGCGGTTCGGTCTGCTGGGCGAACATGGTTTCGGGGGGACCGCGGCGCAATGGAACGCTGGAAAATTGCTCATGCGCGGCGCGCAGCAACGCGGCGGCGCCGAGGCCGAATACCAGGATCGACATCGACAATACGATGGCGGCGAACAGAAAACGGAAGCCGGGGAGCATGGACGCGAGTTCCGCCCTCTTGTTTTTATGAAGGCCTTCGAGCCATTGGGAACGCGGTGGCCACAAGAATTTGCCTTTTGCGGCCGGCGGGCGCTGCCGTCACGTCGCGAATCAGGCTGATCCAACAATATCGCAATGCATCCGTGGCGCTTGTAAGAATTCAGCGGCCCGGATGCCAGTTTGCTGTCCGGAATAGGTTTTGCGTGGCGCCGAGGCATCGTTGCCACGCTGCTTCAGCCTTCAGAAAATGGCCGATTTGGCCGGAGTTTCGCGAATTTGTCTTGAATGCGCCGCTATCTTCGGCCATCAGCCGTTAACGGTCCGGTGTCGGCTTGGGGACTATACAAGAGCAATGATGATCAAACGCATTCTGACGATTTGTGCCGCCGTGACGGCAGGCGCAGCGGGAACCTCGTTTGCGCTTGCGCAGCAGGCCTATCCGCCACCTCCCGGTTCGGTTTATTCGGCCGCCCCTTCCTATCCGCCCGGCAGCCAGTATGTGGGCGACGAACACCGCGGCCCCGGCGCGCCGGATTTCGATGCGCTGGACGATGACGAGGCGCCGAATGCCCAGAGTTCGACCGCCTTGCCACCACCCGGCCCGATTCTTTCGCCTGACGATCCGCGCTATGGCCGGCCTGCCGGCGCTCCGGTTTATTCCGACCGCGGTGCACCCACCGGGCCAATCCTTTCGCCTGACGATCCGCGCTATGGCCGGCCTGCCGGCGCTCCGGTTTATTCCGACCGCGGCGCGCCGACCGGTCCGATCCTGTCACCCGATGACCCGCGCTATGGCCGTACCGACGGGCCGCCGCCGGTAATTTATTCGGACCGAGTTCCCGAAGATAATCGAGCCCTGCGTCCGCCGGAGGCCGTTGGCGCTACGCCCGGGGTCACCGGAACGGTGCAACAACAACAATCTCCTGTCGGAGCCGACGGCAAGCCAATGGTGTTGTCGGCGTTGCCGCCCGATGAGCAGCCGGAAGTGGCGCCTCCGCAACTCGCCCCGAACCTGCGCCGGCAGGAAGTCGCGTTCGCGACCAAGGAGCCGCCGGGAACGCTGATCGTCGATACGCCGAACACCTATCTTTATTACGTGCTGGGCGGCGGGCGTGCGATCCGCTACGGCGTCCGTGTCGGCCGCGACGGCTTCACCTGGACCGGCGTGCAAAAGATCTCGCGCAAGGCCGAGTGGCCGGATTGGTATCCGCCGACCGAGATGATCGAACGCCAGCCCTATCTGCCGCGCTTCATGGCTGGCGGCCCCGGCAATCCGCTCGGCGCGCGGGCGATGTATCTCGGCTCCACCGTGTACCGCATCCATGGCACCAACCAGCCATCGACGATCGGTAAGTTCGTCTCGTCGGGCTGTATCGGCATGCTGAACGAGGATGTCTCCGATCTGTTCGACCGCGTGAAAGTCGGCACCCGCGTCGTGGTGTTTCCGGGCGGCCCGCCGCCGGGAACCACCACCGCGTCGGCGCAGCCGGTGCCTGGATTGGCCCGCGCCTCAGCGCCGCCCCTCGCGCAGGCGTCAGGCGTCCCTGGAGGACAGTCCACTGTGGTGCCCCCGCTGCCGGCGCCGGTTACGGTGCGGTAGGTTTAGCTGCGATCAGCGACGAACATCATCAAAAAGGCGCGCAATGGCGCGCCTTTTTCTATTTCGTCATTGCTCTATTTCGTCATTGCGAGCGTAGCGAAGCAATCCATGGGGCCGTGTAACGCAGTCTGGATTGCTTCGTCGCAAGTGCTCCTCGCAATGACGTGGATGGAACTGTCTATCCCAGCCTTCTTACCGGCTCACCCTTGATCCAGGCGTCGATCCCCTCGACCATCTGGCCATAATGGGCTTGGAAACCCTCCAAGGTGACGTAGCCGAGATGTGGCGTCAGCACGATGTTGTCGAGCTTGCGGAAGGGATGATCGACCGGCAGCGGTTCGACCGAGAACACGTCGACGGCGGAACTGTCCGACCGGCAGGCTACATCCCGAACCGATGGAAAACGCCTAGCTTTGCTGTCCTTTGCCGATAAGCATCGCCCCTGCAAGGCGGGCGCGCTGCAGTGAGGCCTGGCGTCCGATAACGGCGCCTATAGGTCGGAATGGCTGAGGCCGTCAGCCTCCACTGCTACGCCATCGAGCTCAGCCCGGAAGTCACTCAAGAGCTTGGCTGGTAACCGGCCTATTTGGCCGCCCCGGCAGGCAGCCGAGAAATGGTGGCCCTGAGCGGACAAGGGCCCACAAAGTCTCATGGGCTCGGATCGGCCGCTCAGCATTTCAGGGCTGCGCAGCATCCGGCGAATGCGGCTTGCAGGCGGTTAGCAGATTGCGGGATCGTCAAGATCTGCCCCTGATTTGCCCGACGTGTCAACGCGCAAAATGTCGATGCCGGTGGCTGCCGGTTACTTTGCATGGGGTTGTTTTCGATATTTTTGGTACGATCTGACATCAGCGATCTCAGGCCGGCTTTCTTACGCCAGCCTTCGCAGCGGCTCGCCCTTGATCCACCCATCGATCCCCTCGACCATCTGGCCATAATGGGCCTGGAAACCGTCCAAAGTGACGTAGCCGAGATGTGGCGTCAGCACGATGTTGTCGAGCTTGCGGAAGGGATGATCGACCGGCAGCGGTTCGACCGAGAACACGTCGACGGCGGCGCCCGCGATCTTCTTCTGCTGCAGCGTTTCGAGCAGCGCCGTCTCATCGACGATCGGCCCGCGCGCGGTGTTGACGAGGTAGCTGGTCGGCTTCATCCGCGCCAGGTCCGCCGCCCCCACCAGCCCGCGTGAGCGCTGGCTCAGCACCATGTGGATGGTGACGATGTCGGCGTTTGCGAACAGCTCTTCCTTGGTGGCGTAGCCGACGCCGGCTTCCTTGCATCGCTCCGGCGTCAGGTTCGGGCTCCACGCGATCACGTTCATGCCGAGCGTCTTCGCTATTACCGAAACCTTGGCTCCGAGCTTGCCGAGGCCGACGACACCGAGTGTCTTGCCCTCGATCTCGATGCCGACGAATTTCTGCAAGGGCTCGCCGGCATGCATGCGCGCGTTCTCGCGGCCGATGCTACGGGTCAGTTCCAGGATCAGGCCGATCGTCAGCCCGGCGGTGGGATCGCGGGCCCATTGCGTGCCGCACAGCACCACATTGTGGTCCTTGGCGGCCTCAGTATCGATCGCGGCGTTGCGCATGCCCGAGGTGATCAGGAGTTTCAGCCGGGGGAGTGCCGCAAACAGGGTGCGGGGAAACGGCGTGCGCTCGCGCATCGCGCAGATGATCTCGAAGTCTTTCAGCGCGCTGGCCGCGGCCTCGGCGGAGGCAAAGGGCTGATTGAACACCGTGACGTCGACGCGATCCGAGATTTTGGACCAGTCCGCGACCGCCATGGCCAGATTGAGATAGTCGTCCAGAATTGCACAGCGCAGCCGCGTCATGGGGAGGTCCGTTGATGATGATGACGACGGCAGCGGGCGCGCCGTCCTGGCAACATCACCATGGTTGCGCGCAATCCGCGGGCGCGCAAGCGCCCCTTATCTCACATGTCGGCGAAGGTCGGGCACGGTGTCGCTGTAACGGGCCATCTGCTTGGCGCGCCAGGCGGGGCCCGGGCCGCGCATATAATGCAGTTCCGGCCGGTAGGGGTCGAATGCCTGGACGAAGAACCGGCGCCAGAATGCCCGGATGCCAGCAAAAAGCCCGGGGCGTCCGTCGCGGCGGTTCGCCCGGGAGGAGAGGGATGCTGAGCCGATGGTCGCCATGACGGTCTTGCCCATTTTGTCCGCCGATTCCGGCCGTACGGGGCGCTTTTGGCGGCGCTGACGGGTAGTTTCTGGCCCGAGTCATTAAAAGAAGGTTTCAATTGTCGCTATCCGTATTGATACTGGTGAATGAATGGAAAACGCTTCGGGGCGCGGTTGCCCTTTCGGGGCCGCGCCGCTACATCAGCGGCAGCAAAATTTCCATAAATCCTCTCGTTTCCAGGGATCGCGATGGCGCGTCAGTTCGTCTATTTCATGCAGGGTTTGACCAAGAGCTACCCGACCCGAAAGGTGCTCGATAACGTCCACCTGTCGTTTTATCCCGACGCCAAGATCGGCGTGCTCGGCGTCAACGGTTCCGGCAAATCGACGCTGCTGCGGATCATGGCCGGCATCGACAAGGAGTATAATGGCGAGGCTTGGGTCGCCGAGGGCGCGCGGGTAGGCTACCTCGAACAGGAGCCGCAGCTCGATCCCAAGAAGACCGTGCGCGAGAACGTCATGGAAGGCGTCGCCAAGCAGAAGGCGATTCTCGATCGCTACAACGAACTGGCGATGAATTATTCCGACGAGACCGCCGACGAGATGACCAAGCTGCAGGACGAAATCGAGTCCGCCGGCCTCTGGGACCTCGACAGCAAGGTCGATCAGGCGATGGACGCGTTGCGCTGTCCGCCAGACGATGCCGACGTGACAAAGCTTTCGGGCGGTGAGCGGCGCCGCGTCGCGCTGTGCAAGCTGCTGCTTGATCAGCCGGAGCTGTTGCTGCTGGACGAACCGACCAACCACCTCGACGCTGAATCCGTGTCCTGGCTGGAAGGCCACTTACGCAATTATCCCGGCGCGATCCTGATCGTCACCCATGACCGCTACTTCCTCGACAACGTCACGGGCTGGATTCTCGAACTCGATCGCGGCAAGGGCATTCCCTACGAGGGCAATTACTCGTCCTGGCTGGTGCAGAAACAGAAGCGGCTGGCGCAGGAAGGCCGTGAAGACGTCGCGCACCAGAAGACGCTTATCCGTGAGCAGGAGTGGATTGCATCCTCGCCCAAGGCGCGCCAGGCCAAGTCCAAGGCGCGCTACCAGCGCTACGAAGAGCTGTTGAAGCAGGCCAGCGAGAAGCAGACCCAGACCGCGCAGATCACGATCCCGGTGGCCGAGCGTCTTGGCCAGAACGTGGTCGATTTCGAGGGCCTCAGCAAAGGCTTTGGGGACCGCGAACTGATCGACAATCTCACCTTCAAGCTGCCGCCGGGCGGCATCGTCGGCGTGATCGGGCCCAACGGCGCCGGCAAGACCACGCTGTTCCGGATGATCACCAAGCAGGAGACCCCGGACAAGGGCACGATCACGGTCGGCGAAAGTGTCCATCTCGGTTATGTCGACCAGTCGCGCGATGCGCTGGACGGCAAGAAGACGGTATGGGAGGAAATCTCCGGCGGCAACGAACTGATCCTGCTCGGCAAGAAGGAAGTGAACTCGCGCGGCTATTGCTCGTCGTTCAATTTCAAAGGCGCCGATCAGCAGAAGAAGGTCGGCGCTCTGTCAGGCGGCGAGCGCAACCGCGTGCATCTCGCAAAGATGCTCAAATCCGGCGCCAACGTGCTGCTGCTCGACGAGCCGACCAACGATCTCGATGTCGATACGCTGCGCGCGCTGGAAGAGGCGCTGGAGGATTTCGCCGGCTGCGCCGTGATCATCAGCCATGACCGCTGGTTCCTCGACCGCATCGCCACCCATATCCTGGCCTTCGAAGGCGACAGCCATGTCGAATGGTTCGAAGGCAATTTCCAGGACTATGAAAAGGACAAGATGCGAAGGCTGGGACAGGATTCCATCATCCCGCATCGGGTGAAGTACAAGAAGCTGACGCGGTAACTGGGCGTCCGACATGGCGGACTGGAGCGCAGAGCAGTATCTCAAGTTCGAGGATGAGCGGACCCGGCCCGCGCGCGATCTCCTGGCGCAGATCCCGGTGGCCGACGCGCGAAAGGTCGTCGATATCGGGTGCGGACCGGGGAATTCGACGGAGCTTCTGGTCAGGCGCTGGCCGAAGGCTACGGTCATAGGCGTGGATACTTCGGCCGATATGCTGCGGCAGGCGCGCGAACGGCTGCCTGGAAATACCTTCATCGAAGCCAATATCGCCCATTGGGTGCCGCCCGAAGGCGCCGACGTGCTGTTTGCCAACGCGATCTTTCAATGGGTGCCCGGCCATCTCAGGCAGCTACAGCGCCTTCTCGGCGCATTGCCGCCGGGCGGGGTGCTCGCGGTGCAGATGCCCGACAATCTCGATGAGCCTACCCATGTCCTGATGCGCGAGGTTGCGCATCAGGAGCCGTGGCGCGAGGCGCTGGCCGAGAATGCCCGGCTACGCGACAGTCTTCCGAAGCCCGGCATTTATTATGACGCCTTGAAGCCGCTTTGCACCCGGCTGGAGATTTGGCACACGATCTATAACCATGTTCTCGACGATGCCGCCGCCGTCGTGGAATGGGTCAAGGGAACAGGCCTGCGGCCGTTCGTCGACCCGCTGGACCCGCCCGAACGCAAGCGATATCTCGCCGAGTACACCGCGCGCATCGCGGCCAGTTACCTGCCGCAGGCGGATGGCAGGGTGCTGCTGCGGTTTCCTCGGATTTTCATGGTCGCGGTGCGGTGAATGCAGCGCCTTTCCGATTCATCGGCCGTCGCGCTGGTCGGCGGCGATCCAGTGAGGCGGCAATGCATTCCAGTTTAAGGGATGTACTATTCGCAATTGGATTTCTGGTGGCGTTGTTGCCTCCACCGGCCCACGCCGCCGATGCCGGCTTCACCCAATTCATCGCCTCGCTGTGGCCGGAGGCGCAGGCGGCCGGCGTCTCGCGCGCGACATTCGATGCGCAGACTCGCGGCCTCGAGCCCGACTACAAATTGCCCGACCTGATCCTGCCGGGACGTCCGGCGACCGGGGCGCCGTCGCAGGCTGAATTCGTGCAGGTGCCGGCCGATTATGTGAAGGAAGCCTCTATCGCGCGGCTTGCGGCCGAGGGGCAGCGGCTGATGCAGAAGCATCGCGCGGCGCTGAGTGCAATCGAAGCGCGCTTCGGCGCGCCCGCGACCATCGTGCTCGCGATCTGGGGCCGCGAAACCGATTACGGCCGCTACGCGTTGCCCTACGACGCGCTGCGGGTGGTCGCGACGCAGGCCTATGTCGGCCGGCGCAAGGACCAGTACCGCACCGAATTCATTCTGGCGCTGAAGATCCTCGGGGAAGGGGCGGTGACCCGCAAGGACTTGCGCTCGTCCTGGGCCGGCGCCACCGGGCTGACGCAGTTCTTGCCATCGGAATATTACAAGCATGGTGTCGATCTCGACGGCGACGGCCGCGTCGACATCTGGCATTCGGTGCCGGACGCGCTCGCTTCCGCCGCGCAGCAACTCGTCAACAAGGGATGGCAGGGCGGCCTGCGCTGGGCCTATGAGGTGCGTGCGCCTGCTAAAGCCGACTGCACCATGGGCGTGCCCGAAGTGACAAAACCGATCGGCGAATGGCTGCGCCTGGGCTTTGTGCCGGTGCGCGGACAAAAACTGAGTGCAGCTGAACAGGCGCAGCCGGCGTCGCTGCTGCAGCCTGAGGGCATTTACGGCCCGGCGTTCCTGACCACGAAGAATTACTTCGTCATCAAGGAGTATAATTTCTCGGACCTGTATGTGCTGTTCGTCGGCCACCTCAGCGACCGCATGACCAATCCGCAACCGTTCGCGACGCCGTGGTCGGCGTCGACGCAACTGCGCTCCGCCGACGTCGAAGCCATGCAGCGCCATCTGACGCGGATCGGTCTCTACAAGGACAAGCTCGACGGCAAGGCCGGAATGCAGACCCGCGCGGCGCTCGGCGCCTATCAGAAGTCGGCGGGACTGAAGGTCGATTGCTGGCCAAGCGAAGCCGTGCTGCGCTCGATCAGCGCGGCACGTTAGAAAGAAAAAACCCGGCCACTCGGGCCGGGTTCAAAGTCGACGTGTGCTGATTCAGCGCCGCACAGTATTCAGGTCAGTTGCAGACCTCGACGCGACGGAAGCGCCAGCCGTAACCATCCCAGAAGCGCTCGCGAACCAGACGGCAAGGCGGACCTTCCTCCACATAGACCGGGGCCGGAGCGGCATAGGCCGGACGGCTGGAGGCGATTGCGCCGCCGATGATGGCGCCGCCGATCAGCCCGGCTGCCACGCCGGCCGCCACGCCGCGCTGTGCGCTGGCTGGCGTCGTCGCGAGCGAACCCGCGATCGTTGTAACCGCCACGAGAGCAGCAAATGTCTTCTTCATGTCTTGGGCTCTCCTGGAGGTGGCGCCTTGAGCCGACGCCGGGTTAAGGTGACTCACACGCCGTATTCGAAACTGCCGTCTCGCTAAAAGAGCGCACAACGGTCAATCGAAAGTAAACGCCAGAGGCTGATGGTCCGCAAAAACGGTTTTTTCGCGCCATTTGCAACAGATGTCCCGGAAAACGCAGCGTTTTCCGGGACGGAATGTCTGATTTAATGAAGGTGAACGGATCAGTCGCAAACCCTGACATTGCGGACCCGCCAGCCGTAACCGTCCCAGAAGCGCTGGCGCTGCCAGTAACAGTCGCCGTAGTAGCCGGGACCGGCAACATAGGCGGGTCCGCCATA
>LNAP01001786.1_pt1 | contig 43208 bp, 33 predicted proteins | sample 602601 | NCBI WGS metagenome assembly LNAP01 (sample SAMN02440304, study PRJNA202911) | soil metagenome | biome: Subtropical and temperate rainforests or woodlands; isolation source: soil samples (1 kg each in a 20% v/v slurry with milli Q water) were... ...
TGGACAACGACACGCTGCAGCGTGAGTTGGCCCAAGGCGCCACTGCGGACGTAGTTGTAGAAGGCGAGAGCAAACCCGCCCACAGCTAATTCCGTATAACGGTTTACTGCCCCTTCACGAGAGGGGCGGCTCCTTACAGCCCGTCGAGTGATGGGCTTTTTTTTATCTAAAATTCGGGGCTGTGCGCAGCAGAAGCGGCGGGCAGCAGATGATAGTGGCGGTCTTTTTTATCGCGTGGGCTGGGCGTTTGGTTTCGCGCCTTACGCGCGAGTCACTTTGCCAATCGCGGCAAAGTAACCAAAGCGCTTGCCCCTACCTTGGCCCTGCGCTGCGCTACGGGTCCCCTCGCTCCGTCGTTGCTCCGGGGGTCGGCGTGCAGGGCCATCCATGGCCCCACGCCTTTCGCGGCTCCTGCCGCTCAGCCCCTTGCGCAACGACTCCACTCGGCCTGCGATAAACGGGGCAGGTGGATCACAAGCCAGATCAAACGCCCCTCTCCCCCAGCCCCTCTCCCGCAAGCGGGCGAGGGGTGACGAAGACTCACGACCTCGCGCGGTCTGCTCCCTCTCCCGCTTGCGGGAGAGGGCTGGGGAGAGGGGCTCTTGATCTGCTCTTGATCTTGCTTGTGATCCACCTGCCCCATTCATCGCAGGCCGAATGGAATCGCCGTGGAAGGGGTTGAGCCGCAGGGACGCGGCGAGAGGCACATCGGGCCATGGAAGGCCCGTTGTGCCGTGCCCCTGGAGCGGCGATGGAATGAGGGAACCCGCAGCGCAGCGGAGGGGCCAAGGTAGGGGCAAGCGTTTTTGCTTATTTTTTCCGCGACTGGAAAAAGTGAGTCGCGCGTAAGGCGCGAAACCAAACGCTCAGCACACGCGATAAAGAAGACCACCACCAGACCCAAAGCAATTCACCCAGAAACCGCATACCGCCTATCCAACGCGCTATACCCCAACCCAACCCCCTTATGCACCTTCAACTGCACCGGAATCCGCTCTTTAAGCGCCTCCACATGACTGATCACGCCAATCATCTTGCCACTGGCATTCAACGCATCCAGCGCATCCAACGCCACTTCCAACGTCTCGCCATCCAAGGTGCCAAAGCCTTCATCAAGGAATAGCGAGTCGATGCTGGTCTTGTGGCTAACCAAATCCGATAGCGCCAAGGCCAGCGCCAAACTGACCAAAAAACTCTCCCCGCCCGACAAAGTTTTGCAGTCCCGCGCTACATCGCCCTGCCAGGTATCCAGCACTTCCAGTTCCAACTCGCCGCTGCCACGCCGGGCCAGTTGGTAACGGCCATGCAAACGCTGCAACTGCAGGTTGGCCAGGTACACCAGATGATCAAGGGTCAGCCCTTGAGCGAATTTGCGGTACTTGGCGCCGTCGGCAGAACCGACCAGGCCGTTGAGGTGTTGCCACAGGTCGTGCTCGTCCTGCTTGGCGCTGATCTGCGCGAACAAGCTTTGCTGCCCTGCCCGGCGCGCGGCGTCGTCACGCAGTTGCGCGCGGATTTCACCCTGGCGGCCGCTGAGCTGTTTGAGCTGGTCGCTGAGTTGTTGCAGGTGCGCGTCGAGTTCGTCACTGCCTTGCTCGGTTTGAGGCGCGGCCTGCAACGCGGCCAATGTTTGGGTGCTGGCCACATGCAGGGCCTGAGCTTCGGTTTGCGCCTTGTCCAGACGGGTTTTCAGTGCCGTCAGGTCGGCGAGCTGCGCGTCGCTTAGCAGGGCGTTGAGGTAGTCCGCCTCCACGGCAAATGGACTGGCAGCCAGCGCCTCGGTCCAGGTCTGCTGACGCTGTTGCAGAGCGGCTTGTTCCTGCTGCAACAAGTCGCTGAGGGTTTGCTGTTTGCCCAACAGTTCGCTGACTTGCTGCATGGCTGCCGAGTAGTGCTGTTCGACCAGACTCAGGTCCTCAACCGGCTGTTGGCTGAGCGCAAGCTCATCACGATCGGCCAACCCTTGCTGCTGCCAGCGTTGTTGCCACAGTTCGTTGAGCTGGGCGGCGACGGTGAGGGCATGCCGGGCATCGCGCAGTTGCTCTTGCAGCGCTTGGAGCTGCTGCTGACGCTGCTGATAGTTCGCCCACTCCAGCTTGCGTTCTCGCAGCCACTGCGCGCCGTCCGCAGGCACGGTATAACCGAGCTCGGCCAAGGCGGCGGCGAGGCTGGCCTGCTGCTCCTGTTGTTGCTGCGCAAGCCGTGCCAGTTGTTGGTCGATGTCAGCCTGTTGCTGGGCGTTGGCGTGCTGGTCTTTGCCCAACAGGGCCAGTTGCTGAGTGGCGTCGCGGTGTTCGGTCAGGGCGTTTTGGCTGGCGGTGCGGGCGGCGTCCAGCGCGGCTTTCAAGGCATCCAGCGGGGCTAGACGCTGCTGCACCTGGTGCAGGTTTTCAGCATGGCGCCGTTGTTCGGCGTGTAGTGCCTCGGCGTCGGCAAGCGACAATCCCAACTCATCGCAGTGACGCTGCCAGCGCTCGTCCAACCGCTCAGACTCTTGCTGGATATCTGCCAATTGCCGGGTCTGCTGCTGGAGCCGTTCGCTAAGGGCTGCCAGTTCACTTTTCAGCGCTTCGCCCTGCTCACGCAGGCTTTCGAGCTGGGCCTTTTTCGCCTCCAAGGCCTGCTCGGTGGCCGAGCTATCCAACGCCTGGTAAGCGGCCACTGCCGGGTGCTCCAGCGAGCCACACAGCGGACATGGCTGCTGCGCCTGGAGCTGGGCGCGGTAGTCCTCAAGCTTACGAATATGGCGTTCCTGCTCCAGCAGCTTTTCTTTGTCGCGAACGTGCTGTTGCAGCTCTTTATATTGCTCACGCAGGGCATGCAGCCCCTGTTCGAGGGTGTTTTTTTGCTGGCCGAGGGCAGTCATGTTGGTGGCCAACTGATCGGCTTGGAAGGCCAGTTGCCCGCTTTTGTCATCAATCTCCTGCAAACGCTCCAAGCCATAGCCTTGATTGATTAAACGCTCGGCGGTTTCGCGCAACTCGCTTTCGGCCTGCCCGTCGAGCAGGCGTTCGAGATGCGCCTGTTGCTCAGCCTCAGAGGCTTGGGTACACAGCAACAGGTGCTGCGCGCTATCGGCCTTTAGCGTTATCGCCTGGATCTGTTCGCCCAGCAGCGTCGCAGCCTGTAGGGCATCCTGCTTGCGCCGTTGCTGCTCGCTTAACGCCTCAAGCAGGTTGGCATTGGCGGTAAATTGCGCCTGCCAGCCACTGAGTTTTTCACCCAACTGGCTCAACTGCGGCTGCTCGGCTAACTGCTCAGCCAGTGCCTGCTGTTGAGCATTCAGTTGGCTCACCTGAGCTTGTTGCGCGCTACTGATTTGCTGACTCAACTGGCTGGCCTGCCACAGGCTGTGCAGCACTTGCTGGGTGGCATGCTGCTGGGCCTGCTCAATGCCTTGCAGTTCCCGCGTGCGTTTTGCCACACCGTGCAATGCCTGCTGCCAGGCACTGTGATGAGGTTGTAGTTTTAACGCCGGGGCGCATGCGGCCAGACGCGCCAGTTGCGGTTGGGCCTCGGCTAATTGCTGCTGGGCCTGTTCCTGTTGATTCAGCGCCTGCTGTTGCTGCGCCTGTGCCTTACCGAGGTCTTCCAGCCATTGGCGCTGGCGTTGCACGTGCTGCTGTTCGGCGAGCAAATCGGCTTCCGCCAGGCCGAGCTGCTGACCTTCTACTTCTAGTACCGCGCGTTGTTCATCGCTGAGCAACTCGACGCCCTCAGCCCTGGCGCGCAGCTGCCCCAACTCATCACGCACATCGCGGGTTTGCTCAAAAACGCGCTTGGAAATCTGCCCGTAAATATCGGTGCCGGTCAGCTCTTCCAGCAGCTCGGCGCGCTGGTTGGCGTTGGCCTCCAAGAAGGCCGCAAAGCCGCCTTGGGCCAGGAGCATGGACTTGGTAAAACGCTCGAAATCGAGGCCCGTGAGGCTTTCGGTCAGCCGGTATTTTTCATTGATTTTGTCGCTGAGAATTTCGCCCTCGCCGCTAGCGGCATCGACCTTGGCCAGTTCCACCTTGGGTGCCTGCAACGCCCCATCACTTTTGTCCCGCGCCCGGCGCTGGCTCCAAAACGCGCGATAACGCTGGCCTTTGACTTCAAACTCGACCTCGGCCAGGCAATCGGCGGTATGCCGGGTCATCAGTTCATTGGCAGTGGCCGACAAGCTGCTCATGCGCGGTGTGCGGTGGTACAGGGCCAGGCAGATGGCATCGAGCAAGGTGGTTTTACCGGCGCCGGTGGGGCCAGTGATGGCGAACAGGCCGTTGTCTTTAAACGGCTCGGCAGTGAAGTCGATCTTCCACTCGCCTTTGAGCGAGTTGAGGTTTTTCAGGCGCAGGGTAAGGATCTTCATACGTCCTCCTCGCGCAGTTGGCTAACCACTTGGCGATACAAGCCTTGCAGGCGTTTTTCCAGCTCCTCGTCGAGGGTTTCGCTGCTTAGGCGCTGGGCAAATACGTCATCGGTGCTGAGCTCATGGAGGGTTTCTTTGGCGCTGCCTTGCAAGCTGGCTTGGGCATTACCGCGCTCACGGCGGATGCGCAGCACCTCCACTGGCAGGCCTTCGGTCATCGCCTGAATGCGGGTTTGCAGATCGCTTAAGTAGTCGTCGGCACTGACGCACACCTCAAGCCATACCGGCCGTTCAGCACTGCCCTGCTCTGCGGCTTCGGTGATCGCACTTTGCAGCTCGGTCAGGTTGCCACGCACCGAAACCAGCGCCTGTGAACGTGGAACCGGTAGCGCGGTAACGCTGCTTAGCTGGGTGCCGGCAAACTCCACCAGCAGCACTTCTTTCGCCTGTTTGGCTTCATCAAAACTCAACGGAATCGGCGAGCCGCAGTAGCGGATATGTTCCAGCCCACCGACCTTTTGCGGCCGGTGAATATGCCCCAGAGCGATATAGGCCGCCGGCGGAAAAGCAGCCGTAGGAAAGGCTTCCAAAGCGCCGACATAAATTTCCCGCACCGACTCGCTGGCACTGGCACCGACGGTGGTGAGGTGGCCTGTGGCAATAATCGGCAGCTCGCCGCCCAGCTCGATGCGGCGCTGTTCGGCCAGGGCATAGAGCTGCTGGTAATGGCCGTGGATGGCTTCCTGCAACGACAGTTGTTTGTCCTGAGCGCTCTGCCCGGCCTGGCTATGCATCACATCGCGCGGGCGGATAAAGGGAATGCCGCACAGCAGCGCGGCGGGCTTGCCGTCACGGTTGTGCAGCACCAGCAGTTGCGCGTTGAGATCGTCCGCTACGGCAGGAATCACCCGGGTATTGAGGTGCGCCAACAGGCTTTTGCTTTCACCCAGCATGGCCACCGAATCATGGTTACCGCCGAGCACCACCAACTGCGTGCCCGTGGCGCGCAGGGCGACGATAAATTCGTTGTACAGCTCGCGGGCGTAGCTGGGCGGTGCGCCGGTGTCGAAAATATCGCCAGCGATAATCAACGCATCCACGGCATGCGCCGCACATTGTTCAATTAACCATGTGGTAAAAGCCTGGTGTTCGGCTTGGCGGGTCTTGCCCATAAAATGCTGGCCAAGGTGCCAATCAGAGCTGTGCAGAATGCGCATCCCGGTTCTAGGCGCCAACCTTGGAGCAAAGCGCCCCTGCTTGGCAAATCACAACGCGCTGTGGTGTCAGCGCTTCGGAGTTTGTGTCTATGACTGCTGCCAGTTACATCGATTTGTTGATCAGCGATTGCGATGGCGTTTTGATCGACAGCGAAATCGTCGCCGAGCGCATGGTGCGCGAAGCTCTGGGCAAAAAGGTGCCGCTGCATGAACTGGAAGTGGTGCTGCACGGCACCTTTGGCCTGCAAGCGCGCGATATTCTCGCCCGCGTGGAAGCGCACTTCGGCATCACCCTGGAGGAGCAGTTTATCCGCGAGCTTTACCACAGCACCGGCGCACGCATTCATGACCACGCCTTGCCGATTGCCGGCGCCCGCGATGCTTACCTGAATATCGACCTGCCGCTAGCCGTGGCCTCCAACAGCCACCTGGCCGGCATTGTTCATTCATTACACCGCTGCGGGCTCACCGAGCGCATCGACAGCGGCATCTTTAGCGCCGAACAGGTGGCCCGGCCCAAACCAGCGCCGGATGTTTATCTGCTCGCGGCGAAAACGGCTGGCGTGGCACCGCAGCGCTGTCTGGTGGTGGAGGACAGCAGCACCGGCGTTACCGCCGCCCTTACCGCCGGCATGCGCGTGATCGGATTTCTCGGCGCCAGCCATATTCCGCCCGAGCACGGCGAAACCTTGCGCCAGTTGGGTGTGGAGCACTTGATTAAGCATATGGACGAGCTGCCAGGGCTGGTCGAACGGCTGCGTCGTGAGCCGCCAGCCAATGTGCTGCGGTAACGTTCCTACAGCGGGGCAAAAAGGCTGATTTTGCCGCACAACAGCGTCAGCAATTGCCCTGCGCGGCAAGGAGCCAGGTGACACTTTTTCACCGTACTTGATGACATAACCAAAGCCGCAAACCCACTTGCGGTTTGTCTCTTGCGCCACTCGAGCATGGCCACGTCCCGGCCGTTCGAGCATCACAATAATGGAGACTCATCAGATGCGCTTTCAGCACACAGCCCTTGCTCTCGCCTTGAGCATGTCGCTCCTGCAAACCTCAGTTTTTGCCGCCCCACCGCTGTCGATGAACAACGGTGTCTCCCAAGTCTCCCTGGCCGACAGCAATGCCTGGGTGGAAATCAACAAAGCGGCCTTGGAACACAACATCCGCGCCCTGCAAACCACCCTCGCCGGCAAAGCAAAAATCTGCGCCATTCTCAAGGCCGACGCCTACGGCCATGGCATTGGTTTAGTGATGCCCTCGGTAATCAAAATGGGCGTGCCCTGCGTCGGTATTGCCAGCAATGAAGAAGCGCGTGTGGTGCGGGCCAGCGGCTTTAGCGGGGAACTGGTCCGGGTGCGCACTGCCACGCTGGGCGAACTGGAAGCGGCGCTGCCTTACAACATCGAAGAATTGGTCGGCAACCTGGAGTTCGCCACCCAGGCCAACGAGATTGCGGCAAAAGCCGGTCGTCCGCTGCGGATCCATATTGCGTTGAACGCGGGCGGCATGAGCCGTAATGGCCTGGATATAAGCACCGGCGCGGGGCGGCTGGATGCGCAGTCGGTCACCATGCTGCCAAACCTCAAGGTGGCGGGAATCATGACTCACTTTGCCGTGGAAGATGCCGCCGATGTGCGCAAAGGCCTGGCGATCTTCAACGCCGAGGTTGACGATTTGATCCAGACCACCGGCCTGGACCGCAACGCCATTACCGTGCACGCCGCCAACTCCTTTGCCACCCTGGAGGTGCCGGAGTCGCGCCTGGATATGGTGCGCACTGGCGGCCTGCTATTCGGCGACACCGTGCCCTCGTACACCGAATACCAACGGGTGATGCAATTCAAATCCCAGGTTGCCTCAGTCAACAGCTACCCCAAAGGCAACACCGTGGGCTACGACCGCACCTACACCCTGCAACATGACTCCAAACTGGCCAATATCCCCGTGGGTTACTCCGACGGCTATCGCCGCGTGTTTACCAACAAAGGCATGGTATTGATCGACGGCCACCGCCTGCCGGTGGTGGGCAAGGTGTCGATGAACACGTTGATGGTCGACGTTACCGATGAGCCATCAGTTAAAGCCGGTGATGAAGTGGTGCTGTTTGGCAAACAGGGCAGTGCAGAAATTACCCAAGCCGAAGTGGAAGACATCAACGGCGCCTTGCTGGCGGATTTGTACACCGTGTGGGGTAACTCCAACCCCAAACGGTTGGTGAATGATTGGCCCGCTGCTGGTGATGCAGTCGCAAATACCCCGCGACAGCCACGCCAATAGCGCCCACACCCAGGGCAACGCTAATCCGTAGGGTGTGCCGTGCGCACCAGGGCGCTCTCCTCGCCTACCGCTTGGTGCGCGCAGCACACCCTAAGGGCCGCGCGGTGCGTTATATGCCGTCGAGCAAATGACTTATGGCAGTTTTGAGCTTCATCGGCCGCACCGGTTTGTGCATCAAGGTATGCCCCAGTTCGCGCAGGTGCAGTTTCAGTTCGTTGCTGTAGTTGGCGGTGATCATCAGCGCTGGCAACGGTGTACTGCGCCTGGCGTTGATGGCGGCTACGGCATCGACGCCGTTGTGGCCGTCGTCCAGGTGATAATCGGCAATCAATAGGTCAGCGTCGGCGTGGAAGTTGTCCACTTGGCGGGCCAGGTCTTGTTCGGATAATGCCGTCACCACCTGGCAACCCCACCCTTCAAGCAAGGTGCGCATGCCGGCGCAAATAGCCGCGTCGTTATCCAGCACCCACACCCGTGAGCCTTGCAGGCGTTGCAGTAAGTGCTCGGAGTTATCCAACGGTTCGGCGTTGGCCTTTGGCGCGCGACTGGCTTTGGGCACTTCGATGGAGAACAACGAGCCTTTGCCCGGCACCGAGGCCACGCGAATACGGTGGCCAAGCATCTGCGCAATTTTGTCGACGATAGCCAGGCCCAAGCCTAGTCCGCGGTCTTGGTTATGCCGCTGCACGTCGCCGCGTTTGAACTCTTGGAATATCTCGCCAAGTTTGTCCTCGGCGATGCCCATGCCGGTGTCCCACACTTCAATCACCAGGCTCTGCCGTTTGCGCCGACAGCCGAGCAAAATGCGGCCCTTGGGCGTGTAGCGGATGGCGTTGCTCAGCAGGTTACGCAGGATGCGCGCCAGCAGTTGGATGTCGGTACGCACCAGCGCCGAGCACGGCACAAAGTCCAGTTGCAGGCCCTCGACAGCCGCCAATTGGCGGTATTCCAAGGCCAGGTTATCGAGCAATTCACCGACGGCAAATGGCGCGATATCGGGTTTAATTACCCCGGCATCGAGCTTGGAAATATCCACCAAGGTGCCCAGCAGGTTTTCCACATCCTCCAGCGAGTTGCTGATATTGCGCACCAGGGTTTGCCCATTGGGCTCGGCCCTTTCCAGCAGCGCGCTGGTGAACAGTCGCGCGGCGTTGAGCGGTTGCAGCAGGTCGTGGCTGACGGCGGCGAGGAATTTGGTTTTCGACAGGTTGGCGGTTTCCGCTTCACGCTTGGCTTCGCGCAGGCGTAATTCCACTTGGCTGCGCTCGTCGATTTCCTGTTGCAACTGGCCGTTGAGGCGGGTGAGTTCCGAGGTCCGTTCCCGCACCCGTTGTTCCAGGTTTTGGTAGGCCTGGTGCAGCGCTTCGGCGGTACGCCGGCGCTCGCTGATATCGCGGATCAGCACAAAGATGCCGACCACCTCACCACTGGCCTGCCGGTTCGGCACGTAAGAGCGCAGCATGCAGCGCTCCTGGCCATTGCGGTTGGTTTCCACCACTTCAAAGGTCACGCTTTCGCCGTTTAGCGCCCGCTCGGTGTAGGGCGCCAGGCAACGGAAATGCTCGTCGCTGTGCACCTCGCGCATGTTTTGCCCGAGCATGCCGCCGCTGGGCCAGTGGTACCACTCTTCGTAAACCTTGTTGGTAAATTCGTAGACCAGATCGGCGCTGAGGTAGGCAATCAGCGCCGGCACATGGTCGGTGATCAGGCGTATCCAGCGCTCGCTTTCGCTGATGGCTTCGGCGTGGCGGTAGCGCTCGGTGATATCGGTAAAGGTGTTAACAAAACCGCCAGCCGGCATGGGATGGGTGCGCACTTCCAGCACGCGGCCGTCGAATAGGCGCTGTTCCATTTGCTGCATGCGCCGGCCCTTGGGGTCCAGCGTGTCGGGGGTGAGCAGGCCCAGCTCGCTGTCTTCCATCACTTCGACAAACGCCCGGTGCGCCTCAATCGGCGCCAGGCCACACAGTTCGAGAAAGCGGTGGTTCCACAGTTCTAGCACGCCATCGGCATTGACCATGGCCACACCCTGAGAGAGGTTATCCACCGCCCGTTGCAGCAGCCGCGACTTCTGCGCCAAGGCCTGTTCGCGGCGCATGGTTTCGCTGATTTTCACTTCGGTGATATCGGTGTACAGAATCACCAAGCCGCCCTCGCGGGTGGGCCGTTCACTGACTTGCATCCAGCGGCCGTTGTGCAGGCGGTACAGGGTGTGGTCGTCGCCGCTGCGGCGGTGTTCTTCAACAATCAGCCCGGTACTTTCGGCCAAACGCTTGATCTCTGACAGCCGCGTGCCGCTACCAATGCGCGCGCGGCTGCGCGCCCAGAACGACTTGAAGCGGCTATTGAACAGGACAATGCGCATGTCTTTATCGAACAGGGCAAAGCCATCGGAAATGCTTTCGATGGCGTCGATCAAATGCTGGTGAGCGGTCTCAGCCCGCAGGCGCGCATCGCTAAGCAACTGGTTGCTGGCTTTGAGTTCGGCCATGGCCTGATTGAGCGCGTCGGTGCGCTCGCGCACTTGTTCGGCGAGCACCACCGAATGCTGAAACGCGGCATACGACTCGTCGCGGCGCGAGGCGCTGGATTCCACCCGTTCAATCAGTGCGGCGTTGATGCGTTGCAGCTTGCGTTTGTCTTCGCGTAGCTGCTCAACCTCCCGGCGCAGGCTCGCCAGTTCCTCCTGCGCGGCTGGCTCGGCGGCCAATGGCAACCCCGGTAAAGGTTTGGTTGATATGCATGCCATTGAACTGCTCCCCGTAGGAGTTAAAACCGATTACCCGTTGTTGCCGGCACAGCTCGGAGGTTTGCGCTTCGGCATCCGTGCGTTCCACTTCCAGGCGGCGCAAAAAACAGTCGCAACCGATGGTTAACAGCGGCGGCCCGAGGCGCTCGTGCAAGCGGCTGAACAGGCTCTGCAAATTTGGCGTCAGTGGGCCTGGCGTCATGGCGGTGAGGACAATGCCGTTCTCCACCGCGCAATAAAAACTTAGGCTGAGGTCGTCGTTGACGCGCTGAATCGAGCGCACGTAGTAGTGCTCGTTAATGCGCACGGCCAACGGGTGCGCAGCGAACAGGCCGACATCCAACGCCTGCAACGGCACGCCGATTAGCCGCGCGTACTCCTGCGCCGCTGGCTCGGCATTCAGCTCCAGCACTCGGCGGCTGGCACTGTCGGCCTGAGTGACCACCAGCTTCTCCGGGGTCGGCTCGACGTGGTGGGTACTGAACACTTCAAAATCCAGCCGGGTGTTGACCAGCACCACCACTGCCGCGCCTACGTGAAAGGCGCCGCCGTAATACACATAGGTGCGGCTCAGGTGCAGGTCATCACCGGCAGAGCCGCCGAAATGGGGAATGCTGCCCAACGCCGCACTGAGGGCGGCGAGCACGATTTCCTCGCGACTGGAGAGGCCATCGAGCAGGGTCAGGGCAAAGCAGTGATCTTTAATCGGCGCCAAGGCGTTATTGCGGCAATCGCTGACCAAGCGCTCCACCAACTGTTGTGCGTCGATCAGGCTAAAGCGCTCCATCTCATCAACCAACGCACTGGCGATGGAAAAGCTGCGGTGATCGAACCCCACCGCCGTTACGCAATTGCGCCCGTAGCCCAGCGGCGTGATTTCCCCAGCACTGGTGCAACCCACCAGGCCGATGCCGCCGAAGTATTGCTCCAGGGTTGGGCCGAGCACGTCCAAGTCGTACTGCGCAGAACAGAAAAACAGCACAAAACCCAGGTGCGGGTTGATCAGCTGCCGGGCCAAATCCTGCGCCACCTGCTCAGGTTCAGTGGCGGTGGACATGGCCATGATCACGCCGTCGGTGGTTTCCTGCTGCATAAAGACGCCCTTGGGGGAAATGCTGCTGATGGGGTCATGGTACGGAGCGGGCGACAGCGGCCGAATCCTACTCTGGTCGCGGCCGCCCCCTCCGAAAGTAGCGGGCCCCCATACGACGCGTAAAAAAGGCGCAATGGAGGACGGCCATTGCGCCAAACACGATGCTCGTTGTTCCACCGTCTTTCCCGCGCAGGCGAGGATCCAGACTATTGAACGGTGCCTGATGGTGCGTACGACGCGAGTTTCTGGATTCCGGCCTGCGCCGGAATGACGGTGGTGGATGGGCTTTTGTTACCAGGTAAGAGAAGCACCGATGGCCAGGGTATCGGTGTCTTCGAGGCTGCCCACCCCTTCCTTGCCATCAATCTGGAACTGGTTGTACTCGGCAATCAGCCGCAGGTTGGCGTTGATGTCGCGGGTGTAGGCGATGGCGCGGGTTTCGTAGTCGGCTTTGACGCCCAGGCCGTTACCGTCGTCGGCGGTTTTGCCATAGGACAAGGCGATGCGGTTTTTGCCAAAGCGGTAGGCGCCTTGCAGCAGGTAGCCGCTGCTGTCCATGTTGCGCAGCGAGGCTTCGCCGAGGTTATTGGTGAAGAAGGGGTTGATGCCTTTGGCGGTAAAACCGGAGCCGACCAAGGTGAAGTCGGCGATCTTGGCTTGCACGCCATAGCCCAAGCCTTTGGAGATAACGGTATCGACCGTGTCGTCGGTGTTTTCCGAGGTCTGGTAGGCGCCGTTGATCCAGGAATAGATCTTCGCCCCGGCCAGGTCGAATTCGTAGGTCACTTCACTTTCGAAGCGTGGGTTGTCTTGGTAGGCCTTGCCGGTGGCGCTGTCGTCGTTGGTGTCGACCGGGTCCATGATCCCGGCTGCCACGCGCAGGCCGTCCATTACCGGGGTGCGGTAGGTGATTTGCGAGGTAGGGAACGGGTATGGATAGCCGCTGCCGATATTGCCGAACGACACCCCGCCGCCGTCGACCAGGCCGAGGGTGTCGCTGACTTGGCCGTAACCGCCGAGCAGTTCGTCGAGCAGGATATTGGAGCGGGCGAACAGGCCGAAGTCTTTGCCGATCAGCACCTGGCCCCAATCACCGTCAACGGTGCCGTAGAACTGGCGAACGTCGATGGCGGTGTCGGTACCGTTGGTTTCGCTGTCGTTGATGGTGACCCAAAACGAGGAGCGTGCACCGAGCTTCAAGTCTTCGACCTGCTTGGTCATGTTGAAGCCGATCCAGTTGGGCAAAAAGCCCATCTTGACCCGCGCCTGGTCACGGTCGTACTGCTCGCCAGGGCGGTCGATACTGCTGTTCACATAGAAGGCGTTGACGTAGCCGTCGGCGGAAAAGGTGGTTTGGTCTTTGTCGTACAGCATGATCTCGGCGAGGGCCGGCTGGGCGATGCCCACGACCAGAGCCAGGGATAGAAGTGGGCGAGTGGCGATATTGTTTTTGTTGTGGCGCATGGCGTGCTCCGCTGTGTAAGCGACTGAGGATGCAGTCGTGGCGGGGCGATTATGAAAAGCTGCAAGGCCTTGCCCCATGGGGCTTTGGCGTTGGTTTGCCGGTGCTTTGGCGCAGGCTGGGGGGCGACGCTTTAGTTGAACGGCTTTGGGCGGGGATACGAAATACGCGACCACCGCCACCGAGTACGCCCTAGAGAAGGTGTACGCCGTAAGACTTTGGATGGAGCACCGCGGGGTGGTTTCCTAGGCTGTCGCTTGGTGCGCATAGCCCCCCTTACAAAAGCACAGCGCACTCTCATCTGCGTAGGCTGTGCGCACCGAGGCGCCGCCTAACCCTTTACCGGGTGATTGGCCGCCAGCGGGAGGTGGGGCTGGGGGCGTTGGCCAGGGCGTAGCAACCGCCCGCGGCGTCGAGCAATTGCTGCAAGGCTTGCTGCACATGCGTCGGTTGCAGTTGGCTGAGCTGGGTCTGCAACTGGTGGTTCCAATCTGCGCCCAACCCGCGCTGCTGTGCCAACCAGATCTGATCGGCCAGCCCCTCAACGCTCTGGGTTTGCGCCTGCAACTGTTCCAGCAAGTTGTCGCGCAATGGCTGCAGCTGCGCGCTATCGATCAGCGCCAGGCGCTCGTGCTGCGCCTGCAGAAACGCCTCGATATGCGCGCTAATCTCGCCCACGCTGGTGCTCGGCGACTGCACGGCAAACAATAGGCCGGGCAAACCGGCGATTTGGCGAAAGCCGCAAAACACCGCATAGCCCAGTTGCAGTTCACTGCGCAGGCGCTGGAAGAACGGGCTTTCCAACCATTGCGCCAGCAGCCGCCAGGCTACTTCGCTGAGCGCTTGCCGCTCGGGCAGCGGGTAAAACAGCACCAACGCTGCTTGTGTACCGCCGCTTAACGCCTCGCGCCAATACCAGCCCGGCTGCGCTTGGTTGATTGTCAGCGGTTGGGCCTTACCGTGGCCCGGCAGCAGCGCTAAGTTAGCCTGCAGCGCTGCCGGTACGCCTACGGCCACGCCCTGATAACGTGCCTCCAGCCAGCTTTGCGCCAGGGAATTGGGGGTGGGCAGCAGTTTATAGCCATCGCTCGGGGGCGTCTGGAACAGTTCCGGCAAGCGTTGCCACAACTGGCGCACTAACGGCTCGTTGCTCGCGCGCATGGCCTGTTCACGGTGACGGCGCATGCCCTGGCCCCAGGCCAGGTTGGGCGGATAGGCAAGCACCTGGGCCAGGTCCGCGAGCAAGGCAGGAAATACCTCGGGGCGGCCATTGAGCAGTAGCTGCCAGCCACCGTCCTGCTGCTCGAAACGCACCTGTACGCCCGCTTGACTGGCCAATTGCACAGTGGCGCGCAAGGCAATGTGCAGCACGTCAAACAGGCCTTCGGGCGGTGTTTCAACAAAACGCCAGTGCAGGTAAAGCGCCGCTTCAAGGCCTTCTTCCACAGCGGCCGGGGCGGGCAGAAACGTTAGGCCTGGGTTGTCCGCGGCAACGCTGACGGGCGCAGCGGGTGGCGGCGGTTGCAGCAGCGGATTGTTCGCCGGCAGGTGCCAGTTCCAATACTCGACAATAGCCGGCACTGGCGTTTGTTCGCACAAGTTCAAGGTGAACCCGACATGCCGCTGTGCCTCGACAGGCTCCGTGCTGCTGAGCATTTCCACTAACTGGCTCGGCTGCATTTGCCCAAGCAATTGGCGCAGCGCCCACAGCTGTTCGCTGCCCAGTTGGCCGTCGGCGTGCTTACGCTCACTCCAATAACGCGCCAGTTGCAGGGGCGTTGCCCGGCGCAAACGCACCGCCGCCATTCGCTCATACTCCTGGCGCCAGGGTTGCCAGTCGTCCTGGTCGCGAAAAAAGCTCAGCCAATCAAACAAGGCTGAACGGATTGAGGCACAGTTATCGGCATTGCAGGTTTCACTCAGCTGCAAATCAATGCACAACAGCGCCTGGTCGCCATGCTGATAGAGGCGGCGCAGCGCAATGGCATCGCACCAGCCGCGTGAGCGCAGGGTGTCGAGCAAGCCGTCGGCCACTTCGTGGCACAACCACACTTCAAGAAAATCCAGCGCCTGCGGGTAGCCGCCGGGCAGCCCTTGCAAGGCAAAACACAAACTCAGGTGGCGCAGCCCAGCCTGTACTTGCAGGCGCATCGCCGAGCAACGCAGCGGCAACAATGCCGGCGCAACGCTTTGCAGCAGGGTCGGCGCGGCGCGCAGGACGCCGGCATGCTGCTGCGCGATCTGGCGCAGTTCGGTCAGCGATTGCGGGCCAGCCAATACCAACTGCATCTGCCCGGCCTGGTAGAAACGCTGGTGGAAGTCTTCCAGCGCGACCTGAAATGCGGCGTGCTCAATCTTGAGACTGTCGCGGTTGCCAGCATGAAAGGCCGAGAACGGGTGCCCATAGGCCAGGGCCTGCCCCAGGGCGGTGTCACACAAGGTGTTGCGGTCTTGCCCACGGGCGACAAATTCCGCCTGCAACACCTCGCGCTCGCGCAGTTGCGCGCTCACTTCCAACAGCGGGCGAGCGAGCATGTCGCATAAACGCGCCAGGCCGTCGGCCAATTTGTTCGCCGGCACCTCAAAGAAATAGTCGGTATGGCGTTCGCGGGTACTGGCATTGACCTCACCCGCGCACCCCCGCACGTAGGCCATAAGGCCGTCCCGGGCGCTAAAACCGGCGCTGCCAAGAAACACCATGTGCTCGAGGAAATGCGCCAAGCCAGGATATTGCAGCGGCGCGTCATGGCTGCCCGCCGCCACCCGGATAAATGCCGAGGCGCGTTGGGCGTCGGGCAAATGCAACAGGCGAACCGGCAAACCATTGGCCAAATGCAGTAGCACCGGCTCGCCGCAAAGGGCATCCGGAGCTGCTGCAAGCTCGGCGCGGTCGTGACTCAACATGCGGAAAAAAACCTGTTGCTGTGGTCAGTAGAGTCTGAGTTTGCCAAAGGCAATGCAATGCGCCTTTGGCATTACGGCGGCAACAATTTCAACGTCAGGCCCCTTGGTATAAAAGCACACCGCACGCCAGACGCCTGCGCCGGGTTACGTAGCTAACAGGGGATTAAAGGTAGCCATTGACAGGCAACGCCGATCGGTTGAGTTGAAACAATGGCGTGGGGCCAACCGCACAGCGGTTATTTTTCTTCTACGCTTCAGTAACGTTTTGCCGTGCCGACGTATCAAGCAAACGGAATGCAGACCTTAAATGGCGGGTAACAAAGCATGTTCAATAAGCAACTTAAACAACGACTGGCGCTCTTGGAAGAAGAAGTGGCGCGTACTCGCCAGATCAAGGAGTCGTTGTACGAAGAGATGTTGGTGCTGAAGGTCGACATTAACGGCCGCATTACCTGGGCCAATGAGAACTTTCTGCGCGAGATGATTTACCGCTCGGAGCAACTGGTGGGCCATGCCCTCGACGAGTTCTTTCCCGAGACCTTTCGCAAGGAAGAGAATTACCGCCGGATCAAGGCCGCCGTCCAAAGCGGTGACGCCCTGCGAGGCGCCTTCCGCCTGTTACGGGGCAATGGCAAAGAGGCCTGGCTGCGCATTATTTGGCAGCCCATTCGCGACAGTAAAGCCAAGCTGATGAGCTTCGCGGCGTTCGCCACAGACCTCACCCGCACCATCGAAACCTCTAAAGAACACGAAGGCATTATCAACGCCTTGCTGCGCTCTACTGCGGTAATCGAATTTAACCTCAAGGGCGAAGTGATCACCGCCAATGAGCGTTTCCTCGGCGCTATGGGCTACAAACTTGAACAGATAAAGGGCAAACATCACTCGCTTTTTTGCGAACCACATGAAGTAAGTAGCCCTGGTTACAAAGACTTCTGGGCCAAGCTTAATCGCGGTGATTTCGTCGCTGGACGCTTTAAACGAGTGGATGCGTATGGCCGCCCGGTATGGTTAGAGGCCTCCTACAACCCGGTGCACGATGCCCACGACCAACTGTACAAAGTGGTGAAGTTCGCCACTGTTATTTCCGATCAGGTTAACCAGGAAATCGCCGTGGCCGATGCCGCCAATATCGCCTACAGCACCTCGCAGCAAACCGACCTCAGCGCCCAGAAAGGCGCCGCCGTGGTGCAGCAAACGGTAGATGTAATGCGCCAGATCAGCCTGCAGGTGCAAGATGCCGCCGAAGGCATCGAAGCCTTGGACAAACAGTCGCTGCTGATCAGTTCGATCATCAAAACCATTAGCGGCATTGCCGGACAGACCAACTTACTGGCCCTTAACGCTGCCATTGAAGCGGCCCGCGCGGGTGAGCAAGGCCGGGGATTTGCTGTGGTGGCCGATGAAGTGCGTTTGCTGGCCGGACGTACCAGCCAGGCGGCAGAAGAAATTGTTGAGGTGGTATCGAAAAACCAGCAACTGGCGCAAACCGCGGTGAGCAGCATGTCCAGCAGCCGCCAGCAGGCAGAGCAAGGACTGGGATTGGCCAACGAAGCAGGCGCAGTAATTGTCGAGATTCAAGACGGCGCGCAAAAAGTGGTGGATGCCATTGGCCAGTTCGCCAGCCAGTTAAAGGCATAACAAGCAAAACGCCCTGACCGGCAGGGCGCATAGCGCATCAGCGAAGCGACTGCGTTGTTGGGCTACTGGCTAGGGCAGAAGGAGAGCACCAGCAGATTTTTTAAAGAAGGGAGATGCGATCGCACTCGCAGAAGAACCGGATGAAAAGGTTTCCTGCTTTATGGGAGCAGGCTTCGATAAAGCTGGCGCATTGCCGGCGCCCTTAATCAATTCAATCTTCGCTCTATTTTCAAAGGGCAAATACGATTGCCCTGTAACCGAACCAGCTTTAGACCAAGGGTTAAACGCCGTACTGATATAGCGCCAATCAGGATCGCGCTCACCGACAGAACAGAATCGCCACGCTTGCGGGTTATTACGCACGTATATATCTCGCTGCCCACTTATTTGCGTGTGCACATAAAATTCTTGATCAGCCGGCAAGTAGCCGTTTTCAACATCAGCCACACTGGACTTATAAGGCCCTACTAAGCGCCACGACCGCGACTCCTCATCGTAGGCATGGATATAAGGGCTGACACTTTCCGGGGTATACCGGGCACGGTACCTCAGGCCATTGGGGCATATGGTTTCAACACAACCATCATCCGCGCCACACTGATCGGCTTTATAGAGTGAATTGGCTGCCACCACAGCCTCAATAAGTCCAGGACCGGGAAAGTCGGCAACAATTACTCCGACATAGGGACTATGTTTAAGAAGGCCAGCACTGGAAATCAATCCATCAGTACGGCTCTTCATATGGAAATTGTCTCTGTTTAACTGTTCAATACGCTTACGTGCCAATACATTGGTGCCTTCAAAGGCGATTGTGCAAATACCAATAAAGCAGTCAACCCGCGGAAAGTCCTTCCACTTCCAGCTCCAGCCAGGGGTAGTCATGCCGGTAGCCAGTCGCGGCGCAGAGGTGCCGGGCGAGGCATGGCCACTGGCGACAAAATAGGGAAATGCAATTTCGGCGCCCGATAGAAAATTGACGATACCGACGTGCCCGCGCTGGGACCGATCTAGATAATCGCGGACCTTTTCCCACTTGCTGTATAAATCCCAATTCGTACTAACCCGCCAATCATCCTGCTGGTCAAATTGAGAATATGACATGCCAAACGTAGGCACCCTGTCCGAATCAAAATAATAGCCATAATCCAACAAGACCACGATCTTCCCGCGCACATCACCCACCCGAGGCGGGTCATAGTTATCGGGGTCGGCACGCCGCCAAATCACATCACGATACTGCGGCGCCTCCATGTATTTATTAACGATCTTATCGAAATCAGGGTCATTACTCTCTTCCTGCTTTACCCGCATTAACACGAATTCCGAAGGATGGGCATTTAAATAGGCCTTCACTTGACTGAGCACTGTCCCAAACATAATGTTCTGAAAGTACACGCCATGATGAATCGCTAAGGAACCATCAGTGGATTTTGCCCGTACATCCAGAAACCGTATACCGGCACGCAACTGTGTCGGTATATCCTGCGTTTGAGTTTGAACATACCAACCGCCGACTCGACTGGCTGAGTCATGTGTTCCGGGAATGGAAACTTGCATAATCGTTTGGGAGTCCAGCAAGTCTTTCATCCAGTCTGCTTTGACGGTTGTACCCGCCATACCGGAGTCGTGATAGTAAGCACTGTCCCAATGCGCCTGAGCGAAAAGAGGAAGTGCACATAACAAATAAGGAATAAAACGTTTCACTAATGCTCGCCGCCATTGAAAAAAGGAATGGCGAATCTACGCAGGTAACCAATGCACACCTGCCGGAGCCTACCGATAGCTGAAATTACTTCTCGTAAGAGCGTGCAAGTCTGATCCTACAAGCCACCTCTGCGCCTGATGAGACGCTTGCAACGTATCCAGCGCTGTCAGATGCCCGTACTGCTGACGTGCGAGCAGCGGGGCGGGGATTAAGTGCCATGAGGGCAACCCGATAGATTTTTCAATTCGCTTGGTTATAATCCGCTCACGACGTAAATACGTCGGCCCATCAATTAATTCAAACTTAAATCATAAGCCACTGAATTAATTTAGTTTTTTACTCAGTCAAGTTTAAAAGCAGCAGGCGACGCATTGGCGCCGCTCTTCCGACTGCTCACACAGCGATGCAAGCCAGCATGCTGGACAGTCGGCCACCCTGAGCAGAGATAAGTACGTGACCAAAGACGAACTGCGCGCCGAACTTGAGCGCCAGGCGCAGCGTTACACGGAAGTGTACGGCGGAGAAGTTGTGACCTACGCCGCTCAACCGGACCCGGAACGCAAGCCGTGGCGTAAACGCTCCAACTTCCTCGATCAGCAATTCGAGCGCGAGTTGGAAAAAATCGAAAAAGAAAAGATTGAAAAAGAACAGCAAGCCCAAGCCGACGCTGCCGAAGACGCCGATCTCTAACGGCGCTTCGGGTGTGCTGTGCGCACCGAGCGATCTCAGCGTGCATGCCTTGCTTCTACCGGCACACCCTACGGGTACGTGTTAACGGCGTTTTTTGCCCAGCAACGACCCCAGCAACCCGCGTACTAACTCGCGACCAATCTGATTGGCCGCCTGCCGCGCCGCGCTTTTCAACGCTTGCCCGGCGGCGCCGGCCAGCAGCGCACCAGCCATGTCGGCAAAACCACCGCCAGCCTTGTCGGCCGCCACCGGCGGCGCGTCGTGCGCTTCGCTGCTGGCAGCAGCGCGAGAGGTAAGCCGCTCGTAGGCTGACTCACGGTCCACGGCTTTGTCGTAACGCCCAGCTTGCGGCGATTGACGAATCAACGCAGCACGCTCGTTTTCGCTCAATGGCCCGATGCGCGATTGCGGCGGGGCAATGGCAACGCGTTGCACCATGGCCGGCGTGCCCTTCTCTTCCAGGGTGCTGACCAGCGCTTCACCAATACCTAACTCAGTCAACACACTCAGGGTGTCGAACGCAGGGTTGCTGCGAAAACCATCGGCAACCGCACGCAGCGATTTTTGTTCCTTGGCGGTAAAGGCACGCAGGCCGTGCTGAATACGCAGGCCCAGTTGCGCCAGCACATCGTCGGGCAAATCACTGGGCGATTGGGTGACAAAGTACACGCCAACCCCTTTGGAGCGAATCAAGCGCACCACCTGCTCCAGGCGTTCCTGCAAGGCTTTGGGCGTGTCAGCAAACAGCAGGTGCGCTTCATCAAAAAACAACGCCAGCAGCGGTTTATCGGCATCGCCGCGCTCCGGCAGTTGCTCGAATAACTCCGCTAGCAGCCATAACAGAAAAGTGGCGTAGACCTTCGGCGCTTCGTGCACCAGGCGACTGGCGTCGAGCAAATGAATGCGCCCACGGCCGTCGGCGTCGGGGTGAAGAATGTCTTCCAGTTGCAGCGCCGGCTCGCCGAAAAGCGCCTCGGCGCCCTGCTGCTCCAGCACGGCAAGACGACGCAACAGCGCCTGGCTGGAACCGCTAGTAAATAGCGCACTATCGGCGCCGAGCAGCTGTGGGTTTTCTTTGAGGTGGTTGAGCATGGCCTTGAGGTCTTTCAAGTCCAGCAGCAACAAGCCCTCGCGGTCGGCTACTTGAAAGGTGGCATAGAGCGCGGCTTGCTGGCTGTCGCTCAGCTCGAGCAAATTGCTCAGCAGCAGTGGGCCCATTTCGCTCAACGTTGTGCGCAGTGGATGACCACTGACGCCGTGCACATCCCACAGCGTGACCGGGTAAGCCTGCGGCTTATGGTTAAGCCAAGGCATGCTGGCGATGCGCTCGGCGACTTTGCCTTGGGGAGAGCCTGCGGCGCCAATGCCACACAAATCGCCCTTGATATCGGCGGCAAACACGGCGACGCCGGCATCGCTAAAGGCTTCCATCAAGTGCTGCAAGGTCACGGTTTTACCGGTACCGGTGGCGCCGGCAATCAGACCATGCCGGTTGGCCAAGCGCAGCGACTGCGCCACCGGTTGCCCGGCTGGATCGGCGCCGAGAAAAAATTCATTTACCCCTGGCATTTCACTCTCCCGTTTTAAAGCTTTAATGCAGTGTGGCCGACACAACAAAAGACACGGAGTTGAGTCGATCGACAACGCCTGCTAACCAGCCAAGACTGGCGCCAGTGCCCACCGGACGCAAGAAGCCATGACCAATAACCTGAAGTTCAGCCACAAGATTCTACTTGCGGCTTCCCTGGTGGTGATCGCCGCATTCGCGCTATTCACCTTGTACAACGACTACTTGCAACGAAACGCCATACGCGACGATTTGAACAGTTATTTGCAGGAGATGGGTGAGGTCACTGCAAGCAATATCCAGAACTGGCTGACTGGGCGCATTGTGCTGGTGGAGAGCACCGCACAATCCATTGCCGGCAACAATCAGGCCGAGGCCGTAGTCAAACTGCTGGAGCAGAAGGCGCAAACCTCCACCTTCGACTTCACCTACCTGGGCAGCGCCGATGGCAGCTTTACCATGCGCCCCAGCAGCGAGATGCCGGCCGGTTACGACCCGCGCACCCGCCCTTGGTATAAAGACGCGATGGCCGCTGGCACCACCACGCTAACCGAACCTTATGTGGACGCCGCCACAGGCGCATTGATCATCACCATCGCCACGCCAGCGCAAAGTGCCGGCGTAGTAGGCGGCGACCTAAGCCTGAATGCCTTGGTGAAAATCATCAACTCGCTGGATTTTGGCGGCATGGGTTATGCCTTTCTGGTCAGTGCCGACGGCAAGATTCTGGTCCACCCAGACAAAAATCTGGTGATGAAAAACCTCAAAGACCTCTATCCCAACAACACCCCAAGCATCGGCAGTGCCATCAGCGAAACCGAGCTCAACGGTGAAGAGCGCATTCTCACCTTTGCACCAGTCAATGGCTTGCCGTCAGTGAAGTGGTACATCGGCTTGTCGGTAGATAAGGGCAAAGCCTTTGCCATGCTCACCAAGTTCCGTACCTCGGCCATCGTCATGACAGTGATCGCGGTAATCGGCATCTTGTTGCTGCTGGGTATGCTCATTCGCGTGCTGATGCAACCGTTGTTGGTGATGGCCGTGGCCATGCGCGATATCGCCCAGGGCGAAGGCGATTTGACCAAGCGCTTGAAGGTGCAGTCCAACGATGAGTTCGGTGACTTGGCGTCCTCCTTTAACCAGTTTGTCGAACGTATCCACAGCTCGATTCGCGAAGTGTCGTCGGCCACCACCCAGGTCAACGAGGTGGCCAAGCTGGTGGTTAACGCCTCCAACTCCTCGATGGTTAACTCCGATGAACAGGCTAACCGCACCAATAGTGTGGCCGCCGCCATCAACGAGCTGGGCGCCGCCGCGCAGGAAATTGCTCGTAACGCCGCAGACGCTTCGACTCAAGCTTCCGACGCCAAGGTGCTGGCCGAAGATGGCCGCCAAGTTGTGGAAAAAACCATCGTTGCGATGAACGAGCTGTCCGACAAAATCCGCATCTCGTGCGGCAATATCGAGACCCTCAATGGCAAGACCGTGGACATTGGCCAGATCCTCGAAGTGATTAAAAGCATCTCCCAGCAGACCAACCTGCTGGCGCTTAACGCCGCCATTGAGGCGGCGCGTGCCGGTGAAGCGGGTCGTGGCTTCGCGGTAGTAGCCGATGAAGTGCGCAATTTGGCGCATCGCACCCAAGAGTCGGCGCAGGAAATCCAGAAGATGATCGAGGAGCTGCAAGTCGGCTCGCGCGAATCGGTGACCACCATGACCGAGAGCCAACGCTACAGCGAAGAAAGCGTGGAAATCGCCAACCGCGCCGGCGAGCGCCTAGGCAGCGTGACCGAGCGCATCGGCGAAATCGACGGCATGAACCAATCGGTCGCCACCGCCACCGAAGAACAGACCTCGGTGGTCGAATCGCTGAATATGGATATCAACGAAATCAACATGCTTAATCAGGAAGGCGTGGAAAACCTGCAGGCGACGTTGCGCGCCTGTGGGGATTTGGAGCAGCAAGCCACGCGCTTGAAGCAGCTTGTAGATAGTTTCCGCATCTAACCTCTGCTGTAGGGTGTGCCGTGCGCACCATGGCGATCACGCGGTAATCGCTGGTGCGCATAGCACACCCTACGGAGTGTCTCTGACCAACCGCTGATAGACCGGGCCCAGCGGCGTTCTTATCATGTCGCAGCGCGGCTGTCTGGGACGCGCTTTGCCGGGGGCCCACCATCAATGAATCGCAACGAGCTGCGCAAGGCCGACATCAACCTGATGGTGGTGTTCGAAACCTTGATGCAAGAGCGCAATGTCACCCGCGCAGCGGAAAAACTGTTTCTCGGCCAACCCACCATCAGCGCGGCGCTCAACCGCTTGCGCGGGATGTTCAATGACCCGCTGTTTATCCGCGTGGGGCGGCGTATGGAACCTACCGCACGCGCCGAAGAAATCATCCAGCACCTGTCTCCGGCCCTCGACGCTATGTCGGTGGCGCTAAGCCTGACGCACAAGTTCGACCCTGCCACCAGCAGCATGACCTTTCGCATCGGTTTGTCCGATGACGTTGAGTTCGGCCTGTTGCCGCCGCTGCTGCGCACCCTGCGCCAGGAAGCGCCAAAGGTGGTGTTTGTGGTGCAGCATGTGGATTACTGGCGCATTCCCGACTTGCTGGCCAGCGGTGAAATCACCGTGGGTATCAGCCAGACTCGTGGCTTACCGGCCAATGCCAAACGCAAACTGCTGCGGCATATCTACCCACGCGTGCTGCGCGCCGATGCCTCGGCCACGCCGCTGACCCTCGACGAATACTGCGCGCGACCGCATGTGTTGGTATCGCACACCGCCAACGTCAGCGACCTGGCAGATGAGTGGCTGCACGACATCGGGCGCACGCGTCAGGTGGTGTTGTCGGTGCCGCAATACAGCGCCTTGCCGGCGCTGCTGGCAGGAACCGATCTACTGGCCAGCCTGCCGGACTATGCAGCGAACGCCATGGCGGCATCGGGGCAGTTGTTTGTTGAGCCCTTTCTCTTCCCCACGCCGACCCTGGATTTGGCCATGGTCTGGCTGAGTGTGATGGACACCGACCCGGCCGAACGCTGGCTGCGCTCGCGGTTGGAGGCGTGCATGGGCGATAGGGGCGGCTTGGCGGGTTAGCTGACGGGCTTCTCAGCCTCAGGATGTAACTCGTCCCAGAGCTTGGCAGCCTCTTCAAACTCGGTACCGGTTTCCTCGTCCATCGCCTCGGGGTCGTAGCGACTTAAACAGCCTTCGCCCAAGGTCGGTGGTGGCGTGGATGTAGCGCGGTCCAATGGATCACTCATCAGAATTACCTCGTAGGGTGTGCTGCGCGCACCGGCGATGCATGGGTGAACGCAGTGGTGCGCGCAGCACACCCTAAGGCCGGATCAATCAAACACCACGGTCTTGTTGTTGTGCACCAACACGCGGTCTTCCAAGTGATAGCGCAAGCCGCGCGCCAGCACCATTTTTTCCACGTCTTTGCCAAGGCGTACCAACTCTTCGATGCTGTCGCGGTGGCTGATGCGCACCACGTCCTGTTCGATGATCGGGCCGGCGTCCAGCTCTTCGGTGACGTAGTGCGAAGTTGCACCGATCAGCTTTACCCCGCGCAACGACGCTTGGTGGTAGGGCTTGGCGCCGATAAACGACGGCAGAAAGCTGTGGTGGATGTTAATCACGCGCTGGGCGAATTCCTGGCATAACTCCGGCGGCAGAATTTGCATATAGCGCGCCAGCACTACTACGTCGGCGCCGACTTCACGCACCAGGCGGGTCACTTCGGCAAATGCCGGCTCTTTATCCTGCGGATTGACCGGCACATGGTGGAACGGAATGCCATGCCACTCGACCATGCTGCGCAGGTCGTTATGGTTGGAGATGACGCAGGGAATATCGCAATCAAGCTCGTCGCTGTGCCAGCGGTGTAGCAAGTCGGCCAGGCAATGGGATTCGCGGCTGGCCATCAGCACCACGCGCTTTTTCTTTTCCGAATCGGTAATGCGCCACTCCATAGAGAATTGCTTGGCAATCGGCTCAAAGGCTTGGCGGAAGCCGTCAATATCAAAGGGCAACGAGTCGGCGCGAATTTCATGGCGCATAAAGAACCAGCCATTCTGGTTATCCGAATGATGGCTCGCTTCCGTGATCCAACCGTTATAGGTCGCCAGAAAGTTACTGACCTTGGCAACGATACCGACGCCGTCGGGGCAGGCGATTACCAAGCGAAAAGTGCGCATGCAAAAAACTCCAGAAACTCACAAAGGCCGCCATTCTAGCCACAGCGCCGGAAAAGTTCAGCAGTCTCGCTTAGCCGCACTACCACACCCTTGGGGCAATTCCCTGCTTATTGCAGGGTTTAGTTGCACCGATATCCGCCACTCGCTGCACATACATTTAATTATTTTGGCTACACCCAGGTTTTTACCGGGCCATCTTGTAGCGATGGTTTTGAAATACGTTTGAAACTAATTCGGGCAAAGCCATTCAAACATGTTTACTTGCATAAAGTGCCTGACTATTATTACCCACACTACCCCCCGACCACAGATTCAAGGTATCGCCCATGTCCCTGATCAATGAATACCGCGCAACAGAAGAAGCCATCAAAGAACTGCAAGAGCGCCTGAAAAACCTCTCGCAAGATGACAAGCTGAAAAAAGAACTGGAATTCGAAGGCAAACTGCGCACCCTGATGGGCGAATACCAGAAGTCGCTGCGTGACATCATTGCCATGCTCGACCCGGATGCCAAATCCGGCAAAGCACCTCGCGCCGCTAAAGCCACTGGCACCAAGCGCGCTCGCAAAGTTAAGCAATACAAAAACCCGAACACTGGCGAAGTCATCGAAACCAAAGGTGGCAACCACAAAACTCTGAAAGAGTGGAAAGCGCCGTTGAAGGCTGGGCTACTCTGCTCGACTAATTCGCGCTAGTGCTATTGGCGGCTGGCTTAGTCCAGATACGCGATAAATAAAAAACGCCGGTTATGCCGGCGTTTTTTATTGCCTGAGTTTTATCCACCGCTATTTATGTCAGCCCATAGCGCTGGCGCAGCGCCTCGGCATAGTCACGCCACTGCTGCAGCACGGCTTGCTGTGCCTCGCTGGCACTGCCCCACGCCTGTTGCAGCGCGCTGTCAAAGTCGACCAGGGTATTGGGCGCACCCCATTGCCGCTCAGTTAAGCGTTGTTGGCAAAACTGGCGCCATTGTTCTTGCTCAGCCAGGGAAAGGGTGGCCGGAAAGTTGCGCGCCCGGTAGCGAAATAACAATTCGGGTAAGCGCCCATCATCGAACGGCCATTGTTCAGCCGCTAAATGTTGCGGGTCGGCAGTACGTACTTGCTCACACAAACGCCGATCGCGGTCACCTATAAAACCGTCATATAACTGCTGCTCGGGATCTTCGCTGGGGGTAAATTCTTCAGCCGCATAAAGCGCTTGCAGTTTGTCCTGCCAAGTTGCCTGGCTGTCGCGCAGCAACGTCGCGCGGGTTTCAATCTCGTGCATATCCAGTTGCAAACGCTGTTTATCTTCTTCGCGCAGTACACCCATGGGCGCCACTACTGGGCAGCGATTGATGTGCAAAAGTTTCAACGGCACCGGCAACTGCCCATCGGCCAATTGTTCGCGGCGGGTGTAAAGCAGGCGGCGCAAGTTTTCCGCATCAAGCTGCAACAGCGGCGCGGGATCATTCTGCAAGTCGCAGACAATCAATGCATTGCGATTACGCGGGTGCCACGCCAAAGGCAACACCACCGCCAGGTAACTACGTGCCGCAGAGAAACGTCCGGATATATGCACCATGGGTTGTAACAGACGAACTTGGTCGAGCACCTTCTGTTTAGTGCGCAACTGGTAGAGGTAGTCATACAGTTTGGGTTGTTTGTCGCGCACTAACTTGGCCAGGCCGATTGTGGCCCGCACATCGGACAAGGCATCGTGCGCCTGACCATGGTCAATGCCATTGGCAACCGTCAGACGCTCCAACTTGAGGCTGACCCTGCCCTCCTCGGTCGGCCACTCAATGCCTTCAGGGCGCAGGGCATAGGCGGTGCGCACCACATCAATCAAATCCCAGCGGCTATTACCGCCTTGCCACTCGCGTGCATAGGGGTCGAAGAAGTTGCGATAGAGACTGTAACGGGTCACTTCATCATCGAAACGCAGGCTGTTGTAACCGGCGCTACAGGTGGCGGGCACGGCCATTTCGGCGTGCACGCGAGTCATAAAGTCGGCTTCATCCAGGCCCTCGCGCGCTATGCGCTCCGGGGTAATACCGGTAATCATGCAGGCCATGGGGTGCGGCAAGATATCGTCGCTGGGCCGGCAGTAGATATTCACCGGCTCGCCGATTTCATTCAGCGCTTCGTCGGTGCGAATGCCGGCCACTTGCAGCGGCCGGTCACTGCGCGGGTCGATGCCGGTGGTTTCGAAGTCGTACCAAAAGATGCTAGCGCTCACGGCGATTCCTTATCGTGCGGAAATAACAGCGGCGGCAGTCTAGCACTGGAAAAAACCGCGACCGCCCGCCCGACTCCGGCAAATGCTCCGGCACGCAACCTTGATGCGCCGCACAGCCCAGGCAATCCGGGCTTGCCGCCGCAGTGGCCGACCGCTAGCATGCGGCCATTCGGAGAACCTACCCACAAGGAATGTAAGCATGACCGACACCCTCGCCCCCAACCCCTTCGCCGCACCGGCCAGCAACCTGCAGGCCATCCCCGACGCCGCTGGCGTACCGACTATTGATGAAGCTTTGAGCCGTGGTTACGACTTCGGTATCAACGATCTGCTGGGCGAAGCCTGGCGCCGTACCAAGGGCACCAAAGGCATCATTATCGGTGGCTTCGTGGTGTTCTACGCCGCACTGTTTGCAATAACCAATATCCTCACGCTGGTGCTGACCGTCTTTGGTGTTGCCGGCGTCGCAGGCATGGGTTTGCTCGGCGGCGGTGATGGCGGCATGGCCACCGGCGCCATCTTGGCGTTTTTCATTGGCTCCATGCTGATGATGTTCTTGGCTACCGCCCTGGTTTATCCGTTCCTGGCCGGCATCAATATGATCGGCATCCGCGCCGCCGCTGGCCAGCCGGTGAGCTTTGGCGAAATGTTCAGCCACTTCGGCCGCTTCGTCCCTATCGTCATCACCGCGCTGTTGATGAGCGTGTTGATCACCATCGGTTACTTGCTGTTTGTGATTCCAGGCATTTACCTGAGCGTGGCTTACGTTCTGGCCATCCCGCTGGTGGTCGAGCGCGGCCTGTCGCCATGGCAAGCCTTGGAAGCCTCGCGCAAAGCCATTGGCCAACACTGGTTCAAGGTACTGGGCCTGCTGCTGATCCTTGGCGTACTGATGTCGCTGAGCGTGTTCACCTTGTTTATTGGCCTGCTGTGGCTGATCCCGCTGATGGTGCTGACCCTCGGCGTGCTGTACCGCACCATTTTTGGTGTGCTGCCTGTTGCCAGCAAGTAAGCCTCGACCTTTTAAGTCGAGCTCGGCGCCGGGCCATTTACGTGGTCCGGTTGCTCTCTCGCCTGCTGCTCGCTAGCATCGGGCTTTCCTCGACACAGTGCGCTGATGCCTCTCTCCCCTTCCCCCGCTATTCAGACCACCGCCGCGCCTGGCGCCGTGCTGGATACCCGCTTCCATGTGGAAACCCCGGAAGGCATCGACCTGGTGATGCGCCCTGCCGGTTTGCTGGTGCGCGCCCTGGCATTTGCCATCGACCTGGCGATTCGCGGCCTGATTCTTGGCGCCGCCATGTTCCTGCTCAGTTTGCTTGGCCAGCTCGGTATGGGCTTGGGCGCCATTCTGTATTTCCTGGTGAACTGGTGGTACATGGTGCTCTTCGAAGTGCTCAACCAAGGGCGCTCGCCGGGTAAGCAGTACATGGGTCTGCGCGTGGTGCACGACGACGGCACGCCCATCGGCTGGGCCGCCTCACTGACGCGCAACCTGCTGCGCTTTGTTGATGTACTGCCCTTTGCCTATGCCTTCGGCATTATTAGTTGCCTGTACAGCAGCACGTTTAAACGCCTGGGCGACCTGGCCGCCGGCACCTTGGTGGTGTACCGCGATATGCCGCTGCAACGCCCGCCACTGGTCAGTGCCGAACCCCTGCGTTCGCCCTTTACCCTGAGCCTGAATGAGCAACGTGCGGTGATGGGTTTCAGCGAGCGCCAGGGCGAATTGTCGCCGGCTCGCCGCGAGGAGTTGGCGGCGATTCTTGCCGAGCCTTTGCAGGTGCCAGCGGCTCAAGCCGAGCAGCAGCTCAACCGCATTGCCAGCGGCTTGCTGGGGCCGACATGAAGGCGCCGACATGAAACAGACCCTGTTTGAAAGCCGCTATCAAGCCGAATGGCAACGCTTTACCAGTGTTCTGGAAGCGCTCGAACGCGGTAAAGCCAGCAGCGAAGCCAGCCAGGCATTTGCCGCCGACTATCGCCGCCTCTGCCACCAACTGGCGCTGGCCCAGGAACGCGGTTATAGCAGCCACCTGATCGACCAATTGCAGCTGCTGGCCATGCGCGGCCACCAGCAGTTCTACCGGCACCGCAGTCACCTCGGCGCACAGATTATTCAGTTCGTACTCGGCGGCTTTGCCCGTCTGGTGCGCGAAGAATGGCGCAGCGTATTGATCGCCACCCTGGTGTTTTTCGGCAGCCTGATTTTGATGGGCTCGCTGGTGTACTTTTTCCCCGACCTGATTTACAGCCTGATGGCCCCCGACCAGGTGGCCGACATGGAACATATGTATGACCCCGAAGCCAGCCGCATCGGCCGTGATAAGCGCGACGCCGGCGATGACTGGATGATGTTCGGCTACTACATCATGAACAACATCGGCATCTCCTTTCAGACCTTCGCCAGCGGCTTGCTGTTTGGCCTGGGCAGCCTGTTTTTCCTGCTATTCAACGGCCTGACCATTGGCGCCGTCGCCGGCCACCTGACCCAGGTTGGCTACACCGAAACCTTTTGGTCGTTTGTTATCGGCCATGGCGCTTTTGAGCTGACCGGCATTGTTTTCTCCGGCGCAGCCGGCCTGAAGATGGGCTGGGCACTGCTTGCGCCGGGCCGCTATACGCGCCTGGAAGCTCTGCGCCTGGCCAGCGGCCGCGCGGTGCAGTTAGTCGCTGGGGTGATTCTGTTTTTGCTGATCGCCGCCTTCGTCGAGGCCTATTGGTCATCTATGACCTATACCACGCCGATGGTGAAATACGTCGTTGGCGCCGGCTTGTGGACACTGGTGCTGAGCTACTTCATCTTTGCCGGTCGGAGCCACCATGCGCCTGACTGACGCCAGCGTCGCCATTCGCCCGCGCAGTAACTGGGAAGCCATCGATCTCGGCGTGCTGCTGGCCCGTCAACACGTGCGCGTACTGTTCTGCAGTTGGTTGCTGGTCACGGTGCCGATCTTTGCCCTGATCACCGCCGTGCTGTGGAATTACCCGAGTGTGGCGATGTGCGTGGTGTGGCTGCTCAAGCCGGCATTTGACCGCCTACCGCTGCATATTCTTTCGCAAGCCTTGTTCGGCAATACGCCCACGGTGAAACAGGCGGTCAAAGCCTGGCCGCGCCTGCTGAAACCACAGCTGATCAAAAGCCTGACGTGGCGTCGCCTGAGCCTGACCCGCAGCTTTGACCTGCCAGTGGTGCAACTTGAAGGCCTGGCCGGCGATGCACGCAGTAAACGCCTGGTGGTGCTCGGACAGAAAAGCACCGGCGCGGCCACCTGGCTTACGGTTATTGGCGTGCATGTGGAAAGCGCCTTGCTGATCGGCATGAGCGCGCTGTTTTACTTGCTGCTGCCACAACAGATGAAAACCGATTGGGACTGGCAAAACCTGATCAACCCAGCGGCCGGCGAGTGGCTGTGGCTCGAACACCTGTACAACTCCATGTACTTAGTGGTGCTGGCGGTATGGGAACCGGTGTACGTGGCCTGCGGTTTCACCCTCTACCTGAACCGCCGCACCACGCTCGAAGGCTGGGATATCGAGCTGACCTTTCGCCGCCTGCGCCAACGCCTGACCGGTATTGCCTATGTGCTGGTGCTCGGCTTTGCCGCCCTGCTGCTGCAAGCGCCAAGCAGCGCCTGGGCTGCCGAGAAACCGGTGGCCACCGGCAGTTGCCCGATCCCCTTCGACGACCCCATCGGCCCGGACAAAGAGCGCCTGCAAAACCAGGCGCTGACAGGTAAAGCGGCGCAGTCTTCGATCAACAAAATCCTCGACGAACCACCGTTTCAGAACCGCGAAATGGTGACCCGCTTTCACTTCGGCGACGACAAGAAAACCGAAGAGAAAAAGGAAGCCAAGAAAGACAGCGGCAAATCCTCAATCGTCAAAGCCTTGGAAGAACTGTTCAACGCCTGGCATGCCACCAAGATTCTCGCCAACGTGGTGGAAGTGTTGCTCTGGGGCGCGCTGATCATTCTGGTGGTGCTGCTGGTCTGGCGCTACCGCGAGTGGCTGCGCATTTTCAGCGTGCGCTTGTCGCTGCCCAAGCGGCAGAAACGCGAAGTGCCAAGCATGCTCTTTGGTCTGGACGTGGCGCCGGAAAGCCTGCCGGACGATGTCGCCAGCGCCGTCGAACGGCTCTGGAGCGAACAGCCGCGCGAGGCCCTCGGCCTGCTCTACCGTGCCCTGCTTAGCCGTTTGCTGCACGACTTCCACTTGCCGCTCAAGGGCTCGCACACCGAAGGTGAAGTGCAGCAGTTGGTCAACAACCTGGAGCACGGCGACCTTAGCCGCTTTACCCAGGTGCTGACCCGCCATTGGCAAAACCTTGCCTATGGCCATCAAAACCCACCGGACAACCTTAAGCGCGGCCTCTGTGAAGGCTGGCGGCGGCTGTTCCAGACGGGAGCGCAGGTATGAGCCGGCGCGCTACATTCGCCCTCGGGGCGGTCATTGTCTTGTTGCTGGGCTTGGCCGCCATCTACGTGATGAGCCAGCTCACGCCCTATCAGGAAGAAGTCAAACATGGCGCCTCGCCGGAGGTTGACGCCAATCCGTACATGGCTGCCGAAAGCTTCCTTAAAGCGCGGCAAATCAGCGTGCAGCGCACCGATACATGGGACACCCTGAGCACTCTGCCAAGCCAAGGCAATACCTTGTTGCTGCTGGGCAGCCGGGAAAAAATGACCCCACGCCAGACCGAACGGCTGTTGGCCTGGACCGGCAAAGGCGGTCACTTATTGGTGGTGGCCGAATCGTTGTGGGACGAGGAAAAAGGCAAGAGTGACGACCTGCTGCTCGATCGCCTGGAAATCCATCAACTGCTGACCGAAGACCTCGATAAAGACACCGAGGCTGACACTGAAGACGAGAGCGAAGCCCAAGACGCTGAACAAAGTGACGAACCGAGCGACGAGGCCAGCCAAGAGCAAGCGCCCGCCGAGCGTGACCAAGCGCCAGAGTCTGAAGAGCAAGACGACGTAGAAGAAACCGACCGTTATCCAAGCCTGACCAAGTTGTACCTGGAAAACGAAGAAGCGCCGGCCTACGTCAACTTCGATACCGACTACCACCTGTTCGATGCAAAAAATCAGGCCAGCGCCGATGCCACCCATATGTTGCAGCTCAACTATGGCGATGGCCTGGTCACGGTGGTGACCGACAGCTGGATTTGGCAGAACGACGGTATTGCCAGTTACGACAATGCCTGGCTGCTCTGGTACCTGACCCAAGACAGCAAGGTCACCCTGGTTTACCGCGCCGACAACGACGATTTGCTCAGCCTGCTGCTGCGTAACTTCCCCGAAGCCCTGGCGGCGTTGGCCGTGCTGATCGCCTTGCTGCTATGGGCCAATGGCCGTCGCCAAGGCCCGCTGCTAGCGCCGGCCAGCCTGGCGCGCCGGCAGTTGCAGGAGCACCTGCGCGGCAGCGCCGACTTCCTGCGTCGCACCAGTGGCGAGCACAGTTTGTTGCAAGGGCTGCAACGCGATATCCGACGCCAGGCCCGCCGTCGTCACCCCGGTTTTGAAACCCTGGACGTTGCCGCGCAATGGCAAATCCTCGGCCGTCTCAGTCGCTTACCCAGCAGTGCCATTAGCCAAGCCATGCGGCCGTTGCCAAAGCAGCGACTTTCCGCCTCCGAATTCACCCGCCAGGTCGCCCACCTGCAAACCCTCAGGAATGCCCTATGAGCGAACAGACGCCCGATCAGCCCGGCAGCCAGCCGGGCAATCAACCCACCGAACTGGAACTGGACCCGCAAGCCCTGGAGCCGACTCCGGCACCCGTGGCTGCGCCCGCTGCGGCCGCTGCTCCGGCAGCGGCACCAGTCAACACGCAACGCCAACGCGCCAGCCAACTGGCCCAGGCGCTGCGCCAGGAACTGCAAAAAGCCTTGATCGGCCAGACCGCGGTGATCGACGACGTGCTAACCGCCTTGCTGGCTGGCGGCCACGTGCTGCTTGAAGGCGTACCGGGCTTGGGCAAAACCTTGCTGGTCCGTGCCCTGGCGCGCTGCTTTGGAGGCGAGTTCGCGCGCATTCAGTTCACCCCGGATCTGATGCCGAGCGACGTCACCGGCCACGCCGTGTATGACCTGCAATCGGAGCAGTTCAAGCTGCGCAAAGGCCCGGTGTTCACCAACCTGCTGCTGGCGGACGAAATCAACCGTGCTCCGGCGAAAACTCAGGCAGCGCTGCTGGAAGTGATGCAAGAGCGGCAGGTCACCCTGGAAGGTCGTGCACTGCCGGTGGCTCAGCCATTTATGGTGCTGGCCACGCAAAACCCGATTGAGCAGGAAGGCACCTACCCGTTGCCGGAAGCCGAGCTGGATCGCTTTATGCTCAAGCTGCGCATGGACTATCCGCAGCTCGACGAAGAGCTGAGCATGGTCCGTCAAGTCAGCCGTTCGTCACGCGCCGATATGCTCGACGTGGTGCCATTACGGCCCTTGCTGCAAGCCAAAGATGTACTGGCCCTGCAGAAAATCGCCAGCGAATTGGCCCTGGATGAGCAAGTGCTCGACTACGCCGTGCGCCTGGCGCGCACTACCCGCAGCTGGCCAGGTTTGGCCATTGGTGCCGGCCCACGCGCCTCCATCGCTCTGGTCCGCGGCGGTCGCGCCCGCGCCCTGCTGCGTGGCGGCGACTTCGTGACCCCGGACGATATTAAGAGCTGCGCCCTGGCCGTACTGCGCCACCGCGTGCGCTTGTCGCCAGAGTTGGATATCGAAGGCCTGTCGGTTGACCAAGTGCTGCAACAGCTGCTCGATCAGGTGGCAGCGCCGCGTCTATGAAGACTGCCGTATGAAGCCATCACGCCTGCTGTTGCTGCTAAGCGGCGCCCTGCTAAGCCTGGCCATTGTGCTGGGTATTTTGCAGGCGCTGGATGTGCGCGTGCCGGAAACGCTGCACACCGTATGGTGGGCGGCGTTGGTGGCCCTAGCGGTGGTCAGCGCCCTGGACGTGCTGTGGCTGAGGCAATTGCCTTCACCACAGCTGACGCGCAGCTTGCCGGGTAACCTGTCCCTGGGCCGCTGGGGTGAAGTGCAGCTAGTGGCTCAACACGGCTTTAAACATCGTCAGCAATTGGAAGTGTTTGACCATGTGCCGGCCGGTATGGACGTGGAGTTTTTACCGCAGCGTATTGAACTGCGTCCGGGCGAACAAACGCAGTTCAGCTACCGGGTTCGGCCGCTGGTGCGTGGTCACTTCAGTTTCGCCCGCTGTGAACTGGGCATTCCCAGCCCGCTGCGCTTGTGGCAAGGCCGCCGCTACGTGGAATTACCGGGCGCGACCCGTGTCTATCCGGACTTCGCCCGCCTGTATGACGCCAGCCTTAAAGGCGTAGACGACTGGCTCGGCCAGCTTGGCGTGCGTCAGCAACAACGGCGTGGCCTGGGTCAGGAATTCCAGCAATTGCGTGAATTTCGCGACGGCGACACCCTGCGCCAGATCGACTGGAAAGCCACCGCGCGCAAACGCACGCCAATTGCCCGCGAATACCAGGACGAACGCGACCAGCAAATTATCTTTCTGCTCGACTGTGGCCGGCGCATGCGCAGCCAGGACGGCGACCTCTCGCACTTCGACCATGCTCTTAACGCCTGCCTGCTGCTGAGCTATGTAGCGCTGCGCCAGGGTGATGCGGTGGGTCTGGCGACCTTTGCCGGCGATCAGCCGCGCTTTCTCGCCCCGGTTAAAGGTCAGGCGCATTTGAATGTGTTACTAAACGCCGTCTACGACCTGAAAAGCAGCCAACGCCCCGCTGACTACGCCGCGGCCATCGACGGCCTGATGGCCCGCCAACGCCGTCGGGCGCTGGTAGTGATCGTCAGCAACCTGCGCGATGAAGACGATGAAGAGTTGCTGGCCGCAGTAAAACGTTTAGGCCGTCAGCACCGTGTACTGCTCACCAGCCTGCGCGAGGAAGTGCTCGACAGCCTGCGCCAAGCGCCGGTGCAAAACTACGAAGAAGCTTTGGCCTATTGCGGCACGGTTGATTACCTCAACGCGCGCAACGGCTTGCATGAGCGCTTGAGCGCCCACGGCGTGCCGGTGTTGGATGCGCGGCCGAGCCAGTTGGGGCCGGAGTTGGTGGAGCGGTATTTGGCCTGGAAGAAAGCAGGGGTTTTCTGAAGCTCGCCTCCTCACACCGTCGTCCCCGCGCAGGCGGGGACCCAGAGTTCCGAAGCCATCAATCGATTTTTAGGCAGCTCGCGAGGTTGAGCGTCCGGCTTTCGAATCGTCTGACCGCCGCGTTCACGACAATGACGGGTGGAGATTAAACCGGTGTGGTGAGGGTCTGGAAGGTAAAGTACTGACGCAAGGCGTCGACCATTTCAACGTACTCGGCGGGCGGTGCCACCAGCGAGAAGCCGGAGTCCCAACCCCCAGGCGTGACATCTTCACGGCACCATTGGCAGGTGGCGGAGAAGTTGATGATGCGCTGGCCGTTCGGCCCTGGGATTTTCAGGCACATTTCAAAACGCGCGCCCACCAGCATCGGCAGTTCACTGATCAGCATCATGCCGTCCAGCGACACGTTGCCAATGTGGCCCATGGGCTTGTCGGTGATGCGGTTAAAGACATTCAGGTAAGACGGCAGCTGATGTCGATCGATTCGGCGTTCACTTCGCATGCTGGCACATCGCTACGGGAGGGCCCTGAGTATGGCCTCTGCAACGCCGCTGAGCCAGCCTCACTGGCAATCGCGGGCAATTTGCTGGCTGAGTTGGCGACGAGCGGCGTCCAATTCTTGGTCGCTGTAGTACTGGCGCTCACCTTTACTGTCGACCGAGTAATACGGCACCCCCGGCGCAATCTTGCCCAGTTCCTTGCGCAATTTGCCACAGCGTTCAGCCACCTGGGCCTGCTGCTGGCTGGCACGTTGCTCAGCCTGTTGCTGTTCATCGCGGCGGGCCTTGTAGAAGCTATCAGCACGTTCTTGGCGCTGACGGGTGGCCTCGTCGCTTTCGATCACTTGCGGCTTGACCTCTACCTGCTTCGCGCCGGCTACGGGGCGCTGGTCGAAGTGCACTTTGCCTTGCGCATCCACCCATTTGTAAATCTCTGCTGAGGCCAACCCTGGCAGCAGCAACAGCGCAAACGCCAGTGCAATACGCATGACCTTCCTCCTTGAATAAACAACAACGCCCGGCGGGTGGCCGGGCGCGTTTATCTTCGCTAAATGCTCAGGACTTGCCAATAACACAATGCCAGCACAGCAAAAATGCCAGCACAGCAATCAGAGTGGTGCAGCCGATACCTTGGCCGGCGGGTTGGGCTTGTGCCCCAGCTGTTCCAGAGTGTCTAAGCGAGCGCGGGCGCGGTAGGCGTATTCACTCATCGGGTAACGGGAAATGATGAATTGGTAGGTTTGCGCGGCATCCACATAAAGATTCTCGCGCTCCAGGCATTGGCCGCGCAGCAGGGAGATTTCCGGCTGTACATAACTGCGTGAGCGGCTTTTGCGCTCGGCTTGGGACAGTTCCAGAATCGCCGTGTCGCAATCGCCGGCGTTGTACCGCTCGTAGGCTTTGTCCAAGTGGTAATCCATCGACGCGCTGCTGCAGCCCACAGCACTGAGCGCCCCCACCAAAATCAGCAAAATTCGCATAGGCATATCCTCCGATGTGGAGTGTATCGACAGCCGCTTAAAAAACTGCAGATGCAATGTGAGCATATCCTCCGATTGGAACTGCGCCAGCGCCCTTGGTGCCGCGCCAAGCGGTGGCTAGACTGACCAGGCCCGTTCGCAGCACCCTGGCAAAAAACGATAAAAACAAGGAATGCCCATGCCCATACGTCCACTGCTGCCGTTATTCATCTGCGTTTTTCTCGTCGCTTGCGCACCCACCACGCCACTGTTTATCGCTCAAGTCACTACCCAAGGGGTGGCCGAATCCAAGGAAACCAAAAACAACCGCATGCTCGCCGCCATCGAGGATGAAGGCGACTTGCTGACCTACAGCGCCATGGCCATTCGTGACGGCACCAGCGCCACGGCGGAAAACACTTATCTGCAGGGCTATCAGGACCACCAGCTCAGCGATGAAGTACGGGCCATTTCCCTGTACCAGATCGGCCTGATTTATATGAGCCGCTTCAACGATCAGCGCGACGACACCAAGGCGCTCAACACCTTTTATAAAGTGCACAACGAGTTCGGCCAAACCCGTGCCGCCGCCCGCAGTGAACAACGCATTGCACTGATCAATCAGCGCGCCAACGAGCCCTTAAAGCAAACCGCCCGCGAGTTGTTGGCTAACTGGAAGCCCAGCCAAAACCTCGACCTCAACGCGGTCAGCCTCGACCCGGACATGACCTTGTTGTCGCGCCGCGCCGTATTAAAGGACCGCGTGGCCGACGCCGAAGAGCTCTACCGCGTAGCCCTGAAAGACCCAGGCGTGGAGGCCTCGATCAAAGAAGAAGCGCTTTACCAAGTGGCGCTGATGTACCTGGCACCCGACAACCCGCACCCCAGCCGCGACAAAGCCATCGAGTACCTGCGCCAACTACTAGCCCAATACCCCAACAGTGAGCTGCAGGAAAAAGCCGCGCGCCATTTGGATACCGCGCTCAACCAGACCACGCCCTGATGTCCACGGCTTGCCGATATGTAGCCAACGCTAACGGGCGGGCCAATAAGTAGTGCAGCGGAACAATGACTACAGCCGCGCAGCATAGTAGCCTCGGCTTCTGCTCGCCCTTTGGAGTCTTTTCGCATGACCTTTCGCCGCACAAAAATCGTCGCCACCCTTGGTCCAGCCAGCAATTCTCCTGAAGTGCTGGAACAACTGATTCTCGCCGGCGTCGATGTATGCCGCCTGAACTTCTCCCACGGCACCCCCGACGAACACAAGGCGCGCGCCAACCTGGTCCGCGAAATCGCTGCCAAGCACGGTCGCTTCGTGGCCCTGCTGGGCGACCTGCAAGGCCCGAAAATCCGTATCGCCAAATTCGCTGACAAGCGCATCGATCTGAAAGAAGGCGACAGCTTCCGCTTCTCCGTCACCCATCCGCGCGACGCTGGCACCCAGGAAGTGGTGGGCATCGACTACCCGGATCTGATCAAAGACTGCAAAACCGGTGACGAGCTGCTGCTCGACGACGGTCGTGTGGTGATGTTGGTGGAATCCACCACTGCTGACGAACTGCACTGCCGTGTACTGATCGGCGGCCCGCTGTCAGACCACAAGGGCATCAACCGCCGCGGTGGCGGCCTGACCGCTCCGGCACTGACCGCCAAAGACAAAGCCGACATCAAACTGGCTGCGGAAATGGAGCTGGACTACCTGGCTGTTTCCTTCCCGCGCGATGCGGCGGATATGGAACTGGCTCGCCGTCTGCGCGACGAAGCCGGCGGTACTGCCTGGCTAGTGGCGAAAATCGAACGCGCCGAAGCGGTAGCCGACGATGAAACCCTCGACGGCTTGATCCGCGCCAGTGACGCGGTGATGGTTGCCCGTGGCGACCTCGGCGTAGAAATCGGCGATGCCGAACTGGTCGGTATTCAGAAGAAAATCATCCTGCACGCCCGCCGTCTGAACAAAGCGGTGATCACTGCCACGCAGATGATGGAGTCGATGATCAGCAGCCCGATGCCGACGCGTGCCGAAGTATCCGATGTGGCCAACGCCGCCCTGGACTTCACCGATGCGGTGATGCTGTCGGCCGAAAGCGCCGCCGGCCTGTACCCTATCGAAGCGGTCAAGGCCATGGCCCGCGTGTGCCTGGGTGCGGAGAAACACCCCACCAACAAACGCTCCAGCCATCGCCTGGGCCACACCTTTGAACGTTGCGATGAAAGCGTGGCTCTGGCGGCCATGTACACCGCCAACCACTTCCCCGGTGTGAAAGCCATCATCGCCCTCACCGAGAGCGGCTATAGCCCGCTGATCATGTCGCGCCTGCGCTCGCAAGTGCCGATCTTCGCCTTCTCCCCGCACCGCGAAACCCAGGCTCGCGTGGCCTTGTTCCGTGGCGTCTACACCGTACCGTTCGACCCGGCAGCGTTGCCGGCGAACAAAGTCAGTGAAGCGGCGATTGAAGAGTTGGTGAAACGCGGCGTGGTGCAGGCTGGCGATTGGGTGATTTTGACCAAGGGCGATAGCTACCACACCACTGGCGGGACCAATTCGATGAAGATCCTCCATGTAGGCGAACCGCAAGTCTAAGGCGCCCCCGGTAGGGTGTGCTGCGCGCACCATGGCCAACAACGTTGGCCCCCTGGTGCGCACAGCACACCCTACATTTCGAACGCAGTCAGGCGAACTTGGAAAAGTCCGGCTTACGCCGCTGCATAAAGGCTGACAAGGCTTCAATCGCTTCTGGCGAGCGAAGCCGCTGGTTGAATAACGCGCCCTCCTCGGCGATCACTTTCCTCAACTGTTCCCGCCCCGGCCCACGCATTAACTCTTTGCTATCGGCTATCGCCTTGGGCGGTAGGTGCAGGAAGCGTTTGGCCATTTCTTTGGCTTTGGCCAGGGTCGCTGCACCACTTTCCAATGCTTGATTGGCAATGCCCCAGGCAGCCGCCTGCTCGCCACTAAACGTCTCGCCCAGCAGCAACAGCTCTGCGGCTTTGGCGTGGCCGAGCATCTGCGGCAGGATTTGGCTGGAGCCGTATTCCGGGCATAGCCCCAGGGCCACAAACGGCATCTTCAATTTGGCATCGCGGCTGACGTAAACCAGGTCGCAATGCAGCAACAAGGTGGTGCCAATGCCCACTGCCGAGCCGGCCACGGCGGCGACCACGGGCTTTTTCATTTCGAACAGGGCGCGCATAAAAAAGAACACCGGGCTGTCCATGCCGGTGGGCGGTTCTTGCAGGAAGTCGGCGATATCGTTGCCGCTGGTAAAGCATTCGTCGCCGCCGGTGATCAGCACCGCGCGTACGCTCGGGTCGTTATCGGCCTGTTCCAGCACCTCAGCCATGCGGCTGTACATGGCGCGAGTGAGCGCGTTCTTTTTATCCAGACGATGCAGGCGCAGGGTTAGCAAACCCTCTTCGCGCTCGACCAGTACGTGTTCGCTCATAACCATCCTCGGGGTACAAAACGCTCGCTCAGCGGGTGAGTCAGGCGTGCGGCAAGAACAGGTCGGCGAACATTTGATTGCGCGGCAGACCTGCCAGGTAGAGCCGGCGCGAAAAGGTTTCAATACTCGCCGGCCCGCCGCAGAGTAAGGCGATGGTTTGCCGTGAAACAAGGCGTAGTTCGGCCAAAGCGGCAGGCAACTCGGCCGCCTCCACCAACTGCACTTGTAGCTGCGGGTGGCTGACTTCCAGAGCCTGTAATTCGGCCGCCAGATAGTGTTCGCTGCTGTGGGCGGCGACATGCAACAGGCGAATATTGCCCTGGTGATCCTGGCGCAACGCTTCGCGTAACAAGCCATACAGCGGCGCCAGGCCGGTGCCTGCGGCCATCAGCGTTAACGGCCGTTGTTGCCAGTCGGGGTCGTAGTGCAAGGCGCCACCACGCAACTCGCCCAGGCGCAGAACGCCGGCGCTTTTAAACTGGCGCGCAGCATCGCTAAAGGCGCCGCTGTGGCGGCAGTCGATATGAAACTCCAGCCATGGTTCATCGCCATCCAAGCTGGCCAACGAATAGGGACGGGCAATGCCCTCGGCCGTCCATAACAACAGGTGCTGGCCGGCGCGATAACGCAGCGGCCGTTCTGGCGTTAAGCGCAGACGCAACACGTTAGGGCTGGGCCAGTCGACGCTGGTAATAGTTGCCGGCAATCCGTCGCGCAGCGGGTCGAACACCTCCACACCAAGGTCATCCACCACCCGGCATTGGCAGGCCAGACGCCAACCCTGCTCACGTTGTTTTTCCGCCAGCGCTTCGGGTTTGCCATCCAGCGGTTCACCACTCACACAGCGCACCATGCAAGCGTGGCAACTACCGGCGCGACAGCTATAGGGCACGGCGATGCCGGCGTTAAGCAGCGCATCGAGCAGGTTGGTTCCAGGGTTGACAGCAAACGCCTGACCAGCCACACGCAACTCAGGCACCGCTGTTCTCCCAGGCGGCGTGGCAGCAATTACGCCCGCTATGCTTGGCGCGGTACAGCGCTTGGTCGGCACGGTGCAGCGCTTCGTCGAGGTCATCGCCGGTGACCAGCAGGGTCATGCCAGCGGAGAGGCTGATGCTATGCACCTTTAAGCCCACCGGCTCGGCATGGGCAAACGCCTCGCGCAGTCGTTCGCAGCAGGCAGTGAGTTGGTCGGCATCGGTATTGGGCAAGAGCAAGACGAATTCTTCGCCGCCATAGCGGGCCAAAACGTCGCCATCACGCAGACAGGCCTGAGCCACGGCAGCAAAGGTTTGCAACACGCGGTCGCCGCTGGCGTGGCCATGCTGGTCATTGATGCGTTTGAAATGGTCGAGGTCAATCAGCGCCAAGCCGTGCTGCATATCCGGGCGCAGGCTGGCCAGTTCGCGGGCGGCCAAACGCAGGAAATGGCGACGGTTAAACAAGCCGGTGAGTTCGTCGGTGGCCACCAGATCTTCAAGCTGGCGCATCATGCCGCGCAGGGTGTCTTGGTGCGCCTGCAAGGCGAAGCGGCGTTGGCGCATGCGCTGGCGCAGCGCCTGCACATAACCGGCAAACAGGCTGAGCCAGACCAACATCACCAGCAACACCCCAACTTGCAGCGCAGCCAGCCCCGGATCGGCCAAGCGCATTTGGAAGCCGTCCCACAGGGTAATGCTGGCAAAGCCAAGAAAGGCGAAAGCGGCGCAGCGGGCAAATACCCGCGGCGCCAGTTGGAATACGCCGAACAATAGAATCAACAGATACAGCACCAGCATGGTGCCGCGCGCGCTGTCGAGGTGATAGAGCAGATAGGTGTGCATGCCCAGGCCGACCAGCACCTGTGCCTCGGTAAGGCTAGGATCATCGAAACGCAGATTGCTGCCACTGATAAAGATGGCGAAGAAAATCAGCTGACTGACAATAATGACCGCGGCAGTGAGTAGCGCGGTGGAGAGGTCGGCGTCGTACTGGCCGCTCACCACCAGCAGCACAAAGAGCAGCAACGCCAGGCCATAGGTGCCCGCAGCCATGCCGAAACGCTTCAGCAGCAGGCTCTGTAGGGCTTTCTGTGTACCCTTTGGTTT
>LNAP01001003.1_pt2 | contig 43150 bp, 45 predicted proteins | sample 602601 | NCBI WGS metagenome assembly LNAP01 (sample SAMN02440304, study PRJNA202911) | soil metagenome | biome: Subtropical and temperate rainforests or woodlands; isolation source: soil samples (1 kg each in a 20% v/v slurry with milli Q water) were... ...
ATCAGTACTCGGATGGCAGCAGCAGCGTGGTGACGCTGCGGTCCCACTCGGTGATGATCCAGAGCTTCAGGTCGGGCGTGACCTGGTAGGACGAGAACAGACGGTCTCCGGACTTCAATGCGGCGTCGTTGGAACGCCGGTCGCAGTCGTCGAGATCGCCCCAGTCACCACGAAGGTGGCGGCGCAGATAGGGCACCGGATTGAACTGGCCCTGCTGGACCAGATCGTTGATGCCGGCGGTCATGACCACCTGCCCGGATGGGAACCGTGGTTGCGAGACGAGGTTGAGAACAGCGAGTGCCATGGTGATTTCTCCTTCAGATAGAAAAAGAGGCCATGGCATCCCCTCGGGGTGACATGACCCCGGTGGGTGGATAAGGAAGGCGGCAAAGCGCTGGCGGCTTGCCGTCGGGGAACAGCGATCAGCGGATGGTCAGCACCTCGCCCCGCGTGGCGGAGCCCGGTGTCATGTCCCAGGCGCGGATGACCGGCACGAACTTGTCGGTGAGGATGCGTGTCTCGGCGACGTCGCGTTCGGTGTATTCCGTCTGGAGAGTCTTCTCCTTGTGGGTATCACCTTTCACGACGAGCGTTCGGCCGCTCTTCGAGGTCACGACGCCCGAGATCGCGCCCGCGGCCAAGGCCAGAGCGAGATGCCAGTGGGACAAGGCCCGCGCCGGCGGACGCAGCGACTGCTGCGCGGCCCCGAGGTGGGTGTCGAGCGACGGCCACAGCCCCTGCAGCCGGCCGACTTCATCGGCGAACTGCTCAGGCTCCATCGTCACGCGATAGAAGTGCTCCGGTTCCCCGGGAGACACTGGGACGGTGTACGGCAGGAACGGCCATTCCACCGGCAGTTCCTCGGCCTCCGCATCACCTTGCCCGACCTGCAACAGCAGACCGCGCGTGGCTTTGACCGAGTCCGACGCCTGGTCGCGCTGGCGAACCCGCCGACCGAAGATCACCACCTGCTTGAACTGCGTGTCCACCGCACGGTAGATCCGCAGGTCCGCGAAATGGCGCGTCAACCATCCGACCAGCTCGGGATCGAGCACGTAGGACGGCACGATGAAGATCAGCACACCGCCGTATTGCAGCAGCGGCAGGCTGCGTTGATAGAACAACTTCTCCAGCCGGGCGCGGCCCTGACCCTGATAGCCAATGTTGCCGTTGACGTCCTTGGAGAGGTCGCCATACGGCGGGTTCAGCCACAACAGGCCGAAGCTCTGCCGGCTGATCAGCGCATCCATCAGGTCGCCGTGAAGGCAACGATCGACCAGTTGCCGGGTGTGGCGGGCACGCCTCGACGGCATAGGCCGTCACCTGCTCGCGCCCGAGGGCATGGGCGGCTTCGGCAATCGCCACGCCTTCGCCGGCACAGGGATCGAGGATGGAGAGCGGGCCGGAGGCCGGCGCCAGTGCGGACAGTGCCCGTTCCAACGTGGGTTCGTCGGTCGGGAAATAGCCGTTCTTGATGAAGTTGCGCGCAAGGCGCGGGAACATGAGAGCCATGGGAATCTCCTGGAAAGAAGTGGGATGAAGAAGACGGGCACGCGCGTCGCGCATGCCCGTACAGGGGACGGCTCAGGCCACGCGCCGAAGCGGTGCCCCCGAAGCCAGCTCGTACCGCGACGCCCCGAGGGTGCCGTTGCGGATCAAGTCGCCCAGCGCCGTGGTCAGCGCCGGGATGTCGATCGCCAGCCGATGGCCTTCCAAAGCGCCGATGGCGAATGGCAGACGGCTCAGCATGGCGCGGGCTTGCAGCAGTTCCAGCACGGTGTCGCGCCAGTGATCGAGCAACGGCAGTGGGCAGGTGTCCTGCACCAGCGTCCACAGCCGATCGGTGCGGTGCGATGAATCCCTGAGCAGCAGGGCCAGCGCGCTGGCGTTGGCCTTGTCGGGCTTCACGCAACGGCGGTCGAACAGCCACAGGTTGACCATGGAGCCGAACAGCGTGCGCCGGAAGACGCGCGTGGAGCGCTTCTCCAGGTTCTCGACGTTGCCGACGAAGACCGGGATCGATCCGCCTGACGTGGAACTGGTCCAGCCCCTGCTCGTCGCGCCCGAGGGTCAGGCGTGCCAGGAACTCCTGGATGGCGGTGTCGCGTGCCCAGATGGAGATGAAGACGAGGTTGCCCTGTTCGTCACCGACGCAGCCATCGGCCATTAGGTCGGGGCATTCGTCGATGCGGTAGAGCGGCTTGGGATCGGAATGTGCAGGCATGGTGATGTCCTCTTGGATGAAAGAAAGGGACAGCACTGCCCGATGGGGCAGGTACTGCCCCGTGGGGTGGAAAGGAACGGCTCAGTCCGGCTCGAACTGCCGGGTGTGCGGGTTGAGACGAAGCGCCTCGCCTGCCTTGCGGATCGGCGTGAAGCCGTCCAGGTAGATGTTGGCCGAGTAGCGATCGCGGTAGGTCAACGCCTGCCGCGCCTGCTCATCGGTGAGGCCGTTGGCGATGAAGTGGTCGAGCAGTTCGTCGTCGGGCGAGACGTCGTTGTTGGACAATTGGTCTTCGACGAAGCGCAGCAGCGATTCCGGGAGGGTTGCAAGGAGGATGTCCATCGCGTGTCTCCTGGGATCAGGCCAGCGCCGACGTGGCCGGTGCGGTCGGTGTGCGTCGCCGCGCATGGTAGCCACGCACGCCTTCGCGCCACTCCGCAGACTGCTCGGGTGCCATGGCGAGGTAGGCCAGCGGGCACGAGTAGTAATACGGGTGCATCGATTCGTCCATCGGCTTGTAGCCCCAGCTTGAGCCGGAGCCCTGCAGCAAGTGGCAGGCAATGAGCGTGGTGGATTGCCCGGCATCGAGCTTGAGCGCGCCCGGCCGTTTGGCCGTGATCCTGACCACCGACCACAGCACGTTGCCGCGCAGGGTGTAGGCGATCGTCTCGTAGCGCGCTGTTTCGCTCTCGTCCGGATGGGTCAGCTCGCGGATCAGCTCGCCGTGGCTCCAGTTGGAAAAGGTCCAGCCCATGAGGGTCTCCTTGAAGAAAAATGCCGGAGCCCTCCCCATCGGGAAGAACCCCGGCGGGTGGTGACCGCTTGCGCGGCGGATGGATCAGGCGGTGGCGAGGTGCCAGTCCTGTGACAATGGTGCAAACGCATAGCCCAGTACGCCGAGACGGTCGCGCTGCTGACGCAGAACACGACGATCGACGGTCGGATCGAGCTTCACGCTGTCACCCAGCGGCCACAGCGTGCCGAACAGTGCGGTGTCGTCTTCCTCAGCCGAAGCCTTGGGAGACGGCGTGGCAGTTGCCTCGATGCCGAAGGGTGTGGTATCGACCAGTGGATCACGGCCTTTGCGTGCCTTTGCCTTGGCAGGTGCCGGGGCTGCGACAGGCACAGCTGCCTGCGCCTCTTCGTCGATCGGATCGACTTCCTGCGGACTCAGCCGGCGGGCTTCGTCACGGCTCAGGGGATCGATGCTGGACAAGGTCATGCCGCCCAGGTGGGCGCGAATCTCGATCACCATCCGCCCACTGGTGCTGTAGGTGGACGGCCGGATCTCGGTGATGAGGAAGTCGCCGTCGTACTTGCCTTCGGCGTACTGGTCGAGTTCGGCATTCTTGATGACGAACTCGCCGATGGAAGTCGCCAGGCGGCCGACGTTGAAGTCGCCGTTGCGACCGTGAATGGTCTTGATGGCCAATTGGCCCGGAACGGTGATCATGGATAGCTCCTTTCGATGAATGAGCGATCGCGTGCCGCCGGCGCCGAAGCGCAAGCGGTGCTCGATCGAAGGGGAAGAAAACAAGGCCCCGGTGCATGCGCACGGGGCCTTGTGGATCAGAACGACTCGGCCAGGGCCGGTGCTTCAGCGGATGCTTGGGCGCCGTCGGTGGCCACAGCTTCGGATGCGGGGGCTTCCTGGGCTGCTGGCGTGCCGGAGGGGGCGGGAGCCTCCTCGCGCGTGGCATCGTCGGTCGTCTTCGGCTCGGCCTTGTAGACCAGCTCGCCGTCGACCTTGATCCAGCTCACGAAGAGCAGGCGGGCCTTCAGGCTGACGCCTTGCTGCCCGGCACGCTCTCCTTTGCTGTAGGTGAACGTGTCGGCCCACAGATCGCCGAGGCGGAAGCCGATCAGCACTTTGCGTTCGGCCTTGACGGCCTGCTCGCAGCGGCGGACCAGGTGTTGCGCTTCGCTACCGGACACGCGCACGTCGAAACGGCGGTACTCGGGGGCGTCGCTCGGACCATTGAGCGCTGCGATGTCGCAGGCCAGGAAGGCATCGCCTTTCTTGGGCTTGACCTCGCGGATGCGATTCAAGTACCCGAGACCGGTGATGTGCAGGTCGAAGTAGGACTTTTCATTGGAAGAAGTGGTCATGATGAATCTCCAGACTTGAGGAAAAGGCGGAGACACACCGACCCTGGCAGGGAGGTGTGGAACCCCCGCGCGGGTTGTGGATCGTGAGATCCGGGAATAGCTTCGGAGGCATCTCCATCGAAGGCTCGATGGACGTTCGCGCTGGGATGCCGGGTGCGAACTGGGGTGATCAACGCGGTCGGAACCGCGCCATAGCCTTGAAGATCGTGGCTACCTGGGCATGTTGCTGACGGGCGTCAGCGGAACATGGCGTCAGCGTGACATCGGGCGCGATGGCCAGCCACCGGGAAACGGCACGCCGTGTCTTCCCCATTCTTCAGTCGCCGCAGAAGCAGGCGATCGATTCCTCGTCGGGATCGAACATGTCGCGCTGGCTCGCCGCGAAGCGGGCGAGATCGGCGTAGCTGGGGCCGTCGTTGCGAAAGCGCGCGCCGCTAGGCTTGCTGGCAATGTTCAGCGCCTCCATGCGCATCCACCAGATCGCGGCCTCCGGCCGGGCCTTGATCAGCGCCAGGCGCTGCGCCCGCGGCTTGAGGAAACACAAGTCGCAGTTGCCTTCGAGCGTGCGACCGTTGACGGTCAGCAGCTCCAGCTCGAAGTGCTGCGCCTTCCAGAAGTCGGTCACGTCTCGCACGCTGATGCCGGACTCGGCCAGCGGCATGCACATGGTCTCGCTGGCCGATTCGGTCGAGTGGCCGCGGGCGCGGATCTTCGCCACCCGGCGTTGTTCGTCGGCTCGGATGCCGATGAACTGGTCCCACTCCGACCAGCCCAGCTGACGCACGAACTTGTGCATCGGCCGGATCTTGAGCGAGGTGGTGCAACCCCGCGCAACTGGGTTCGGCAGGTACTGGCGCTTGCGAATCAGCGCCTCGAAGGGTTCGCCCTGTCGGCTGGCGCTACTGAAATCGACCACCGCGAAGCCTGGCGGCGCATCGCGATACTCGAGCCAGTGGATCGGTACATGCCACCGTTCGCCGCACTCGCGCACGAAGCGCAACGTGGCCTCGACCTCTTTGCCGGTGTTGGCAAAGCAGATGACGGTATCTGGGGGCAAGCCCGCATTGGATTGCAGTACCCGCCACACCATGTACGCGCTGGTGCGACCGCCGCTGAAACTGATGCAGGTGGATTGGTCGATCTTGAACGGGTCGCGCATGTGGGCTGTCTCCGGGCTGGCATCCCGGCACACGCCGGTGGCAGATGGCGCCCCTGGGGAGAAGGGCGGGAGACAAGCGCGCGGCCACGCGGCCGCCGTTCAAAAAGAAAGCCCCCGGATGGGGGCTGCTGGATCAGGAGGATGGTCAGCCGTTGCCCTGGACAGGCGGGATGGCCTGCAGGGACAGGTGTGTTGGCGTGGCGGAGAGTTCGAGGTCACCCTCGCCGCCGAGGATGCGTGCGAACACGCCCTCCTGCGGAGCGAAGAACTCGCCGAAGTCATCGCCTCCGAGTTCGGTATGAGCCAGCTCCCACCAGTCATCGAACGGGTCGATGTCGGGATTGCAGCCGACGGCGTAGGCCAGGAGCTTCCGGCGCCCTTCGGGTGTCCGCTCGCCGTGTTCAGACAGGAAGTACATGCCCTGGTCCTTGGCGAGGATGACGCGGCATTGGTGAGCGATGGCTTCCGCCAACACGGGGCGCAGCTCGGCGCCTTTGAATCGCAACATGGCTATCTCCAGTGGTTGGAACGAATTGAGAAGACGATGGCTTCCCGCCGAGGGGCGGGAAGCTGTTCAGGGGAAGTGGCGTTGGCCGGTGGATCAGTGCTGCTGTGGATCGCGTCCGCCTGACACGACGGCCACCTGGATCTGCCGCCACTGGCCGTCATCGATCAAGCGCTCCAGCGTTTCACCGAGTGAGTCGAAGAACACGTAGTCGACACGCTCGACGTGTTCCTCGCCGCGACGAAGTTCCACGGCGTAGGCGTCGTCGGCGCGCTCGTAGAGCACGGTGACTTGGCCCTGGAACTTCGCAGTCGCAACGTTGAAGCCGATCGCCGGCGGCGTCTTGATGATGTCGCTGGGCAGTGGATCGACCCAGGTGAAGTCCCGTGCGCCGGCATCCACCAGCAAGTGGGTGATGCGACGGAAGCCATCGGGAGCCGGCAAGGTCTCCAACTGTTGGATGAGTTCCCGCAACTCCGGGCAGCGTGGTTCCGGGATCGGTAGCTTGGCGGGTGCCGCACCAAGCACGAGCGTCTTGACGACGTAGGGCGTGCCGTCCGCTGTGAGCTGGGTTCGCTCTTCGGGCGTATCCGCACGCAGCCCGTCGAAGCGGCGCCGGGCGTAGGGTTGAACCTGCACCTTGGCGCCCTCGTCGGGCTCCTGGGTTGCCAGGCCGCGATCCAGGACCGCGAACTCGGCGCGACCGGTCTTGACGACGATGGCCTCGTCGGTCTTGGCAATCACCTTGCCCTTGAAAGGCTGGGGGTCGGTGCGGAATCCCAGCGCCGATTCCGGCGGCTGGTCATCGTAGATGCGGAACTTGAAGCTGCGAATATTGCGTGGCATGTGGCCGGACACCAGGGAAGGCATCTGGGCGCGGATGGCTGAGTGGTCCATGGGAGATTCCTTGAGGAACGCAAGGGACTTCCGCCTGCAAGGGAGGTATCCCTTGAGGGTTGAGGAAGAAGACGCAGCATGCGTCGAAGAGAAGGACAACCAACGCGGTGAATCCGCGCCGTAGCCTTGAAGGTCTGGGCTACCTGGGCATGTTGCTGACGGCGTCAGCGGACATGGGTGCAGGATGGCATCGGAACGCAGCAGGTCGAGGGCGCAATCGGCATCAAGCACTCTCCGTATTCGTGTTGGGCAGAAAAAAGCCCCTCGATGAGGGGCTGTGGGGGAAGGCGATCGGTGAGGTGTCAGTCCTCATACAGCGCGAGGCCGTCGAGCACGGGTGCATCGGCATCGAAGAGCAGTATGCGCACGTCGGCCAGGGCGGCCAGATGCAGAACATCCATCAGGGACGCGGGCATGCCTTTGCCCAGATGCTCCTGCCGAAGATCGTTGGCTGTGATGCCTTCGACGCTCTGCAGGTTCTCATCGGTCCAGGGTGTGGCGATCAGCTTCACGCCGATGGCCGGGCTGTACGGAATGCGGAAGGCGATGAACAGGAAACCGGTCGGCGTGGCAATGTCCGCCAGTTCGGCCAGGTAGCGTCCCGCTTCCTCGGTGATGTGCGCAGTGCTGATCTCCCAGCAACGGCTGTAGAAGCCGGTCTCGAAACTCAGGCGCCGTATCACCTCGCGCGCAGTTTCTTCCGAATAGGTGTCGCCGACATGAATGGGCTGGCCGAAGTCGTCGCCGGCCACCGCGTACACCACGGCTCGGACAATGCCCTCGGTCTGGCATTGAGCTTCGAGTGCGTCAGGAATTTCCTGGCCTTCGGTGATCAGCGCAAAGTCGCTGCACAGGATGCAGGGGAACTGAGCGACCTGATCGTCAGGAAGGTGGGCCTGGCTGGAATGAAGCGGCCGCCACACCGGCGGGCTATCGTCCGCATAGGTGATGCAGAGGGTTCGGACAATGTGCAGGCCCTGGTAGCCGCGGACAAAGGGATTGTTGTCGATGGACATTGGATTGCTCCAGCTAAAGGATAGGCGGAGCCAATCCCCAGCGGGGATTTCGGCCCCGGTGGGTGGATGAAGTGAGAAGCCCGCTCAGAGGGAGCGGTGGGGTGCGGCGTTGGTCAGCAGCCGCTCGGTCAGCCGCAGGCGTAGCGATTCACGGGTACGTTCGTCGTGGATTCCCGCGAGCAGGGCCACCACTTCGAGCGCGAGTCGCGCGGCCGCCGCGTCAAGGTCACCGGCCTGGAGCGCCTTGCGCAGGTCCTGGCCCAGGTCCATGGCGTGGCTCGAATCGCCGTAGAGCGTGACCTCCCGACTGAGGAAGCAGCCGTGGCCGCCGAACTCGAACAATCGCGGCTTGCTGCAGTGCCAGCAGCCCTCGAACCGGATGGCGGCCAGGTTGTGACCGTCGTCGAAGCACGAGGCGATCAGTAGCAGGGCTTCGAGATCTGCGGAGTCGTCAAACGTGTGATGCTCGAGGAGGTTCTGCAGGTCCGTGTTCTCGTCGGCGCCGAAGTGCTTGGCCAACATTTCGAGAACCGGTTCGATCGACAGGTCTTCGTCGTCGGGGACCGGGAGGTCCAGCCGGGCGGCCAGGTCGACCAGGCCATCCAGCACGTCGCTCCACTGCGGATCGTTGGACTCTGAGATTCGGGCGATGTATGCCTCCCCGTTGCCGGGGTAGGACTCGTCCAGGTTGAAAGCGCCGAACAGCGCGGTGATGACCGGCGTCACCCGATCGAGAACGAGAACGCCGGTCGCGTCGTGGTAGTTGTTGGCCATGGTGGCTCCTTTGAGATGAAGGCACGGAGCCACGACCGTGCGGACGAAGGCATCCGCAGGAAAGAACCCGAGACCGCAGCGGCTTCGGGCGTTGAGGGGCAGCGAAGAGTCAGTCGCCGAAATCCGTGGGATCGCCCAGGGCCTTCAGCAGATCGATCAAGCCGCCGTTGGCGAGTTGGTACAGATGGTTGTAGTCGTCGCCGGTGGGCGACTGTTCGAGTCTGTCGAGCCGTGCATCCAGATCGAGAATGCTTCGGCGCACCTTGCGGGCGATCTCCAGCGGGGATGTCGGCTCACCGTTGTCGGCGGGTTCACCGATCGCTGCGAGGACTGTCTTCGGTGACAGCGCCTCATCCTGGGTTTCGTAGACCAATGGCGTTTCGCCGCGGCAGATGGCTTCAGCGGGCGCGTTGCCGATGGAGAACCGCGTCAATTCGTCGTCGTTCGCGTCATCGGTGTCGTAGTCAACGATGACCACGCGCGGCAACGCGAACGGGATGGGCCAGTCCTGGATGATGAAGGCCTGAACCAGGCCGCCCTCGAGGACCACGGCGATGGAGGGAGTTCGGGACATGTGTCGCTCCTGTGGAAGAAAGGGAGGGACACGGCCCCGGCAGGGACACGTGTCCCTCGTGGGGTTGGATGAAAGACAGTCAGCGGCGGCGAAGCGGGTTCACCAGCCGTTGTAGTTGAGGACCAGATCGGCGATCACCTTGCGGCGTCCCAGATCGAGGCCGCCGAGATCGGACAGACCCTCGAAGCCACAACGCCTGAGCATCGCAGCACCCTCGCGGGCGTTGTAGAAACTCACCATGGCGGACAGGAACATGCGCTGACCGGCACTCAGGACGCCCAGGGCGTCGTTGACCAACAGCATGTTGGGGCGCAGATCCCACTTGGTGGTGGCACGCTCCAAACCGGCCTGCGTACCGTTGCCGAACCATTCGGCCCCGGCGATTTCAGCCCCGCGCTTCCAGGCCTGGAAGAACGCTGATGGAGCCCGGGTGAAATGCGCTTCTTCCAGCGCGAGCTGATCGAACACTGCTTGCGACAAAGACAAGTTCATGAGGTATCTCCTGGGATGGGAATCAGGGGTACGTGCGTTGCTGCCACCGGCCCGTTTCCAGCGCCCGGGAAGCGGCCTTGTCCGAGCGGAAGTACTGGACGGACTCGCGCGAGACGGGGCCCGCTTCATCGCGGGTGCCGATGTAGTGGCCGGCTGCACTGAGCAGCACTTCGAGGGGCAGGCGTTTGCCGGTGTAGGTCTGGGCCAGTTGGCCGACCGGGGATCGATGGGACATGGAGCACTCCTTGCTGGTGCGGCAAAGCCATGTCCCGTGCGGGATGGCAGTTCCCGCGGGGTTGATGAAGAAATGGCATCGACGCCAGGACATGGCGTGCGTCCGCGCGAGCGATGCGAAGCGGACTGGAGGGTCTGTGCAGAGATCTGCACTACAGCCTTGAAGACCTAAGCTGCCTGGGCATGGCGCTGACAGAGTCAGCAACACATGGGCTTAGCTTCGGGTAGCCATGCGGGCCTGTCGCGCAACAATCCGAAGCTGCCGCATTCCCCAATGTCGGGCGCCGCCCGTCGGCATGGCCGGGAACGCACTGGGCAGAAAAAAGCCCCGCGGGTGCGGGGCAGGTTGTGAATCGGGTCGCTATGGGTCCTTCGGCTCACGAAGCATCTCCATCGACAGTGTGTCGTTTCCATCGCGCGAAGGCTTCTTCGCGCGGCAGCTCGTCCAGAATCACGATGTCGTCGCCTTGCTTGGCGCGCAGCTTCGCGAAGAACACCGGCTTGTCGGGGCTTGATGCCCTTGAGGAAGAGCAGACGGGCGCCCTTGAGGAACAGCACCTTGTTGTTCATGTCGCGGTTGAACAGCGAGCGCACCTTCTTGTCGGTGTGCTGCTGCTCGGCCAGGCAATCGACCAGGTAGTCCAGCGTGACCTCGATGGTCATCTTGCGGGCGCTGTCATTGGGGTCGGGATAGTCGGTGACGTCGGGCGGCAACGACTTTGCGAAGGCCTCGGCCTCGTGCAGGCGATCACGGGAGTCGGGGTCCTGCAAGGGGCGCAAGAAAGTCGATCCGCCGTGACCGTCGTTGCTGGCATGCGCGATCGGCTTGCCGTCGAACAGCACGGTGGCGCTGAAGCACAAGGTCTCCTCGCTGGCGAACTCGGCCACCTTGAGATTGCGGAGGGTGATACGTTGCTGGGATGTGGAAGGCACGTGGACGCTCCTGAATGAAAGAGCGGGAAGCGCCGCATCCCGGTGGGACGAAGCAACGTCCCGAGGGTGGGTAGGAATGGGCATCGCCGCCGAGGGCCGGCGGTCGTCCGCGATTCATCGATGCGAAGCGGACTGGAACGGTCAGTGCGGGGAATCGCATCGCAGCCTTGAAGACCGGGGCTGCCTGGGCATGGTGCTGACGGATCAGCAGCGCATGGTGAGAGGATTGATGCGTGGGCAGGCGCTGTCGCCGGGAAATTGGAAGCGCGATCCGACCTGTTTAGGTCAGCGCGTGCAGCAGGCGGCCACCCAGCCAGGCGATGCAGGGCACGGCCATGCTGTTGCCGATCGCCTTGTAGCGTGGCCCGTCGGCGGCTGGCTTGCCGCGGTACATCACCAGCGTGTAGTCGTCCGGCAGGCCCTGCAAACGCTCGCATTCCACCGGCATCAGCCGGCGCACGCGCCACTTGGACCAGTCCGGCGTACCGTCCTCGCGCGCCGGCGCCGGTTCGTAGCGGAAATGGGCTTCGTAGGACGGCAGCAGCACGTGGCCCTTGTCGCCGCCGCCACTGGAGGCGCGCAACGTCGGTGACAGGTCCTCGCCCAGCTCCGCGGCCGCGCCGTCTTCGCGCCCGCGGATGGCGACGCTGGCGATGGCTGGAATGCCGTAGCCAGCCTTGCCCTGGGACATCAGTGTGCCGGTGACCTGGCCGTGGCCGGACTCCAGGCGCAACTCGCCACGGTTGTTCTGCGCGAACGCGACGGCATCGGACGCGGCGGGGATCGCTACGGCCGGCGCCGCGATGATCGGCACCCCGCGACCAGTCCCGTCTTCACTGCATCCCTTGCCGTTGTTGGCCGTGTTCAGAGCATGGCTGAGGTGGCCGGCCACGGACTGCACGGCGAAGGTTTCCACGTCGAAGTCGCTCTTGTGGCCGCGTGCGGTCAGGGAGGCGGCACGCTCGATCGGTCCCTGGGTGTTGCCGCCGCCAAAGCACACGGTCGTCCGAATCGGGCCGTAGCCGGGATTCAGGACGCCGGAGAATCCGCCTGACCCCGCAGCGCCTGCAGCAGGATGAGAGGCAGGGATTTCCCACGTTTGCCAGCGCGGCGCAGGATGCCCGTGCAGGCCACCGGGCTCAAAAAGTACCGTGGCGGGATCGAGGTCCGCACGAGCACTTGCGACAACGAACACGCGCTTGCGGCGTTGGGCGACGCCGAAGTGTTGGGCATCCAGCACCCGCCAGGCGATGCTGCGCTGGGGTCCATACACACAACCAGCGTGCGACCACCTTGGCCCTGCAGGCTGCAGCTCACGGCTTTCCCCAGCGAGCGCGCCAAGAAAGCAGCCGAAGCCATTGCTGCGGTCCGAGAGCACGCCGGGGACGTTTTCCCAGACGATGACGGCCGGCGGTTGTTTGTTTTGTTGGCGAATGTGGTCGATGGCATTGGCGAGCTCCGCGTATTTGAGGGTGAGTGCGCCGCGAGGGTCAGCGAGGCCTTGGCGCATACCGGCCACGCTGAAGGACTGGCACGGCGTGCCGCCGACGAGGATGTCGGGTGCCGCGATCGTGCCGTCCAGGATCTGCGGCGCGATCCGGGTCATGTCGCCCAGGTTGGGGACATGCGGGTGGTGGTGTGTCAGCACCGCATCGATCTCCGAGAACCAGGCCGGCACCATGCCGAGTGGTTTCCAGGCGAGGCTGACGGCCTCGATGCCGCTGCAAACGCTCCCGTACTGGAGCGGTGGGGCTGTGGCGTTCATGTACGTTCTCCTTGGTTTGCAATGTCGGTGTGGCCGCATGGCGGCCGGCGTGTTACGGGACAAGGCAAAGACCAGGGCACCGAAGGCCTACGGGCCTTCGGCTGGAGAGGAGGAAAGCCACCTGTGGGCTGTTGCAGATCAGGCCGTCGTCAAAGCCGTTCGCTGCGTCAGCATTCGCACCCGACCCGTTTCGTGGCTGGGGTTGGAAACCTTCGGCACACATCCGCGCACAAAGGGAGCCCAGTTTTTCGCCGGCGGGCACCGGCACCGAATACCGTCGACCCCGAAGAGTCTCCTGGCGGCTCGCGTGAGAAAGGCGCCAGGAGACTCTTCGTGATAAACGGAAGAACCGCGGATCAATGGAATCGCGTGGGGCGCCATTCTTGGAGCAACCGCCTTCTCGCCCTGCGGCCACACAAGCCAGGCAGGACGCGCACACCGTCGCAGAAGGAATCGCGTGCTGGGGAGGCCCCGCACCGTGCGGGGCGCATGCCTCGCTGCCGGGGAACAGCAGGCGCGGCAGGCATATTCGCTGGCGTCAGGACGCCTTGGGTGACACGCGCCGCTTGCGCGCAGTTGAGCGTTTGTCTGTCGATGATTCGACGGGCAGCGTGCCCTTGCAGTCCGGGTAGCGACTGCACGACCAGAAGACGCCGCTCTTGCCTGTGCGTTGGCGCATCGGGGAGGTACACAACGGGCAGGCCGGCGCAGTCGGCAGCTTGATGGAGAGCGTCGCGCTTCGATAGTGCTGCACGAGCTGGGCGACCCAGGCGGATTGCTTTCCGATGAAGGTGTCCAACGTCATCTGGCCGGCTTCGATCATGTCCAGCGCCTGCTCCCAGATGGCGGTGGTGCCCGGATCGGCAATCGCTGCCGGCACCGCGTCGATCAGGGTGAAGGCTGCATCCGACGCGCGGATGGCTCGGCCCTTCTTCAGCAGATAGTTGCGACCCAACAAGCCGTTGATGATGTTGGCGCGCGTGGCTTCAGTGCCGATGCCAGTCGTCTCTTTGAGTTTCTGCTTCAGCCGTGGATCTGTCACCAGCCTGGCGACACCTTTCATGGCCTTGATCAGTTCGCCCTGGGTGTAGGGTTTGGGTGGCAAGGTCTTCAGCGCCTTCAGTTCGACCTGTTCGACGCCACATCGCATGCCGTTGGAGAGCGACGGCAGGATCTGGCTGCGCTGCGCTGTTTCATCATCCAGATTCTCGGAACCACCGTTGACCAACGCCAGGTGCCAACCCGGTACGACCACCTGCTTGCCGATCGCCTGCAGGGTCTGACCGCCGCTGGATAACACGGTTGTCGTCCGATCGAACTCGTGATATGGCAGGAACTGAGCGAGGTAGTGCGCTCGGATCAGGCCGTATACCGCACGTTCCTTCTCCGACATGGCCGACAGATTGGCCGGTTCCAGCGTGGGAATGATGCCGTGGTGGGCCGTCACCTTGTCATCGTTCCAGGCGCGCGAGCGCTGGTTGCGGTCAAGCTGGGCAATCAGGGGCCGCAGACCGGGATCGGTGGCGAGCAAGGCATCGAGGACCGCCGGCACTTCGGGCAACATGCTTTCGGGCAGGTAGCCCGAGTCAGAGCGGGGATAGGTCGTCGCCTTGTGCGTTTCGTACAGCGCCTGGGCGATGTCGAGCGTTTCCTGCACATCCAGACCGAACTGGCGCGAGCACACTTCCTGCAATGTACCCAGATCGAACGGCAGCGGTGCGGCTTCCCGCACGCGCTCGGTCTCGACGGAAACCACCTGCGCTTCTCGGCTGGCACGGATGCAATCGGCTGCGTTCTGCGCGACCAGCTGCTGAAGGCAACGTCCCGCCGCATCGGTGGTGCTGTCGGGCGGCACCCAGTGCGCGGTGAAGGACTGCCTCGCGTCGGTCAGCAGGACGTCGACGGCCCAGTACGGGACGGAGATGAATCTGGCGATCTCGCGGTCGCGATCCACTACCAGGCGCAGCGTGGGTGTCTGCACGCGACCGACCGACAGCACGCCCGAATAGCCGGCCTGACGCCCGAGCACGGTGAACAGCCGGCTCAGGTTCATGCCGATCAGCCAGTCGGCGCGCGAGCGTGCCAGGGCCGAGTAGTACAGCGGCAACGTCTCGGCTGACGGCTTGAGGACGCCGAGCGCCTTGCGGACCGACGCATCGTTGAGCGCCGACAGCCATAGCCGCTGAATCGGGCCGCGGTAGCCGCACAGGTCGATGATTTCGCGGGCGATCATCTCGCCCTCGCGGTCGGCGTCGGTGGCGATGACCAGCTCGGTCGCCTGGGCAACGAGTTGCTTGACCACCTTGAACTGCGTGGCTACCGAGGCCTTGACCTCGACGCGCCAGTGCTCGGGAATAATGGGTAACTGCTCGATGGACCAGCGCTTGTACTGCTCCCCGTAGCTCTCCGGCGGCGCTGCTTCCACCAGGTGGCCGATGCACCAGGTCACGGTGACGCCAGGACCGCTGTAGCAGCCCGAACCTCGTTGACCAGCACCCAGCACGCGCGCGATGTCTTTTCCTTGAGAAGGCTTCTCGCATAGAAACACGCGCATGCAGCCTCCTGGGTAATAGCGTGGGGGTCATCGAATGAGCACCAGCATCGCCGTTGAAACGGCACGAGGCAGCAAACAACCCGGAAGCGGAATGCCCCGAATTGCGGGACAAGGTGCAGATGAAATTGCTGTGTGGAGCGGATGCCACCGAAGGCGTGACTTGGCGCATGCCGAGCGGGAGATCGCTGCTGCAACCGCTCATGCAGGGTCAGCAGAATGACGCTACAAGGTCAGTCGATCAGCAGGCTCCCTCGTAGCCGAGGCCGCTGGAACGCTATGGACGTCCAGAGCGCTATACCACTGGCACGGCGACGTGGCTGGTGCAAATCGGTGGAACAGTTCGTTGGCGCACGATGAGCGGCCGTGGATTGCTACAGCCGCTCATGGCACCGATGGCTACGTCGCAGCCGCGTCAGAATCGGCCACAGACGACTTGACGCCCAGCGTGATTGCTTCGAGCCTGTAGGGCAGGATGCCTACGCTGCGTGCGTTGATCTTGTAGGTCACGCGCGGGTTGTCTTCGCTGTCCTCCCAGTCGTCGCGCTCCTGCCGGCCACTGACCTGCACGCGCATGCCTTTCTGGTACAGCGTGCTCCAACGCTCCGCGTCACGATGCCATACCTCGACCGGTGCCCAGAAGCCTCCGCGGTCTTCATAGCCGTCCTTGACCGGCACCGGGTTGTCGAAATAGACGTTCAGGCGCAGCAGCCGGCGCGGCTCGTCGTTCCCGTTGGGGAACTCCCGGTACTCGGGTGCAGTGCCGATGTTGCCCTCGCCGTAGAAATGGGTGCTCATATTGCAAACTCCTTGCGGGTTGAAAAGGCCTGCCTGAACGGGTGTCAGCGCAGGTGCTGGAGGTCGAGGTACGACCTGTTCAGTTCGCAACCAATGAAGCGTCGCTGCAGGCGCCTGGCCGCCGCAGCGGTCGTCCCGCTGCCCATGAAGGGATCGAGTACGGTGTCGCCGATGCGGGAGCCAGAGAGGATGCAAGGGATCACCAGCTTCTCTGGAAACACTGCGAAATGGTTGCCCCGGAAGGCCCTGGTAGCCACCGTCCAGATGTCGCGTTTGTTGCGAGTGCCACGCGCGCCGATCTTGTGGAGGCCACCGCGCAGATTTCCTGCGGTCCCTGATACCCGCTCACTGGGCGGCATGCGCACCGGACGAGTGCTGCCGGGACCACGCGGGTCGGAAATCCGATTCATAGCGCAGTCCCGTCTTGGATTGGGCCGGCGATGGAATGGCCTCCTGCTCTGCCTTGATAGGCCGCCTGAGCCCGTGCCATCTTGCTGGCGCAATCCAGGGCCTGGCGGGTGATGCTGTGAAGCAAGCTGATCTGCATGTTCAACACGATGCGCTGCTGTTCCAGTGCATATAGGTCGTCGATCAGGTGGGCCGGCGTATTGGGGCTGTCGATCAGTGCCTCCCACAGCCCCACGCCCATCAGCGAACGATCGAGGTTGCGCCAGCGAAGAAACACCGTGCCTGCGCCAGTGGTCTGTTGGGCCAGTTGCACACCGAGCAGGTTGAAGGGGTAGCTGCGCGCCTGTTGCAGGACACGTTGCTGTCCCAGCGCAATCACTTCGTCGCGTAGAACCGCGCACTGGCTGGCCCAGGTCGCTAGCGCTCCCTTACCTTTAAAAGGCTTCAAAAGGCCTTTTAGGTAGGCTGCGTGTTCCAGCCGCTGGAAGTCAGTCTGTTCCAACGGAAGGAAGTGGCTTGGCACCATGAAGTCTGCCCCCGTCATGCTGGGTCATCCTCGTGGGTGGATTCGGTCGCCTTGGCGGATTTCACTGATTTCCTGGGTTTGTCGGACTTGGCAGGGCTTTCGGTCGCGACATCGGTGGTGGGTGTGCCCGGCGCCTCCGGCGGTACGCTGGCTCCGACTTCGTCCGCGTCGCGCTGCGTGGTGTTCTGTGGCGTGCGGCGTAGCAGTGGTGGTGCGAAGCGCGAGCGCCGGGTGCCTTCGAGCACGTCCTGTGGCAGTGGCCCGTATTTCTCAAGCGCCGCGCGCGCTGCGGCATTGTTGGCGGCGAAGTCATCGCGCTGGGTGCCCGAGTAACGGTATTGCTGGGCCAGGGAAAACAGGCTGCGCAGCGCGTGCGCGCCTTCGTTGAGCCAGCGTTCCAGCGTGCTGCGGTCGATCAGCGCCGTGTGGTGCGCCAGGATCAGCTTGCGCGCCAGGTCGTCGTAGTCGGCCAGCAGGTACACCGCCATGAAGCCGAGCTGAGCGTTTACGAACAGCGGCAGTTTCACCGGCTGCACGTTCAGGTTCTCGCCGAGACTGAGCGTGGGTGGAACGTCAGCCAGGGCTTGATCCACCTGCTCGCGCAGCGCCTGCAGGCTGACCTTGGTTTGGGTCAGCTTCTCCTCGATGCGCAGCATCCACCAGTCCGAGTACGGGTCGTCCTGTTCGGCGCCGCGCTTCATCTTGTTCATGATGGAGACGAAGCCGTTCAAGCCGATGATGCCGGCGCGGCCTTCCGCAGGGGCGCGGCCATGCCAGATGCGAGAAGCGTGGTGGGTGTGCAGCGTCAGCGCCATCGCGCTGCGCAACGCCCCGAGGTTCAGTTGCAGGGGAGCGGATTCGTTGGATTCGTTAGCCATGGGGACGACTCGCAGTGGATGAGCGAGTTGTCAGCATCGCGATGGGCCGGAAGGCTGTCAGTGAACAAGCCGCATCGCGCGCGAGCCTGTTTTCGATGCCTCATGGAACGCGGGAAGGTTGCGTGTTCCATCTATCCCCAGGGGATAGGGCTCTGGAGAGCCAGAGAAGTCTGCGCGCCGGACGCCTGAGCGGTGGAATCGGCGGCGACGCTGGAAGGCTATCAATCCCGGCTATCCCCAGGGGATAGTGCTCTGGAAAGCCAGGGAAGTCTGCCCTCATGGACGGCGGAGGATCGAGCGCAACCGTTCCAAGTGCGCCCGCACGGTCTCGGGACTGGCGGTTTGATGCGGCGGTGGCGGCTGGGCGGGGACCGATGGCGGCGTGGACGGTGTGTCGCTCGCTTGCCCCGCCCATGCCTTGAACTCTCCGCGGATCGCCTTCTGGATGATGCCGAACAGGTAGCCTGCCGGGTTGCGCACCGTGCTCCTGTCGCAGCGTGCCGCCCATTCGTCAAGCACCGCCTGGTGCTGGCCGGCGTCCACCTGCTGCAATGCGACAACGGCACCGGCCTGCTGTTCGTCCTTCAAGGCCAGGAAGCGCTCGGGCAAACGAATGCCGGGCATGCCGGCGTGTTCGCGCGTGCGCGGTACTGTACGTACTTCTGATTTACTACTACGTACTGTACGGTCCTGATTCGGATTCCGAAGAGGGCCGTCTGACACGGGTTTGGGTCTTGCTTCGGAATCCGAAGTTGGGCGATCGTCATTCCGAAGGAGGTCGTCGGAGCCGTCTTCGGATTCGTGGAAGACCCCCTCCTGTGGATAACTTTCCTCATCCTCCGCATCGTGTTGTGCCAACCGCTGCGACAACACCTGCAGGCGCGTGGGCAGCATGCGGCCGCTGAGCAGCGGGTCGTCGGCGATCTCCTGCAGGGTATGCACGCCAACGCGCTGCACAGCCTTGCTGGCATGGGTCAGTGCCTGGCTGACCAGGCCCAGGTAATCCGGGTCCAACTGCATGGCCTCGAAAGGCGTCAGCGGCTCGTCGTGCAGCACGTAGAGGTTGCCAAGGAGGCGTCCGGTCCTGGCATCGCGGCGGCGGCGCACCAAGCTGAGCCAGCGGGTCAGCCGCAGGATCGTCAGCGCCCGCGCCACCGTCTCGGAGGACGCCTTGGGGCCACATGGCATCGCGGTCAGGTAGGGCCGCAGTTGGTCATACGTCGGAAAGGCCGTCAGGCCGTCGTCGTTGAGTTGCAGCCGGAACACCTGCCAGGCGTTGCGTTCCAGCGGCGTCAACCGTCGATCGAGAAACAGCGCACGCGGCACGCTCTCGTGACGGTTGCCACTGAACAAGAAGCCATCGTTGGGCCCTGCTGGTGGTATGCATGTGGCGGGTGGCGAGGGAGGGGCCGGCGGCGTCGGTCGTGCGGACGGTGTGCCCACGCGCGACTGGAGCTTGCGCAAGGCATCGTCGAAGATCGCCGACAAGGGCTGCGGGCCGGCATGCCGCAGTGGCTCGGGCTTGGTCATGCCCTACACCAGCCCTTGTGCGATCCAGTCCTGTATCGCAGCCCAGATGACGGACAGAGGCAAGGCCATGGTCTCGGCCAGTTCCATCGCGACGATCAGCATCGCCATGTCATCGTTCAACGCGGTGCCGCGCTGGCGCAGCGCAGGTTGCCAGCGCTCCCACAGTTCCGTGTCCTGCGCTTCGCTGAGCACCGGGTGCCTGCCCTTGCGCTTGGGCAAGCCGAGGATGTCCCGACGCAGCGCGACCTCCTGGTGGGTAAGGCCGTAGAAGGAACTGACCATCTCGGTGCTGGCACCCAGGCGCAGCATGCGGTCGACGGTGGCGATCTCGCGCTCCACATCACGGACCTGGCCGAGCAGTCGCTGCAGCACGTCGCGGTTGACCGTGACCGAGCACCATGAGACCGAGGCATTGACCAGCACGCTGATCAATTCGGGGTGCTTGAGCGCATCGAGTTCCGCATCGCCGAAGCCCATGGACTTGGCTCGGCGCAACTGTCCGTTGCGCAGGTCGTGCAGTGCCTGCGCGATCACGGCCTGGTTCAGCGGATGGGGTGCTGACATGGCGGTTCCCGGTCGCTCAGGAATTGGGGTCGCCGCTGACGACGACTTCGAGGTCGACCAGCCGGCGCGACAGCCGCAACAGGCGGAACAGTTTGACCAGTCCGTTGTCGCTGAGCCGAGTCCAGGACGGGCCATTCCTTCGCGGGCCTTGCAGCAACGGGGCAAGGTCATCGGCCGACGCGCGGTAGTCGCCTCCGATGGAGCGCGCTGACACGCCATAGCCCGCACTCAACGCGCGCAGCAGCGACAGCACGGCATGGGCGAATGTGCCCGGGGCCGGTGTATCGTCGTCGCAGGCAAAGCCGATGCCGTCCTCGATCGGCACGATGTGGTTGGCCAAGTCCGCCTCTTCGGCGATCTCGCGGGCAAATTGCGCGATATGCACGCGCAGTCGCTCCGGGGTATCGAGGCTCTGCTCGATGTACCAGACGTCTGAGATGGGATAGAGGCTGCCGGCCTGCACCGGAATTGCCCGCAGCACGTTGTCGGCGAAGTCCGGCAAGGGCTCGCCGGTGTGATCGGCGACCAGCTTCTGGATGGACTGCAGGCGTTCGGTGGTGGACGCGGGCGAGACGATATGGCCCTGCAGCCGCTCTGAGGTCGGCACTTGTTCGGAGGGGCGCGTCGGCGTGTTTGCCTCACCTTGACCCATCCGTGCCGATGGAGGTTGCGGTGGCTCGCTCGGTGTCTGCGTTTCCGGGCGGATTGCGTGCGCGGCAACAGGCGCAAGCGCCGGTGACTCCTGCGGCGGCGTGGCTGAGGGGGCAGCGGACGGCGGCGATGCGGCAGGACTACGCGGTTCGCTCGCCAGTGCGCGCTGGCGGCTCTCTAGCCCATCAATCTCCAGCGCCAGAGTGTCGTAGTCGGCCTCCAGCAACTGGGCCATCTGTCCGACCAGCTCGTCCCGCACCCGCTCCGGCGAGAATTCGCCGGGCTGCGCATCGAACGTTGTCAGCACGTCCTGGAACAACGCCGCGAAGTCCATGACCAGGCGTCGCCCCAGCGCACGGTGTTCCCACACCCGTTCAACGGCCTTGCGCAGCACGGCCAGGCGTTCGACCTGGTGGCGGCCCAGTCCGCCGTAGAGCACCGTCGGAATCGCCGGCAGCAGATAGAGCACGGCGTCCTGCATGCGGCTGATGTGCGACTGTTGCACCGGGTAGCCATCTGCGGCCAACCGCCGCGCCAGTTCCGCCTGCGACAACTGCTTGCCGCCGTCTTCTCTCTCGTAGAGTTCGCGGGCCTTCTCCACACCCAGGGCACGCTCGATGAAGGTCAGGCCGCCGTGCAGTTCGTTCTCAGCCAGATGGCCGGTGAGCGCGATGAGCTCGCCGCGTGCCGGCCATGGTCGGAACAGGCAGGGGATACGGAAGAACCGATCCTCCTTGGTTTCCGCCCATAGCTCACGCAGGATCGCCAAGCGGGTGTTGCCGCCGTTCCTGATGATGTAGTGCGCCTCGCCCGGTCGCCGGGTCATGGCCGGTGGTGCATCCAGGCCACGCTCGCGGATCGAAGCCTTGATCTCGTCGTACAGCGGATTGCGGGTGACGCGCGGGTTCAGGTCGTAGGGACGCAACTGGTCGAGCGTCACCACCATCGGCGTGTCGGCAATGGGATCGTTCAGTGCCTCGGCGATCGGGCCGTTGCGCTGGAAGCCCTCGGCCAGCAGCTTGTCGGCCATGTCTTGGACGTTGCGATCAGTCATCACCGCCTCCCCTCACGGCGACCTGGCGCGCGGCCCGACGAAGTTGCGCGTGGGCATTGCGTCCAGCACGGTGATCGCTGGCGGTCGAGCTGGTGTAGATCGGCGGCAAGCCTGGCTTGACGAACTTCAGGTGGCCGCCCGGCGTGCGCGTGACGTCCCAGCCTTCGCGCAACGCGAACTCGACCAAGGGAAGAAGTCGCTTGTGGCCGCGGCAAAGATCATGCGGGTTTGCCATGGGGCTCTCTCCCAGTCACGCCCGCGAAGCGCTCGCGCCATTGAGGGAACAGTTCGCCAGCCAAGGCACGGACCGTGTCCAAGGCGGCCGGCGCCAGACGCCCGCTGGGGCGTCGGGATTCGACGCGGTGCACTGGCAGGCCCAGCGTGGCCGCGCGCGGATAAGCCTCGATGGCGGGGATGTTGGTGCCGAGCACCTGCACGCCAGCCTGCTCGCTGAAAATCTGGCGCAGAGCTTGCTGGATCTGCCGGGCGTTGGAGGAGACCGGGTGCACCCGGTTGATAAGCAGTCGCAGCGGCGGTGGCGCGATGCCCAAGTGCCGATAGGGCGCGATGTCTTCGATCAACTGCAGGGTGCCGCGCCGCAATTCCCGTGCGGCGAGGATCTCCGGCGTGACCGGCGAGACGGCCAGGCCGGAGGCCAGTACCGCCATCTCCAGCAGCACGCTGCGCGCGCCCTGGGTGTCGACCAACATCAGGTCGTAGTACGGCTGAAAGATCGGCAAGAGATTGCGCAGTCGCAAGCGCCCGTCTGGTGCGTGCAGCAGCAGAGTGTTCAATTGGCCGTTGGCATCGTTGGAGAGCACGACATCCAGGCCTTCGATGACCGTGCGCGACGCCAGACACGCCAGATCCTGCTCGTTGAAGGCCAGTAGCTCATAGATGCCACCCGGCGCACGGCTGGCCAGGGTGAAGTAGCTGGAGAGCGTCGGTTGAACGTCGAGGTCCAGCAACAGTACGCGCAGGCCAGCATCGGCGATGAACCCGCCGAGATTGGCCGCGGTCGTGGTCTTGCCCACGCCGCCCTTGGTCGAAATGATGGAGACCACCTGCATAGCATCTCTCCTGATGAGAAGTGACAGGAGAGACGGCTTAGCCGCGCTCTTTGAGACGTTCCGTGATCCACTGGTCGATCTCGACCGAGTCCCAGCCAACGGCACGCACACCCAGGCGCATAGCCTTGGGGAACCTGCCTTCCTTCATGAGGTTGTAGATATGGGCGCGCTTGAAGCCGGTTTTGGCTTCGACCTCGGCGCGGCGCAGGATGCGGCGATCGACAGGAGCGTCAATCAGCGATGGTTGGGAAGACATTGGGGGCACTCCTTGACGCTCGGTAGCGACTGTTCTGGATGTGCCTCGTATTCAATAACGCGTCCTGGCCAAATGCACTGCAACTGCAGAAAACGTGACTGCAATTGCAGTCAGAGCGGCTCGGCGTTCACCTGCCGCTTTGCCGCCGCGAACTTGGACCAGAGCGTCCGTTCGCTGATGCCTGGTCGCCCTTCGTAGTGGGCGATCAAGGCGCTGATCACCGACTCCATCGTCTCGAATGAGGAATAGGGTGCGCCGCTCGGCGACCTGCCCAGCAAGAGTGTCAGCAACCCTCCGATGATGTTGAGGTAGGTGGTCTCGCTCCTGGGGGCTATTGCCCGATCGGCGGGCTCCTGACGCTTCGCTTCCTTGCGCAAGGCTTCGAGCGCTTTCTCGTGTGCGACGAGTTGCGTCTTGAGCGCTTCCCGATCTGCAAGCAGGGACTGAACCGCTTCGACGCTGATCGCTGGATGCAACTGGCGCTCGATGATGTCGAAGAGAAACGCCGGCTTCTGGTCTGGGTAGAAATGCGTCATCCATGCCTTGAGGTCGACATGCCGAACGGTGAGATCCGGATCATCGAACAAGGACGGGTCATCGCAGGTAATGCCAGCCCTGCCATAGGCCAATTCGCTATTTCGCAAGGCATCGAAAATCCGCTCGGCGTTCAAGCGCAGCATCGGCCAGCGTGGAAAGTCCTCGGGGCGGGGAATTGTCCTGGCTCCAACGGCCTTGACAATGCGCGACTCAAACCGGATCAGACCACTCCATCGGATAGCTACTTCGATCGGGCGGTAGTAGACCTTGGAAAGGTGAAGGCAGTGGGTCTTGTGCATTTCCAGTTCCACCTATCTAGCCATTTCAGAACATCTGAATTCCTCTCAGGGCGAACACCATCGGGCCATGGTCAAAAATTCGACATGGACATAGGCGATGATGAGGTTGACGGCGCAGGACAGGTAGCGGCAATGATGTATATGGAGTGCCACAACATCCATTTCGCGAAGCTCTCCTCAGCTGCCAACGCCAAGCCTCACAGCGGCTGCATGCGACCGACCGAATGCCGCAACTACCGGGATCTTGGTTGATGAGGAGTTTTATTCCTGGGGCTGTTCGAGGGTAAAGACTCGTCGTGTCAGGAACGAGTTTTCTGGCGCCACAGGGCATAGTTGAGACCTGCCAGGTCATGACTGTGGGGCAGGCGGTTCTAGCGGATTGCCAGGGAGCGGGCCACGGCGTTGGGACTGTTCTAGCCCAATTCGCTGAAAAAATGCGGCTTGCTTGTACCAAGCGTGAACTTGGCGAGATCTGTGCTTCGCGAACACGGTGGAGAACGCGATACCGTGCAAGTCTTCGCTGAGACCAAAAAAGAAATATCGGCTCTTGAAACCAAGCGTAAGCGTGAAGTGCTTGATTCAGATTGGTTCTAATTTTCTCCAGAGTCGCCATCAGCAGCAAGCGCAATTCGCTCGATGAATCGGCCCAGTTGAGCGGAGGGCTCGCTGTTCGGGAGTAACAGATAGGTCGTCAGCATGGGCCGGCTTCCAGCGAGTGGTCGGGTGACGATTGCGGCACTGTGGCACGCGGCAATTTGCGCCTCGCAGGCAAGGCCTAGCCCGTAGCCTGCTGCGACTAGGGCCAACATCACTTCGTGACTTGAAACGTGTTCGGCGATGACTGGTTGTATATCCACGGATTTCAGCAGACGTTCGATCTGCTTGTAGTTGCCTTCGCATGTCTGCGGATTGCAGAGAATCAGCGGATAGTTCAGCACTTCGGCCAAAGGCACGTGCTTATGAACCAACAACGGGTGGCGCGCAGGGACGGCCACAATCAAGTGGTCGTCCCACACCGGTTGAGAATGAAGGCCGTCGCCAGCTTCATCCGAACGGGCAAAGCCTGCGTCGTACAAGTCGTTGCGCAGACCTTTGGCCTGCTGGGAGAACGTCACTTCAAATAGTCGGATCTCCACCTCTGGTTCGTCTTCCCGACATTGCGCCAGGAGCGCAGCCAGGCGCTGGGGAACGATGCCATCGGACAGCGCGATGCGCAGCGTGCCACGATAGCCGGAGGCGGCAGCTTGGACGTTTGCTCTTGCTTGATCGAGCGCAGTGAAGATACGGCGCGTATCTTCCACCAGCACCTGTCCTGCCCAGGTCAGGCGCGTACCACGCGAGGTCCGCTCGAACAGCAATGTCCCCAGTTCGGACTCCAGTTCTTTAATGGTACGTGACAGTGGCGATTGCTCAATGTGCAGGCGCTCCGCTGCACGGGCAAAGTGGAGTTCCTCAGCGACCGCGATGAAGCAGCGTAAGTGGCGAAGTTCCATCGGGCGCATCTCCCTGCTAGCGTTTTCTAGCGTCGTCTTATGTTTCTCTTGTTCTGTCGGGGGTGAGGGTTGGGCATGCTGCTCTCGGGTGCTGCCGACACCTGCTCTGACGTCTGTGACAGTGCTGGGGGCGAGGCGAGTCCAGCGTCTTGACTCTTCGCTGCAAGGTCGAAGACATCCAGCATCTGCGTCAGGCTCGTTTCTTCGGCCGTCGAGAGCGGCCCAATGCTGCGTAGACGCTCCAATGTTCGAGCGACTTCACGAATGCGGACCGGCTCCGCGCGCGCCAGAAGTTGTGGCAAGGCGGCTATCGTTGCTTCGCCGTCCAGGCGGATGATGCTGGCTTGGCGGCGCACGACCTGCCGGAAAGAGTCCATGTCGAAGCCACGGCGGCAGTCGGGCTGGTGCAGTTCGAGCATCAGATTGGCGCGCCGCTCGTCGATCGTGCTGCAGAAGCGGTGGATGTAGAACACGGCCCGAATGCCCGCCTCGATCGCCCCGCCCTCGGCAACCGACGCGCGCAGGCCGGCTATCTCCTGTGCCACGAAAGCGCGGTGTTCGGGTGAAACACTTGGGTGCGAGCGCGGCGGCCTGTTGTCATCTGTCGCTTGTCCAGCGATGGCTTGTACCCCGGGCGAGCTGTAGGCCCATTCAAAAACCTTCTCGCAAGCATCGTCGCGCAGGTCTCGCCAGCGATCCAACACCGACACAAGGGCCTGCGACCAAATCTCCTGGATCTGCACAAAGGGGTTGTCTGCAGCAGCCGGCTCGCGGTTCTCGCGAATCTTCTTTGCTGTTTCGGTTACCAACGGCGCGAGTGCGCTGCGATCCGACCACCCTTTGTAGGAGATGCGCAGCGGATGCATGGTCTGCAGCCAATGCGCCGTCTGGGGCGTGACTGTGGCGCGCACCCAGGGCTGCAGGAACTGACGGTACAGGCCCAGGTTGATCTTCGACACTTGCGCCATCGCGGCAAAACGCCGATCGCTCTCGGGGTCCGGCTGCACGATCTCGCGCACGTCGTCTATGCCCGCGGGCTCAATGGACAGCTCGTAGCTGTCGGTAGAGACCGGTGCATCTTTTGGCGGGTTCCCCGCGATGGTTGCGCGGTAGATGCCGGCTGGCAGTACGTCGATCAAGTCGATATTGGTGGCGAACTCGTGGTGTTCCTTGCGACTGACCGCACCGGAGACGAAGATGCCCAGGTGGCCGACGCTATCGTGGGTGGCATAGATGATGGTTTGGTCGTGCGTCAGCACGTCCTGGTCATCGCCATACAAGTCGGTGATCCAGCCCAGCGCCTGCGGCGGCGGTGTGATGTTGTCGCCATAGGAGCAGAACACCACGATCGGCGAGCGGATGTTGCGCAGGTCGATGCGCACGCCGTCGGAGGTAACCAGTTCGGCCGTCGCAAGTCGGTTGCCGATGAACAGGTTGTCAACGATGTACTGCATCTCCACATCGTTGAGGAAGACGTGTCCTCCCCAGTATTTCTCGAATCCCAGGTAGCGCGGGGCCTCGGTGTCGATGTTCGCGTAGAGGTTGTACTGCTTGCTCCATAACGTGTTGGCTGGATTCAGGTTCTCGAAGTTCTGCACCAGCCAGGCACCGTCGAAGCGTCCGGCACCGATGTCGCCGGTCAACGCGGTGAGCCAACTGCCGCCGAGCAAGCCGCCGGCATAGCGCATGGGGTTGCGTCCGCGCCAGCCGGCCCAATAGGACAGCGGTGCGCCGGCGACGATGATCGGGCCGAACAACTCCGGCCGCATCGCCGCCGTCATCAGGATCTGCCAGCCGGCCTGGCAGTTGCCTATGACGGCCGGCTTGCCCTCTTGGCACGGGTGCAGTGCAATCACCTTTTCCAGGAAAGCCGCTTCGGCGCGCATCACGTCCTCGACTGTCTGCCCCGGCACCGGATCGGGCAGGAACCCGATGAAGTAGCAGGGATGGCCGGCGCCGATCGCCACACCGATCTCGCTCTCGGCCTTGAAGCCGCCAATGCCCGGGCCGTGGCCGGCGCGCGGATCGACCACCACGAACGGCCGCTTCATGTGGTCGGCAGGCCGGTTGGCGGGCGGTACGATCCGTACCAGCCAATAGTTCACGGGGCGAGGCAAGTCCCGGCCGGACATGACCACTTCGGACGGGAAGTTCAGGACATTCGGAACCTCCTCGGCAAGGTGGGCCTGGTACTGGTTGCCGCGCTGGCGCATCACGTCCGCATAGAGGATGCTGCGCTGCCAAGCATCGACGGTGTACGCCATCGCGACATCGAGCAATGGCAGGCCGGGTGGGGTGAACACCTTTGGTGAGCCACTCGATTTTTCGTTGCTCATATCCGTGCACCTTCTGGTTGTTGGCTTGGCTTTCTTGCGCCAGCGCCAGTACCTGTTCGCCACGCCCAGGCGAAGAGCACTTCGAGCGCCAGTGCGATGCCTTGGCCGCTGCCGATGCACGACGTTGACACGCCGCGGCGGATGCCGTTGCGGCACATCGAGTACACCGGACGAATGGGCAAGCACCGGGCGAGTAGCGCCGATCGGGTGGCCGTGGGCGATGGCGCTGCCTTCGACGTTGACGATGTCCTCGGGCTCATAGATGTGTCCTCAGTAGGAATTGATGCGATCCTTTGCGGTCTAGGCATCAAGTTATTTGGTTGATGGTTTGCGCAAGCGCTGCAGGGGCCTGTGTCACGGCGGTGGCCGACAGCGGCACCTCGCCCATCGATCAAAGCTTTGCCGACATGATCTCGGCAGGGATCGATGGGCATGTCGGCAGGCCGCATTCAGACCTGAGTGCGCCGCAAACGCAGTGCGTTGCCGACCACCGAGGCCGAACTCAGGCTCATGGCCAGAGCAGCGATCAACGGCGAAAGCAGCCAGCCGGTGAACGGGTACAGCACCCCGGCGGCGATCGGGATGCCCAGGCCGTTGTAGAGGAAGGCGAACACCAGGTTCTGCTTCATGTTGCGAACCGTCCCGACCGACAGCCCGCGTGCCGTCGCGATGCCGCGCAGGTCGCCCTTGACCAGGGTGATCTGGGCGCTGTTCATCGCCACGTCGGTGCCGGTGCCCATCGCAATGCCCACGTCGGCCTTGGCGAGCGCCGGGGCGTCGTTGATGCCGTCGCCGGCCATCGCGACCACGCGGCCCTCCTTCTGCAGCCGCTCGATCAGCGTGAGCTTGTCGGCCGGCTTGACCTCGCCATGAACCTCGTCGATGCCGAGCCGCGCACCCACCGCCTTCGCGGTGGTCAGGCCGTCGCCGGTGGCCATGATGACGCGCAGGCCCGCCGCCTTGAGCCCGGCCAGCGCTTCGGGCGTGCTGGCCTTCACCGGGTCGGATACCGCCAGCAGGCCGGCCAGCCGTCCTTCCACGGCCAGGTACATCACGCTCGCGCCTTCACCACGCAGCGCTTCGGCTTGCGGCACCAGCGGCTCGACCGTGACGCCTGCTTGTTCCATCAGCACCGTGTTGCCCAGTGCGAGCTGCCGCCCGGCCACTTGGCCGCGCACGCCGATGCCGGAGCCGGACTCGAAGTTCTCGGGCTTGTCGAGCACCAGGCCCCGGGTGCGCGCGGCCTGCACGATGGCCTCGGCCAGCGGATGCTCGCTGCCCTGGTCGAGGCTGGCCGCCAGGCGCAGCACCTCCTCGGCGGTGAAGCCCTCGGCCGGTACGGCGCGGTCGAAGGCGGGATGGCCTTCGGTCAGCGTGCCGGTCTTGTCGATGACCAGCGTGTCGACCTTGCGCAGGTTCTCGATCGCTGCCGCGTCGCGGAACAACACGCCCTGGGTCGCGCCGCGGCCGGTGGCGACCATGATCGACATCGGCGTGGCCAGCCCCAGCGCGCAAGGGCAAGCGATGATCAGCACCGAGACGGCGTTGATCAAGCCGAACACCCAGGAGGGCTGTGGGCCGAAAAAGCCCCAGACGAAGAACGTCGTGATCGCGATGGCGACGACGATCATCACGAAATAGCCGGCCACCACATCCGCCATGCGCTGCATGGGTGCCTTGGAGCGCTGGGCCTGGGCCACCATCTGGACGATCTGCGAGAGCACGGTGTCCGAGCCGATGCGCTCGGAGCGCATGACCAGCGCGCCGCTGGTGTTGAGCGTGGCGCCGATGACCTTGTCGCCCTCGCGCTTGCTGACGGGCACGGGTTCGCCGGTCAGCATCGACTCGTCCACCGCGCTGCTGCCCTCGACCACCACGCCGTCGACCGGCACCTTCTCGCCCGGACGGATGCGCAGCAGGTCGCCGACATGCACGTGGGTCAGCGGCACGTCCTCCTCGCTGCCGTCCGCGCCGATGCGGCGCGCGGTCTTGGGCGCCAGGCCCAGCAGCGACTTGATCGCCGCCGAGGTCTGCGAGCGGGCCTTGAGTTCGAGCACCTGCCCGAGCAGGGTCAGCGAGATGATGACGGCGGCGGCCTCGAAGTAGACGCCGACGCGGCCCATGGACATGAACGAGGCTGGAAACACCTCGGGCGCGATGGTCGCCACCACGCTGTAGACGAAGGCCGCGCCGGTGCCCAGGCCGATCAGCGTCCACATGTTCGGACTGCGATGGATCACCGACAGCCAGCCGCGCGAGAAGAAGGGCCAGCCGGCCCACAGCACGATCGGCAGCGACAGCACCAGCTCCACCCAGCTCTGCGTGGCCATGTCCATCAGGTGCAGCCGCTCGCCCGCCATCGCCAGCGCCAGCACGACCAGGGTCAGCGGCAGCGTCCACCAGAAGCGCCGGGAGAAGTCGCGCAACTCGGGGTTGTCGTCGTCGAGGTCCGGCAGCAGCGGCTCAAGGGTCATGCCGCACTTGGGGCAGGCACCGGGATGATCCTGACGAATCTCCGGGTGCATCGGGCAGGTATAGACCGTGCCCGGGGGTGTGGGCTTGGGCGTTGGCGCGGATGCCGCTGTCGATGCGGACACACCCGGTTCATGGTGATGGCCGTGATGCGGATGGCTGACCGCCTCAGCCCCGGCGCCCGCGGCTTTGCCACGAGGAACTTGCCCTGAAGGCGCGAGTTCAAGGGTCATGCCGCACTTGGGGCAGGCGCCAGGGTGATCCTGGCGCACTTCCGGATGCATCGGGCAGGTGTAGACAGGGGGCTGAGAAACCCCGGGCAACCCCGCGCCGGTGGCATTCACGGCGTACTGAGCCGGGGTGGCCTCGAACTTGGCCTTGCAGCGTGCGCTGCAGAAGTAGTGGGTCTGTCCTTGGTAGGACGCCCGATGCTCGGAGTCCGCGTTGACGCGCATGCCGCAGACGGGATCTGTCAAGGTTGCGCCAGCCGGCGACGCCTGGCCTTGTCCATGACCATCGTGTCCACTGGCGTGCACGTGATGACCATGGGCGTGCGGCACTGGGTCGCTCGACAGCGGGGTTCCGTGCTGCGGGCGATCCTGTTCGTGCGGTGTCTTCGGGGGCTGGCTCATGATGGTTGCTCTTGGTTTTGAAGGCCGGCAATGGGTGGCTTGCGGCCCCGTCAGGGCGTGCCGGGCTGCTTCATCCGCAGCAGCAGCGCCGAGGGCCGTTATCGCTGTCGGGCGCCCGGCTGGTCTGGAGTGAAGCAGCCGCCACCTGCGCGGGATAGCCGGCCGCTTCCAGCGCAGACACCAGGGCATCGCTGCCTTGAGCGAGATCGCCATGGACGCGCACGCGCCCCGCGTGCAGATCGACGTCTACACCGCTGACACCCGGCAGGGGCTTGAGGGCTTGCGTGACGTGTTTGACGCAAGAGCCGCAGCTCATGCCTTGGACTTCGAGATCGATGGTATTCATGGTCATGTTCTCCGTGGAAGAGATGGTGTTGCGATGGGTGGGGTGCATCAGGTTGTGCTGGGTTGGCGCCAGCGGGGAATGAACCGCGGCGTGGCTTGCGCATAGCGCTCGAAGTCCGTGCCGAACCGGGTCCGCATCTCGGCTTCTTCCGTCACCGCCAGACGGCCGTACATGATCAGAAGGATCGGGAACATCAGCAGCGTGAGCAGGGTTGGCCACTGCAGCAGGAACCCCAGCAGGATCAGCACGAAAGCCACGTACTGGGGATGGCGGATGCGGGCATAGGGGCCGGTCGTGGCCAGGGTGCCCTGGCGCTGCGCGTGGTAGAGCACGTGCCAGGCCGTGGACAGCAGGTAGAAGCCATAGCCGAGCAACACGTAGCTGGCGATGTGCAGCACCCCGAAGTGCGGATCGCCTTTCTCGCCCAGCAGGGTCGACCACAGATGGCCGGTGTCGTGGGAAAGAATGTCGAGACCGGGATAGCGGGTCTGCAGCCAGCCCGAGAGCAGGTAGATGGTCAGCGGAAATCCGTACATCTCGACGAACAGCGCCACGATGAAAGCGGCGAAGGCACTGAAGGTCCGCCAGTCGCGCGCCGTCGCCGGCTTGAAGAAGCTGAAGGCGAACAGGATGAAGATGGCCGAGTTGAAGAACACCAGCAGCCACAGGCCGTAGGCGGGTTGATCGTGGCTCATGGCTGGTCCCCGCGTTGATCGCGTGTCTTGGCGTCGCCACCGGTGTCCTGATTCGGCGTGTTGGGCGGCGTACCAGGCGGTGTATTGGCGGAATGGTCATGCCCACCGTGGCCGTGCCCGCCGTGCATGAAGATGTGCATCAGCGGGCAGGCCGCCAGCAGCAGAAAGGGCAGATAGCCGACCACATGGGCGGAGTGTTCCTTGAGCAGGAAGTAGCCTGCGACCGCACCGATGACGAGCAGTCCGACTCCGTAGCGCGAACGCCAGAAGCGTGGGGGAGATTCGTTGTGGCCGTGGTCATGGTTCATGTTGACTCCTTCACTTGGGAGGCGAAGACGGCATGCGATCCATCATCATGAGCATCATGGTTTCCATCATCTCCATGCGCTTCTCCATCATCTGGTGGCGTGCCGGCAGGTCGGAGGGTGTGTTGCCTTTCATGCCGTCCTTGGCGGCTCCGGCCATGCCGCCCATCATCGACATGCCGCCCTGCATGGCTTTCATGTGTTCTGCCATGAGTGCCTGGCGAGCTTCGGGCGTCTTGGCGTTCATCATCTTTTCGTGCATCTCGCGCATCGCCTTCATCTGCGTGTCCATCCTGGCGGCTTCGCTACCCATCGCGGTGCCAGGCGTGGGATTCGGGGCCGGACTGGTTGGCGCGGCTCCCTCGGGGTGATGAGCCGTGTGGTCCACAGGATCAGCAGCCCACGCCGTGACACCGAGGAGGGCACAGGCTGAAGCGACGATGACAGGGCGAATGAATTTCATGATGGACTTCCGCGGATGACTGAGGCCGGCTGGATGGCCGGTTCCGGATCGTGGTTTGCGCTTGGGATCTGCACTACTCGACCTTGACTTGTCCCACCATGCCGGCTTCCATGTGGCCGGGGACCAGGCAGGCGAAATCCACGAGGCCGGCCTTGTCGAACTGCCAGACGATGCCGCCGCGCTGACCCGCGGAGAGCGTGATCATGTTGGGTTCGGCGTGCTTCATGTCCGGCATCTTGCGCATCATCTCGGCATGCTCCTTGAGTTCGCTCAAGGTCCCGATCACCATTTCATGAGGCAGCTTGCCGGTGTTCTTGACGAACAGTCGGACTGTCTCTCCCGTCTTGACGGTAATCTGGCTGGGCGTGAATCGCATGCTGTCGTCCATCGACACCTCCACGGTGCGATTGACCCTGGCCGGATCGCCCGGCTTGCCGGCGGCCGATGCGTGCGCTCCCTGCTGCATACCCGCGATGTCGTGGCCGTGACCGCCTGAATGTTCCCCGGCAGCAAGAGCCAGTGCGGGCAAGGCGCTCAACAACAAAGCAGTCAATGTCTTGTTCATCGGATGTCTTTCCATAAAGCGTGAGTGGATGGATATCGCCGTCCCAAACCAAAAAACGGCCCGGATCAGAACCAGAAGCGCACCCCGACGATCCAGCGGGTCTGCTGCGTGCGTTCGCCCGCAACCCGCAACAGGTCGGCGGTCTTGCCGAAACTGCCGCTGCGCTCCACGCCGATATAGGGCGCGAACTGGCGGCTGAACTCGTAGCGCAGGCGCAGCCCCAGTGTCGCGTTCGAGAGGCCGCTGCCGATCTCGCGCGCCGGATCGTCCTTGCCGTAAAACTGCATCTCACCGCGCGGCTGCAGGATGAGTTTCTGCGTCAGCAGGAGGTCGTAGCTCGCCGCCAGGCGCAGGGCGGTCCTGCCGCCGCTGCCGACGTAGGCCGTCGCTTCGACGTCGAACCAGTACGGCGCCAGTCCTTGGACCCCGAAGGCCAGCCAGCCGCGATCGGGGCCTGTGCCAGTGTCGTAACGAACGCCCAATTGGGTGTCCCAGTACGGGGCGACGGCATGGCCCCACAGCAGTTCCGTGCGCGCGTCCTGCAGCTTGCTGCTGGCCACGTTGCCCTCGGCCTTGACGACCACTTTGTCGAAGTCGCGCCCGAACCAGGCCTGGAGGTCGTAGGCGGTGGCGTTGTCGCCGCCGCGGGTGTAGGTGCGCTCCAGGCGTTCGACCAGCAGCGTGCCGAAGCGATGCTCGTCGGCCAGGCTCAGTGCGGGGACGCCTGGAACGGCATAGGCGCCAGCGCCGCGGACCAGTCCATCGGCATAGGCATGAGGATCGCGCGCGTCGGCCGGGGCCGCGCCGCCCTGCATCTTCATGTCGCCATGGTCCATCGTCGGCGCGGAGGCCGGCGCCACCGGGGCCATGCCATGGCCCGCATGTGGATCTGCCGCGGCGGAGGGCGGCGTGGTTGCGGGTGCAGGCATCGGAGTGGCCGCGGCACCGCGATGTGCCGAATGGTCTTCTTCCGGGCCGGCCTGTGATTGGGCCTGTGCGGAGAAGGCCGTCAAGGCTGCCAGTGCCAAGGCCAGTGCGCGGGCGTGTGTCGTTTTCTTCATCTGGGTATTCCTCTGAATGCGGTGCTCAGGAGACCACGACCTCACGGAACATGCCCGCATCCATGTGGAGCAGCAGATGGCAGTGCCAGGCCCAACGCCCCAGCGCGTCGGCGGTCACCAGGAAGCTGATGCGCTGCGCCGGCTGCACGGGCAGCGTGTGGCGGCGCGCCAGGAAACGCCCGTCCGGGCTCTCCAGTTCGCTCCACATCCCGTGCAGATGCATCGGGTGCGTCATCATCGTGTCGTTGTGCAGGATCACGCGCAGCCGCTCGCCATAGCGAAAGTGCACCGGCGTGGACTGGCCGAAGTCGAGCCCATCGACCGACCAGGTGTAGCGCTCCATGTTGCCGGTGAGGTGCAGCTCGACCTCGCGCTCGGCGCCACGCGCATCGAGCGGCCCGCCGGGCGTGTGCAGGTCGGCCAGGGTCAGCACGCGCCGGCCGTTGTCGCGCAGCCCGATGCCCGGATCGTCGAGGCGGGTGTGCGCCATGTCCACGCGCATGTCCGTGCCCGGACCGTATTCGCTGCGGGCGTGCCGCGCCGTGGTGCTGGGCACCGCCAGCGGGTTGGCGGCTGCCGCGTCGTGCATCGCATGCTGGCCATGGTCCATCGCCATGCCAGGCATGGCGCCATGGTTCATGCCCTGCATGCCGCTGTGGTCCATGCCCGCCATGCCACCTTGGCCTGCCGCGCCATGGTTCATCGACCCCATCATGTCGGCCATCGACAGCCATTCGACCTTGTCCAGCGACGGTACCGGCGCGGCAAGCCCTGCGCGCACCGCCAGCGTGCCGCGCGCATAGCCCGTGCGGTCCATGGACTGGGCGAAGACCGTATACGCGTCGTCGCGCGGTTCGACCAGCACGTCGCAGGTTTCGCCAGGGCCGAAACGGAACTCGTCCACCGTGACTGGCTCCACGTCCACGCCGTCGACATGCACGACCTTCAGCTTCAACCCGGGGATGCGCACGTCGTAGAAGGTGCTGCCCGCGCCGTTGATGAAGCGCAGCCGCACGCGCTCGCCGGGACGAAACAGGCCGGTCCAGTTGCCCGCGGGCGTGGTGCCGTTGGCCAGATAGGTCAGGGTCTGCGCCGAGAGGTCCGCCAGGTCGGTCGGGCTCATGCGCATCTGGTTCCACATCTTGCGCTTGTCCAGCGCGGCCGAGAGACCGTCGCGCGAAGCGTCGCGAAAGAAGTCCACTGCCGTGGGCTGGTGATAGTTGTAGTAATTGCTCTGGGTCTTGAGCTTCATGAAGACGCGCATGGGGTCTTCATCGATCCAGTCCGACAGCAACACCACATGGTCACGCTCGGCCCGGATGCCGGTGCCCTGCGCCGGGTCGATGATGATCGCCCCGTACATGCCGGTGAACTCCTGGAAGCCGGAATGCGAGTGGTACCAGTAGGTTCCGCTTTGTTCGACCTTGAAGCGGTAGGTGAAGGTTTCTCCCGGCGCGATGCCCGCGAAGCTGATGCCCGGCACACCGTCCATCTGGTACGGAAGAATGATGCCGTGCCAGTGGATGGAGGTGGACTCGCGCAGCCGGTTGGTGACGCGGATGGTGACGGTGTCGCCTTCGCGCCAGCGCAGGGTCGGCGCAGGCAGCGAGCCGTTGATCGTGGTGGCCATGCCCGGCTTGCCGGTGAAGTTCACCGGCGACTCGGCGATCACCAGATCGAACGCCGTGCCTTGCAGCACGGCGGCAGTGCCGCTGGCGGCCCGGGACTCCTGGGCCCGAACGCCCGATGCCTGCATCGACAGGCCGAACAGGACGCCGCCTGCCGCCAATCCCTGCACGAATCGTCGACGTGGCAAGTCGCAGACATGGGAGACCAAGGGTGGATAGCGCGTCATGACGGAAAGACTCTCCAGGAACCGATATCAAAAGGCGCCTGCGAGACCCCCGTGAAACCTTGGAGGACTCGCCTTGACACCGCTGAGAACCATCCTATGGAGTCGTGACTTTCGATCAGATGACCCATTCATTACATTCATGTAATGCTTGAGTCATCTTCGCGGAAGCTTCCGCCAAGTAAATTGCGCACGAGTTCAGAGGTGCAGGGGAGAGCGGATACGTGAGCGCGTACAGCGTTACCTTTAGGGAATGCGATGAAATTGCTGGTGGTCGAAGACGAGAACAAAACGGCGGACTACGTTCGCCAGGGCCTCATGGAAGCGGGGTTCATGGTGGACCTTGCTCGCAACGGACTCGACGGCCACCACCTGGCCATGAGCGAAGCCTACGATCTGGTCATCCTCGACGTCATGCTGCCCGACGTGGACGGCTGGCGCATCGTGCAGTCGCTGCGCGAAGCAGGCCAGCAGGTCCCTGTGCTGTTTTTGACCGCACGCGGTGGCGTGGATGACCGCGTCAAGGGCCTGGAACTCGGCGCCGACGACTACCTGGTCAAGCCCTTCGCGTTTTCCGAACTGCTCGCGCGCGTGCGCACCCTGCTGCGCCGGGGCAGTGCGCCCAACCACCCGGATCGCATCCAGATCGCCGATCTGGTGCTCGACCTCCCACGCCGTCGGGCAACGCGGGCGGGACACCGCATCAACCTCACCAGCAAGGAGTTCGCGCTGCTCGAACTGCTCGCACGGCGCCAGGGCGAGGTGCTGCCCCGTTCATTGATCGCCTCGCAGGTCTGGGACATGAACTTCGACAGCGACAGCAACGTGATCGATGTCGCCATTCGCCGGCTGCGCGCGAAGATCGACGATGCTTTCGAACCCAAGCTCATCCACACCGTGCGGGGCATGGGCTATACGCTGGATGCCCCAGATGCCGAATAGGTTCACAGGGACCCGTCGCCCGGCATCGCTCGCGCTGCGGGTCACGGCCCTGGTCGGCATGGCCACCACGCTGGTATTCCTGGCTTTCAGCTGGATCATCGTGCGCTCGCTGGAGCATCACTTCGCCGAGCAGGATGCCGGGGAACTCAGGGCCGTAGCCGATGCCGTCATCAAGCCATTGCGCGAAGCGGGCAGAGGCGTTGACGGCGCACTGCTGCGCCGCCAGCTTGCCGGCGCGGTGACCGGACATCATGGGGTGTTCTATTACGTCGCTGATACCGCCGGAAACACGGTCTATGCGGGCCAAGGCCCCAACCTGTCGCCCATCGCCGCAGGCGGTCAGCCAACGGCACGCATCGATGCCCGGGAACTGGCGACCTGGCAGGAAGGCGGGAAGTCCTATCGTGGCGCGGTACTTCGTGTGGATGGCAATGCCGGCTTGAGCGGTGACCCCTACATCGTCGCCGTTGCGATGGACATCGACCTCCATCTTTCGTTTCTCGAAGAATTCAAGCGCATGCTGTGGTGGGCCACCTGCATCGTGCTGTGCATTGCGCTGCTGGTCGCCTGGCTGGCCGTTCAATGGGGGCACCGTCCCATTCGCAAGGTCAATGCAAGGATCCGTGCGATCCGTTCATCGCAACTGGACGTGCGGTTGAACCCACGGGAAGTGCCGATCGAACTGGCAGAACTCGTTGCATCGTTCAACGACATGCTCGGGCGCATCGAGGACGGATTCGCGCAGCTGTCCAACTTTTCGGCTGACATCGCGCACGAATTGCGCACCCCGGTCACCAACCTGACCACGCAAACGCAGGTGGCGCTGGGCCAGTCTCGGTCCGCCGGTGAGTATCGCGAAATCCTCTATTCGAACCTGGAAGAGTTCGAGCGCATGGGCCGCATGATCGGCGACATGCTGTTTCTCGCGCAGACCGAGAACGACCCGCACAACCTGCATCGGGTGGAGGTGGAGCTGGGGGAAACGGTCAAGGGGCTCTTCGACTACTTCGAGGCCTTGGCCGAAGACCGCAACGTGAGCTTGCATCTGCAAGGCCGGGCCGGATCGATAGCGGCCGACCGGGAGATGCTGCGCCGGGCTCTGAGCAACCTTCTGTCCAACGCCATCCGCCATACCCCGCACGGTGCGGCGGTGACCGTGAGGCTGAGCCAGGATGAGGAACGCACCGTGGTGAGCGTCGAGAATCCGGGCAAGAAGATCCCCGACGAGGATCTGCCCAGGTTGTTCGATCGCTTCTACCGTGTCGATCCCTCGCGGCAACGCAAGGGAGAGGGGGCCGGGCTGGGCCTTGCCATCGTCAAGTCGATCGTGGAGGCGCACGGCGGCGAGGTGCGTGCTGCGTCCGATGATGCGCTAACGCGGTTCGATGTCGTGTTGCCGCGTACCTCTTGACGAACTCAGTTTCGCGCAGGCAGAAGGCCCAGGTTCATGAACATGCCGAGCAGATCCTCGGAGAACCAGGCCTCGGCGATCTTCCCGTCGCGAATCCGGTAGATGCCTATCCCTTCCCAGACGACGTGCTTGCGGGTCGCGGGGTAGCCCATGAAAGCGCCGGTATGGGTGCCGCTGTTGGTGAATCGGACCACCACCTTGTCGCCGCTGTCGATGACATCCTTGATGTCCAGGCGCATGCCCGTGAAGGCGCCGCCAACGCTGGCTTCCATCATCTTCCGATAGGCCGAAATTCCGCGAACTTCGCCCAAGCTTCCCCCATGCCAGAGCAGGTCCGGCGCCCACAGTTGGTCGATCAGCTCGAAGCGGCTGCCGTTGACCACCTCGGTGAGAAATCGTGTGACCACAGCGGCATTCGCGCTGGCCGGGGTCCGATCATTGACTGCGCCCTTGTTCGGCTCATCAGCCATCGCCGGGGGTAGGCCCTGCAACACACCGACAACAAGTGCCGCGACGATCAACAGATGGCGGTTTTTTTTTGTGGCTTCAAACATGGTTTCTCTCCTGGCTCGTGTGGGGGATGGTTCCGACCGTATGTGGTTCACAGCGCGTTGATCGCCGCGCTGTCCAGCAGGGCCTGTGATGGATGCCGGCGTGCCACCTGTAGCATGGCGCGCCCGACTTGCCCGGTGGTGGTTACGGAATGGGGGAACAGCCGGCGCAGCAGCGGCAGCAAGGGTCGCGTCGCGCCGTAGAAGAGCCGGTAGGTCCGGGTTCTTGATGTGATTCCGTCCAGCGGCTGCACCAATCCCAAGCGGAAGATGCACACCTTCAGTGGAAGGCCCAGCAAGGCATTCTCGGTGCGGCCGCGCACGCGGGCCCACATCGTGCGGCTGCGCTCGCTGGTGTCCGCACCCACGCCGGACACGTAGACGAAGCTGGCACCGGGCGATGCTGCGACTAACGCCTGTGCGGCCGCCAGCGTCATGTCGTATGTGATGCGGGTGTAGTCTGCCTCGCTCATGCCCGCGGACGAGACGCCCAGGCAGAAGAAGACCGCGTCGATGTCCCTGAACGCATCGGCCTGGATGCCGGAGAAATCCAGGAAGTCGCCATGCACCACCTCGCGTAGCTTCGCATGCCGCACCGTGCCGGACGTGCGCGCGACGGAGACGACCTGCGCGACGTCTGGACTGAGCAGACATTCGCGCAGGACACCGCCGCCGATCATGCCCGATGCGCCAAACAGAAGAATGTTCATCAGCCAGACCTTTCTCAATGTCGGGTGGCCTCGCGCCAGCGCGACGGGGTCATGCCTTCCCAGCCCTGGAACGCGCGGGAGAAGGAGTTGAGTTCTTCGTAGCCGAGGAAGAAGGCGATCTCGCCGGTTTCCAGATCGGTGCCGCGCAGCAGTCCACAGGCCACCTCCTGCCGGACCTCGTCCAGCAGGCGCTGGTAGCTCGTGCCCGCCTCGACCAGGCGGCGCTGCAAGGTGCGTGGACTCACGCACATCGCGCTGGCGATATCGCCGATGTTGGGCCGCTGACCCTGCATGCGGCGCATCAGCAGGGTCTTGACATGCTCGGGCAAGGAACGCTTCGCGTCGTGCAACTCCAGCGCGGATTCGAGGCTTGGCAGCAGCATCGCCAGCAGCGGCGCGTTCTGCGTGCGCAGCGGTTCCTGCAGCAGGCCGGCATCGAAGACGATCAGGTCGCGCGCTGCATCGAAGCGGATCGGGCAGCCGAAGTGGTCCGCCAGCAGCTTGCGGTGTTGAGGGCGGCGCGCCAGTTCGAGTCGCAGCGGCTTCACCGCTCGCCCCAAGCCGCGCGCGGCCAGCAGCACGATCCAGGCGAAAGCACTGTCGGTCAGCAGCGGGGGTTGCGGGGCATCCGCGGCATCCCAGCGGAAGTGCAATCGCAGCTCACCGCCGTGCCGTTCGGTCTCGATCGTCTCCGGACAGGTCAGGCGCTTGTAGCGTACCAACCGATCGATCGCTTCGCCGAACGTGGCGCTGTGCAGCGCGGCGATGGAGGCCACGTCGTACTGGTCCGGCGGCACCTGCGCGACCAGGTCGATGCCCAAGCCGGGCGGCGCACCCAGGGCCTCGACGGCGAACCAGAACGCGAGGAACTGGGCAGCGCTCAAGCGCAGGTTCCCGCCCTCGTGGAAAGGTCGGGCGGGAACGCCTGCACGCATGAGCGCCTGGTCGGCATCCACGCCGCAAGCGGCAAGCCGCTCCATCACGAAGGGGGGCAGCGTCATCCATCGCGCGCTCATCGGGCCGTTCCTGGTTCAGCCGATGGTCTTGGGCACACCGAACATCGTGCCGATGATCCGGTCGAACATGCGGTCGCTGAGCAGCCAGCGCAGCAGCAGGAACAACCGGGCGGAGAACGGCGCGACGTAGCGCGTGCGCGGCCGGCGCACGGTCGCCGCGCGCACGATCACATCGGCGACCATCCGAGGGGGCGAGCCGAAGCCGCCTTGACGGTTCATGCGCGAGAAGGCCCGGGTGATGTTGTCGCTGATCGGCAGGTAGGGGCCTTGGCCCGAGAACTGCGCCGCGTTGCCGAAGGCGATGCCGGCCCATTCGGTCTTGATCGCCCCGGGCTCGACCACCACCACGTCGATGCCGAAGGGCCGCAGTTCCATGCGCAGGCAATCCGAGAAGCCTTCCAGCGCGAACTTGGTGGCCTGGTACCAGGCGCCGAAGGGCGACCAGATCTTGCCGCCGATGGAGGTGATGTTGACCACCCGGCCGCTGCGCGCCGCGCGCATCATCGGCAGCATGCGGCGCGTCAGGTCGGCCAGGCCGAACAGGTTGACCTCGAACTGGCGGCGCGCCTCGTCGAGGGGGATGTCCTCGACGGCGCCATAGACGCCATAGCCGGCGTTGTTGACCAGCACGTCCAGGCGCCCCTGCTCGCGGATGATGGTCTCAGCCAGATGCGCGATGGAATCGGCCTGCGTCAGGTCGAGCGCGAGTACGTGCGCACCCAGCGCCTGCAAGTCCTGCATGCGGTCCAGGCGCCGCGCGGCGCAATAGACTGTGAAGCCGCGCTCGATGAACGCCTGCGCCGTGGCGGCGCCGATGCCGGAAGAGGCGCCGGTGACCAGGGCGACTCGGTTCGAGTCCTTCATGGGGATTCTCCAAGGTAGATGAATGATGTGCTCAATGGTGTCAGTGAAGCACGACTCTTCATCATCGGATTACGCCAGGATGACATCCGATGGCGCCACTTGCTGCGTAACCGAGGGGACAAGCAGGAGAGCCTCACGGCGCCTGCGCAGGAACGCATAGGTAGACTTCGCCATCTGCCGAAGCTCACTCTGCAATCAACGCAGTGAAGTGCTTTTGGCTTTCTGGCGAAATTGAAGGTTGGCGGTGATTGAGGTGCAACTCCAGAGCACGTTGACATGCCCGGAGTGCGGGCATCAGTCCACGGATACGATGCCGACGATGGCATGCCAGTTCTTCTACGAGTGTGCCGGCTGCGGTGCGCCATTGCGGCCGAAAGAGCGGGACTGCTGCGTTGACTGCTCGTTCGGCACCGTACCGTTCCCGGCGATCCAGCAAGACAAGCGGTGTTGCCGATAGCTGCAGCAGTCGTCTGCCTGGTGCGGACGAAGACAGGCAGCGTCGCGATGGCAACAAAGAAGCCCAAATCCATGGTTCAAAGCATTGGCCGGTCCCTCACCCCCAATCTGTGCGCGTTGTTCCAAGCACCGCTGGCGGATGGCGGATCTCTATGCGATGAAGCTCAGCGCACCATGACGCCGAGGGCCCGCTCGACCGCTGGCGCCACACGCTTCTGGATCAACAGCAGGATCAGGACAGCGGCACCGACGCCCAGCGCCGCGGCAACGGCCGCAGGCTCGGGAACCGCGAAGCCGAACAGCCGTCGCAGCGGCGGGATTCCGATCACCGCGGCGAGCATCCCGGCCGTGGCGAGCACCATGCCCCACAGTGCGCGGTTGTGGGCGCGCAAGGCACCCGCGAGGTCCGCACCCAGCGAGCGATTGGCAAGGATCAGCGCGACGTTCGAGGTCACCAGCGCGATGAAGGCCGAGGTGCGAGCCGCCTGATCCGTCCACCCGTGCTGAAGCAATCCCCAGTAGAAAAGGCCCACCAGCACCAGGACCACCAGGCCCTGCAGCAGGCTCTCCGCGATCATCGCCGGCGAGAACAGCGGCGCCGCGGGATCTCGAGGTGGCCGGTCCATCACGTCGCGCTCCTCGCCCTCGGCCTCGAAAACGATCGAGCAGACAGGATCGATCACGATCTCGAGGAACGCGATGTGCATCGGCGTGAAGAGCAGCGGCCAGCCGAATACCAGAGGCACCAGCGTCAGGCCGGCGATCGGCACGTGAACGGCGAACACGAAGCGCATGGCCTTGCGCAGGTTGTCATAGATACGACGTCCCAGTCGCACGGCTTGCACGAGCGTGCCGAAGTCGTCATCCAGCAGCACCAGCGACGACGCCTCGCGGGCCACGTCGGTGCCGCGGCCGCCCATTGCGATGCCGATGTGCGCGGCCTTGAGCGAAGGGGCATCGTTGACGCCATCGCCGGTCATCGCAACCACCTCGCCATTGGCCTTGAGGGCCTGGACGATGCGCAGCTTCTGCTGCGGCGCGACCCGCGCGAACACGGTCGTCGCGGCAACCTCTCGGCGCAAGGCCGCGTCGTCCAGCACCGCGACCTCGTCGCCGCGCAGCAGCCCCGCTTCGTCGTCGATTCCCGCCTGGCGGGCGATGGCCCGTGCCGTGCCC
>LNAP01000596.1_pt1 | contig 43058 bp, 51 predicted proteins | sample 602601 | NCBI WGS metagenome assembly LNAP01 (sample SAMN02440304, study PRJNA202911) | soil metagenome | biome: Subtropical and temperate rainforests or woodlands; isolation source: soil samples (1 kg each in a 20% v/v slurry with milli Q water) were... ...
AACGCAAAAAACCCCACCCGCGCAAAGGCGAGTGGGGTTCTGGTATTACGGGATGTAGATCGCGCCAGCGTACTCGGCACGGTCAGAGGTGGAGGCGTAGGCCAGCCACGCATCGACGAAGTAGCATTTCGACAGGTCGTCGAAGAATGCGTTGGTCTTCAGCTCGATGTTGGCACCAGCCAGCAGAGCCTTCGGAGACATAGCCAGCGCCACCAGTTTGGTGAAGTCGCCAACGTAGTCTGGCCCCATCATTTCAGACACGGTGCCCGGAGTGGCCTCGGCTTCAACCCAGTTTGGCAGGTTGTTGGTCGAGACGACAGGAACGCCGAAAGCCTTGAAGATGTGGCCTTGGATCGAAGTGCCCTCGCTGGTGACGTACTCACCGTTGATGACTTGCTCAGCGTCCAGCAAGGTGTAGAACACGTCTGGGCGCACGAAGATAACGAGGTCGTCGTCAACTGGCAGTACGTCCTTGGCTTCCATCTTGGTGAACAGGCCACCGAAGGCGTCATACAGTTTGGCTGCGTCTTGCTTGTCGCCAGCAGCGGCCAGAGTCTGGATGGAACCACCAGTGAAGTTTGGCAGCGGGGTGCCATATGGCGAGTTGGCCAGACCGGCAGTCTTCGCGCCCATGATGAGGAACGACTGGTCTTTCAGCTTGGCGATTTTCTTGCCATGCTCCATACCGATCTGCTTGCGAGCGTCGAACACGGTCTGGAAGGTATCCAGCTCAGGCAGCGCGGCGCGAGCGATGATGGAGCGGTCGATGGTCACAGAGTTCTTGCTGAACGCAGACTTGGTGCCATCAGGAATTTGGCCGGGGATGATCTTCTGAAGAGTCGATTCACCTACAGCGTAGTTGGTGACAGTCGCAGTACCGGACACCGAGCGAACTGGCAGCCAGCCTTCGGTAACGGAGCGACGTTGGATGGTGCCCTCAACGATACCAGTGAACTCTTCGATTACGAGTTCAAGGTTATCAGAACCGAGGTTCTTCGCGTTGGGGCGCGTTACATTATAAGCATCGAGCGCCATGTGGGCACCCTCCTTGAATGGGTATATGGTGATCGGAAAGTTCCGTATCCATATAGTGAGCCAATTAACAGACGTGCGAAAACCCCGGCCTTATGCGGGCCGGGGCGCACTTGTAACTTAGCGGACTCGTGCCCGCAATGCCTTGTACTCTTTGGTGGACATATAGTCCGGCCCAAAAGACTTGGCCATCTTCTCTGCTTGTTGTGCGAACTGCGCACGAGTAATCGGAGTGTTGTCAGCTTGGGCTGGCTGGCGAGCAGTAGCCTCTTCCTTAATACCCGACTTGCGTGGTTCGTACTCCACACCGCTTGCTTCACGGTGCAGGCCGGTCAGGTAGGCAACAGCCACCTTGGCGGTGAATGGCTTGGACAGCATTTCGTTCAGGCCAGTGAGTTCATCCGGGTCAGCGTTCTCACGCGCCCAGTTGATGGCCTCACCCCACTGCTCGTTGCTGTAGCCAGCCTTCTCCAGCGCCCCAGAGACGGCGCCAACGATTGCTTCCTCGCCCTTCACCTTTTCTTCGGCGAACTTGGCGTGTGACTCTTGCGCCAGCTTGACGTGCGATTGCCAGCCGGGTACCGCCTTCTCTTCCAGATAGGCTTCCAGCAAGGCGAAGTCGCCCATCACCGCAGCTTGGATGGCGGGGTGATCGGCGTCCAGCCCGGCACGACCGAAGAACGACAGCGCCACGTCCAGCTTAGGATCGCCGGTTGGCTCGTAGGTAATCTCGGCCTCAGCCTCCTTACCTTTCTTCTCGTCTTTCGGTGCCGGTTCAGCCGCTGGCGGGGTCGCAGGTTTCACCACGTCCATCGTTACAGCGGGCGCGGTGGTGGTCTGTGTACCTTGGTCAACTACTTCGTCATTCATTGTGGACTCTCTTGTGGAATAGTGGCTGCATCTACTGTGTTAACGGCAGCCTGCTGTTGGAGGGCTTGCTGTTGTGCGCCTGCCTGATTCGCCTGCTGTTGCGCAGGAGACAGGATGTAGCGGCCTTTGTCTACCCCGTTACCAGCAGCCATGTCGGAGACGATGTTGTCGGAGTTCAGGATGACGCGGGTTGCAGGTTGGATGTTGTCCAGTGCAGCAGCATCACCAAGGAAGGCACGCAGCCGTTCCAGATCGCCGTTGCGGGACAAGGCGTCGAGGCCGGTGATAACCACTGGCTTGATGGCGGTGCCCTTGATGTTTACCTTGGCACGCTTCAGTAACCAGTTGGCCAACGGCCCTTGGATACTCAGCGCCAGCCGGGAGTACACGCCACCAAGGCTCGACTCCAGCTCCATGATCTGCATCTTGATCTCTTCGGCGGTGACACGTTCAGCCTGCCGGGTGACTGCCGACGACAACAGGAAGCCAGCACCGAGGCGCTGCTTGTACTCGTTGGCGATACCCAGTACGGTCTGGAGTTGCTGACCGATGTTGGCGAACACTAGCTCAAGGTCGCCCTTCACGCCGGGGATTACATCGCCGTTGCGGGATCGGGTCATGTCCTCTGGCCGAGTGATGCCACCGGGGTTGGACAGCCACTTGAACTGTGACGCTAAGATGGCGCCGTCCGAGGTAGCTTCACAGAGCGAGTCGTGTTGGGCCAGATCGTTGGCGTACTCTTCACAACGGCCCACGCCGTAGTTCTGGCGCAGCGGCAGACGCCACGACAGGGCGCGGTACGGGAGATTCTCCAGCCGGTACTTACCAGCATAGTCTTCACCCATGTTCACGTCTTCACACCAGAAGCTCTCGCGGTACATGCCCTTGCACAACTTGATCTGCTTGTAAGTGCAGATGTTCTTGTCGTACTTGCAGTATCCCTGAACTTCCGAGTAGCGCTTCTGCACGTCTTCTTCAAGGTCGTCGTAACGAACAACCTCACGGATGACCAAGCAGGTAATCATGCCCTTGGCGTTGCGGCGCACCACATAGTCGCGGATGCCAGTGAACACCAGCGAGTCTCCGCTCATATCCATCAGCACGTTGCCCACTGTTACGAGGTGGGTCACACCTTCGTACAGGGATTCGCGGCAGCCTTCCTTCTCCAGCTCGGCCATAGCAGACCGCTCGCCAGCGGCAAGGGAGTCAGTGATCTCACCTTCGGATACACCGAGGCGGTCAGACAGCTCCTTGATCTTGGCGTTGTCCAGTGCCAGCCTGAAGAACGGGCGTGACGGTGCGAACATCGCATTCATCAGCTTGTTGGTCAGGTGTGTGACGCACTGGCTACCGAGGCTGGTGAAGCCATTGGTAAGCTGGTCAGTCTCCGCGTCGTAGTCTTCATCGGGTAGCACAGACGGGATCGTCAACTGAGCAATCCGCTCAAAGCGGTCGATCATAGTCTGACGCTCGCCGTCTAGCGCTGCGAATTCCTGCTTAGCTGTACGTTCCTCATAGTCCATACGTCACCTCAGATCCTGATTGCCGGCCCGCTTGAGCCGTTGGATGTAGAGACGGACGAAAACTTGCGGCGCCGTGCGGTTGATGTGCCATCGTCCACAGCGAGCTGGACTTCTGGCGTTGCTTTGTCTGTTGCGTTGTCAGCGTTTGCGAGGTTCTGCGCAATTGAGCGGTCGTTCGCAAGCTGGATGGCTTGGGCAGATGCTCGTGCTTGCTCAGCAGCCTCAGCAGACGAGCGCTCAGCTTGTTGCTGGGCAATCTGCATCTGGGTCTTGGCGAGGTTGTCAGTTGCCTGTGCGGCCCCGCCACCGAGTACGCCCTTCAGCCCGCCGCTCTCGCCGTAGACAGAACTGTCACCGACCAGACCACCGGACAGTGCGCCTACAGCCTTGCTGCCCCACCCGTTCTTGCCTACCGCACCCACGGTAACAACCGAGGTTACGGCCTTCGTAATTTTCTTTAAACTCTTGCTCATGGTAATTCCCTGACGAGTTCGATGGTGGAAATTCTCGCACCAGTCTTCTCGAAAAGGCGGGCTAAGCCCCGTTGTTTGAGGTTAGCCCGAGTTCCAAGAGAGTACATGGTGCAGCCTGCTGCCTTGGCCATGACACCAAGAGCATCAGCAACTTCTCCAACATCGGCGCCAGTCTCGCCCTCATAAGGCGCATTGAATTCTTCAGCTAGAACAGTTTCATCCACGAACCACGGCTCTACCGTACTAACCGCGACATAGCTGTTGGCCACATGTAGGAACATAAACTCGTCCATGCAGTGTTGCAGCAGTTCTTCGGGTGATCGTAGGTTTCGCCAGCCAGCGGCTTGCATGTTCTTGTGAAGCCATTTCAATGCGTTGAGTACGCGGTGGCGAACGTTGTCTTCGGAGTCCATATAGTGAGCCAGTTGCCCGTCCTCGACTACATAGACTTTAACGAGACACATGCTGTTCACCAATACGAGACAGTACTCGCTGGATACCTAGCTTGAAGGCAGCTTCGTGGTCACTGCTCTGGCCGTTCACAATAGGAGGTTCAAAGCTAGCACAGAACTTCTTGTAAACCTCTGGACTCATTACCCATACAGGTACTTCTCGTATACCATGAGCTTGCAGGGCTTCAAACTCAAAGTTCTGTACGTCGATGGTATGCTTTGCTTGTGCCAGATCAGTCTCCTTGGCTTGTAGTGCTAACTCCAGTCGGCGTACTTCACACTTGAGGGAGTAGACTTCTGTACTGTCCATGTTGTCTGGTATTTCTCGACTAACTAGCTTGCGTAGCTTGCTGATGCAGACAGATAAAAATTTCATGTTTGTCTCCGTAATCCATATAGTGAGCCAATCAGCCGCAGAAGAAGAACTGCGACTGACGTACCAGATTGATGTCTAGCTGGCCCACTGCTGGCAACTCAGCCTGTATGCCATGCAGGTCTTTGAACTCCTGCAACGGGCTGTGATTGGTGTACATGTCGATGAATGTGGTGCGGATTAACTCGTGCAGCTTTGCAACGTCAGGAGCAAGAGCGCCATAATCGTCATGAATGAAAGCCAAGTGGCCCAGACCTGCGTCATCCGCCGCGCAAATAAGAGCGTGCATATGTGCAGCATCACAGCTATGCACAAAGTTAGGAGCAATGCCATTACGGTGGCCACGTTTATCCACCTCGGCGCCCATAGCGCCTACCTTGATCTGGATGCGAACATCGCCCAGCAGGCGGGTGTTGATGCGTGTGCTCTCAACCTTGTTGTACCGCTGACGAACGACGAACCCGTTGGGTGCCATCCACGTTGGCAGTGTGTCGCCGCGTTGCAGCAACTCGTCGCTTGCATCTTGCAGCCACGTCATAGCCTCCGGCGCCTTGACAACAACGTCAGCGATAGCTGCCCACACCTTGTACGACAGCCAGCTACTGGCCTTGTTGTACTCATCCTTCATGAACTCAGGCGCACTGCCTTTACGCATGTACTCCTTGAGGATGAACTCTGCACAGGAGAACCGCGTTGATCCATAAGGCAGCGTCATCACTGACCGCTTAACCAGTGACCGTGACAGCACATGCTTCTTCCATCGCTGTGCTATTTGCTGATCGTCGTCTGGTGCCTGTGCAACCAGCTCAGCAGTCCGAACAGCCACGAGGGCATAGATGTCCTGCTTACGAAGCGACGGGACGAGGTTGGTCGCCACGCCACCAGCTTCATCACGCAGCATTGCGCTGAAGTGTTGTAACCCATTGCAACTCCCGTCTTGCCCCAGTGGAAGTCGAGTGAGAAACGATGCTGGGTACGCACGCCAATCAGCGTATTCGTAACACCATGCGAGGAACTGGAAAGGACAATCCGCTTCCGTCCACTGCCGATTTGATACCGGGTCTGCTGCGATTGCAAGGAACAGGTCATGGTTGTCATCTACCCATTGGATGCGGTCTTTGAGATCCAGCTTGTCGTTGCCGAAGCGGCTCGATGCCGCCAGCTTGAACCAGAACTGGGCGTCTACTGTGTTGATTGGGGCGCCGTCACAGGCCATGAGCAGGGCTTTCTGTAGGTCGCTGCCTTGCGGTGACACGCCGCTGGTCATGGCGTACATGCGCCCACGGAAGTCGAACTGATACACGAAGTACAGCGGAGTTCCACGGAATTTCCGGGCGATTCGCAGAGCTTCGTAGTACCGGCCCCACTGCACACCCCGGATCTTGGTGTCGGTGTGCCACTCTCTCACGGCCACCTTCCAGCTCTGGAATTCACCGAGCTGCTCTGGACTCATAGCCTCCTTGCCCATGTCCTCAGACAGCCACTCAGGCCGGTCTGGCTTGGGCATTTCGGCTTGGGACAGGACTTCACCCACGTCGAAGTACTTGGACACCAGATCCACCGCGTCTAGGATACGGCTGTTGATGGCCCACTTGTCACGCTGGAGGCGATTGAGGGCACGCAGGGAGCTTGGTGGTATGTCCGTCTCTTCCTCCACGAACGGCCTGCCACGGATGCAGCAGGGGCTTTGGCGCCTCATGTCCTCGGTATGGAACCCACCATCGTTCGGGCTGAGCCAGTCCTTCGGAGGCTCAACGCAAGGCATTACCATCGGAGAACCACCCGCAACAAACTCGGTAATCTGACCGATCAGTCCCTTTATGTCGTCGGCCACGTCCATGAGCAGGGTCGGCTTACGGCGCAGGACGACCTCCGACATGGACACCAGCCCGATCTCGCGGGCAAGGTATAGAAGGGTACTGCCCACGTTGGTGCAGTCCTCAGTTGACCACACAGGCAGCGGGATGCCATTGGACTCAGCCTCCCGCTTGAACACCACCATCCGGTGCCGCTCGCTCTTGGTCATCCGACGTTCAAAGTCATTGACCAGCGTGTAGTACAGCTTGGGATTCAGTTCCTCAAACTCGGTCAGCAGCTTCTCCCCGTACACGGTACGCCCCAGACGGCTGGCACAGGCGGTAAGGCGGTTGTCTTCGTCTGACACACAGGCCAGCACGGAGCGCACCGTGATGAAGCTCAGAACCAGCGGATCGAAGGTGCGCAGCATGTCCCGGCCCCGTGCCCGCACCCCCGCCTTGACGTTGGTGCAGTGCTGCTTAATCAGCTCGCTCAGCGGGATGACGAAGCGGCGGTAGATGGCTTGAGCGTATGGGTTGTTGTGGGCGTTACCTGCCTCTTCGTTCTTCTCGATGTGGTGCAAGGCCCGTGCCCTGCCGCCGTCCAGCATTTCCTGCTCAAGCTCGATCTGGTTCATTCACTCGGTTCCGTCTTGTCGTATCGGATCTGGATAAAGCGTGGTTCACGGAGCTGGCCATCTGGAGTCAGTCCGAGTGCGTGTACTTCAACAATATGGTCAATGATTGCTGATCGGTGTCCGTCCGAGAAATAGAACTCTCGCTCTTTGTTAGTGAGCTTTCCACCGCCGACAGCCACCTTAGCACCTTTCCACTCAACAAGTAGAGCGCCCACCATGCCGGAAAACTTACCGTCACCTTCCACCATACCAACGCACTTAAGGTCAACGCTGATGTGATCCTTGACCTTGATCGTCTGGCCCTTCTTGCCATCACCCGCAGTCCAGTCACCGCCGTATGCTTTTGCAACATAACCATCTGTGCCAAAGACATGGCCCAACTCCCGCAGTTGCTTCAGCCCTGCCTCGCAGGACTCGAAAGCAGACTCGCTGTAGACAAACGTGTTGGCGAGCTGCACCTTGTTCTTGCCGTCGTGGTTCCGCATACCGTGCTGGCGGGACAGCTCCATCCACCGTGCGCCGTAGCACACCGGGCTGGTTCCGCACATGAACTCACGGAAGTCAACGTAGTCGAACAGCTTGTACACCAGCTCCTTGGAGCGGTCGTCGCTGTACTGGCGGCGGAACATGCCGCTGATGTCCTTGAACTGCATACCCATGTGCCACACTTCACCGAAGTAGGCGCCGTCTGGGTAGCCCTTGTCCACCATTTCCTTCAGGATGTGGGCGCAGGATAGCACGGTGTTACCTTCCCGGCTGTACATCTGAGCGTAGTCACCGCGCTTCAGGATTATACCGTGGCAACCATCGTACTTGATCTGCCATAGCCAGCGGTCATTGCAGACAGATTGAATCCGCTGCTTCGCCTCGGCGCACAGGTTGCGGAATTCAACCGGCTTGTGTACCAGATGTTTGCGTGCGGGTAGATCAAAGAAACTCATAGCCAGCATCCCGTGCGTCAGCGATCAGTTCAGCATACTGTTCGTTGGTGAGCTGGCCACCATCGTGTGCAGCAGCGCAGTTGATAAGTACGGCAACTACCGCACTTTCGTTCTGGATGTCGATGGCCACTTGCAGGCTATCAGACAGTCCGCCGAATACTGGAATTGTCAAGTCAGTCATTGTTGTACCCTTGGTATTTGCGCCATTGAACTTTCACACCGTTAACGAGGAAGCCCCACGTTCCACGGTACTTGCCGGTGATGAACAGTGTCCACACTGGACGGCGCCTGCACAGGCTCTCGATAGTGTGGTACTCACCGAACTTGATAGTTGCTGTATCGCCCGGCTTACGAGTGAATAGTACACGCTCGCCGTCAACTAAGCGGCGCTCGCTGTACCCACCCTTCAGGATGATAGTCCGTGCATTCCACGGATGGTCGTGCAGATCCCGTGCGTCATCAGGCAGACAGATCTTGTGGATGCGAATGCTGATTGGGAAGCGGTTCTTGCGGTGTTCCTCTGGCCCCGGATATGGATTGAACAGCCAGTACCGTTCCATATACACACCTTTCGGGTGCATGATGTGGGTGTAGGGCGTCTTCATTGCTCGACGGATTAGCCAGTTGGCCACGCACGGCGTCGAAGCTAGCCGTGCTATCAGTTTCCAGAACATGAGTTACCTCTTCAGTGCGGCGTCAGTGTCAAGGCAGCCGAACGGACGATCATCCGTCAGCGTGCCACAGTGCTGTGCGTCAATGATGATGGCCAGACAGGCCATTGCATGCCCAAGGTTTGGGATGCCACTGTCTTCAGCATCGTCTTGATGTCCATCGTACCACTGTGCGATGTGGCGCAACGCCGCGTCGATGTATACGCTGGCAGCTACACCCTTCTCACGCCAGTTGGCAGGGCCATACTTCTTGGCCCCATCCTCAAACGCACGGTTTACCGCTACGTTAGCTGGCAATGGCAGGTAGCGCAGGCTGTACTTCTTCGCCCCTTGTACAGACTTAGGATTCCCGTCTGGGTATGCTGACCTGTTCAGGCGCAAGTTACACGCCCTACGTTCTGCGTCACTACACTCACAGTGGCTTGACTTACACTCCAGTGAGCAGCAGGCGGCGCTGTTCTGGGGTGTTGAGTAGCTTGCGCCCACGGAGCCAGCCGCCGCAGCCTTTGCAGTGGTATCGCTGGTAGACCCCAACGTCGGTTTTGTAGGTTCCACGTTTCTCGATCTCCGTTGAACCGCAGCGATTGCAGCACGGTTCTTCTGGGTTGATGTATAGCCCGTAGTTCGGGTGGCCCTTCATCCACGGCAGCATGATAAGGTACAGCTCTTCCATCGACGTAACGTCTTGGATGTTGTACTTCTTCATGCACTTCCACGCACGCTGATTCCCCAACAAGCATTCCTTCCACAGCTCGTGGCCGGGGAATTCATTGTGCTTGATCTTCTTGGTCGAGCACAGCTTATCAGTCATGTACTCCAGCTTGTTGCTGGTAAACCCGAAGCAGGCTTTAGCTTGCAGCAGGGTGTCCACGATCTTGTAGGGCGATGGTGGTGGGAAGCCGTTCAGGATGAACCGGGCGTTGATCTTCTTGCTGTCAAAGCGCACGCCGTTTTGTGCCACTATTACATCAGCTTCGTCCAGAAACTTCCATAATTCTGCCAGCATGCCAGTGTCGTCTTCGTCGCGCCACGACTTACGCTTGTCCGAGTAATGCACCTTCTTGTCACCGAGCCACTTGAAGCAGTAGCTCAGGATGTACCAGTCCTTCTCGATCTGGTTGAGTCCCACGTTGTTCAGCCAGAGCTGCCACACATGGGCACGGATCGGTGCAGTCTCGATGTCGAGCAATCCGATCTTCAGCTTAGGGTTCATGTTGCCTCCTTGGTTTTAGCACGGGTCTTCCGTGCCTTGGCATTCCGAGCGAGGCGCTTCTCGTCAGCAGTTTTGTAGGTCGGGTGCAGCAGGTTGGTCGGCCCCAGCTTGTGGGTGTGGAGGTACTGCATAACTCGACCGAGGTATGTGCCAAAGGCGAGGTCATCGCCCAGCCCATACCGCGCCCTGTTATTCTCCAGCTTGCCAAGCATGGCGTTGCACCCGCTGCACAGCACACCCCTGATCCAGCCATTGGTATGGCAATGGTCAAGGCATGGTGATTTGGGTACTCGGCCACACAGGTCACACCGTCCAGCCTGCCGCTGCAACAGAGTCGCCCGAACGGTGGCAACTCCTGCATACGTCAGCTTTTGCATAGGGCTTCCGCCTCTGCTTTCATGTAGGTGATTCGTTCCATCAGCCGATCAAACGCTGGCTGCATGGCACGCTCCACGAATGGCCCCAAGTATCTGAGGCAGTCGTCGATCTCGGCCTTGGCATCACGGCGCATCCACAGCAGAGCCATCTGCTCAGCTAGTGCGTCAGCCCATAGGTCGCCGTAGTGTGTACGGTACAGCGCACCGACAACCGGGAAGGCTTCGGCATTGCTGGACACGTTGTTCATCTGCATGAACTTCTCGGCTGTCTTCTCTCCCATCAGCTTGGGCTTGCCACTGACGTGGTACTTAGGCAGGCCGGGGATGCAGTCAACGCCATCACCCATCAGGCACTGCAACCAGAAGAAGTACTCGCCGTGTATGTGGCCGTCTAGTCCGTCGATGCGGAACTCGCCCGGCTTCATGTACGTCAGCAGCCACGTCTTCCAGTCGAGGTGCCATCCGGGGATCATGCGCCAGTCTTTGTCTGCGCAGGACAGACAGGCCAGTTGCGGCCCCAGCACAGTAGCGTGATACGCTGCTCCATCGTCAGCTTCTCGATCACCCCACGTTTTAACTTGGAACAATCCAGCACCACCTGATTGCATCCAGTCACGGAGGTAGGCCCATTGCTTTGGTTTGTGACCAGCACGCTTATACTGGTACGGGTTAACGGTGGCGATAGCATAGCGCTCACCCTTGGTACTGCCGTCGTCGGTCAGGTGGACAACGATCTTCTCGCAGCCACCCATTGTCCGCATGCGGATAAGCCGCTCTCTTGCTGCGTCCCGTGCCTCACCGCTGGTGGTGTTCTCGTTACCACCGCAGTAGTAGGCGAGGTAGTCACCATCGGCAATCAGCGCCCGCCCCGGCACCATCGCCGGGACAGGTAGGGCTTGGGGCATAGCGTTCTCAGCGGCTGCTCTGGCCAGAGCCTCGGCAATCGCATCGCTCATTACAGCAGGCCAGCGAGTGGATCGACTTCAGCCTCGGGACTGGCAGTACTGACGCTCTCCGATTGACTCTGCGTAGCAGCACTCTCCTGATCTACAGAAGCCAACGCCGCATCGTTGCCAGCGAGTGGTGACTCGCTCAGGTCCAGAGCTTCCTCGCCCAAGATCGCTTTGATCGGGCTGGTCGCAAAGTTCTTCGCCTCGCGGATCTTCAACTGGAAGCGGTTCTTGCTGCGTGCTGGCTTCGCAGGCTTCCCGTCTTTGGCGGGCTGCGCTTCGTACTCGCCGTCGATGAAGATGCCGTCCCACATTTCCTTGCAAGCGTAGTCCCACAGGAACACCTTGTTGTCAGCATCGGCCCGCGCTGGCGCTGGCACTGCTACCTTGGTTTGGTTTTCAGGATCAAGAGGATCACCCTTGATTACGAATGGTGCGCTGAAGCGGTAGCCGCTGCCGTCCGGGTTCTTGAACGTGGCGTACTCACGGCCATCGCTGCCCTTCTCGATGTACACATGAGCCAAGAAGTGCTTGCCCAAGTTCTGGGTCATGTGCGTGGCTTGGCCATCATAGTTCATCTGGTTGAAGATCTTGAAGAAGTGCGCCTTCTCGTTGGACGACAGCTTCTCGGTCAGCGACAGGCGCTTGGCCACCAGCTTGCCTTCAACCATTTCCGCCTTGTTCACACCGCCGTTCAATTCAAACAGCAGGGTCACGTCGTTGCTGTCATAGTCTTGTTTGCCCTTCGCACCCTTGTGCAGTTGGACACCCAGCTCGATGTAGCCGGTCAGCGTCACGACAGTCAAGCCAGCCTTGGGCTGCTCGTAGTCGCCGCCACCGGCAGTGGCTTCGGCTTGGTTCTGTTGAGCCTGTGCCTTGGCCAGTGCTGCTGCGATTGCGTCTTGTACATTGCTCATGCTGCTACCTTCATGTAGTCGTTGCGGAGAATTTCACGGTAATGTTTCGCACGTTCCTTCACGCCGGGGATGTCATGCTCTTCGATCATGCTTGGCCCCCATGTAGTTTCGGACGGAACGTGTACCGGCTGGTGCCAGCCGAAGTAATACTGCATGAACTCGGATGCCGATTCCATACAGGCGTGAAGCAGAGACGCAGCCTCAAACTTCACTGAGTTGTGGAAGTCACCATAGCAGGCGTCGTGTACCTGACTGACTAGCAGTGCCAGCCCGTCGAAGTTACGCACCTTGTAGAACGCACGGACTGCCAGCCACATCGCCGCCTTCGCCCACTCACCACCCTCGCCTTGCACTGGGTAGTTCTTGATCTCAGTCGGTGTGAAGTTGCTGAACTTACCTTCGCGTTCAACCACAAACTTTGGTGACGGCTGCTCGATCCAAGCGTACAGCTTGTTGTCTGGTGCCCGCCAGAATCCAGTGCGCAGTTCAACCTGCTTGGCTGGGAAGTCTGGGTGAGGTACTACCTTGCGGACGCCGCGCTTGCTGGCTTCGATGCTGGCAGTGAGCCGCTCGTACCAAGGCTCCACTTCTGGGTAGCGCTCTTGGTCTACGCGGATCAGCTCCTTCACCTCGTCGATGTCCATGCCAGTTGACAATGCAATGGCCGCAGCCCCTGCACCATACGCCCGCTGGAAGCTGAACTCCTTCGCCTTCTTCCGCTTGAAGATCCAGTCAGGATCTTTCAGCCGCTTCACCTGATCCAGCACGAACTCATAGTCAACGTGTGCCTTGGCCGCAGCCTTAACGCAGTGCATGTCGAGGCCAGCCAGTAGGTCAGCGATCAACTGCTTGTCGCCAGTCAACACAGCTTGGATGTACACCTCAAGCGAGGTGAAGTCAGACTGGCATATCACACCGTCTGCACCCCAGCGGCTGATGAACAGGGACTTGACTTGCGACTTGTCCTTGCCACTCAGGTTCTGGAGGTTAGGGTTGCTGGAGCTGAAGCGGGCAGTCACGGTGTTAACGTGGTTGAAGCTGCCGTGGATCATGCCGTCTTCTTGCACCTGTGTCAGCATGCCGGACTGCTCACCTGTCTTCGGATCAGTGGTGATGAAGTAGGTAGTCAAGTCCTTCTGCAACTTGGCACGGAGCGCGAGGTCTTTCAGGAATGGTACGTTGCGATTGCCGAGTGCCTCGATCACCTCACCCGCCACGGAGTACAAGCCCTCAGTCGCAGTCTTCCACGCTGAGTCCGGTTCTGTGTAGCCCGGCATCTTGTACAGGCGGTCAGCCTTACGGGTCTTCTGACCCCGCTCGATGTCAGGGAGCGTAACCTGCTTGGTCTTCGCTTGCCCTTGGTTCTTGCCACTCTTAACGTACACGATGTCGGCGTCCATCATATCTGCCGTGGTCGTGCCATCCTTCTTGACGTACTGCACCTCAGTCTTCTGGTAGTACACTGGCTGCAACTGCTCGTCGAAGATCGGCTCGTCGATCTCGTACTTGATGTGCCCACCGAAGATGAGTGGTGACTGGTGATGGCGGCTCGTCCACTTGAAGTCGAACGGCAGATCAGTCGGCAGGTACTGGTTGAGCGCAGCGTTGAGCCGCACCAGTTCTACCTCCAGTTCCTTGGCCAGCATCAGGCCACGCTCTTGGTCGATCTTCATACCATTGCGCTCGGCCTCGATGGTATACACGAGGCTGCCCATGTTCAGCATGATCGACTTGGTCTGGCCAACTTGCCGTGCCCGTGCCAACTGGCCAACGAACACAGCCTCGGTGTTGGTCAAGTCACCGGGCAGGTACTTCATCATCAGGTCAGCGGGGATCTCAGGCGTGTCGATGCCTGCTTCCCACATTGCCTTCACCTCGTCTATCTTGACTTGGCCACCGTACTTCGGTGCCACCTCATCGAGCGACAGGTACTGTGCCTCTGGCAGCATACCCTCAAGCAGATACTCTGCAAGCTGGCAGTCCCAGAGCTGGCCACCACCTACGATCCAATCAACGTAGGCGTCGAAGTTCTCCTTGTCCTTGTAGATTGCATGGAGCAAATCGAACTTGATGTTGAAGCCGATGAGGATCTTAGGTGAGTAGTGCGAGAGCATCCTCGCCAGCCAGCCCTTGTTCAACTCCGGCGCGGTGAACTGTTGACAGTCCACTGCTAGCTTGTGTTGCTTCGCTCCCGTCCACACCACCCAGTTCAGTGGGTCGAACGGATTCGCCTTGCGGTTGAACGACTTTCGTATCGTCGTCTCCACGTCCATCGTTAGCAGCGACATTTAACGCAGCCTCCTTAACAGAATAGAACCTGCCTTCGGTAGCAGCAAACATAACTTCGGCGTGAGGCGACCTCTTCTGTCCCTCGACATGAAGCTTGTTCTTCGTGAGACCGACAAACCGGATGTTCTCGTATGCAAGTTCTGTCTTCTTGCCGAGTGTGATAATGAAATCCGCCGCGCCCTGCTTACCAGTCTTGCTGTCCTTGAGCATCCCCAAGGTTGGGTACGCCAGACCTTCGCCGTCGTTGCTGATCTGTGAAGTCGCAAGTGCGATGAGCTTGTAACGTACCGCCAGCTCACGCGCCCACTGGTACATGCCTTCAAGTACTTGGTCTGTCCGCTGGCCACCATTCAATACCTCACCGTCGAACTTGATGTTGTCGATCATGTCGAACACCACTAGCCCCGGCTGAGTCTGCTTGATGATCTCTTCGATCTGCCATGACTTGTACCCATGCACGTCAAGCACACGGATGCGCAGCATGTCACCGCCAATGGCAACAGCGTAGTCAGTCCACAAGCGGCCAGCCTTCTGTAGCTTAACGATCTTGCTGGCTGGTAGTCCAAGGCTAGCTTGGATGATGCGCTCTTGGATGCGGTCGCCCGGCCCCTCGTTGTTGAACCAGATGATCGGTCGGTTGCCATTCTCGAAATAGCTCGGCAGTTGTGTAGCCATGAACGTGATGTTGTCGGCAATGAAGCTGGTCTTGCCAGCGTCAGGCCGTGCTGCCAGTATGCCAAAGTCGCCAGCTCGCAGCGGTCGCATGCACAGGTTGAGGCACTCAGTCCTCCAGCGCAGGCCGGTGTTGTTGATGGCATCTTTGAACAGGTTGTCCCCGATCTCAACGAACGGGATCTTCACCTTGCGTTGGCAGTCAGCCTCATGCTCGTCAATGATCTTGCGTAGCATGGCACCGATGTTGATCTCTTCGCCCCGCGTCCATCGGTCAGCGATGTCGGCGGATAGCACAGCGAGGTTGGCCTCCAGTAACTTGGCCACCACAACGGACTTCACTTCCTCATTGGGTTCTGCTGCACACTGGCTGAAGATCTGCCGGTACACTGCCATGTCCTCTGGCTTTACGCCCCGGTGCTGGACAGTGAACCATGTTGCGAACTCTGCTTGCAGCGGTACAACCGTGCAGTCAGGGAACTCGTCGAAGTACTTGCCGAAGTCAGCAAGCACAGTGGTTGTTCGCATGTCGAAGGCGCGGTCGTTCACCGTTCGGTGTAGCCGCAGGTACTCCTTCTTGTGCTTCATTACTTGCAGCAGTGTGATGTCAAGTGACATTCATCATCGCCTCCTGTATGTAGTCCGCCACTTCGGCGCGGCTATGGAACTTCGGATCTTTCTTACTCAGCACAGTGGCGTGCTTGACACCGGCCAATGACAGCGTGCGGGATACCTTGGCTGCACCATCATACCCCGCAGGGTCTGGGTCTAGCCACACCAGCACCGGCCTGCCATCGGCCATGATCTTCGACAGCACCTCTGGGCACAGCTTCACACCCATTAGTGACCATGCCTCTGCCGCCATGCCGCAGCGTACAGCAGACAGGATGTCCTCAGTCAATACGATGACAGGGCCATTGCCAAAGCGTGGCACTACGGAGCCACGAGGGACTACTGGGTTGATGTACTTCGCACCTTTGTCACCAAAGATGCGCCGCGCCTGCCAGTAGATCAGGTCGCCGTTGTCTAGCACGGGCAGTACAACCCGCTTGGATTCCTCGTGGTAGTACACGCCAAGGGACTCGATGTCCTCCGTCGTGAGGGCTGCTTTGTACAGCCAGACACGGGCCTCCAAGGGCCAGCTAGCTTGGTCGAAGTTGGGTGGCATGGGTGGTGAGGGGTCACGCTCTAGCGCAGCCTCAGCCTTAGCCACGGCGTCACGCAGGGCCAGCCGCTCATGCAGTCCGGGCAATGGCTTGGGCTTGAAGCCCTTGTCATCACAGCGGAAGCAGTAGCCCGACCATCCGTCAAGCGAGTGGTTGCATATCAGCGTATGCCCCGGCCCGCAGTCGTGAGGGAACCTGCCCTTGCTACCGACAGCCAGAGTCTCAGCGTAATGCAGCCACGACTCCAGCCGCAGGCTCATACTACACCGGCGATCTTCAGGCAGACCCAGCCTGACGTTAGGATGCACGGCACCATCACGGCTGCACAACCGAGGAAGATGTTACGGTAGTAGTTGCGTTCAGATTCACGCAGCTTTTCCATCGCCACTTTGAAGTCATGCTCGGCGCTCATCAGTGCCTCCGGCCATACATCTGCTTGAGTGCATCGAGTCTACGCTTGCGGGCATGTGCCTCCAGTGCATAGACAGCAGACTTCACCATCAGCGCTGGCTGCTCGTGGTCGAGCGGGATCTTGATGCGGTCGTAGAAATCCCCGTCGTCACAGTGGACGTAGAGGTTGGTGTCATCCCTTACCGTGAACCAATGCAGTCCCTGCACACCCTTCAATGATGCGGTGAACTTCAGCTCTGTCACTTGATCTCGCTCCAGAATACAAGCAGGTCACGCCTGCCTTCCGTTACTGCACGGCCACGGTGCAGCGTCGTCTTACCATTGAACAGCAGGGCGTGCCCCTTCGGTAAGGCCGGCACCTCAATGCTGGCAAGCGGGCCGGTGCGCAGGTCAGTGCCACCACCCTTGAACTCGCCGGGATTAAGGCTGACAACGACAGACACATCGCTGTCCACATCAACGTGCCAGTTGCCGTGGCCTACCTCGTTGGGCTGGTACTTGGCGAACTGCACGGTGCGTAACTCGGTTGGCTCTATGCCCATCAGCACGTTGCAGATAGGGCCGTACACTTCATGGAAGATAGTGGACAGGCACTCAGCCAGTGTGATGCAGCGCTCTTGCAGCACCAGCTCTGGTATCTGGAAAGGAATTTCCTCCCCCATATTTACCTCGTAGCCTGACATCACGTTGGCTTCAGCCAGCAGCAGGTCGCAGTATTCAGGGGACAGGAATGGCATGGTGTAGATGCCGGGTCGTACTGTGTGGTCGTTGATCCAGCGCAATGCCGCTCGCTCTTCAGTGAACAGCACATGATGCAGGCCATCGACATCATGGTTGCCCTCGTCCAACGTGCGGGACATTCGTTGTAACGCAGGCAAATGGAGACGCAGCTCCGAGTGGAGCCACGCCTCCCTTGGTATGCAGATAGTCCCGTCTACCGGGACGTGCATTACAGTACGACAGCGTTCAGTGCAGCCTCGGTTTCAGGCGACACGTTGGACAGCAGGTCGTCGATGTTCTCGTCGTTGCCAGCTTCAGGCGCGGCCTCGACTTGTGCAGCAGGCAGACGCAGGCTGGCTACCGGGATCTGGTACACGGCGGTGTCGAGGCCGGTGCCACTGATAACCTTGGCCACTTGCTTGCCGTCCACTTCACCGATGGCGATGATGCTGCCGACCAGAGTGCGCTTGGTTTCGGCGCGGCCCAGATCAAACTCGACGGTATCACTGGCACCGAGGTTGGCCAGCTTGGACTCGGCATCACGCTCGGCTTCCAGCGCCTTGGCTTTGCTCAGGTATTCAGCGCTGCGTTCGTAGAACTGTACGATCTTCTCGTCGCGGGTCAGGACTTTACGGGTGGCAGCAGCTTGATTAACTTCAGTCATGGTATGTCTCTCGTATAGGTTGTGGGCGAAGATGTGCCCGCTATGCACACTGATCCTCGGGCCTCGTCCGCGACCCGGCCAGACACTGCTGGATAGAACAGTGTGCATAACAAACTTTCTCAGACCATATAGTGAGCCAGTCACGGCCCTCGGTAGATGTAGTACCAGTTCTCGTAGGCCTCACGAGCTGTGCTGCCTACGCTTACGATGTTGCAGTACGCGGCCTCACACACCCACTCACCGCCGCTGCGGTACAGCATGAGGTGTGGCCACACCGACTTACACATGCGCCTCATATCATTACTCCCGCTGCCTGAAGGCAGGCGTCGTACCGCAGGTTAAGTGAGTGCTCGGTGTCCTCTGGCACCCAGCTCATAGCCACCTCAAGCGAGCATTTGTATTGCACTTGCTCCTTGTAACTGTCAACGTTGTGGCTTGGGTATACGACTGGCGGCTTGCTTACCTGAGCGACATCGAAGGTAGCCCCGCCAACGGCGGCACCTGTGAGGATCAGCAGCAAGGCCAGCCCGAAGATGTGCTCAGGTTTCATGGCCGTTAATCCAGAATGGTTTTGATGCGGGATGCCAGACCAGACGCGGCGTCGGCATGGCGTTCGTGGATGTCCGCATCTACAGCGAGGCTGTCACGATAGATCCGACCTTGGCGTTTCATGTTGGCCACTGCCTTCTGCTCAGCAGCCAGATGGTTGGCGTGCTTGGCGTCGAGGTGGTTGACCTTGGCCCGGTGCTTGCTCGCCTCGTAGGACAGGAGCTGCACCAGTACGGTGATAACACGAGTGATGATCTTGTACATGATTACTCCTTGGTAACTACGACAGAGGATTTAACTTTGCTCAGCACCTGACACACCAGATACTCGGAGCCGGGTTCTTCCTTGGCCCACTCTTCGGCCAGCTTATCGGCCTCGGTCTTGAGCTTCAGGATCTTGGACTGCTCGCCGCTATCGGTGGTACTGATGACGACATAGCCTTTGCCAGTTGGCACTGTGATTGGTGCGTCTTTAGACACTGAGTTCTTACCTCGGTTGGCTTGGATCTGAGCCTGCTGCTCAGCAAGTTTCTGTTCAGCTTGGCGGGTACGGATGTTGCGCTCTTCCAAGAACAGCGCCTTGCCGCTGGCAGTTACATCCCACCGTGCATACTGCTGGTTGTCCTTGTACGTTGACACATAGCCAGCGTCACGCAATTGCAGGCCAATGAATGGAACGTGGCTGTTGTCCCATTTACCTCCGGCAGTACGCGGCATAGCACACTGAGTCATGTGCAATGCAAGCGCATCGGTACGCCTGCCGCTGGCGGTGTACGTGTTGACCAGAAAACTCAGCAAATGGAACTGGTCGTCCGTCAGTTTATTCTGCATTGTCCCAGTCCTCCTGCTGTTGCAGGCCGAGGGCAAGCATACCCTCGTGCTGCATGGCTACGTCTACACCAGTGGCAGGGCCGAAGCCCATCATGGCAATCAGGTCTGGCTCATCCAGACAGATGCTATCGGCATGGGCCAACGCATCCTCTGGACTAGGCACATCATCGAAGCACTGTCTCATATGAATCTTCCTACTTCACGTTTAACTGCATTGGCGAAGCGGCCACCCCAGCCTAACCGGCCAGCGTTCTCGCCTCTGATTTTGTACTGGTCACGTAAGACACGCAACACATCCACCGGCACATGCCAGTGCTGGATTGGTGCCAAGGCACAGGCATCTGGGTTTGTGTCCAGCTTGGCCAGATCACGGCTTGGCATGTTGGCAAACACAACCACATCCATACCGCGCAGCCGCTCATCCGGCCATTGTTGCGCCTCCCGTGCCAACTGCTCGGCACGGTGTGGTTTAAGCCCGTTGTCCTTCACCCACTGCGCCGCTCTTTGTATCTGGTTGTCGTTCTGCATGTGCATCCCGTGCTCAAACGGCACCCTGTCTAAAGCAAGTAGCCGTCCGCCAGCACTGTGTACCTCTTCGATGTACATCATCCGAAGGTCATCACGGATACGCTGTATCTTGGCACCGGGTGGTAGGATGCGGCCACGAAAGTCTGCCCTTGGTATCTGTTGAGGATTACCAAACCCACCAGCCATACGGGCTTCAAGGTGCCCGAAGTCTTTAAGCACCATTGGATCAAGGTGTGGCACGTTAAAGAACTCATTGCCACGAAACTTAACTGCGTCCGGCAATGCTTGGTTAATCCGCTGCTCTTGTTCACGCTCACGTTTAATCTGGTCAAGAGTACGACCGCCTACAAAGTTAAAGTCGCACTGCACTTGAATCTGTTCTTTGAAAGGACGGCCTGTAACCTTTGCTATGAATGACTCAGACTCACCGCCGCAGATTGGATCTGTTAAAACAAGGCAGCCAAGCTCTGGGTCAAACAAAGCGTTGCCGGTGTGCATGTCATACGACACTTTGTTACCGAAGAAGTGTCCCATGTTGTAGCATACTTGTTGCAGCTCTGTTTCACAGTGCTCGTAGCCACCGTTGAACGCAACTTGCTGGCAGATGTCACGCGCCCTGTAGTAGTCGTCGTAATCGTTACCATCACTCAGCAGTTGCAACATCACCATAAACTGGTGGCGCTCACCATCAAAGGTTGGATACTGAAACTCTGGAACGTGGCGGTTTGGATTAGCCATCGCCCAGTACACAAACGCAGGGTAATTATCAGTGCCGCTGGCCAGCTTGATACACCAGCCCTTGATGTCATCATGAGTCCAAGCTGAACCAAACGCACCACCTCCGAGATAACGGAACTCAGCTTTCTCCAAGTTGCGTTTAGTCTCACGATACCCACGCTCAGTGTCCATACAAGCGATAGCTTTGCTCATAGTCAGCATGCGCTGAGTCTTACTTACGTCATTCCGTGCCATTTCAGTACCCTCAAGTTAGCTCGCCCTCAAGTCGGGCAGTTATGGTTGAGTAACCAGCGAAGCGCCCTGTTTCCAAGGCGCTTAACTTCTTACTCGCGGGTTAGATACCAGAGGGCAGCTAACCACGCCATGTTGTAGGCAATTACCAGACTAGCGGCGAGCCACATAGTATTGACCACCGAAGCGAGTCCAGTTGCCGAACTTCTCGGCCTGTTGCTGGGTGCTGGACTTGAACTCACCGACGTAGGTAGCCATCACCTCGTCAGGCCCAGCGTTGTAGCCAGCGAAGTTGTTAACGCTATAACCCAGCCACGCATTGTATTGGTTATCCAGATACATTACGCAGGCTTGGTTGTGCTCACGCAACAGCGCCTTAACGGCGTCGGTGAACTGCTCCACCGGGATGGCGTAGCACTGCTCCTGCTTGCCTTGGTAGCAGCCAGTGCCACCTTGGATCTCGGTCACACCCACGCTTTTGAGTAGGGCGATGTCAGCGTTAGCGTCTGCTTGGTTGAGTGCCAGCAGGACTACAGGTTGTTTGCCATTGGTACGCATGGTGTTTCCTCTTGACTTAATGGGACTTGGGATGCGGGCTTAGAAGCGCCACACCCAGATCATGTTGGATGCCGCGCCTACAACAAGTGACCACGGGTGTGGTAACACATAGGCGGCAAGTAATGCTGCGCTCAATCCTAGCTTTGCCGCGACGATATGTTCGATGCGGAGCCAAGTGATGTGACGGAACAGCGGCTTGTGTGGAGTCATGATTAATGCTCTCCACCGGCCAGCATTCCAAGTACCACGAAGACAACTACCAAGCCCGCTGCACCAGCATGCAGACCGTGCCCTTCCACGAAGGTAGCGCACAGATAGGTGCAGTGGGCGATAGTCTCGCCCTTGTGTGTCCAGTGCCATGCTACGGCACGGTGCCACAGTTGTGTAAGTTTATTCATCCTTCGGCCCCTCGATTAAAAGTACCTTGCCCGCTTTACGCAGGACTGCCCAGCGCCACATGATGTATGGCACAGTTTGAATCCACCAGTCTTCATGACTAGATGTTTGCCGATGCCTCCTTGGCAAGTGGACTACGTTACTCACAACGACAACAGCACGCGGCGCAGTACGGCACGCACAGCGCTGTCCTCGTGGTAGATCACTACCTTACCCTCGTGTGCCGAGTTGCGCACCACAAACTGAATGCGTGGATCAACAAGGAACAGCTTGCGAGTAAATACAGGCAGGCTACTAACGTCGATGCGATAAGCAGAGAGCCGGTCATTCATTACCAGATTGCTCATGGTATCTACTCCGTAGACAGATCGAAAGGATGCCAGCATACAGCATAGGAAAGCTGGCGACAAGAAGCATGGCGCAAGTGCCCCATACCTCGGTACTCACAGCAGTGCAGCCAGAGTGCTGACGATGCCGACCAACACACTGGCCAGCACCTGAGCGCAGAACTCAAGGAACGTGATGGCTGCTAGCACAATGGCCAGCAGCACCAGCATTGCCAGTAGAGCCTCATGGAATTTCAAGGCACACCTCGTCGATGATGTCGATGTTGTGCAGCCCAGACGTGTCGTCGAACTCGACAGAGTAGTACGACTCGTTGCCCATCGCATGGCACTGTACAACCGTGCCAATGCGCCCAACGTTCCAACGCTCAGGCGCCATGACGCCGAACGTCGTTACCCGAACAGCCTTAACTCGGCTGCCTTCGCTGTACTTGCCCATACGTCACCGTCTGTGGCCAGTGGCATGTCGCGGTGCGGATCACACACAGCTTCGCCTTGGAAAGTGAACCCTTCACGGATCTCATGCTCAGCAGCAGTCATGAGCGCCTTGAAGGCCGTTTGTACCAGATCACCGTTGGTGGTGTCCAGCGTGATCGGCCACGGACGGCCAAGCCAAGGCATAGGCTGCCCAGTCTTAACGTCCACGCCGTTCGGGCAGGAGATTCGCAGGCAAAGGCCGTGGTCAGCGTGCTCAAGTACAAAGTCAACACCATTGAACTTGATGCGGCTAGCCACCGTCATGAGGCGAACCAGATTGGCCCGTTGTTGGTGCATTAGCTCGTGCATACAGATACAGCTCCAGTTGGTTAGTCCAGCAATGCCCACCAACACGGATGGGCATTACTTGCTTAACCCATGCTATTCAGCATGTCCCGGTGGATAACAGCGAAACAGCGATAGTTGTAGCTACCGCGCTCAATTACTTTGCCTGTGTCCATGCTGAACACACGCCATTTGCCAGTGGAGAACTTAACCCCATACGGCAGGATGTTGGTCTTAATCATTCGTGAAACCTCACAGGTGTGAAGTAGGCGAATTGATACCCCAGCTTCTCGTCGTAGTTGTGCGCTACTTCACGCACCATACGATCAGCCACTTTGCCGGGACGCCAACCAGTGCCGCCTTGGCACCATACTAGCGCTTGAGCCATGATACGTACCTCCAGTTAGTCCAGCACTAGCGCCCAACTAGAGCGCTAGTACTTGCTTAACTGTTTGCTACACCTGCCAGTGCATCGTCCTCGGCAACTTCATCGTTGGCCGTGGTTGGAGCTGGCGGAATGCTGGCGTTGGCCATAACCTTCGCAGGTTTAGCAGTTGCAGCCAGTTGGCGAACAGCGATCAGATCTTGCGAGTCGAGGCTGTTGCGCTCGTCTTTGGCAGCCTTCTCGGCACGCTTAACCAGCTTGGCCAGCTCTTCTTTCATGTCGAACGGCTTGAACGCCGCTTCTGGCTTGAACTCCCAGAATGGCTTAGCCATAGCCAGTTCCAGCTTCGTTTCAGTGTGCTTGTTGTACACGACGTTGGTGCCGTCCTCGTCAACCGAGAACTTGCCGTGTGCAACAGCCCAAGCCAGCAGAGCATTGCGACGTGCAAAGCCCGGCAAGGCAAGGACTAGGCGTTGCATGATAGTGATGTCACCATGTTCGCCAGCATGATACAGAGCAGAGCAGGCGGCAACGTGGATCTCAGTTGCCAGCTTAGCACCACTCGCTTCGATAGCCTCTACAGCTTTGAGTGCTTTGGCTACGTCGGTAATCAGCTTGATAGTCATTGTCTTATCTCCAGTTAGTTTGAGCATGGATACTGAGTGCCAGTTAATCCATGCCGAACCTAGCTAGATTCGTAACCTCGTTTGAGGAACAACTCGCGGATTACTCCGTGGTCATATCTGGCTTCGAGCAGCGGTACGAGTCTCACGTACATGCACTCCTTGCGGAGAACCAGTTTCGGAGGGTATGTCTAACGACTCCGGCAAGCTATGCGAGCACTTGCAGACTCAGGCACCTATACGTCGGTTAGCCCTTGCGTCACGACCATACAGCCAGCTTTGTTGTGCGCCACCAGACAGATGCGAATTGTCGCCTTACACTGCCAAGCTTATGCACTCGCCAACCACCTATGGCAAGGCTTGTGTCACTAAAGAGCGGTGTTGCTGTGTTACGGTTCCCATGATACAGACTTGCTAACAGCTTGTCAACCACTTTGTTGCATTGTCCGTGGCTGGAATTCCCAACTAGCCAAGGCTAGCTAGACCGTACCACACTAGCCTCGCCCCAAGGGCTTGCTACTAGCTGACGATTACCACTCTACAGCGTTGTTCCTAGCTTGTCAACCATTAACCATCGCCGGTTATGTTGACTGTCGGGAACGTCTCCGACTTGCTAGCACGTTACTTCAGACTGCTAGCGTCTCCCATGATTGTAACCCGGCCCCGTTAGACAGCCGTGGCTAGTTGCTACCCGAAGGCTTGTGATCTAGCTCCAACCTAGCTACTGCTAGCTAGTCTGAGTCGGTCGGATGTTCAATCCGTCGCTTCAGTGGTTCCCATTCAATACCCTTTCGTTCGTTCTGTATACTACCGTTCGTCGGGTATCGTTCTTCCGTGGTTCTCGATGGTAGTTCCCTCGGCCAGTGGTCTAGCTAGGCTGGTGTCCTAGTGTCCATTCCCTTAGCTGGTGTCCTAGCTTGGTACTCTGGCTAGCTGGCTGGCTACTGGGTAGCAATTGCATACAGATACAGCAATCCGTTCTGGTGTCCATATAGTGAGCCAGTAGCAAACCCTTGAGCCAGAGCGCCAAACGATACAGATAGGCCCGGCGTCCGCCTCGATCACCCCGCTTCCCTTCTGATTACCTTCGCGCCACGCGATAAGGACCCCTCGCGCATAGCGTGCATCGCGCCTAGATGAAGCGGCCCAGCGCCGATGGGGGACCGGGCAGCGCATTTGGTCGGAGGGGGTGCCGCGAGTACGCAACCCAGTTTTGGGCCGGGCTGCATACAGGCTTGGCATCACGTTGGAATGGCGTCCAGCTCTTCATACTCGATGCTGTAGATGGCAGCGGTGGTGCCGGTTACGGTCAGGGCGATGTAGTAGGTGCCTGCTGGCAAGAGCCGTGGAGTCACGACTGTGTTGACGATGCCCACACCGGCCCCAGAGGCCGCTCTGAGGCGTTCGCGTTCAGTACCGCCAGTGATGGTGCCGCCTTCCTCTATCGTGGTCGAGGGCGTGGGAGCGGGGCTGACAACGCCATTCACAGGGAACTTGGTAGGCAGGGCTGTCCAGCTACCACCAGCCGTACTCCCAACCGTAATCACGGCGGTTGCTTGGCCAGCGTCACAGTACATCGTCTGGGTCTTCAGGAGGAAGGGCTTGGTAGCCACGAACCTGATCTGTGTGGCGCCTGTAAAGGCCTTGTAGGCACGGTAGGCTTTGCCTGCGAGCCATGCTTTGGAGAGGTCGGTCGTGCCGAGGGCGCCGTCGAAGCCGACAGCTTGCCCGGCCACACCGAGTCGATCATTGATTGTCAGGCTCATGGGCTACTCCGTTGAGCGCATTGCATTGTCGTAGGGCTTCCTGATAGGCCTGTAGGGCTTCTGCCAGTCCACCGTGTAGGGTTGGGTCAATCAGGGGCTCTTTGCACTCCACCGGCTGCGGGGGCGCACACGGCGGGCTTCCGGCACAGGCTGTCAGCAACATCGGGAGGCACAGGGCGAGCAGCCCACTCCGCATTGTTCTTGAGAGCATTTCTCAGTAAGCTCCGGTTGGCGTCCGCACGGGCTTTCTCCCGCTGGACTTGGACTTGGATGCGGCTGGTTTTGGCCTCCGCTTCGCTTTTGGCTTGGATCGCGTCATTGAGGGATACCACCATAGCGGCTCGGCTGTCACGCAGCTCAGAGACGGCCCAGAGGGCGCCTGAGAGGGCGACGATCAGGACGGCTACGGCGATTCCGAGGTACTTGGTCAAGGGGTTCATGCAGGTTTTCCCCACAGAAGTGCTTCAGCGGCCCGACGTGGCGGGATACCTCGGCAGTTGTTGGATGCTACACGGCAGTCACGCTTCTTGACGTACACCCACCGCCCGAATTCCTTCTGGGCAGCGACGTAATCACCGCGATTGATGTACTTGAACAGGGTGGATGTCTTGCAGTTGTACACGCCGACGTTGTAACAGAACGACGTGAGTGCTGCATACTGGTTGGGATTGAGTGTTGCGGGCAGGTAAGGGCTGATCGCATCGAGCGTAGCAGCAGCTTCCGTCTGCAACATCGACCAGCATTGCTCTTTGGTGGCCTTCTGGCCGGGCTTGACGCCCTTGGTTTCACCGTAGCAGATTGTCCACACCCCGCCTGTGTCCTGATAGGACGTGAGGCGAAGACCCTCAACCCCAGCCAGCATCCCGACTGCAAGCACAAGTGCCTTCAGTTTGGTGCTGGTTGGGATCTTCATAGGTATTAAGTCAAGGTGATGGCGCTGGATACCGCGACAACGGTGGCGCCAGTGTTGGTGGTAGAGCCGTTCACGTTGACAGAGCCAGCGACGGTGCCCTTGATGGTAACAGTGACGTTACCAGAGGCGTCAGTAACACCAGAGGCCACGTTCAGGGTGCAGGTAGCAGCCTGTGCGCCGGACTTGGTGAAGTTCACGGTAGCGCCGACGAGGTTTACACCGTTGCTCTTGACGTTGAAGGTCACAGACGAGGTAGCGGTGTTGTCGGCGAGGATCGAGGCAGGCGACGGTGCGCCAGCGGCAATCGCGTAGACTGGTGCGGCGGTGTTGACGTAGGTGTTCACGTCTGCGATGAACGCACGGATGGACTCGAACGCTGCTTCAGGGGTTTGACCCTTGGCGACTGCGATCTCTGCTTGAGACAGCAACCAAGCCACCTCACGACGCACTGCTTGTGCGGAACGAAGGCGACCGGGGGATGCAAATTGGGATGCTTTGGCCATGATTTGGCTATCTCCGACGAATAGATGATTGAAACACAACCCGCGCCCCGGTACGGGACTGGCAGCGATTGTGCATCATTGGGTCTTTCAACCACTTCTGGTACTCAGCGTCACGGGCTTTGGCTTCCTGAGCCTGCTGATCCTGTGCGAGAGCGCGTACAAGTGGGGTGATTGCACCGGCCAGAGCATCCAGCCGGTCATCCTTAACCAGAGCGCCACGGTCACGAGTGATCTTGGTGAACTGATGCAGGAAGGTGAACAGTTGACGCTTGGCCTGTTCGTGCCACGAGGTGGAAGGCCAGTCGTCTTCAAGCACTGACTCGTCGAAGATCAACGAACCGCGCCCGAGGATCGGCTCCAGAGTGTCGCAGATGCGAGCTTCCTTCTGGCCAGACTCCCATGTCTCTTCGATCTTGCCCATCCACCCGAGTTTGCGGAGGCGGGGCAGGATGATGTTGGTGAACGCACCGTTGCCGAGGTTCTTCTCGATGTCCAGCACGTCAGGCTTCCAGCGCCAGACTGCTTGGGCGAGTGCGTCGAGTTGCGGGTCATCGTAGCCACCGGCCACTGCGCCGATTGCTCGGACGAAGATGTTGCCGTTGAGCTGATCGACTACAGCGTATGCAGATTCGTCACCGTTGGCGCCGCCACCAGCCGGGTCAATACGCATGCGACGATGCGACTGCTTGGCTACGTGCTGGCTGACCTCCTGCGGTAGCGTGACCATGACCTTGACGTTGCCAGATTGGTACTGGCGCAGATACTCAGGGGTCATGCCGCGTACAACAGACTCAGGGAGGAACTCGCCCAGCCGCATCACGACGATGTTCTTCGCCTTGAGCGGGTGGCGCATTTCATCGCTGATAGCGGTGCAGAGCATGTACTGCAATTCAAAGTATGCAGCTCCCTGCTTCTCCTTGGACTGGAGCGTCAGCTCGTCCAGCAGGACTGGATCGGTTGGAGCGCCGCGAGTGCCAGTGAGTCCGTGGCCAATCGTAATGGAGCCATCCCGTTCGATGGCAGCACGGATAGACGGGGCCAGCATGTCGCCGTAGGCTTCCATCTGCTGTCTGTTCGGGAAGCGCCCCGGCCAGATGCGAACGGAGAATCCCTGAGCAGGCAGATCGTTGTAGATCGACTCACCAGTCTGTGGCGTACCAAGGTACACGATTCGGCCTTTAGTACAGATGGCCGAGAACTCTTTGATTTGCTGGCGTAGGATCTCCCGGTTGGTGGCTGTCCGTGCGTTCTTCGGAGACTCAACGTCGTCCGCGATCAGCAGGTCAGCTCGCTTACCGGGCAGGTTGCCGCCGATACCCACGCAGCGTACAGACGGGGACTTGTCCACGCCCTTCAGGCTGAAGTGAATGTCGAACGCCTCTACCGAGGTCTTGTCGCCAGCGGAGCTATCCGGGCGTAGGCACGCCAGAATATCCATGTTCATGATGATGCGGTTGATGAGTGTGCTGATCTCGCTCGACAGGTCGTTACCTGCGGAGACGATCACCACCCGCGTCTTGGGTTGCTGGATCAGACACCACACAGCGAAGATCGCCGTGATGGTAGACTTCGCCTGACCGCGTTGGGCCTGCACCATAAGGTACTGGGGCCCACGCTCTAGCCAGAGTGCGATGTCCTTCTGAATATCAGAAGTCTTGAACCCAAGGAACTGCATTGTTACAATGAGGAACGGCACGAAGCTACTGAATGTCTCTTGCAGAAGTTGGAGCTGTTCCCGCCTTGGGTTCTTGAGACTCATTGAAAGTTACCTGAAGTCAAGTTAGGCATGCGGGCGTTGAAGTCATCCATGATACCCGCCATTTCTTCATCCGTGACAATGCCTTGAGTTGCTTTCTTCAAGTCACCGGCTAGTTGCTCCAGCTCCTTGTTGCCAGATTGGTCAGCCTGCACTCCGTTGTCCTTGAGGAACGCACGAAGTACAGCCTGCTCAGCGGCGGATAGTGCTACACGAAGTTCACGATCTGGGTTCATCGCGTCGTTCAGCTTCTCTTCCCAGAACGCTGTGAACAAGTCGTGTAGCCCGCCAAGTCGTTCACTTGTTGCGGCCATTTCTGTTCTTCCTTACTCTGTCATACAAGTAGAAGCCAGCTTGGATAACAATCCAGACCAGTGTTGCGACCTGCACGATGTTAGACATCGGCAGGCCTGCAAACCAATCAGTTACACTGGCACCGGCCACCGCGACAGGCGGGGCGTTACGCACTACCACATCAGCGGTGTCCGTGAGTGACATGAGGTGACTCCTTATTCAAAGGTTACGGTAATGTTCACGACGTTGGCAGTACGGTCGCCGCCACTTGCGTGGTTAAACCGAATGTCAATATCGCTGCCCGGAGTACACGGGAATGTAGCGAACGTGTGGATGCCGGGAATGCCAGTTGCCGAGTGTGGATACCGCGCAGTGCCGTCAACAACTGGTGTGTTGTTGTGGTATACGCGCAGCAAGTACAGCAAGTTGTTAGCCGAGTGGCTGTCAATCTCAACGTACCCATGTACCGTAGCCCACCGTGCGTACTGCGGAACTGTGACAATCTTAACTCCCGCCGAGTCGCCAATCAGACCATATGGGTCTGCGATGATAGTCGGGGTTGTGAGCTTAGTTGTCGCGCCAGTTGCCAGTGCAGTTTGTGCAACAGTGTTCTGCAACTTGATGCGCCAAGGAAGTACCCGCTCGCCATTCACATAAGTGTAGGCGTCGAGTTCTGCTGGCCACCGAGTAGTTGCAGTCGAGTACTTGCTCTTATCACTGGTGTAGTGATAGCTCAACTCGTTGAACATGTTGTCGCCGGACCATGCAATCTTCAGGTTGGCGATGTACGTTGTGATGTTGGCGATACCACCATCAGACGGCTCGTTGCGAATCCATGCAGTCGTGATCGGCCCAGTGCAATCCGTGATGCGGACGATGTTTGGCAGCTCACCCTTCAGGTACACAATCGCAGCGTCAGCCCGTGCAGCGTTGCCGCCGTACAGCGTGCATTGCAGGAACGAAATACCACACTCGCGGTTCTGTGCGTCACCCAGCACATAGCGGTTAGGCGGTGCGAAGTGATAGACGCAAGGTATACCACCACCCTCTCCACCGAAGCGGACTTGGAAGCAGCGGACAGCGCCGTAGTTGTCGATCCAGCGAGACTTAGCAGGGAAGGTGCCACCCGGAATGGTCATCACCATATTGATGCTGAGCATACCGTCAGTGCGGATGAACGCAGTGTTGGTGTCGAAGAAGTCGCCTTCAGGCTGCATCCAGCCGCCGCACACGAAGGTGTGGTCAGCTTGAGTCCAGAGGGCGCGCTTGCAGCGAATCCAGCGGCACTCGTTCAGGATTGGCTGAGACGAGGTGACTGGGTAGCTACCTGAGGTGTTCAGGACTTTGACAGCGAAGTCGTTAGAGCCTTCAAACGTGCAGCGTTCCCACAGCCAGAGGCCAGCGTTGATGTTGGCGTTCTGCACTACTACCTGCGCCCGACCGTGTAAGAACACGATGTCAGACATGTAGGTCATGTAGGTGTCAGGGCCAACGAAGATGTCCTTGGCGTTGTCCAGAGACTGGATGCAAGCCCGGCCCTTGGCAACTAGGATAGGAGGCAGCGGCAAGTTACCCTGCACCTGCACCGTCCAGTTGTGTGGGATGGTCAGCACCGGCGCCTTCACGATGGCCGAGCCACCGCCGCCACCAATGGTGGGGTTGAAGGTAACACGCTGGCTGTTCGCCCAGTTGATCGCCTCGATCATGGCAGCGGTGTCGTCACCGATACCAGTCACACCGAACACAGCAACGCTAATCTCTTCCGCGTTCTTCGCGTACTGCGTAATGGCCTCAGCGCCGGTAGCGTTGAAGAACCATTTAATCAGTGCGGGTCCGAAGCCAGCGTTAGGGGTGCCGTCGTTGTACAGGTTGTGGATTACGTCGTACAGGTTGCTACCGTCAATGCCAATCAGCCCTGCACCTTTGGCCGGGTCGATGGCGTCGTAGAACGCCTGAATGATTGTGCTAAGGTTTGAGCCTAGCATACCAATCAGTGCAGCGCCCTTGGCAGGATCTGTGTCATCGTACAGGTCGTTAAACCCATCGCGCACAGTCGTGCTGCCTGTAAGGCCAACCTTCGACGCGCCCATGCCAACAGTCACACCGTCAGCTAAGTCCAGCTCCAGTTGCGAGGCTGAGCCCGATGCAACTACAACTATTGGATTACCACCAGAGTCGAAGCCCAGAACTTTGTTGGCACGCTCTAGCGCATCGGGAAGTTCAGGGATAGCAGGCTCGTCGTCACTTGTACGCAGAACATGCTGCAAGTTCAGAGCTAAGCTATCTTGTGAGGTGGCAGCTCGCAGTGCTTTGTCGTGTGCCTCTTGAACTAAGAACAAACTTTGGCGGTTAGCCAAGTCTAAGTCCGAGTCGTTGATCGACTGCAATGCGTTGAAGTCTACGAGGTTGTACTCGTCTTGTGTGGCGCGGTAAACCCGACAGATCTTACCAATCGGAGTTGCAGGCGTCACATTGAATTGGGTTGGGCCGACGTAAGTTACGGTCAGCGGGACTTCCGTTTCTGGCTCAGTAGCCGTAGCCGGTGTTACTTCTACAGCCTTAACGTCATTCGGGGAAATATACGGCACTGCACCAAAACCGGCATCAGGGCGATTACCCATAAAGCTGATAGTGCGCAGAGTTGTTACGCCGTCGCCCGCAAAGTCGTTAGAGGCGAGGTATGTATCGACCATTGTCGGCCTCCAGTTTAAGTGTCCATATAGTGAGCCACCCAGCGTCCTTGCCGAGTGGTTATTTATTAGTCAGTGAAGTTCACCAACGGTACGAGGAATGGTAGGTTCTGGCCCGGTAGAGAGCGGATTAGCTCCCGTGGGTCACGCTGTTGTACAGCGTCCACGAGGTTGTTGATGTAGCCTACAGCCGGGATTGCATCCGCTGCGCTCTTCTGTGCGCCGCTGCGTCCACCACTTAAGTTGTTCCCAGTCAGTGCTGCGGAGCTGTCAATGACGTCACCGAGTACACCGCTGATGCTGGAGTAGTTGAGCAGGTTGCGTGCGAAGAGAGCCGGTGCCATTTGCTTGGCGATGTATTCGTCACCATCCTCACGACCAGCCGCGTTCACTTGAATGCGAGCCAGTTGGATAGGTGCGGCGAATGCCATCGAGCCAAGCAGCAGACCCATTGCCTTGATGGTGCCCATGTCTGCACGCTGACGGCTCCACTGCTTCTCCATCGAAGTGATAGAGAACGTGCGGAACTGGGTCAGGATGCGGAGCAGATCGTTGTGCGCCCACGCTCCGGTTTCCCCGATGTAGGTGCCTTGGATGATCTGCTTGCTGCCACGGTGTACAGACTGCACGAACTCAGCCATTGCCTCAACGTCGTTCGCCTTGGTGATGTCCAGTGCGGACAGGCTGCCGTCTGGAGCGAACTCAGCAATGTTGGGCAGCTCGGCCTTGATACGCTCCCGCAGTGCAGGAGTGAAGCCCATGCTGTCCAGCGCCACGTTCTCCTTGCCCTCGTTGATGAACCGCATCGACTTCATGACGATCTGTTCCGACATGCCACGGACTTGCGCCGCGTGGACATAGTGGAAGCCAGACAGCCACGGCATCGCCTGTGCGCCGGAACGCAGTACGCGGTCGAAGGCGTTGAGGTCGCCGGCGCCCCAGACCTGAGTATCATCCAGCTCTTGGTACGGGAACACGACGCGCTGGTCGTGGCCAATAGGCCCGCCCACCAGCTCAAGGCTGGACAGCATCTTGTTCTCTGTGCCTCTCACCACTTCCTTGATGAGTCGTGGCAGCTCGGCAACTTGCTTCAGCGCACCACCAAGCCCAAGCAGCGGCAGGGAGTTGGAGAACTCAGCGAACTGGTTGAACGCCATACCACCCAGCATGCTCATTGACGACAGCAGGCGCAGGTTGCCCAGAGCCTTGTTGCCAGTACCCGGCAGTGGGCGCCCGTAGAACTCGGCAGCCACTTGGTCAAAGGCACGAACCTCAGCGATGGTGGCTGGCGTACCGTTGGGACCGAAGTCGGCAATCAGGCGGCGCAGTTGCATCAGGCCGTGCTGGCCGTAGATCCCGAAGTTAGCCAGAGCCACCTCACCGCTGACGCGGCGTGCGTAGTCCTGATAGAGCTTGGCTTGGTCATGCTCAAAGGCGTCGGCAACGTTGAACTCGTCGCCAGCCTCCGTGCGAATCACCTTGTCCAGATCCAGCTCAAGCCGCTTCTTGGTGAAGCCTTGACCACCGCGAGAGAACTTGCCCATGAGCTTGTCAATCTGGTCGTCAGGCACACCACCCGCACGCATTACGTCCTTGATAATGTCGCTGGCTTCATCGCTGTAGAGGTTGGTTGGCGGTGTGACACCACCACCTGCCTCCAGACGTGCGCGCTCAACGTAACCAGTAGCAATGCGTTCAGCAAATGGCCGATCATTCCAGACTTCCTCCAGTTGGTCAGCGAACTCACGGGACAACGCCCTACGCTGCTCGATGGTTGCGCCCCTTGCCCACTTCTTGCTGATGCGGCGAGGCGAGTAGCCACGGCTGTGTTCGCCAAGGCGAGCGGAGCCAATGGTGTTGCGGGACTGCTGGTCAACACGCATGCGGTCAAAGCCAGCTTCCAGTGCGTCGGCGTAGGCACGCACGTCGGCGTCCGCGTTGTGCGGAAAGGCTGCATCAGTGTCGCGGCTGCGGATCTCGGCGGATACCTCCCGCATGAAACGGTCACGCATGTCGCCGGAGATAAGATCCGAGGCGATGTTACCGTTGTTGCGGTTGCGCCATGCAGTGTAGTGCTGCTCTGCGTTGGCGAGGTGTTCATCGTACTGGCGCTGCAACAGGTTCTTGTCCAGTGCGGCGGTGCGCCCACGGCCAGTAGCCCCGGTGGTGTTCTCAAGCAGGACGCCAGCTACCATGCGGGCTACAGGGTTCTTCGACTTGGCCAGTTGCAGGCCGGTAGAGGCCAGCCACGGCATCTTGCCAAGAATGCTGTCAATGCGGGCTGCGTCAACTGGGTTGTCGTTGGCCCAGCGGGTAGCACGGGCTGCCATTTCAGTCAGCACCTGCACGTCACCCACGTTCTGCACCAGCGCGTCGTCGATGCCCCAGAGCTGACCGATCTTGTCGCGCTCGCCTTGCGGCAGCAGCACATCCTTTGGCGGTACTACCTTGCCTTCAGAGGTGACTGTGGTCTGGTCAAGCGAAGGCATGAACTTGTTGCCGTTGGATACGCGGGCGTGTACAATCGCCATTGCGGCGTTGTAGCGGTCACGCATCAGTTGATCCAGCTCGCGCTGCACAGCCTCTGGCGACGGGTTCGGAGCGAGGCGCTCTTGCACCACGTTCAGATCCTTCACAGTTTCGGCTGCCGCACCGTCTTGCACGGCCAGACCAGCGCGATGCTGTTCTTCACCGATGAAGCGGCTGTAGTTCTCGATAGTCCAACCATCCTTGCCCTTGTTCGGAACCCAATACTTGGTATTAACCTGCACAGGGCGCTGCATCAGCTCGTCAGATACACCTAGCGAGCGAGTCAACAGCGTTTCCTCGTTGGCACCAAGGCCAAGTATCTTACGGACGCTCTGCACGAGTGCGTTCAACAGGCTGCGACCATCACCACGGACTGGCACACTGGCAAGGAAGTCGTGGAAGTCCTTGTCACCGCTGTACAGGCCAGCATTGAACTCGTCGATGTTGGACAGGTAGTACTTGCCGTGCAGTTTGAACTCGCGGCCCTTCGCAGCAGCTACAGCCATCTGGTGCAGCGCGTTGATCTCTTTGGTCAGAGCGCCAATGGCAGTGTCCGGGTTGGCTGCACCGTAACGAAGGCGGTCGGCGGTGAGTGCGTGAGTGACCTCGTGCATGATAACCCAAGGTTCACGGTCGTCTGGGTTTACCCGTACAGTGTGGTCGCCATAGTCGAAGTTGCCGCGCTTCACACTCTTGGCAGTGATGATCCTCACGTCGTCGCCCATAAGCTGTAGCAGGCGTGCAGCCTGAGTAACCAGTACAGGGTCTTCGTGGGTGTTCATGATGTTGGTCAGCTCTTCACGAGCGGACTGGGTGAAGCGTTCGTCTTGCTTCATGCCACGACGAGGGTTCTTGCGGCTGTATTCAAAGTCGAGGACTTCGACAGGCTCAGTGGCGGCTGCCTTCTGTGCCTCAACCTCACGCAACACGGATGGCACGATCTCTTCACCCGGTTCCTCGTTGGGAACCTTTGCACCAGCCCGCTCACGGGCCTCACGCATCAGAACGTGGGCATCCATAAGGGTTTCGTCCTGAGTCTTCAGGAACTCCCTCGTGGCGCCTGCCTGCCGCTCTGCAACGCCAGCCTCAGTGGCAGATCTCATGCCTACCAAAGCCCCGAGGCCACCGAAGGCCATGCCAAACCCGGCAGCGTAGGCGTAGTCACGGTCTGTGACGTGCCCGCCAGCGGCGTCCACGAGGCCAGTGATGGCGACGTTCCCGATGGTGCCCTCAGCAGCCCCAAGGCCAATGCCACGGGCCATGTTGCCAGCCTTGAAGGCAGCCACAGAACCCATGCCAACAACCTGAAGCCCTTTCCCCACACCGAGGCCGATGCCCCAGCCTACAGGGTCGAGCATACCAGCAGTCAGGGAAGCGGCTGTTGCCCAGTACCCGCCGTGAGCGGACAGTGTGTTCAGATCCTCCATACGGCGCTTGACTTCGCTCAGGCGGCTCTGTTCCTCGGCCAGTGACCGGGACTCCCGCATGAACTGCCGGTCTTCCTCAGACAGCCCTACTTCGATCTTGTCGCGGCGGGCGCTGTAGTCGTAGGTTGGGTCAGCCGGGAACTCAGGGCGATTCATGCTCTCCAGCAGGGCTGGGATTGCGGTGGTTTGGTTGAATGCTGCGCCAACCATGTCGCCAAAGCCCACGCCTTGACGGGCTGTCTCGGCTTGGATGTCGCCCTGCTCGACGGCACGGATGGTTTTGAAGTTATCCACGAACTGAGGCTCTTGAGTCCCAGCAGCGGCTTGCTTGTTGGCCAGATCATAGGTGTTCTGGCTGCCTTGGTGGATCAGGGACAGGCCAGCCTGCTGAATCTGGTCGTCAGTCTGGCCAGACTCGTCAGCCTTCTGTTGCATGGAGCTAAGCGCCTGAATCACGGCGTTCTTGGCGAAGCCTTTCAGCGACACCTTGGAGCCACGGGCAGCTTTGTTTACATCGCGGATGTCCTTTACAGACAGCCCTTCGCGGAATGTTGCGGTGTCAGTCGCACGGTCAATGTCCATACGGTCGCCGTAACCACTTGGAGTGGCGCGGATACCGCGAGCATTGTCAACGTCCGTTTGCACCAGCTCGGTGTTCTTGTCGTCAACTACTGTATCAGCAGATTGAAGATCTTGGATTTCCATTGTGTGTCTCCGGTGCAGTAAGCATCGCACTACCACCTCTTGCGAAGTGGTAGGACGCTAGTTACTCAGTAAAGTAAGGTTGCTGTTCGTAGAACTTGCGGATCTCGTCAGCAGTTGCACCCATCTGGACGATCTTGCCGTCTTTGGTGGTGCCCATTAGGATGAACTTCGCAGTGGTCTTGCCGTTGGCGTCGATAACGTCCTGCCCACGGATGAGCGTTACGCTATCAGTGCTATCCTTGTCCCATTGTTCCCAAGTGCTAGTCTTCTCGGCCTTGTTCCACGGAGTTGGCCCCGAAGAGTTACCGCCGAACAGGTTCTTGTACTTGGTCTTCGGCTCATTCTGCTGCGGGTTGCCCGCTGGCAGCTCAAACCCCTGTGCCTTGGCCTTCTGTGCAAAGAAGTCGCTGAATGCACGGCCCGCAGCGTCCGGTGCAGCACCGATCAGGACGTTCAGTGGCTTCTGGTCAGGAGACGAGCGCTTATAGGCATATGGCCCAACGATGTCCACCTTGTTCTTAGCAGATGCCAGAGCTTGCGCCTGTGCTTCAGTCTCGTTGACGCTGAGTTGTTGACGCAGTACGTCGAACTCTTCCGCCATAGCGCTGGCCAGCACACCCACGTTGTTCTTCGTCAATGGAGTCTGCCCAGTGAATGCCGACATAATCAGGCCGGGCTGGTCAGACTTGGCAATGGCGATGATCTCCTTCTCCATCTTGGCTTGCGGTGTGGTTTTCAGCTTATTCATGGGGCTGCCAAAGGAAGCCTGCCACGCAACGTCAGGCAGCATACCGCCAGCGACATGGAACTTATAGTTCTCCAGCTTAACCACGTTCTCCTTACCGAAGTACCCGATTGCAGTGTTCTTACCCTCTGGCAAGGCGGTCAGTTCGTTGTATTGTGCAACAGACTGATCGAATGCTGGGGTGTATCCACTGGAACTGGCAAGGATACCGGCCATCATGTTGTTCCGCATAGGCTCGTTGACGTAGGAACCACCGCCACCGCCTGTGCCGTTGTAGTTGCGGATCAGGAAGGGGTATGGGTTCTTGCCGTTGGCTGCCAACTCTTGCATTGCACCCAACACGGTGTTGTCCACTACCTGCTTAGGGATGCCAGAGTCAACAGCAGCACCGGCATTACCAGCCACAAAGGCTGTGCGGGAACTGGCGACCTGCTCGTTCAGGGTCTGGGCAGCCTTGGTGTTCTCGGCGTTGGCCTTGGTAGCGGCTTGCTGCGCCTTGTAGTAGGCCGAGTAGTCGCTCTGGATGAAGTGAGCAACGTCCTTCTTGTCGTACACGTCACCGTCAATGCCGGTCTTCAGGCGGAACTTGGTGTTCACGTTCTCCATAGCCGCGACACCCTGCTGCGGGGACATCTGGCCGGTGGCCATCAGCCCTTGAATGCGGCCCATTTCCTCACCGAACTCCAGCGTACCCTCCTTGGCCTTGGTGCGAGCTTCATAGGTCTCGCGGGCGTTGAGTATGTCGAGCTGGATGTCTGCCGGGGCATGCGAGAACACACTGCCCTGACCATCATGGTCGGAGAACAGCGCCTGCACGATGTAGTGGTTGCCCTTAGCCATGCTGGTGATGGTCGCAGACTTCACTGCCTCCCAGTAGGAAGTAGCAGACTGCCCGGCCAGCGGCTGGAATGACGACAACGCACCTGACAAAGCCTGCGCCCTGTCCTGCTCGTTGGACGTACCCTCCATCCAGCCGCGAGCTGCTGCCTGCACCATGTCGCCTGACTGCATCATGGCATTGGTGACTTGCGTCTGCATGTCAGTCTGCTGCCATTTGTAGTGCTGCTTGGCGTGGGCCTTGAAGAACGGGCCAGCGGACTCAACCATCTTCATCTGGATCGCGGTATCAGTCTGGTCATCGCCTGTGAGGAAGTTCCCCATACGGCCTGTGACCTCCTTGCCTACCTCGTCTGGAGTCATCTTCTGTAGACGATCCATGTCGCCGTACAGGTCAGCGGTGTACTTGTCCACCTGAGCAATCTGCGTGTAGGCGCGGGCGCCCTGCGCAGTGCTGGACTGGCCAAAGATCTGGGTGAACCACGGCTGCTCGTCAACGATGTCCTTGAGCGCCTCACCAGTCATGGCGCGTTGCACGCCAGTCAGGAACGCTTTGTTCTGTTGCTCCTTCAGCTTGGTGCCGAGGATGCCTTGTCCGATCTCCAACACAGCGTCAAGCGTGCGGTCAGCTTCAGACGGGCCGGTGTACTGCACTGGTGCGATGTTGCGGCTTGGGCCACCGCCCACTACGCCACCAGACCCGAGCTGTTCTTGCGGAGCTGAGGCAGCAGGGGCTGCGGTGATAGTGGTGACACCGCTCCCGATGTCGTAATTGAAAGCCATAACTTACCCCTTGAACCAAGACGACGGCATGTCGATGGTTGCCTCGTTACCCGTTACCGGGTTGAAGCCGCCGATCTGTAGGTTTGCCCCGCTTGGTGCATCTGATTTGAAGAAGTCCTTGACACCTGCGCCGAACTTGCTCACGGCGTCGATACCAGCCTGTGTACCCAGCGTGCTGAGCAGCGCTGTACCAACTTGGCTGCCCCAGCCGGGAACACCAACTTGACCGGGAACTGCCTTGACTTGCGTTACGCGGTCGAGGTACACCTGATCGTCCAGTCCGGTGATCGCTTGGTCTTTGACGGCGCGGATTCGGTTGAAGGTGTCTTCTGCTGCGTAGCCTTCTGCACGCTGCTGTTGCTCAAGGTTGCGTGCCTCACGGCCTTTGATGACGTTGTTCAGGCGGTCAATGGTGCTGCCGCCGATACCGGCTGATGCGGCTGCTGCCATCAGGGAGCCAGTCTGCTCAGCTGCTTGAATTCGTGTGTTTAGTTGTGCTGTCTGCGACTGCTCTTGCAGGCGAAACAGGTTTGTTGCTAAGGCGTCAGTTTGCTTGCCGGCGTTCTTGAGGATTAACTGGTTGCCGAGCGACTGCCGGAACCGGGCCAAAGCCCCGCTCGCGGCAGCCACTTGGTTAGAGGCTTGCGTCAGTTGATCTTGAATGCCTGCATTGAACTTAGCCAGCTTGTTCTGTGTCTTTGTCTGCTTCGCCGCCTGTTGGCCTTGGAGCAGCGACAGTCCGAACTGAGCGGCGAGTACCCACATTATGCGTTCCTCTGTGTGTAGAATTGCCCAGACCACTCAAGAGGCAACCAGTTGCGAGACACTAGCCGCACACGGAACTCACGAATCTCCTGTTGGATGTCAACAGGCAACGTGATCGTCTCGGCTACTTGCTGGGTATTCGGAACCCATGCACCGGCTGGGCGGTTAACCCAGTCTAAGATCTCAACTTCTCCAGCAGTGCTATCAGTCATGCCACGCAAGTAGGCGCGCATTGCTGCGGACTTCACCAGCGTGATGTTGTATGTACCGAGGATTAACTCGCTGTCAAGAATGGCCTTCTCCTTCTTGTCCCGCATGTACGGGGCAGTTGGCTCAACTTGACTATCGTAGTAGGTGCCCATGTAACCAGAGGCATTCACTACAGGCAGACCAACAGCGTCGATCAACTTCTGATAGTCCAGCAGTGGCTGGCCAACAAACCGTGCAGCACCAGCAGTCGAGTTCAATGCTACAGCGCACTGAGCAGCGTTCTCCCACCCAATCTGGATGGAGCTGGTAGTGTTGCTGTACGGGCGCATCGAGTCGAGGTACGGATTGGCAGACAGGTTTGCGTTGCGCGAGAACCGATCCAGCACTAGGCATACGCCGTTGGCGCCGTTGCGGAACGTCAGGGCCAGAATGTCACCAGCCGAGCCAGTGATCCCGACAAGAATGCCGAGGGCCGAGTTGAAGTTCCACTTGCTCCACGCATCGTACAGACGCTGGTTTGGATTCTCTGGGTTGTCCAGATAGTTGAAGCACCAGAACCCGTTGGTGAATTCCTTGGTACGGACGTGCAAAGATGCAGGGCTTGTAAGCGCCACGATCTGCCGAGGTGTACCAATGAGGTATCCGTCCAGTTGACTGGTGATCTCAAACGCACGGAAGCTGTCAGCGTAGTCGCCGGTCTGCATCTGCTGCAAAGTCAGGCGCTGCGAGCGCTGCTGGCTGAAGAAGATGTAGTTGCCGGAACCAACAGGCGGGCAGGTGGTCGTGTCTTCATGCGCCGACTGAGTTGCCACGAAGGCAGTCTTAGGCGTCATGATTGTCCGGCCATCCATAGCGTACTGCTGCTGCTTACCGAACAGGATGAGTGACCTGTCCATAGTCACAGCGTCGGTGATTGTGTCACCTTCACTGCCAAGCGCGAACACTTCTATTGGGTCATCGTCGTTCACGATCAATGCCGACTTGTTGTAGAAGTTGAAGTAGTCACCTGCGCGAGACAGAAACACTGTAGACCCTGCAACAATCATCAGACGATCTTGAAAGTTCGTCATGTAGGTGATCGTCTTATTGAAGAACACCGGGATTGGCTCAGTCGTCAAGTCTCCAGAAATGCTAGGGGCGAACGGCGTCTGGTTGGTGTCACCGGAGATAGTCTGCAATGCAGTCTGCGAGGTTGCCAAGAACAGGGTGTTGCCAATGATCTGGCCAAGCAGTGTTACGAAGCCGGGCTGTTGAGTTACACCCGGAGCCTCAGTCCACACAACTTCCTTCGGCACACTGTTAAAGATGCCGTCCTTCGGAACTGCACGGAGGTAGTAAATACCAGACGCGTCAGTTGTTCCAGAACCCTTCGGACGAACCCGTACAGTCTTGCCGGGATAATGGATCGGGCTAAGGTCTACAGAAGATTGAACTTCCTGACTCACTCCCTTGAAGAATGTTCCATCGCCGCCATCGTCTACTTCAATGACGAGGGCATCAGCCAGCAGAATGTGCGAGCCTGTTTGGCCCACTACCAGCGCGGACATACCACCACCGATCAGAAGTCCAATCAGTTGGGTTGCAATGGCACCGGGCTGAATAGCAGCAGCAGCAGTACCAATCCACTGGTTAACAGCAGTCTGGTATGCGTACACCCGGTCGTTCACCTTCTTCTGGTATTCTGGATCAGACGCAAGAATGTCAGAAGTTGTCAGTGTGCCCGGATAGTAACTAGCCGGAGTGGTGTAGGAAGCAGTGAAGATTGTCCCTACAACGTCAGTAACTTTGATGGTGTAGGTGCGCGAGTACGAGCCTTGCTTAACCCACCCAACACTCAAGTTGCGAGTTGCAAACACGTTGTCGGTAGTGCCAACTAGAGCAGGCTGCGACTTCGGAGCCAGCATAAGATACTTGGCGATGTTGGTAATAGCAGACACGCCGCCACCCAGCATACCAACTACGTTCGTGCCCTCGGCACCAGCACCAACTGCAACATCGAGAATAACCCCGGTGTCTTTGTTGATGCAGATTACGCCGGGCGCAGTGCTGCCAACCGGCATTGGATTCTTGCGGTACATCAGCGAGTATTCAACGCTGTTGATGAAGAACGTGTATTCGCCGTAGTCAGCCAAGTCCAGCCGTGCGGCCTCGTTGTATGTGATGGTGGGCGTGAGCTTTTCATACACCACAGTGGAGCCTTGGCGGCGGGCCAGCCCACGCACCGGGTCGCCAACGAAGTTGTCTTGAACCCAGTGCTGACCAACAAACCGATCATGAGGAACCTGCTCGGAGACGCCGCGAATCAGGCTCTCATACGAGCCAGTTTCCTTACTCATGTCGTGAACCTCTCATCCCTGCCGTAGAAGCGGCGGGTACGTTGCATTGTTGAACCAGCTCCACCTTGCTCTAGCATGTTGGCAGCTACCGCACGGGTGTGCTGTGCCTTTATGATGGTGTAGGCTTTCTGGTACGCGGCGGTTGCAGTCTTGATCTTCAGCTCATCGGCGTCGTATGAGTCTTGGAAGCTGAGTACCGCACTGCACTGCACAAGACGCTGCGCCTGATAAGGCAGGTCGTCGAGTGGGACAAGGCGTGTAAGGACTACTTTGGTCTTGCCAGTTGTTTTGTAATAATCGCCAACGCGGTTATCATAAATCCTGTTCCCGCGCTGCGTCATCCAAGGCGGGTTTGCGTCAACTACCAGACCGAGTGTGTCAGTCGGTACGAAGACGAATCCATTGGCGTCTGGCGACAGCTCAAGGTATTCCGTGTTGAACCACCAGCCAATGCCCTCTTCTTCCATGAGCGCGTCACGGAGGCACTGCTGCGCGGATGCGATGATTGGGCTACCGCTCGCCAGCGAGTTAAGGGGCGACCTGCCCATTGACTGTAGGCATGCGTTAACCACGTCTAGCTCTGTGATAAATGCCATGCTATTCTCCAGAACGCAAAAAACCCCACCCGCGCAAAGGCGAGTGGGGTTCTGGTATTACGGGATGTAGATCGCGCCAGCGTACTCGGCACGGTCAGAGGTGGAGGCGTA
>LNAP01000513.1_pt1 | contig 43017 bp, 46 predicted proteins | sample 602601 | NCBI WGS metagenome assembly LNAP01 (sample SAMN02440304, study PRJNA202911) | soil metagenome | biome: Subtropical and temperate rainforests or woodlands; isolation source: soil samples (1 kg each in a 20% v/v slurry with milli Q water) were... ...
GGAGCATCGCGAAGCGATGCGTCTCGAAGGGTGGGAGCCAGTCTTGGTGTTGCCCACCCTTCGAGACGCGGCCCGCTGGGCCGCTCCTCAGGGTGAGGTCGTCGGGTTGCTCAGCCCGGTCACGACGCGCCACTGGAGTGGCGCGCCCCCAGCCACTATAGAAATGCCCGCCGCCCGCTTGATGGAATGGTAGACATACGAGACTTAAAAACAGTTTTCTTTGGACTGTGCCATCCTGTCGCGTTCGGTAGAATTGCCTTCGAAAACAGAGGGTTGGTTGGAGAGTTGAATTCGCCGCTCGGTTCGAGCGTGACCGCCTAGGGGCCAACTAGGAGCCGGGAGGATTTGGGAACAGGCGGCCCTCGCGTTAACGCGATGGCATGCACACGACGAAGGAGATCCAGAGCGAATTGCGGACGTGGCGAAATCGGTAGACGCAGCAGACTTCAATTGGAGTGCCCACGGGGAAATCCGTGGAGCAGAACCGCTCAAAGTCGGGGAAAGCTAAGGGTTCGACCTAAGCCAATCCCGAGCCAAGCCCCTCCGGGGGAAGGTGTAGAGACTAGACGGGTGGCGCCTACGGTCGGAAGGCCTTGGCGAAGGGATAGTCCAGACCACGAACGCCAGCGAGGTGGCGGCGAAAGCCGAAGTGGTACGAAAATCTGCTTCTCGAAAGGGAATGCGGGTTCGAGTCCCGCCGTCCGCACCATCTTTTTCTCGGCAACTGGATGAGCAGCCGCCGAAGTAGGTTCAAATCGGGGGCGCGCTGCCACCGCCGACATACATCGGCTAACTCTTTGGTTCTCCTGGGGTTTGGCGAATTCGAGGATACCCATCAGCTCGCCGCGTAGCTCGGCATGGACCTCGCCGCGGCTCTTGCCGGGGGTGAGGACGATCTGGCCGATAAGCGAGCGCAGCGCCTGGGCCGCTTCCCGGCCGCCATCAGGATCGTCGAGGGCTTCTGTGAATCGGACCACATTCTGGCGGTAGATATTGGAGACGTTCGGATGAATGTCGGGGACATCGGGTAGAGCCTGGCCGAGACGGTCGGCAATCTCCGCTCGCTGGCGCTCAAGCTCGTCGATCCGTGCCTTCATGAACGGCTGGTAGAGGCCCTCCTCGATCGCGGCCATAATACCGGCAATCGCGCGCTCGATCTTCTGGAGTGCCCGGCGGTCCGTCTCGGATTGCATTCGCCGATCGCGGTTGAGGCGGTTCATCTCCTCCGTGTAGGCCCGCACGGCTTCCGAGATCGCTTCAGATGAGACGAGCCGCTCGTTCAGGCCCGCCAGCGCCCGCGCCTCGATCTTCTGGCGCGTGATGGTGCGATTGTTGGCGCATGTGCCTCGGCGATGATGGTTGAGGCAGCCGTATCGATTAGGCATCAGGATACTGATCCTGCCACTGCAGCAGCCACAGGTGAGAAGGCCGGAAAGAAGGGAGCCCGGCCGGTTGGTGAGATGCAGCCGGCCGGCCCGCCCCTCCCGCGTGCTCGCCGGATTGGGGCCGAAGATGGCCGAGATTTGCTTCTGCCGCGCCCGTGCCGCTTGCCATAGTTCATCGTCGACGATCTTGAGATGCGGCACCTCGGTCCTGATCCACTGGTCCTCCGGGTTCGGGCGCGAGACACGGCGTCCGGTCGCCGGATCCTTGACGAACCGCTGGCGGTTCCAGACCAGCACGCCGGCATAGAGCTCATTGTTCAGGATGCCGGTGCCGCGCGAGACGTGGCCGCGGATGCTGGTGTCGCCCCAGGCCCGGCCCAGCGGGCCGGGAATATCTTCCCGGTTCAGCTCGATCGCAATGGCCTTCGGACTCTTGCCGGCGGCAAAAGCACGGAAGATGCGCCGGATGATCGAGGCCTCATCGGCGACGATTTCTCGATCGCCGCGGACCGGCTCGCCACTTGCATCCTGCTTTTTCACGACGCGGTAGCCGTAGCAGAGACCACCACCGGCCTTGCCCTTCTCCACCCGGCCGCGCAGGCCACGATGGGTCTTCAGGGCAAGGTCCTTCAGCAACAGGGCGTTCATGGTGCCCTTGAGACCGACGTGAAGCTCACTGATCTCGCCTTCGGCGAGGGTGATGATGGAGACTCCCGCGAAGCGCAGGTGCTTGAATAGCGTGGCGACATCCGCCTGATCGCGAGAGATCCGGTCCAGCGCCTCAGCCAGCACGACATCAAACACACCGCGCTGCGCATCCTGCAACAGCGCCTGAATGCCAGGTCGGAGGATCATGCTGGCGCCCGAGATGGCGGCATCGTGATAGGTACCCGTGATCTTCCATTGCTCACGTCTGGCGTGCTCGCGGCAAAGGCGGAACTGGTCCTCGATCGAGCTTTCGCTCTGGTTGTCGGACGAATAGCGGGCATAGAGCGTGACGCGACTCATGGATGTTCTCCGTTCGGTCTATTCCTTACCGGCCCCATCCTCCTGTACGACGTGGGGCTTATTGTCGTTTGGGGCGCTGAGCGCCGCGAACTGTTCGCGGGCAATCCGGCGTCCGATCAGCCGGGCGATCGTCAGAACCACCCGATCCACCTGCTGCCGTGTCTGCCGAACCGTCTCATCCCGGCCTTGATCGTCGTTGGCCGACACGAAGCTGACAGGCTCAGATTCATTATCATCCGCCATGGCGCCTCTCGCTTTCCAATCGAGGTCAAGCGGACATGAAGCGGCGGCATATTCAGCATGAGAAGAACAAAGTCTCGTCATCGTACATTGGGACGAAGATACTTGCAGACGGCGTTTCTAGCGTAGGCATCGTACATCTATGGTTTTCGGGCCGCCGTCGCGTTGAGCCTCTGCTCAAGAGCCACGACGGTCGCGAGAACGTCTTCGAACTCTGGGGGATCGCCAAAGATCATGCCTGTCATCGCACGGTAGTCGATGCGCAATTGGTCGGCCATTCCTTCGTGCGGGCTGAGCGCGAAGCTGCCCGGCGTAGCACTTCCCAAGTCGAAATCAGTGCGATTGAAGAACATGCGCGCATGCGCAACGCAGTCCGCGCCCAAGTTCGCGTCTACCAGCGCTGCAGTCCCAACCGGAGTCTGCATAAGCCGATGCACGTCGTAATAGTGTCTTGAGACGCGCTGGCCGCCGCCCTTGAGCTCGCCGCGCCTGTCGAACCAGCGTCGGAGTCCATGCAGAATGACGACCTTGTCCCAGAAGGTGCGCTCAGGCTCGACGGTGCGCACCGCCGGCACTGTCAAATCGAGCGCCGGGAGGTCGTCGTCGACGTAGGGCTTGATCGGCACCTCGCGGTTCGGGTCGAGCGCCGACTTTGCTCCGGATTCGATCTTTATCGCGGCGCGCACATAGTCCGAATGCGGTGTCGTGGCGGGATACCAGACCAAGACTGTCTGACCGTCGGGATCGGTCTCATCCCGCTCGACGCGCGCGCCGTTCGGGCCTAGTCCGGCGGCGGTCAGACGGTCCGACAGAATCTCGCTCAGCGCGTCACGAAGAGGCCCATTGATGTAGGCTTGGCACGCATCTCTGATCGCATCGAGGCGCACCTTTCGTTTCTTGCCGCTGAGCGCTTCGAGTTCCGCAATGGTCGCCGGTGCACCGATGTCGCCTCGAAACACCGTGACGTCAATGTCTTCAGAGAAACGGCTGATCAAGCCGAAGCCTTTGGACAGGGAGGTGCCGCCCTTGAAGAGAAGACGGGGGCGGCTGTCAGCGAGGCCATGAAACAGGGCATCCAGCGTCCAGCAGACCCAAAAGTCCTTCTCGACATTCTGGGAAGTCGTGCCGAGACGCGCCGCGGTGGTGTCGAAGGCGCTGAGCATCGCGTCAGGACCGGCCGACAGCACCTCATCAAAGGCCGGATTCATGCGCCTGACATCCGTCTGGAAGAACGGCCGCGCGATGCCGGCTTGGCTAATGCGTCTTTCGCCCGCGACCGATCCACATTGCGTTGATGGTGGCGGTCGGCATCCGGGTCCGAGCGGTGACGACGATGACGATCATCATCATGGTCATCAGCAGCAGCAGCGCTACCTCCTGCGTGCTCGACGTCATCGAGTAGGGGCTTCAGAAAGACCTGCATCCAGGTCGGGACCGTCGTCAGTCCTGCCGCTAGATCCGCCTTGAGCGGAAGTCCTGCCTGGGGATCATCCAGCAGCTTGCTAAGCTTGCTGCGCACTCGGTCCGCCTCGCCCTCCCGTGAGAGCAAGTCGCGCATCCAGTGCAGCGCCTGGATGACACGCATGCCGGGCCGGCCAGCCCAGAAAAGCTTGCTCGCCGCCGTCGGACGAAAGCTGATGATGGCGTTGCCCAATCGGAGCGCACGGCGTCGGGCGTCGGTATGTACGACGATCTTGGCCGGTACCGCGTCTGTCAGACCAAGATCATTCGCTGCGGTCATGCCGTCCACCAACATGCGGACCTGATCACGACGTCCCAGCGCTTCAATCACGGAACGCGTATCCGGGGGATTGGGCCTCTGCGTGAGTTTGTTGAATCCGGGCTGATCGTAGAGACCGCGATCAATCCGGCGCAGTTGCTCTGCCTTGGTTAGCCGCTGGAGCGTCTTATCGACGGCATCGCGCGAGCCGAGATCGAGGAAGTCGCTGGGCGTCCAGACCTTGCGGGGTGCACCCGCCTGGACACGCTGCAGCACGGCCGTTTTCAAGTCTGAGGGTGTGTCGCCCATGACCGAAATTTGTAGTCATTTTTCGGTCTCGCGCAAGATGATTCGTCCGATATAGGTATACAAATTTCGGACATACGAGATCCCCAGCCATCCTCCAAAAACTGGGGAAAACTCGATCGCCGGGCTTCCAACACCTTGACGGCATCGGCTTCATTCACCATCTTCACTTTATAGATGTGAGGATGGTGAATTGCGGCACAAGCTAATCGATCTGATGAGCAGCCAGAGCGTCCTTTCCGGTGCCATCCCAGGAAGGAAGCTGCTGAGTATGCTGATCGAGGCGACGCCCTCATGCGAGGTCCCCATGCCTGTCTTTCTCGACTTCAGCGGAATCCAGGTCGCAACCGCTTCCTTCCTGCGTGAGGCGGTGATCGGCTTTCGCGACTACGCGCGCCAATCGCTGCGCAACGTCTACCCCGCCGTCGCCAACCTTCCCCCACCCGTCGCCGAGGAACTCGACTTCTTCGTCCGTGCGCGCGGCGACGCGCTGTGGAGCTGCGAACTCGATGCGGAAGACACCGTCGTCAGCGCCCGGTTGATCGGCGAACTCGATCCCGCCCAGCGCTCGACTTTCGACGCCGCGCTCGAACTGGGCACCATCACCGCTCCCGAACTCGCCGCCCGTTTCGCCGACCAACGGATCGGGCCGACCGCCTGGAACAATCGGCTGTCCGCACTCGCGACCAAGGGCCTGCTCGTCGAACGCAAGCAGGGAAAGTCCAAGTCGTTCAGCCCGCTCCTGGAGATCGCCTGATGGGCCTCGATTACATTCGCGAACAGACCGGCAAGCCCTGGCGCAAGCGCTGGAACGGCGGTCTCGACCGCCTCAAGGCGCCTACTCTTCTCGATCTCACCATGTCCGAGGCTGCGCGCACTGTGACGGTCGAGCTCAACGCCGGCGCCCGCGTGAAGGCGGGAGACACGCTGATCGTCCAGAACACGACCGAAGGCCACACCGTCAGCGATGGGCTGCGCTCGATCGGGCAGGTCGCCAACCCCTTACCTGAGATGACCACCGCCATTCGTGATAGCGGCGGCTATGCCGAAGGCGTGGTCGAGCGCGTCGGGCTCTTCGGCGACACCGCAGAGATCAGCGTGAAATGAACCACCGACCGCCTAACGAGCCCTCGCGTCAGTTCCCGCAACCGCAGCGGCTCTGGGACGACGCGACTCGTCACGCGCGTTCGCTGGGGTGCCCGACCTGCCTCGAACGCGACCGTTGCGGCGGCGTCCATACCGACGCTGGTATCCTCGACTGCCGCGACCTCTGCTCCTGCAAGGACAGGAGCAAGTGCGACATGGTCTGCCGGTTCAACCCGAGCCTCTTTGTCGCCCGCATGCGGGAAGTCGGCGGGCTCGGCTTCGAGAATGCACCGCGCACGCCGGCGAATGGCGCGCCAGCCATCCCAATGATCGTGCCCTTCGTCGATCACCGCTATGGCCGCGTGTCGACGCTCGATGAGCCGGCCATCGCGCTCTCGGTCTATGAGCTGGTCAATCTCGCGACCGGTAAACCGCATGTCGCCTCGCGCGCCGACCTCGCCGATCGCTTCCGCATCCCGGAGGGCGCGACGATCATTGCCAGCGGCGTCGACAAGGACGGGCCGATCGAACGCTGGTGGGAGCTGAAGGATCGCGTCGCAATTCTTGCTGCGCTCAAGACCCTTGGCATCACGCTTATCACCACGCCGAACTACAGCGTGCTGACTGACGTGCCGCGCACCGACAACCTTCATGCGATGAAGCGAATCCTGCTGGCCTGGACGGAGATGGCGGCGGCGGGCCTCCCGGCCGGCCTGCACGTGAACGGCCGCACCGAACACGATTACGACCGCTGGGGCAGCCTCATCGCTCAACGCCCCGAGATCGAGATCCTCGCCTTTGAGTTCGCCACCGGCTGTGGCCGGGGCGACCGGATCGACTGGCACGTCGCGCAGCTCTGCGCGATTGCCGATCGCGTTGACCGTCCGCTCGCACTTGTCATCCGCGGTGGCGGCCGCAGACTCAACGAGCTGCAGCGCCACTTCGCGCAAGTCTCTTTGATCGAGACCGAAGCCTTCTCGCGCACCATCCGGCGGCGACGTGCCTACCTGACTGAATCAAGCCGTCTCAAATGGGCGAAATTTCCAACCCCGCGCGGCGCGCCGATTGACGATCTTCTGGCACACAACGTCGCACTCGTACGCGCCTCCTACGAGACGTCAGCCACGCCCGCCATGCGCCTACGTCCGCCGTCGCAAGGCTCCCGGCGCGCAGCGTACCGAAATGGTGAGCCCGTCCAGCCAAGCCTTCTGCGCCAGCTCCACCCGTCCGGAGAGGCTGGGGGCGTCGCCCCAGAGCCGCAGGGCGTGATCGCCGCTGCGAAACCTTAGCTCGGCGGCGTCATGGGCGAGTGCACGAAACAATTGACCAATGCCGTAGCCGTGACCGGTGTCGCGCGCGTACCGCGACGCGCCGTCGGAGGCAGCGACCCGCAACGCTGCCCCGGAATCCTCAAGGCCGGAGAACTCGGGGTTCTCACGCAGGCTGGCCAGCACACCCCGCCCGGCGTCGGCGACAACGAACTCGAAGGCACCATCGCTTGCGGCATAGGCCACGATGCCGGACTCCGGGCGGCCGCTATGATCGAACACATTGTCCTGCAGCTCGCCGAGCGCCCCCAGCAATCCCCCAACCAGCCCCTTCGCCAGCCCTGCCGCGACCGCCGCATTCTCCGCATGCTTGGCCCATTGGTCCCAGACGATCTGCTTTTTGTCGTCTCCATCAGGGTCAAAGCCGGACAACGGGAAGACGCCGGCGCGATCGTGCGCGCTAGCGCCGCTGATCGTTCCGTCGCTGAGCGCCCGCACAACCTCGTGGAATACTGGCGGCTCGACGGCGACGACGCGATAGGCGTCCGGGAAAGCGGCTGTTGCCATCGCGAGTTCGACGAGCGGCCCGATTCGGCCCGACCGGGCGAGCGTGATCGACCCGAGCTTCGGCAATCGGCCGGCAACCGCCTGCCAGAGCAGATCGTCGGCCGCCTCGAATGTCGCACTGACGCGCTGCGGCGACTCTTTATTCAAGACGCGCACACCCCTCTTCCCGGGAGCGCCGGATCAGACCCCAGCTTCCCAGCGCTTCGTCACGACCGGTGCAAGCTCCCCTGATGGTTGCATTTTCTTCCACATTCTCTTCGAACGCCACTGAATTCGTCTCGATTTTGTGAGGACAAGCCATCACCGCGATCCGCTCCACCGATCTGAGCTTCGTCGGCGACCTCGTAGACTTTGCCTACGCGCGGCTTGAAGGTTGTTCTTCACTCAATCAGAAGCGACTTCGACGTGAAACTGCTGCGACGCACCGGGCAATGACCAACATCCGATCGATCGACATGCTCTTTCTTGATGACCTCTTTGAGATGAGAGGTGGCTATGTGCTTAACTTCTCAGATCGTACATTCGCGGCGTTCTTTCGCGAGGAGCTCGATCTCGAGATCGACGATCCGAAATGGGCAGTACAAGGCGGCTCGAAGGGAAAACGCATGCGTTACTTCCTTCAGACCGAAAGAAGCCTACCGTGGTCAAAGCGCTGAACGCGCTCTGGGAATATAGAGAGGCGGTACGGCAACGCGGCGGGCAAGCCGACACGGTGGAGAACGCCAGCGCACGTCTTGCAACGCTCATCGCGAAGCTCGAAGGCCGCTCCCCTGCTGCTGGATCCACGAGACCATCCACTTCCCCCACGTTCGACAGCCAGAAGCTCGACCAGGTCAAGACCGATCTGATCGCTCTATCCTCACTTGAACCACAAGCGCGAGGCTACGCCTTCGAGAAGTTTCTCAAAGATCTGTTCGACGCATACGGATTGGCGGCACAGGAGGCATTTCGCAATCGCGGCGAGCAGATTGACGGCAGCTTCCAGCTCGGAAATGAGACCTACCTGATCGAAGCCAAATGGCAAGGCCAGGCGGTCGGCGTCGCCGAACTCCACACCTTCCATGGCAAGCTTGAGCAGAAAGCGGCGTGGACGCGTGGGCTGTTCGTCAGCAACAGCGGCTTTACCGAAGAGGGCTTGACTGCTTTCGGACGCGGCAAGCGCGTGGTCTGCATGGACGGCTATGATCTCTACGAAACTTTGAATCGCGGGATCCCACTGCAGGATGTGCTATCGCTCAAGGTCCGACGCACGGCCGAAACGGGCTTTCCATTTATTCGCGTCCGTGATCTGTTTCCTGATTGATCGACTGGACCATTGTTCAATTCAGCGCGACAAGCGTATCTGCCGGGCTTCCGCACTGAACCCAGCGACCGCCGAATGAGCGACGGTCGTTGAGTTTCACACTCCTGCAACCCGAGCGATGCCCTTTTCTAAGGCTTGCGGAGCCCTCAAACTACTCAGCCATGAACCGGCAGACCCGAAAGCTCTTGATCCAACGTCTGATCCCAGCCATCGGCGTGATCGGCCCGGACTTTGAGCGCTTCGGCGGACTCTTCCTGGACCACGTGTTCTCCACACAACTCGAACACAGCGGCTTGAACGGGCTCGGCTTTCCGATCAGCCGCGTGCTTGACAGCAGCAGCGCCGATGGCGCGATCGTAGCGGAGTATTCCGCTGAGGACGACTACTTCACAAAGGGGATGCCCAAGGCCGAGAAGGACCTCGCCCATGCCTTGTCTCATCGCCCGAATGCAAAGCTGGTACTTCTCATGGCCTCCCAGCCTGATCGCCCTCAGATTGCAGAGGCGTTCTACAAGGCAGCTATGGCCAAGCCCGAGATGAAAGGGCGCGCTTTGCGGATTTGGGGCGCCGAACGCATTGCCGAACTGCTTATCGACAAGATCACCTTCAACGATGCGGCGGTCGAGGCGCTGTCGACCTATCTGCCCCTACTGACCGAGATTTGGGAGGAAGCCGCGCGCGACCGCCTGTTCCCTGCGCCCGACCCACGGCACCGGCCGCGCCCCACGGTGTCCGACGAGATCCGTCGCCGCCTCACCAGCGAGACGTGCGTCACTCTAGGCGGTATCGCCGGTAGTGGAAAATCGGACGCGGCGGCGGCGTACGGGACCGATCACCGCCAGGACTATGACCTCTTGATCTGGCTCGACGGCGACGAGGTCCGGCGCGTGGACGACCTGCGGGCGGCCTTGCTAATGCGGGGGCAAGAGAAACGCAACATCGCCAGCCTGATGCGCACCCGTCGCTGCCTGGTGGTAATCGATGATCCCCAAACCCCGCTCGAAGCCTCGGCGTTAGCTGCGCTTTGCGGATCGGGCTCTCACGTTCTGGTTACAACCCGGGAACTACGGCCCAGCGTCTATGCGATGCCGCCCATGTCGCCAGTGGAAGGGCGTGCAATTCTCGACGCCGACGTGGCAACCCCTTGTCCGCAGGACGTCTTCGATAAGGTCTGGGCTACCGTCGGCGGGCATCCGCTGAGCTTGGCTCTGATGAATGGCGCGGTCCGCGACGGCGCTCCCTGGCGCGATATCCAAGACGATTGCGCCGCAGTGGGCCTGCTCTCCGATCCCACGCAGCGGCTGGCGGATCGCCTCCTGCTGCGTCGACGGGATCTCCTGCAGGATGCCCTCGCTGCCTTCGAGTGGGCCGGGCAACCCGACTGCGACGCTGGCTTCCTGCGGTTCGCGATAGGGCCAGCCGGCGTTCGCAATCTAGACACTCACGCGCTAACCGTCGCCGATCGCGACGCCGTGGTCCGCCTGCATGACGTGGTGTTTTCAAGCCTTTCGAGTCTCGACTGGTGGACGCCGACCAGCCGTGCGCAGCTCAGCGACAAGCTTGAGGCCTATCTAGACGCGGCGTCTGGTGCCAATGACCTGAGCCTGTGGAGCGCGGCCGGAAGCCTCCGGAAACGGCTGCAGGTCCTCGTCGCCGCAGGTGACCTGCGCCCCGCCTTCCTGCTCGCCCTGCTGATGGCCTGGACGCCGGAGGAGATGGACCCTGCTCCGTTGGGAGATCCGGCGGCCAGGGCAGCAGCATTGGCAGCGGCGGGGCGTCCCGTCGGCCGGGTGGAGTTTCGCCTGCTCATCGAAACCGTAGAGCAACTGTTCCGCCGCGCTAAAGCGCAGGACGAGACGGCGGTGGCCGCGTTCCTCAACGCTAGCCTGCCCATGTTCGACAGCCTCGCCGGGCTGCCGGGCCTGAGCCCTCGCCAAACAGCCGAGATTCATCACCATCGCGGCAAGGTCTATCGCTGGCTGCACCGCGATGCGGATGCCCGGCACGAGTTCGAAACGGTGATGGCGGGGCCGTTCCCGCTCGACGCCACGCGCCTGCAGCTGATCCGCCTTTACAAGTGGACCGGGGAGTTCGCTGCGGCCGCGCGCCTCGGCGGGGAAGTCCTGACGGCCGCAGAAGACACCGGTGACGTTCCGCCCTCGGTGTTGCTGGCGGTGATCCAGGACCTACCATGGCGGGATGCCTCGGTTCGAACGCAGCTCCTGTGGCCGAAGCAGGCCTTCATCGAGCAGACTATTGTCGGTTACGCAAACGCCGGCTACGACCAAGCCTACGAGACCTTGGCGGCCGTGGCGCGCTGGTGGTCCCAGGAGGCGCCTGAGGTCTTGACACGCGTGCTGGCAGCGATCCCCGCCCTGAGCGCGGAACGCGTCGACAATGACGAGGCCCGCTTCACCTTTGGGGACATCCTCTTCGAGGCGTCACGGGCGTCGGACGCCGGCGCAGGTGAGAACCAGACGCTCGCCTTGTCCTTCTTCGAGGCTGAGATCGAGCCTAGGGATTTTCACCTTCAGCGGCATGCGGAACTGTTGCTCGACATGGGCCGGGCCAGTAAAGCGGAAGCCCTGCTGAAGGCGCACAGGCAGTTCGACTCAAGCTGCTGGATCCATCGGCTGATGGCACGGGCCCGCCTCGCGCAGGATGACGCGCCCGCGGCGCTGGTCTGGATCAATCGCGCGTTAGCAGACGACAAGGGGGTTAGCCGACATGACGAATTCCTCGAGCTCCGCTACGAAATCCGCCGAGCGCTCGGCGACACGGCGGCCCTGGATGATCTAAAGGCGGCGGTCGATCTTGCTGCGGAGGGTCGGCGGCGTGCCCGCCTCCAGGCCGTGTTCGCGGCCGCGACCGCTGAAACCTGATGCCGATCAGAGATCTCGGAGCTCATGCGCACGCGTCACGACGGCGCCGGCCACCAAGGACGCTGACGGCCTATCGTTTCTGGAGAGACGAATAATGCATATCCGCACGAACGGCATCGCCAAGATCAAAGACAAGATAAGTGGCCAGATCTATGAGATCGAGGCCGACAAACTCGAATGGGATGTCGTCGGCGGCAGCGAACGACAGATGGGACCGGAAACGGAATGGCAGGCAGATGCTAATCACCCCGCCTTGGGCGATCTGGTATGGAAGCTCTGGGAGTATCCGGCGGGCGCGGAGAACTATCAGGATCAGGAACTGAATGGACATGAGCTTGTCGAGAACTTCTCTATCACTCTCCAGCACGACCCTGAAGAGCCCGACGAGGTCGAAGACTCGTTCAAGATAGCAACCCGCGCCCTGGCAGCGGGGCGCGAGCTGATCTTCGGTTCGCAACAGGAGCAACTCCGTCGCCAAGACGTGCTCGACGCGTTGACGAAACTTGAAATCGACGCGCCCGCGATCTCCGTCGAACATGGCGGCGTCGGCCACAACAATCCTCCATCAGCTGAACGCTTCACCGACGACGAGCTGCGCGAGATGCGCGACCTGATAAGTACGATCCGAACAGAGTTGCAACAGCCACAGCCTGACGCTCGAGCGGTGGTCGAGGCGACTAGCACATTGCGTCGCGTCGGTCAGTGGGCTCTGGCACGGATTACCAAAGGCGCCGACGCGTTCGCGGACACCTTGGGTAAGGCAGCCGGCGTGGTAGCCATTCCCTTTATTGCCACCCTGCTCTCGCCCGATCAGGCGACAATTTGGACCTCGATTGGGCAAGTCGTCACGAAGATCGGGACATGGCTGCTGACGGCGATGGGAATGATGTAGCTCTTAAAGGGCAGTACGGTCGCGACCGTATGCGGCAGTTAGTGAGGCAGGCCTTCGAAAAGGAGTACTTCAGCTCGGTCGCGCCTTCGAAGCGTTGCGGCCAATGCGAAATCGAGTTCGATAGGAAGGCAGACAGCGCAGCGCACTCGAACAACACATACGCATGTCTGTGAAGCAAACCGCTCGACGTCCGATCGGTCAGGCACGGAATGCCGTGCTGGGCGTTCTCACTCGGTCTTGGGCCGGGCCCTTCCCTTGGCTGCAGGCCGGCCCTTGACGCCTTCCCTTGCTATTGCCGCCGAACCTTCGCGCCGGCGCTGCCGCTTCGTTCGCATGAAAGAAAAGCGGCCCATCCAAGCGCGGCCGGAAAGGACATTGCCCTCCGAAGGCAGAGGGTCCGCCATTTTCCAATGACTTAGCAGCGCATCCCAGATAGGTGCTTCGTCACGGAAGCACCACGGAAGCACGTGGCGACTCGAAGTCGCAGTGTACGCGCCGACTCGTCGCGCGGTTGGTCGACCATCATTCTGGAAGTGGCAAGTCCGGGCAACGCGGTCAGCGGCGCTCGAAGCATTTCTGTCGGCCCCGCCATCGGAACTCAGTGCCGCAAGGGGCGCAGGCGGCAGAGGAGCCATAAACTTATCCCAAGCCGTCCACAGCGTCGCGAGACCGGGTATGAGCAGGACGCCTGTGAGGGCCATTCCCAGACGAGCCCGGTTGGTTGCGCTCCATCTGAGCGCTATGGCGATCAGGAAATTGACCGAGGCGTCCTCCAGAAAATCCACGCTGTCCGCGAAAAGAGAGACCGAGCCGATGGCGCGGGCAACGTCAAACTCGACGCCGAAATAGGCCAAGTTCAATACGGCAACGATGATGACAACCTTGCGCAGGTCCGCGTTCATTTGCGAATGCTAGCACGTTCTCCCAGTCAGGATTGGCGCCCTGCAGCAAACCTCGGCGGACTGGTTGGCGGCGTGGTTGGCATAAGATGGCGTACCGCGCTGACTGCGGCCTGTTAGGCAAATTACTAAGATAACAATGACCTTCGGACAGGCATTATATAGATGTGGTGGTAGGGTAAAACTGGTTGAGCATGGTGCTGTTGCGAAGCATCGGAATCGCGAAGAGCCGAGTGAGCATCAATTAGAAGGGACCAATGTTTTATGGCCAAGTCACACCCTGTAGACGTTCACGTAGGAGCCCGAATGCGGCAGCGTCGCTCTTTGCTTGGTATGAGTCAGACGGCCGTCGGTACCGGCGTCGGGCTAACGTTCCAGCAAATCCAGAAATACGAGCGCGGCTCCAACCGCATCGGCTCGAGCCGGCTGTTCGAGTTCGCCAAGGTGCTGGACGTACCGGTGTCCTACTTCTTCGACGAGATGCCGTCGAATGCGCTGTCGGGCCGGCCGATGTCGGGTCGTGGTCGCAAGGGCTTCGGCGAAGCCGGCACGCCGTTTGAGCAGGAGAAGGATCCGCTGATCAAGCGCGAGACCCTGGAGCTGGTGCGCGCCTACTACAAGATCCGCGAGGCACGGGTCCGCAAGCGCATCTTCGAAATGGTTAAAGCCGTTGGGGCGGCCAGCCATGCTGAGGTGCTGGGCGGCCGCAAGAAACGATAACCTCCGGTGCGCTTCCAGCTGGTCAACGTGCGGCAGTTTCATTTGTGCGGAGCCTTTTTGCCGAACGTGCCCCTGCGCTTGAGACCAAGAAACCAAAGGACTATTCTGAGACGCCCTCCACCCAGGGCGGGGGCTCTGCTGCTGCTGCTGCTGGCCTTTGCGCTCGGGCGCGCCATTTCCGTCGCCGCCGGCGCGTCGGTGGTCGGCTGGGCGAAGCAACGTCCGGGCCTTGCCGCCTACCGCCGGGGATTCGAGATCGCGGGAGGCGTCGTGCTCGTGGCCTTGGGGCTCTATATGCTCAACGCCTACTTCTTCTGGTGGCCGGCGCTGGCAATATGATTCCGGCCGAGATAGCGTCATTGGCAAATGCCGCGGGCTTGGATCCGTGAAGGTGTAATGACACCGTACTCGCAGAGCAACTGGCTCCAGGCGGTCAGAATCTACGTCGGCACCTTGGTGTTACTTCACTTCGTATGGGAGATGCTGCAACTACCGCTCTATGCGGTCTGGAGCAACGGCTCTTACCAGGAGATTGCCTTCGCGGTCCTCCATTGCACGGCCGGAGACTTGATGATCGCCAGCCTGTCACTTCTGATTGCACTTCTCGTCGTCGGAAAGTTTGCATGGCCCTCCGAAAGGTTCGTCACCGTTATGGTGACGACACTCGGCCTTGGCGTCGGCTACACCGTCTACAGCGAATGGATGAACACAACAGTCCGCAAGACGTGGGAGTACTCCAATTTGATGCCGACCATTCCCCTGCTCGGTACGGGATTGTCTCCGCTGATGCAGTGGCTGGTCGTACCAACCACTGGTTTCTTAGCGATCAGGCGTCGGTACTGGCGAAATTGAGCCCGCCGGCCTGATCCTAACGATGTCGCGCCCATCGTCTGAGCGGGGGTGTGGTGCTGAAGCGGCGCTCCTACCCCTTCATGGAAGCCGAAATGCTTCGGGACGCGGCAGCAAGCTGAGCTTGCTCGCAGGATGCCTTCCCTCCCCTCGATGCGATGCCCGGTCGGCGGCGTTATGCTGGAGGACGCATCCGGTCGCTGGCCTGGAAAAAGCGGCGGGCCAGCACCACCAGCTCGCCGTCGCTCGGATGGTCGACGGTCTCCACGGACGCCACGCGAGCCGAAAGGTCCGGCGCGTGCGCGGCCAGATGGGTCGCCAGCTCGGTCTTGGCACCGGCCGGCCCGACGATCAGGATCGCTCCTGCTCCCCTCATAGCCGCCGTGATGCGGCCGAGAAAGTCCTTGTCCACTGGCACGTGGCCGCTGCCGATGGTGTTGGCCTTATGATGAAGATGTACTGTCGGATCATGCGGGCGGACGACGGCACGCTCGACGTCGTCGGCATTGAAGCGGAAAACCTTGGCCTGATGGTGATCGATCCAGACGATGGCGTGAAAGTGCGGCTGCATCGCCGAGCCCTACGCCGTGAGCCGACGCAGCGCGGCCTTGTCGGCCAGGACAACTGAGCGGCTGGCCGCCGCGAGCTTGATCAGGCCGTCCCGAGCGAACTGCGTCAAGGTACGCGAGACGGTCTCGATGGTGAGGCCGAGGTGGTCAGCGATGTCCGAGCGCTGCATCGGGAGGTCGAAGCTGCCATCGCTCGGCATGCGCCGGCCCAAATCGAGCAGGAAAGTCGCGATCTTCTCCTGCGCCGTCTTGCGTCCGAGCAGCATCATGTGATCATGGGCGCGCTCGAGGCTGCGCATCATTGACGCCATCACCTCGTCGCCCAGCGCCGGGTCGTCGTGCGCCAGCGTCTCGAAGCGGCGGCGGCGGAAGGCGACCACGGTGGTGTCGTCGACGGCCTCGGCGGAGAAGCGATGCCCCTCGCCCGTTTCCAGGCCGAAAATATCGCCCGCAAGGTGGAACTCATCGATCTGGCGCCGTCCGTCGCTCAGGAGCTTGTAAGTCCGCACCGTGCCCGACACGACCTTGTAGAAATAGTCGGCGGTATGGCCTTCGGCGAAGAGCTCCTCGCCCTTGACGAGGTTACGCTGCACACCCGCCGACCTCGGACCCGCGAGATCGCTGCGACGGGGCATAGCGGCAGCGCCCCTCATGACGACGGCGGCGGGGGTCTGGAGTCGCGAAACGGTGTTGGCGGTGTAGGCTTGCATCGAACTCTCCCGTTCGGAACCAATGAACAGGCATTGCGTAGCCCGCCGTCCAGGTCGCCACCATTCAGGTCAAAAACCTAAGGGACTCTACGTAGGCCGGGAAAAACTAGGACCTGAAGCCTCTGCGCCAGTGGGGCTTGATAAGCTCCAGCACCACCAGAACGGCCGAGCCGGCCAACAGCGATAGGCCGAGATCGTCGAGGTGAAGTGGGCCAAAGCGAAACAACTCCATGGCCGGCGGCCAGGTCAGCGTGACCGCGAGCAGCGATGCAACGCCGGATAGCAGGATCCACAATGACGCGTTGGGACGGACGAGCGCCACCAGCAACGATCCGCTGAACGATCGGTTCACCAGGATCAGGCAGGCATTGACCAGCACCAGCGAGACGAACACGAGCGCCCGTAGTTCAGTTTCCGGCATTTCCCGCGCGGTTCCACCTGCGAACACCGCCGCGACGGCGGCCAAGGCAAGCGTGCCCTGGACGACGCTCCAGGCGGCCATCCGCGCGGAGAGGATCCGGCTTTCGGGACTGCGCGGCGGACGACTCATCAGGTCGCTCTCGTCGGGTTCAGCCTCGAAGACGATCGAGCACGCCGGATCGATCACCATCTCGAGGAAGGCGATATGGATCGGGGTCAGGATCAACGGAAAGCCGAACAGCAACGGCAGGAGCGCCAGACCCGCTATGGGCACATGCACGGCCACGATGTAGGCCATCGCTTTGCGCAGATTGTCGTAGATACGCCTGCCCAGGCGAATGGTCCGGACAATCGAACCGAAATCGTCGTCGAGCAGAACGATCGACGACGCCTCGCGGGCGACATCGGTGCCGCGCCCACCCATGGCAATGCCGATATGGGCGGACTTGAGCGCCGGTGCGTCGTTGACACCGTCCCCGGTCATGGCGACGACCTCGCCGTTGGCCTTCAGGGCCTCGACGATGCGCAGCTTCTGCTCGGGCATGATGCGGGCAAAGACATCGGTGGTCCGCAGGCGCTCGGCTAGGCCGGCCTCGTCGAGCCGTGCGAGTTCTCCGCCGCTGATCGCATTCGCCGCTTCGAGGCCGGCCCGATTGGCCATCGCTTGTGCGGTCGCCGGATAATCACCGGTGATCATCAGCACCCGCACGCCCGCCGACCGGCACTCGCGCACCGCATCCGGCACGTTGGCGCGCAGCGGGTCGGCGAAACCGATCAGGCCCAGGAAGTCGAACGCAAAGCCTTGCTGGGTTTCGGGAAGGTCGGGTTCCTGGTGGAGCGCGCGGGCAACGCCCAGGACACGGACGCCTTCCCGCGCCATTTCGTCCACCGAGTTTCGCAGCCAGGCGCGCCGCTCTGCATTGAGGCGACACAGCAAGCCGATGGCTTCCGGGGCGCCCTTGGCGCCGACCACGATTTCCCCATCGTGCCGGCGCCAGACATTTGTCATGGCAAGAAGCTCAGGCCGCAACCCATACTGCCGGACCAGCTCCAGGCCGGCGTAGATGCTGTCCGTACCGCCGGCATGTTTCTCTGCCTGCACCTTGATGGCGCGTTCCATCGGATCGAACGAGTCCCGCGCACTGGCCAGCAATGCTGCTTCGACAAGGCGCGCATCGTTCCCTGGCGCCGCAGTCCGCAGCGCGACGATCGTCATGCGGTTCTCGGTCAGGGTGCCGGTCTTGTCGGTGCACAGAACGGTGGCCGATCCCAGCACCTCGATGGCGGCCGCGCGGCGGGTCAGCACGCGCGCTTGCGACAGACGCCGCGCGCCCATGACCATGAAAGCGGTCAGCACCAGCGGGAACTCCTCCGGCAGCATCGACATGCCGAGTGCGATCCCACCGAGGATCGCCTGCAGCCAGTCGCCACGCTGCAAGCCGTAAAGCAGGACAGCGAGCAGGCTCACCGCCAGACCGACCACGGCGAAATTGCGGACCAACTGCCGCGTCTGCTGCTGCAGATGTGGCGGCTCGGGGACGATCCGGCCAAGAGCCTGGCCGATCCGGCCAATCTCGCTGGCCCCGCCAGTCGAACACACGACGGCAACGCCTTCACCTGCGACAATGAGGGTTCCCGAAAACACGAACGGCAGATCCTCACCCCCAGGCCGGCCCATCGCCGCAGGGTCTACCGGGACGGCCGATTTTCGCACGGGGACCGCTTCGCCCGTCAGCAGCGATTCATCGATCAGAAGATTGCTGGCGGCAGCGAGAACGGCGTCGGCGGGAACACGGTCGCCCTCGAGCAGCACGATGGCATCGCCGCGCACGACCTCCCGGCCCGGTATGCGCCGGCGCACGCCGTCGCGAATCACCAGGGCCCGCGGACTGGTCATGTCGCGTAGTGCTTCGAGCACGCGCTCGCTGCGCACCTCCTGCACCACGGTGATCGAAACTGAGATCGTGGCGAATATCAGGAGCATCAGCGCTTCGGTGAGGTCGCCGAGGATGAGATAGATGGCGCCGGCGCCGAGCAGCAGCGCGAACATCGGCTCGCGCAGCACGTCGCCCAAGATGCGCAGGAACGTCCTGTGCTCGGTTCTGGGAAGGTCGTTGAACCCTTCGGCGCGCAATCGGGCCTGGGCCTGCGCCTCCGTCAGGCCGACAGCGGACGGTTCGCCCTTACTACCGGTCGCCACCGAGCCCACTTCAGGCCTGCACGCAGCAATCCGAAGGGCCACCTGCGGGCACCACCAACGGACCGCCGACTAGCCGGTTGGCTGCGTTGGCGAAGAGACGATACTTCACGCCGACGACCGAGAACTCGCGCGCCCAGTTCACGATGTCGCCCCACGGATCGTTGAGCTTGCCGAGCCCACCGATGATCGCCACGACGGTTCCCACGTCGATGCGCCCCTCGACGGCAAACCAGCCACCGACGCACAACGTCACGGCGACCGCCAGATGATGCATGAGGTTCATCAGCAGGTTCATGGAGTATTTGCGCCTGTAGATGCCCATGTTGAGCGCGAACACCCGCTGGATCGGCGCGCCGTCCAGCAGCTGGCCATGGCTCTCCGGAAACGCGCCCTCGACGATCGTTCCGCTGATCTCCCGCTTGGTGAGAATGCGCGCTTCGGCGCGGCGATTGATCGCCATTTGCAAGAGCGGCACGAAGACCATCTGCGGCACGAAGAACATCAGCCCAAGCAATGCCAGCTGAGATTCGAGATAGAACATGTAGCCGATCACGCTCACCAGGATACCCCCCTGAAGCAGCGGCTCGGAGATGCTTATGCCGGTAAAACCGCCGATCGGCTCGGCTTCCTCTAGGATCATGGCGATCTCCACGCCCGTGCTGGCGTGCGAGTGCGAGGTGATGTCCGAGGCGACGCTCTTGCCGCGGACGCCATTCCGCAACCGTCGGACGGTGCTTTCGGCCACCCAGCCGCGATAGACATTCAAGATGAGCTTGAGGCTTTGCTCGGCGAGCGCCACCAACCCGTAGGCGACCGCCAGCCACAACAGCGTCCGGAACGTGCCCTTGCCGATCACGTCGTTGACGATGCGGCGCTGCAATTCGAGGGGGACCGCGCTCAGCAGGAAGACCGCCACCGACAACAGCGCCAGTCCAACCTGGTGCGCGCCGCTGAAGCGTATGACGTAACCCATGATGGTGTTGGGCATCATCGCTTCGGCGCTCGCGCTAGCCACATGTCGCCAACGCCTGTCGAATGCCTTCGACGAGGGCGCCATCGGACAGGGGCTTTTCGAGGACCTGAAGGGCTCCCGACCTCGCCGCGAGGCGGCGCAACTCATTGTTGGCACGGCCGGTGATCAGAATCGCCGGCATTGCGACATGACGCTTCCGCAAGGTCTCGATCAGTTCCAGCCCATCCATGACGGGCATGCGGTAATCCACGACCAGGCAGCCGCAGCGCGGCAAATCGGCGTCGGCCAGCAGGGCCTCCGGCCCCGGATAAAGGCGGACGTTGTAGCCCTCGACTTCAAGGGCGAACTTGAGCGCGCTGCGGACCGCGGCATCGTCGTCGACGATGAGAACGGTCCTCGGCTTTTTCGACATCCTGCTTCACTCTGGCCAGGCGCTGTTTAAGAACCAAGCTATTTTTAGCCGTCCTTCACCGCCGGGGATTTGATCCAACGCAAGCAGTGCCGCGCGGCGTCAAGCGTTCAGGCTGCCGCGTCGTGGAGAAGCACCATGCGGACGAGGTCGGACAGGCTGTCGGCCTGCATCTTGGTCATGACGTTGGCGCGGTAGACCTCGACCGTCCGGGGGCTGATGCCAAGCTCGTAGGCAATAATCTTGTTGGCCTTGCCAGCGACCATCCCGTCGAGCACTTCCCGCTCCCGCGACGACAAGTGCTCCAGGCGACTGCGGATCTCGGCGGTCCGCGTTTCGTCCTTGGTATCCTGGGCACGACGCGTGAGGGCCGACCGGATCGCCCCGAGCAAGACCTCGTCGTCGAATGGCTTCTCGATGAAGTCGGCGGCGCCCGCCTTCATCGCCTCCACGGCCAGCGCGACGTCGCCGTGACCGGTGATCACGATGACCGGCACGCCGATCTTGCTCGCCCGAAGCCGGCGCTGAAGCTCGAGTCCGTCCATCTCGGGCATCCGAATGTCGGTGACGATGCAGCCGACCTGTGTCGCCGGTAGGACCTCGAGGAAGGCGGTCGCCGATTCGTGCACGCGCACCGCGAAGCCTGCCGTGCTGAGGAGAAACGCCAGCGACTGCCGGACGGCGACGTCGTCGTCGATGACGTGGACGACTTGGCTATTCGACAAGAGACGGCTCCTCGAGTTTTGCCGTGCGCAGGGTGAACCGGAAGATCGTGCCGCCGCCCGGCCGGGAATCGACCCAGATCCTGCCGCCGTGCGCTTCGACGATGGTGCGGCAGATCGACAGGCCCAATCCCATGCCATTGTGCTTGGTGGTGACGAACGGCTGGAAGAGCTGTGCGGCGACCTCGGGGGCAAGCCCGGCCCCGGTATCCGCGACGCTCACTTCGACCGTCTCGTCGGCGTTCGCCACGGTGGCGATCTGCAGCTCGCGGCGATTCGGGGTTTCGATCATGACCTCGATGGCGTTGCGGATCAGGTTGACCAAGACCTGCTGGATCTGGATGCGATCGGCGAGCACCAGCTCGGCCGTCGCATCGAGCCGGAAGGACACTTCCACGCCGTTCTCCTTGGCACCGATAAGGGCAAGCGTGCTGGCGTCCTCGACCAACTTGGGCAGGTTCTCGATGCGGCGCTCGCTCTCGCCGCGCGCTACGAACTCGCGCAAGCGGCGGATGATGTGACCGGCCCGCAACGCTTGGTCCGCCGCCTTGCCGACCGCGTCGCGCAGCACGAGAGCCTGCTCGCCCTCGATCCGCTCGAGGAGGCGCTGGCAGCCCTTGAGGTAGTTGCTAATGGCTGTCAGTGGCTGGTTGATCTCGTGCGCCAGAGTCGACGCCATCTCGCCCAGCGCCGTGAAGCGCGACATGTGCATGACTTCCGACTGCAGCTCCTTCAGCCGGGTCTCGCTCAGCTGCTGGTCGGTGAGGTCACGGATGAAGCCGGTGAAATAGTGCCTGTCGGCCAGCCGCAGTTCGCCAACCGTCAGGTGCATCGGGAAGGTCGTGCCGTCCCTGCGCTGGCCCACCACGACCCGGCCAATGCCGATGATCCGGCGTTCGCCGGTCTTCAGGTAGCGGTTGAGATAGCCGTCATGCTGCTCGCGGTGCGGCGTCGGCATCAGCATCTTGATGTTCCGGCCGACCACTTCGTCCGCCACATAGCCGAAAAGGCGCTCGGCGGTCGTGCTGAGCGATTCGACGCGGCCCCGTTCGTCGATGAGGATCATCGCGTCGGGAACCGTCTCGAGGATCGAGCGCAGCCGCGCTTCGGCCGCCTGCAACGCGGCTTCCATGGCAGCAAATTCCTGTGGCGACGGGGTCTGTGCCGACATCGGGTCCATACAATTGCAGCGTCCGGGGCGATGATAGCACGGCCGATGTGTCTGCCTAGGAAGGGCGCACTTCCTCGACTTTGGCAGGCTTCTCGTCTTCTTTGGCCAGAAGGCCTTCAAGAACGCGACGCTTGTCGGGATCGACTTCTTTCTTGAGAGCTTCCTCAAGAAGCTTGATGTTCTGCTGTCGGACGAAGTTCTGCATGTGGGCCTCCATGCATCCGAGCGGGACGACGCCTCTACGCTGGACCGGCGCCACATTGCCGCAGAGTGATTCCCATATTGGCGACTCGTCTAGAGGCTTTTCCGCCTCAGCAGGTCTGCGCGCCAGACGCAACTGCGAAGCGTCCGCGGCACCGGCGTCACTTGCGACCGCAGTTCTCCGACCGCGGCCCGCCACTGGCCTCCAATTTGTCGAACGCACTGAGGAGCGTGCCGACCCGATGGGCCGACGACAGCCATTCGGCCAGGCGCGGATAGTTGTCGACCAGCCAGTTGAAGGCCCCCTGGACCGCGACAAACGCTGCCGCAGAATGTGTAACTTCGCCGAGCAGCATCGTGCCTTCGACATAGTGCGGTACGCACAGGATCAGCCCGACCAGAGGTGCGAGCAAGGTGTTGCCGTGAGACACCAGGGTCGTGCGCATATGCTGTCCGCTGAGGCGCCGCCATTGGCCGATGAGGTTTTTCAAGGCCGTGCCGCCCGCCGCCGTCGTCGCCTCGATGTCGGAGGCGATGGTCGGCTTGGCGGCGCTTTCTCGCAGATGGGCGAAAGCGTACTTCAATTCGGACTCCGCCTGGTTCTCGCGTTCGATGACGTCGACCATGTGGCGGCCGACCAGCATCATGGCGTCCGTCGTCAGGCTTGCATAGGCGACGGCCGCAACGACGAGGTAGCCCGGGATGGTGGAGGCAAAGCCCGGCAGTCTGACGTCGAGCGCCCCGCCAACGTGCCACAGCACGGCGACGAACGTCGCGGCGGACAGGATGGCGCCGAGCAGCCCGACGACAAGATCAATCGGCGCGCCGGTCGCCGGCCGGGCATCCTCGGCGATGCGGTATTCGGCGTTCTGGTGCTCGCCGTTCCAGAGATCGAGACGACGATAGCGTTCATCGCCCAGCCACGAAGCGGCCAGGTTTCCGGTGAGCCATTCGCGCCACGTACGCTGGAAGGTCATGCGGCCTCAGACGGCGAACACCGCCAGGCAGACGCTTGCCGCCGCGAATATCATCAGCAGATAAGACTGGCGCCATATCTCGCGGCCGTCGCGAAACTCCAAAGCGTTGAAGAAGTCGCGATTCCAGAGATTGAGCCGGTATTGGACGAGAATTCGCAAAACCACGCACACGGTCAGCCCGCCGATCAGGCCCCAGGCGACGACGCCGGTGTGGCCCCTCCAGAATCCCCGGGCGCCGCGCCAGAACAGGCGCAGCGGCGCGCGGCCTACCAGGGTCGGTGAGATGGTGTCAGTCACGGGCTGGACTCGCATCCGGCGCGGCCGTCTTGTCCCGGCCGAGCGCCGCCAAGCCGAGGAAGGCTGGATCGGGCCGCGTGATGATCCTCACGGGAATTGTCGCCAAGTAGCCTTGGAACCGGCCTTTCGCCTCGAAGCGTTCGCGGAAATCCGTGCGCACGGCTGGCGATCCGCGGAACGATGCCGCCCGCGATGAAGACGCCGCCCCGCGCCACGAAGAGCAATGCGACGTCGCCGGCAACCGAGCCCAGGAAGGAGCAGAACGTGTCGAGCGTCTTGCGGCTCGTGACGCAGGTGCCATCGAGAGCCGCGCGCGTCGCTTCGACGGCTGTTCGCGGAGCGACTTATTTTCGCGACCGCCTGATAGAGGTTCACCAACCCTGGACCCGACAGGACGCGTTCCGCCGACACATGCGCGAATTGCCGACGCAGGCCGCCGATCAGGGCCGCCTCGCGGTCGGTGGTCGCGGCCAGGGTGGCGTGACCCTCCTTCGCTCACGACAGCTCTTCCCCGCCCCGAGCCAGGAAGAAAACAGGCCATTCCCAAGCCGGTGCCTGGACCGAGCAGCGCCATAGGAGCGCTGCGACTGGGCGTGTCGGGGCCGATAAGGACGGTGTCCGACGGTTCCAACCGGCCGAGGCCCCAGGCGGCCGCTTCATGATCGTTCAAGAAGCGCACCGCTAGAAAGCCGAAGCGGCGCTTCAACTCGTTGCTGTCGACGACCCACCCGGAGTTGGTGAGCGTGCAGCGTCCGTCCTCCACCGGAGCGGCAACGGCGAGGATCGCCTCGCTGACCGACACGCTTCCGCCATGGGCGGCCAGGAAATGCTCGATCGCATCGCCTATGCTGCCGTGAGCTCGAACGTCGAACGACCGAACTGGCTCAAATTCATGACCCGACAGCACCGCGAACCGGGCAAGGGTGCCGCCGATATCAGCCAGGAGGACGCGTTTCATCGCACTACACGGGCTGCCGCTTCGGCCCGGATGAACCCGGCATACCATCGTGCCGAACTCTTGAGGATGCGCCGTTCGTCGGATAGTCAATATAGACCAGCCCAAATCGATTGGCGCAGCCCGCGCCCCACTCGAAATTGTCGAGCAGGGACCACACGAAATAGCCGCGCACGTCGGCGCCAGCGGCGACGGCCTCGCGCAGCGCGCCGGTATAGGTCGCGAGGTAGTCGATCCGCTCCCGATCGACCACGTTGCCCGAGGCATCCGGCTTCTCGACCGCACCGGCGCCGTTTTCCAGCACATAGATCGGCAGGCGATAGCGCCGGTCGACATCGATCAGCGTGTCGCGGAAAGCCGCCGGATCGAGCTGCCAGCCGATCGGCGATTTCGCCACGTCTTCCGGCGCATTGCCCCACGCGAAGCGGAGCGGCTGGGCGGCGTCGGCCCTGGCATAGACCGGCAAGTAGTGATTGACCCCGAACCAGTCGGGCTGACGGCAGATCCGCGCCATGTCGCCGGGCTGGACGTAGGGCTTGATGGCGCGCGCCAGCGCGGGCGGATAGTGGCCCAGGATCTGCGCCTCGGGGAATGCCTTGTTCCAGTATTCGTCGAGCAGCGTGGCGGCTGCCTCGTCGTCCGACGTGCGACGGACGGGGCGGGAGGGCTGCATGTTGTGGTGGCATCGACCGACGCCGACGGCGCATGGACGCGCAACGCATCGACGCCCGCGCCATGCGCCAGGTTCACGTGATGGATGGCCTTGTGCAGTGCCGACGGATCGGTGAGGCCCGGCGGATGCCAGGCGAAGCCATAGTCGAACAGAGTGAACACCGATGGCTCGTTGAACGTGGCAAAGCGACGGACGCGATCGCCGAGTCGGCGCGCGATCAACGTCGCATAGTCCTCGAACCAGCCGGCGATGTCGCGGTTGAGCCAGCCGCCCTGGTCCTGCAACGCCTGCGGCAGGTCCCAGTGGTTGAGGCACAGCCACGGTTCGATCCCTGCGGCCAGAAGCCCGTCGACCAGCTGGTCGTAGAAGGTCAACCCAGCCTCGTTGGCGGCACCGCGGCCGGCGGGCAGCACACGCGGCCACGCCACGGAAAAACAATAGGCGCCCACACCAAGCTCGCGCATCAGCGCTATGTCTTCGGCGTAGCGATGATAGTGATCGCATGCGACATCGCCGGTATCGCCGTTGGCGATGCGACCGGCCTCTCGGCAAAAGCCGTCCCAGACGCTGGGTCCCCGCCCGTCGACGCCCGCCGCGCCCTCGATCTGGTAGCTCGACGTCGAGACGCCCCAGACGAAGTCGCGCGGCAACGAACGGCGCTGAGCTTCACTCTGGACTGGAAGCAACTCCAGGCCAGTTGGTGGCAGCAGCCTCGTCGCGCTTCAGCTCCCCCTGTTGTAGCGGCGACCCGATCAGGTCGTGATGGCGACCTTCAGCACGCCGTCGCGCTGATGGGAAAAGAGTTCGTAGGCTGCCTCGATCTCGTCGAGCTTGAAGTGGTGCGTGACCATCGCCTTGAGATCGACCCGGCCGGCGGCGATGACATCCATGAGGCGCCGCATGCGCTCCTTCCCGCCGGGGCAGAGCGTGGTCACGATCTTGGTGTCGCCGAGGCCGGCGGCGAAGGCATCGAGCGGGATGCGCAGATCGGAGGAGTAGACCCCGAGGCTGGACAGCGTGCCGCCTGGCCGCAGGACGCGGAGGGCACTTTCGAAGGTCGATTGAGTGCCCAACGCCTCGATGGCGACATCGACTCCGCGGCCATCTGTCAACTGCATGATGGCCTGCACCGGATCGCCGCTTTTGTAGTCGACGGTGTGATCTAGGCCCAGCGCGTCGCCGATGGCCAGACGCTCGGGAATCGTGTCGACGCCGATGACAGTGGTCGCCCCCATCAGGCGCGCGCCCGCCGCGGCGCAAAGGCCGATCGGTCCCAAGGCGAAGACCGCCACGGTATCGCCCAGGCGGACTTTGCCGCTTTCGGCCCCCGAGAACCCAGTCGACATGATGTCGGGGCACATCAGTACCTGCGTGTCGGTCAACTGGGACGGCACCGGCGCAAGATTGGCCATGGCGTCGGGCACCAGCACGAACTCCGCTTGGCAGCCGTCGATGGTATTCCCGAACTTCCAGCCGCCCAGCGCCTTGAAGCCGTGGCGCGTTCCGGCGCCGTCCTGGGAATGTTGGCCACACAGGCAGGCATAGCTGTGTCCACTCGGCGTGATCGCACCGGCGATCACCCGCTGACCCTCTTCGTAGCCCGTCACCGCCGAGCCGAGCTTTTCGATGATGCCGACCGGCTCATGACCGATCGTGAGCCCCTTGCGAACGGGATACTCGCCTTTGAGGATATGGACGTCGGTGCCGCAGATCGTGGTCGTCGTCACCCGCATGAGAGCGTCGAGCGGGCCGACATCCGGCACAGGCTTCGACTCGAGGACGATCCGACCGGGCTCGACAAAGACGGCAGCTTTCATCTGTGGCATGGCTGACTCCCGCAGCACCCCAAAAAGCAGGATGCGGGCGCAACCTACTGGCCCCCGAGCGCCGGCTCTTTGACGTACGTCAACGAGCCGTAGGATCCCGATTCCGAAGAGAATTGATCTGTCGCAAAGCCGCCTCCGCCCCGATGTGGTGAATGAATAGCAGCCCGACCTTTTCTCGTGGGGCCAGCTCCGGGGAGGGATGCATGCGCGCCCAGCAAGTGATGTCCAGGCCCGTTCATACCGTGGCTGCCGATGCCTCCGTGTATGACGCAGCACAAGTTCTGCTCAATGCCGGCGTCAGCGCCGCTCCCGTTGTCGACGCCGACGGCAGGATGATCGGGATCGTCAGCGAGGCCGACCTGATGTACCGTACCGAGATCGGGACCATGCCCGGCAAGTCATGGCTGCAGAGGCTTCTGACCGACAACGCCGTGCTGGCAAGAGACTACATCCGCTCCCACTCGCACCGCGTTGCCGACGTCATGACGAAGAACGTCGTGACCGCCGACGAGCGCACGTCGCTCGCTGACATCGCCGCCCTCATGCAGCGCCACCGCGTCAAGCGCATCCCCATTCTACGCGACGACAGGGTCGTTGGCATCGTCAGCCGCGCCAACCTCCTGCAGGGCCTGCTCGCGCGCGAGCCTTTGCCTTCGGAAAACGTTGCCGCCGACGAGACCCTTCGCACCTCGGTGACGGCGGAACTCGCGCGCCACGGGTGGACGTCGACCCTGTCGACCAACGTCGTGGCCGAGAATGGCGTCGTCCACCTCTGGGGCTTTGTCGATAGCGGCACGGTAAGGGACGCTTATCGGATCGCGGCGGAGAGTGTCCGAGGTGTGAAGCGTGTCGAAAACCACATGGACATCCTGCCGCCCGAGGTGCGTATCGGCATCTAGCGGACGGAAGAGCAGGTATGGCGATGGAATAAGCTCACGACCTCCGCTGGTTCGGCGAGCTGCGATCGGAGGATGTAGCACATTGCCGCGTAACGTCACCAACAGATCGGCCAGAACCTCTCTTCTAAATAGACCTCACCTGACGCTTTTTATCTGCCGACGGACACTTTGACCTGCATCAATGCTCCGTGTGTCCCGTCGGAGCACATGACGTCACTGGTTAACGAGATCATCGCACGGAAGGCGTCCATGAGCCTCAAGCGTATCCGCCTGGAACTTGCACGGACCCCGGACTTTCCCGACGGCAGTTCGGCCCATGGCTACGAATTCATCGCCCCGCTGGACGCCAAGGGCCACCTCGATTCTGCCGGCTGGCTCAATGCCAAGGGAGCGTGCACGGTGCGGCGCTTCTGGAATAAGTCACCCGACGAGCACGGCGCGTTGATCCACCGCCGCAACGGAAGTTGGGCGTTCTCCTACGAGCCGGGCGACAACGACGACGAGCCGATCTTCCGCTTCGACAGGCACGTGTTCGTGGTCGGCGAATACGTCACGGTGACCGAACATGACGGAGTGGCGCGGCCATTCCGTGTCGTCCATGTCGCGCCCGCGATCGCGCGAGACTGAGCACCCTGCGGACATCGTCTCACCCTGCAAGCGCATACGCCGTGTTGACTTGGACCATAGTCCACGACCAGCAAGGTCGGTGCATTACCGTGATCATCCCGTAACCCACCGATCAGCACGTGCGGACGGCGTGCCGATCTCGCCCGATGATGGTCTGCGCGATTGGTTTCAAGCGTTCGCTGCCCCTGCTCCCAGAGGTCCTGCGGCAGCATCGCCATGCTGCCCGGGGTGTGCGTCTCCCTTTTGCAAGGTCACGCCAAAAATAAAGCTTTTTGTGGAGCTTAAAGGATCGTCTGGAGATCGGTTGCGAAGAACACGCAAGGGATTGATCTGTCTCAAAAGTCTGATGCCTGCGTCCATATATGGATTGAGCATTAGAGACCTCGACTCAGGTGGGTTGTTTGGGATCGTCGTCATCTCGCTCCAAGCCGCTTCCTTCGCCCTTTGATGCAACCGGTCTCTTAAGATTAAGAAGGAGAATTGGTTATGACTGTTCGTCGTTACTTAGTGCTTGTGCTTGCAGTTATGGGCCTCGCAGCGTGCGGGCCAATGTCATCCGGCACAGTGAAAGATCTCAATATCCGAGACTGGATCGGACATAGTGCAAGTCACCTCATACAGGCTTGGGGAAAGCCACATCACGATTATCCGACCGCCGACGGAGGTAGAGCAATAGGCTACCTGTTTACCAATCAAGCAGTGACGGGACCGAAGTCACAGGTCTTCTTTCAGGCGACCAACTGCATGATCAATTTTACGGTCGATCGTAATGGCATCATTGACGACGCCACCACAACTGGTGCGAAGTGCAGAATCGGGCCGCATGCCGAGAGGCATCCTCCGGCTAACAAAACGTAGAGACCTAAGCGTCTTCACTTCAAGAGTTGTCGACTTTCCTAGTCGTCCATCTCGCGCATCGACGGTCGGGTTGCCCACGACCGTACTGAGTAGGCCGAGAGACTTTCTCCTCCGTCGTCTTCGTCGGTCAGTGTTTCCTGGGCTTCTATCGAGACCTGACCGGCGAGGAGTTTGCTGTTGCAGATGTGACAGCTGCGACAGCTGCTTTCCCTGCAATGTCGTCGATGTGCACATCGAGGTCGGCAGCCTCCAAAGCGGTGTCGGGCAGGAATAGCTCACGGAGTTCCGGTTAGGCGAAGAACATGGCGCGGTGGCCGGACACGCTTCACCTGCCGGCTGCCCCCGGACGGCCCAGCCGGTGCGACCGATCTTTTCCCGGATCTTGCGAGTTGGGCGCCGAAGGTGGCGCCGGCCAGTCCGCGACATCGCCTGTGGCAGGACAGAAGGCTTCGGTCCCGATCTCGGCGCCTACGGCGTGGTGTCATTTCAACGTTGGCGGCTTTCGTTCCTCGTCAAACATGTATCGATGATCGACTGGATGCTGAACTTCCGGGAGTTTGAGCCACGCCCTTACAACGTCCATTCGTAACAGCGCTTCATGCTCCTTGTTCTCATTGCAAAGCCTTAAAGCCAAGCGAAGCTGGCTTCGCATGTACCAGACTTCGCTTGCGGAATGTTCGTGTTCCGACGCCTGAGGACGGGCAGCGCCAGATGCGGCACTGCCGGGCACAGCAATTGACTTCCAATCGTCTACAAGCCTGTTCAGCTGAGCGACGCATGTGTCGCGTGCATTGGCAGCGCGGCCGAATGATGCAAGAGCAAGAACAAGCACAAGGGAAGCTCGGAACCGGGCCATCTTCTCTTCCTTCATCAACGAGTCGGCTCGATCTACTGACGCAAAATGCAGGGGCCGCCTCAGTGCCAATAGACGACACGGGATTTCACACCTACATCGCTCCCAGTTGGACTCACATTGGCCGGCGCCCTTGCTCAACCACGGACGAACACATCTCCAAGCGAATTGCGCCACTTCGTTCATCTTGGGACACGTCTGGTCGTATGAGTCGACCGGCACCTCTTACTGGTCGCAGGTACAACTTCGATCACGCCAGCCATGTCGGCCGCAAAGTCGATCATGCATGCCTCTCAATGGTGCTTATACCAACCAGCACCCCTAATATCGTTCCATGACGTCGTTTGGTGGCACAGGAAACACTCACGAACGGTTGCATGCTCTTGGCGGGCTACGCCTTTTGATACCATCTCGAAATGCATCATGAAGTGGCTGGGCGGTGCCTGATGGCACTGGTTGCAGTCTTGTGACCTTGGGGATGGATGCAGGAAGCCCGCGATCTTCCACGTCTGGGTCGCGTGGCAGTCGGCGCATTGCTGGCCAAACAGTGCCCGATGCCTGTCACGAAAGCTGTGGCAGGATGCACAGTCAAGCACCTCGCCATCCGAGGCCGGCCCGGTGCCGATGGCGCCCTTGAGAGAGCGTAGAAGAGCAGCCATGCCGGTTGTCGTCGGTTGTTGTCCTGGGCTGGTGCCGTCCCGCGCCGCTCGTGTGCTGGCCTCAGTTAGGACTGAATGATCCATCTTGATCGGCCGTACGTTAGTCCCTTGGTGCTCGACGTGGCAGCCCCGGCATTCCTTGATCATGGCGTGGAACGCGGTCGATTGCTTGGCGAGTATAAAGGCATCAGGTGCGTGGCATGTGATGCACGATTCCGCTCTAATCCCTTGGTTTGGTGTATGGCAGCTCTCGCATTGTGTCCCGAGAAAAGCGTGGGCGGCCGACAGCGGGCCCGGACTTGCAGCACTGACCCAGATCGGCAGGGCTGGCGTGCCGGAACGGTAGATCACAAGCGGCACGAACACCGCGGCCGCGAAACCGAGGACACCGAGCATCAAGTAGATTGCGCCGCTGAACTTCACCGAAGCCACCGTAGGCCGTAATAAATGCCGTTCCAAATGTGCAGCGCTAGGAGCGGATACATGATGAACGCCGCCCCGATGTGCAGCACTATCCATCGAGACAGGACGCGCTTCATGGCTTCCCGCGCAGTGATTGCATACTCGAGGTCCGCGATGGCGCCGAGCAGGCGGGGAAGCGGCACGTCCGCGAGAACCGCCTCGGCTGGCGAAGGACCGCCGGCTAGGACGCGGGCGACGGCATCGTAGCGCGTCCTGAGCACCGCCAGCATGCTTTGCTGCTCGCGCAGGTCGGTGCCCACCTGAATCAGGTAATAACGGCCGATGAAGCCGCTTAGCACCACGACCAGAATCGCCGAGACGAGGCCGATCCCGAGAGGGCTATAGAGTTTGTGACCGCTATGGATGATGCCGAACAGTGCGCCGATGACGCCGGCATAGATGTGGAACGAGAGGATGGCACGCAGCGATGCCTGCTTAGTTACCTGGGCCTTCAGCCAAGCGCTGCGCTTGACCGCCGAGTAGGCGAGCAGACCAATCAGCAGTACAGCCCCGGCGATGCCAATTAGGCTGCCGGCCAGGCTGCCGGGGAAGCGCGGCGCTGTGTGCAATAGGAACCCAGGCACGATGAGGGCGAGCGCGCTCACGAGCGCCCCGACCAGGAGCTTCTCGGTCTCGCTCACTTCACGCGTCCACGACGAGGGGGCCGGCGGACTTTGCCTGGCAGGCCAGGATCATGCCGCGCGCCTTGTCTTCGGAGGAAAGCCCGTCCTGCACTTCCATCGTCACGGAGCCCTGTAGCAACGGCACGACGCATGTCCCGCATGTCCCCACCCTGCAGGAAAAGTCGATTGCGACGCCGATCGCCTCAGCGGCCTCGAGCACTGACTGATCCGGGGCGAGCGTCCCGGTCTTGCCGGACTTACTGAACTGAACCTCAACTTGAGCGGAGGGGATGGCGGCGACGGCCACAGCTGGAGCCGCAGGTGCTGCAGCGAGCGCAGGAGACACAGGCGCCGACCCGAGAGCAGCCACCGGAACAACCTGCGGTACCGGCACTGCAGCAACGGGTGCAGGCGCGGCCCCCCTGGCGGGGCCGAAGGCTTCCGTCTTGATCTTCTCTCCGGCGACGCCAAGTTCGAGCAGGTGCGCCTTTACTGCCTTCATCATCGCCGGCGGGCCGCACACATGGACTCTGCGCCAGGCAATCTCGGGAACGGCATGCGCGATGAATTCCTTCGAGATGTTCCCTACGGCGCCTGTCCACGAGGTTCCGTCAGCGTGTTCTATCGTTGCCGCGATGTGCAGGTTCCTGTGCCGCCTCTGAAGGTGCTCAAGCTCCTCGCGAAAGATGAGATCCTGAGGCGAGCGCGCCCCGTAGAGGAAGAAAATGTCCCCGGGGAAGGCGCGGTCGGTTAGGTAGCGGATAACGCACATCATGGGTGTGATGCCCACGCCGCCGCTGATCAAGACGATGCTATCGGCTTCCGTGCCCGTGAAGGTGAAGACGCCAGAGGGGCCGGACACTTCAAGGCGATCCCCGATGGCCACGTGATCGTGCAGATAGCGGGATTCGGCGCCCTGGTCTTCCCGCTTGACCGTGATCTCGACGTAGTCGCATTGCGTCGGCGAGGAGGCGATAGTGTAGGAACGCCGGACAGGCTTGCCGTCGAGCTCTGCAGAGAAAGTCAGGAACTGACCCGGCAGGAAGGTGAACGGGATGGTCCCGCCATCCGGATTCAAGAGCCGGAACGTCTTGACGTTCGGGGTTTCGCGGAAAATCGCGGCGACGCGCAGCGTGCCCGACCAAGACCGGATGGGCGCCTTGTTCGGGGCAGAGGCTGCCATGACCGTGGGGCTCTGGGCGGGAGAAACCCCAGCGGTGGCCGGAGCGGGTGCCGGATTTTTGGAGGGGCCAATCGGCGCCACGAGATCTGGGCGGGCTGACGTGGGCGCGGACGCCGGAGTTGGGCCTCCCGCCGGGGCTGGTGGCGCCACTGCACCGGGCGTCAGGCGCTGAACCAACCCACCGATCCTGCGCAGCCGGGCATAGTGGATGAGGATGGCCCCGAGCATGAAGGCGACCAGGAACGCCATAGTCGTCAGGTGGTACCAGGACAGGCCCCAGGGGCCGTCGCTCATCGACATCACGTCTGCGGCCGGCGCACTCATCTGGCCCTTGAACCAGGTGAGTGCGATCTGGCGCGGCGGCTGTCCCGCGCTGACGGCCTGCAGTGCAGCTGCGCCGCTTTCGACCTCAAGGACTCCCTGCCGCACGCCCGCAATCGCCTGCTGCATGGCGGCTGGATCGTTGGCCGAAAGTGCGTGATGCAGCTGCACCTGACCGGCCGCAATCGCCTGCGAGCCGGACCCGAGGCGCTTGCGTGCCTCGGCCTCGATGAACAGGCGTGCCTCCGGCGTGAGCGAGGGCAGGTCCATCAGGGCCGGATAGAACGGCTTCGCCCCGCCACCCATACAGCCCATCATCCCACCGCAGCCACCGCCAGCCTGGGTACCGGAACCTGGAGACGTCACCGGCGGTGGAGGCGAGCCCATCTTGCCCTCCATCCCCTTGTCCTCGCCCAGAGGTGTAGGGGACGGGACCGGCGCAGCCGGAGAGGAAGTGGCCGGAGCACCACTATCGGGGTGATGAGCTCCGTGGTCTACCGGACCGGTCTGTGCAGCGGCGATCGATGGGGCGCCGAGCACCACTGCAATGAAGACCGCGACGAGCGCGTAACCCGGATGCCTGTACAGCATTGGCGGCAACCTCTTCAGGGTCCTATCCAATTCGGGACGACCGGGGCTAGCGCACTTTGCGAATATCGCTAACCATGATCGTCACCTATCGTAGATTGTTTGCTTTGCGTTGGATCAAACGGTGGGACGAATTTGTATTGTCGCTGCCGCAACCAATTCAGATACATCGATCAGGTTGGTCCAGTGAGGTACCGCGTTGGTCGTGACTACCCTGACCCCGATTCGCTCGAGCTTTCGGTCGACTTGATCTGCAAAGAGGCCGTGAACGGCCACGCAGACCGGCGGCAGTGCTCCGATCGATCGTAACATGCGTACAGCCTCGATCATGGTTCCTCCGCTAGAGACGATGTCATCGACGAGTACCGGTGTTCGCATTGGCCATTGTGCGAGATCGGCGGTTCGGACGGTTACGTCGCGATCACCCGCTCGGCTCTTCTCAAGAACGATGAATGGCGCACCCGCCTCGCTCGCGACCTCCGCCACCCATTGCTCGCTCTCGCGATCGGGTCCAACGATGACCGGCGATTCCACGTTGAGTTTGATCCAAGCGGAGATTGCGGAAGCGGCATGCGCGACGCGCGTCGGGATGGAGTAGATTTCCGCCAGCGACCCATACCGATGGAGGTGGGGGTCGACGGTCACGAGCCAGTCGAAATGCGCCGAAACAATCGCCGCGAACGGTCTGGAAGAAATCGCCTCACCAGGCTTGAAACGGCGGTCCTGACGCATGTAAGCGAGGTAAGGGGCGATCAGGCCGACCTTTCTGGCGCCCAGCTCTCGGGCGGTGGCCGCCGCAAAAAGGAGCGGCAGGATCTTCTCGTCCGGCCGGGCCAGAGTGCAGACCACGGCAACATCCCTTCCGCCGAGCTCTGACACGATCCTCAAGTACGATTCGCCGTCCGGGAAATGCCGTGCCTCCACCTGGCCGAGCCTGGCATCGAGAGGCTCGACGAGACTGGTCGCGAAGGTCTCGTTCCCCGCCAGTGGAAGCAGAATCATATTGCTCATTCGTCGGCTATGTCCACGAATGCCGATGAATTTGATGCGTATTCAAGCGCATAGGCCAGCTGTCCTGGTGCTTGCGCGTGCACGGTGCACAATGGTTGACCTGCTGCAACAATGTCGCCCAGTCTGACGTGCATTTCCAATCCGGCTACTTTGTCGTCCGGTGCGCCGGCAAGCTTGGCCAAACGCGCGAGTCGCCGATTGTCCATCGCGACGACACGACCAGCTCGCGGGGCGGGCAACTCTCTTCTCTGGGTAGACACTGGAGGGGTGCGCATTCCCCCCTGTGCGTCACAGATATTTTGGAACTTGACCCAGGCGCTTCCGTCGTCAAGGGCACGTGTCGCCATGACTTCTCCTTCGCCATCCCGAGCGTGTCCGGAGAGTTCAATCAGCGCACCAGAGAGCACGATTGCTCGGGATCGTAGGTCGACCGGCGCGTCGGGCGCACAAGTCAGAACCCGTAGGACGTCGCGAGCTTCAAGGGCAGGCCCAATGCCTCTGCCGATGGGCTGGCTGCCGTCGCCGAGAACGATCCTTGTCCGAACATTGAAAGCATTTGCCACGTCCACGATGCCGCGCGTCAAAGTCTCCGCTGCAATACTGTCGCGGACTTTGGCCGTCGGCCCAACAGGCAAGTCAATCACCAGGCAGTTCGAACCGGCGGCAATCTTCTTGGACAGGATCGAGGCGATCATCTGACCTTCGGAGTCCAGATCCAAGGCCCGCTCGACACGAATTAGAATATCGTCGGCGGGGCTGAGGTTTATGGCGCCACCCCACGCAATGCAGCCACCTTCCCGATCCACAACCCGCCGGATTGTCGCCAAGTCGAGTTCAACTGGCGCCAGAGTTTCCATGGTATCGGCCGTTCCCGCAGGCGACGTGATTGCCCGCGACGAGGTCTTTGGGATTGTCAGGCCGACCGACGCAACGATCGCCACGACAATCGGCGTCGTCCTGTTGGCCGGAAGGCCCCCAACACAGTGTTTGTCCGCCACGATGGTCGGAGTCCACGACAGGCGTTCTCCGGCGACAATCATCGCATTTGTAAGGGCGAGAACCTCGCTGCGGTCCAGCGGCTGGGTGGCACAGGCCGTCAGAAAGGACGACAGGTCGATGTCGGAGAATTTGCCGGCCACCACATCCGAAACGATAGCCTGAAATTCTCCATATCCCAGGCGATGCCCGAAGATGCGGCCTCTGACGTGGCGCATCGAATCAAGGGGCTCGGGGTGGGAAACAACAACATAGTCCCCCTCCTTTAGACCGAGTCTTTGCCACGCTGCTTCCGATAAACCTGCTTCTCCGTCTGCAACAAGCGCCATTGGCGCATGAAAGAGAGTCGCCATAACCTGCCGTCCCCTAGCAGACAACGCCACACGCGTGTGTCCTGCGAATCCCTCAGACCGGCAAATGGTACAGTCCGTATTCATGAACACGACAGCCTCGTACTTGGTATCGATACCCAGTCGTCTGGCTCGTGTAAGTCCGACTGACTTTCTGGATTCCCTTCGCGAAGCGTCACTCATGAAATAGTCTCCTCGAGGCCCAAGTGAGGCACCGTACTTGGCCAGCCAAGTTCACGAGTGATACGACTCGAGAGACTCGTCGAAGATTCCATCTCACCGTGATTGACGAACACATGTCGTGGCGCCTGCGTGAGTCCGGCAAGCCACCGCATCAATTCATCGCTGTCTGCGTGCGCCGACATCGCGTCGATGTTCTCGACATCAGCTCTGATTGGCACGTCCTGTCCGTGAATGCGAACGGAGCGCGCTCCAGAGACCATAGCGGCCCCGCGGGTGCCGACTGCCTGAAAGCCGGTAAACAGCACCGCGTTCTTTGCGTTTGGCGCGTAGTGCTTCAGATGATGCAGGACCCGCCCACCCGTCGCCATCCCGCTCGCCGAGATGATGATCTTTGGCATAGGGTCGATGTTGAGCTTCTTCGATTCGTCTACTGTTCGTACATAGTGGGCAACGTCGCACACGTTGCGACATTCTTTCTCGGCAAGCCGATGATCGTCGAGATGTCGGCAGAAGATCTCGCTGGCGTTTACCGCCATCGGAGAGTCGAGAAAGACAGGAACTTTTGGGATCTTGCCAAGACGCCGCAGGCGCTCGATGAAGAACAACATCGTTTGCACGCGCCCAACGGCAAAGGCCGGAACGACAACCGTACCCCCACGCGATACCGTGCGTTTGATTATGTCCGCTAGCGTCTCGTCGGGCGGCCTTTTGTCGTGGCGTCTTCTACCATAAGTTGACTCCACGACGATATAATCGGCACGCTCAAACGGTTGGGGATCCACCATCGTGGCGCTGTCGTATCGTCCGAGATCACCGGAAAACACGATCGTCTTGCCATCATGGCTGAACTCCAGCGATCCAGCCCCAAGGATGTGTCCCGCCCGGTGCAGGCGAATGACCGGCCCGTCCGTCAATTTTTCAACCTGGTTGAATTCAATAGGCCTGAGGAGACGCAGTGCCCGTTTGGCGTCGTCTTCTGTAAACAGCGGTAGAGCTGGCGAGTGCTTCGAGAGCCGGTGTCGATTCATGAAGCTTGCGTCGGCTTCCTGAAGCCGGGCCGCGTCGCGCAGCAGTATGTCGCACAAGTCAGCGGTGGCAGATGAACAAAACACCGGGCCTCGAAACCCGTGCTTGGTGAGAAGGGGCAAGTAGCCGCTGTGGTCAAGGTGAGCGTGCGTCAGGATCACCGCCGAGATCGCGCGGGGCTCCACCGCCAACGGCTGCCAATTCATGTCTCTCAGCGATTTGCCCCCCTGAAATAGCCCGCAATCAACCAGGTATTTCCGTCCCTTCGAGGAGATCAGTGTCTTCGAGCCGGTGACAGTACTCGCGCCTCCCAGGAAGCTGAGCTTCACGCTCATCCAGCAGCTCCTTCAACAAGCCCGCTCGCGCGTCTACACATGCCGCTTTGAATGGCGCTGGTTCGCGTTGCACTCGGCCTCATAAGTTTCACGATGGTGTCACTTCACCTTTCGAAGGTCGACGATCATCACGGCGCCTCTTAACTTGGCGGCCTCAAATTCGACCAGGTCCCCAGGACGAACTCCTTCCAGCAATTGGCGGTTGGTCACGTGAAACACCATGCGCATCGCAGGCATCCAAATGGTACCGTCAGGACTCCGCATTTCTTCAGCGATGAGAGTAATGATGCCGGGGCCGCTATCGACCGCCTGAACATGCCCCTTGGCGTGGACGTGCCCTTGCTGCGAGACAAGGTTCCGGTGCTGGCGGTCCAGCCGATCCAGCCATTCGCTCGGAGTTGCAGTTTCCTGAGCGCTTGCCGAGCTGGAGGCGAAAGCAAGAATCAACGCGACTGCTGTGGTCCGCACCGTCATTGCTACCCCCTGCTCTCGACCGGGCGTCTCCGTTGGACGCCCGGGCATTCGACGCTGGGCCACTAGTTCTTCGGACCTGACGAATGGCTCGGTGTCGCCGGCATGTTGTGCTGCTTGTCTTGGATTTCCTTTGTCTCGCCTGGCTTGGGAGACGAGGAGTGGCCGTGAGTGCCCGGGCCAGGAACCGTTCCACCTTGCATGTGTTGCTGCTGAGGACTGCCTTTGTCTGTGGGTGCTGCCTGCTGCGCAGAGGCTCCCTGCATAGCGGCGAGCATACCGACAGCCGCAACTGCGGCAGACAGAGAGCCGAATCTCAAAATGTTCATCATGACCTATCTCCTCTATCGAGTTTCACCGAGCTATGCCGGCACGGTTGAGATGCTAGCTCACAGGGCGGCCACGGCCTTGATGCAGATCAACGATCTACAACCCCTACGCGTCTCAAAAGAGACATCACTCCGCGTGAAATGCCGTTGATTTCTAGAAGGCTTACCTGCCCTCGGACCATAGCGCAGGACTAGGTCTCCTGACTGAACGAACACCTCGCAATTGCTAAACCAGTCATCAGGCGCATGCTGTCTCAAAAGAGACATTGCGGAGGAGTCGCAGCGAAATGCCGATCGTCCATTGCGGACAGCGAGCGTCCCTAGCCTGTCCATGGTCGATGATCGCCGGCGTGGCCACGACGTTGTCAGCGCGTTGGAGAAACAGGCCGGCCGCTCTCGCAACCTAGCCTCGGGACGGATGCATCCATTTGCACGTGGGGCTCACCAAACACACGTTCTCTTAGCAAGACTCAATATTGAACCGGGCTCTCCGGCCCATACGAATGGCGACGTCTTCCATCAGCGTCTTCGCGTTTGTTTATCAAATGCCCGAATCATCTGCGTCTCTCTCTCCCTTTCGCGCAGTCTGGCATGCACTAGGATCTGACCGCGGTTGGATGTCCGCCTATAGTCAATCAAGCCAAGTTTCCGGAACTTGTTCATTAGATAGTTCACTCGCGTCCTGGTTGTTCCCACGATGCTCGCCAACATCTCTTGCTTGACGTTTGATATGGTTCCCGCATGACGGTCACCCTCCCCAATGTTCGCGAGCTTCAATAGCACTCGCCTCAGTCGTTGCTCGACCGATCCGACGAGCTGGTCAATCAGGGCGGATTCCGTCTCAAGACAATGCGACACGAGGTAGGTCGTGAAGGCACTGGCGAGGTCGGGCCCATCACGCAGCAACCGCGGCATTGAGCCCTTATCGATTCTGGCGATTTCAGCATCCTGGACAACAATGGCCGATGTCGTGCGGTACGGCTGATGAGTAAGGCATTCTTCACCGCAGAAATCCCCTGCACCGAGAATTGCAACGAGGCGTTCGTTACCTTTTTCCGTTGTGATCGTTCGGTGGACCCGGCCGGATCGAACATAGAAAATTGCGTCTGCTGGATCTCCCTGTCGAAAGAGGGCACGACCTGCGGCATACTTGACGCGCGGGAGTTGGACACAGAGCCTTCGGGCGCGGGCTTTCTTGTCGCCGTCATTATTCGCAGGCGCTGTGCTTGCTTCGGCCGAACGTTTACGGACTCCGGCCGCTGCAGGCGGCCTGGGGGTTTGGGCTTGCGCAAGGGGCGATGCGATACATAGTTGAGTTTCGGAGGAGGGGCGTCGGAGCTGCGCCGTCAATGGCTCTGGACAGGCGCAGTAAAGCCCCTCTTGCCCGGTTGGCATGTTGGTTTTCATGGGACATCGGTCCGATCTTGAATGAATCAAGGGGAAGTACGCCGGAGCGACATTGCAGGCGCGACGTCATTCGAGACGTACCAGGCAGCGATCGCAACGCGTGTAACTCAGCGAACCGGAGTGACCCGACGAGTCACCTATCTCTCCGAGTCGCGACGCGACGATTACCTAAGCGATCCGCCGCGGCGGCCGCTCCGGTGGACCTTGACTTCTACCGGGCAGATCCGACGATCCGGCCACTATGACGACACTCAACGGTCGGCGCCGTTGGCCGCTGTCACAGCTGATGCTGCCGAGCGTGGCATGACAAGCCGCGCCGCAGCAATCATCGTCGAACTCGATCTCATCGGATCCGTTTCGGGCGGGAGTGGAATCCAAGGTACGCGGCTGAAGTTGAGCGATAAGAGCAGGAACTGGGACGATCACTATTGCTTTATGGGCGTATTCTGATGGCGCCGTGGGTTTGATAGCCTCGGATTCCGCCGAGAGCCCCAAGTAGTGGGAAGGATTCTCATGATCGCGCGGGCTCGGCGCATGAGCTAAAGCCGCATTTGCAAACATCAACATGCTCATCGCAGCAACAAGCAGCGAGCCAAGCATCGCGATCGCCAGCCTGCTCGCCATGGAACTCACCCGGCGACGCGATGAAAGCGTCGGCGCCGGTGTATGCCCAAGCAGGTTCCTTCTTGCTGTAGCGAAGGCCGCCATCACGCACCCCATTGTACCTTTAGCCATAGGTCTCAGGCGTCGACACATCCTTGACCTAGATCAACTCGTCCTCTGGCGATGCCACCAAAAGCGAGGCGTCGGCTGTTTGCCGGGACTGTTCGAGCAGTGCAAGGCGTTGCTGCGCGGCCACCGCGCGGACATAGGCTCGACGTGCGTCCACGGACAGGCTCAAGGTCGTTGCGACGGCCCGGTAGCGTGCTTCCTCGAACTCGCGTTTTGCGATCTCGGTCCTTCTTGGCAGCGTAACCATCGCAAGGAGGTTGCCGACTAGCTGAAAGCCGATCTCTGCGAAGCCGCCAGTGCCGAACGTGCGCGACAGGGTAATGGCAGGATTGGATGGCAGGCTCGCCTGCACATATTCAGCCTCGGATATGCCGAGATCGTTGTGCGCCGCCTGGAGTCCGCGATTGTTGAGGAGCGAGATCTGCACGGCTGCGTCTTCGTTCAGCGGCTCGGACAGCAGAACTTGAACGCGTTCTCGTGCGCGGCGAGCTTCGACAACTGAGGAAAGCTTCACAGCGTCCCGGCCGATCTCCCGGTGAACGCTATCCGTCACCGGCGCCATGCCGCCATCCCCGGTGAGCTTGGCGCATCTCCCTGCCAGCAAACCCAACAGGATCGCGACAGCAGCCTTCGAAAGGCGCGTTCACGGCGACCGTCCAGCGCCAGGGGCGACGCGTTCGTTCAACTCGCGCCACGGCTTCAGCCCGACGGGCACGTGAGCCGCGGTGCCGGCCATGATGGGGAGATACGGCGTTGTTGAGGTCGGAGCCTCGGGATCAGCAGGCCCGGATGGCTCCGGAAGAGGCGGCGAACTGCACGCTGCAACGCCGAGGCCGAGCGCCGGACATAGCGAAGACTTCATTTGCGACGATCCGAACGAAGGTTGACCGAAAACGGCTACCCGATGCCCGCCGTCATGTGACAGCGAGACCGGTAACGTCCGCGCAGATCAAGTGTTCGGCCGTAGAGAACTCACGCCCACCCGACCGGACACGCGCACCCCCGTAGCGTATAGGTATCAAGCATGATGAACTCCCGTTGCCAGCACGGCCCCCGTCACGCGCCGCACGATCACTCCGCGCCCGGACCCGAGGCAGAACAGACCGCTATCGATCCGGTTTGCGGCATGAGGGTGAAGGTGGCCGGCGCCAAGCACACGGCGCTCCATGAGGGCCACACCTATTATTTCTGCAGCGCCCACTGCCTTGGAAAATTCACCGCTCAGCCAGCGCGCTATCTGAAACCGGCGGAAGCCACGTCGGCCGAGCCAGTGCCGGCCGGCACGATCTTCACCTGCCCCATGCATCCGCAGATTCGCCAGGTCGGGCCGGGCAACTGCCCGATCTGCGGCATGGCGCTCGAGCCCGAGCTGGTGTCGGCCGAAAGCGGCCCCAACCCGGAACTCGCCGACATGACGCGCCGCTTCTGGATCGGGCTGGTGCTGGCGGTGCCGGTGGTGGCGCTGGAGATGGGCGGCCACCTGACCAACCTGCACATGCTGCTCGGGCAGGAGCCGTCCAACTGGCTGCAATTCCTCCTCGCTACGCCGGTCGTGCTGTGGGCCGGATGGCCCTTCTTCGTGCGTGGCTGGCAGTCGCTCAAGACGCGCAACCTCAACATGTTCACCCTGATCGCCATGGGTACTGGCGTCGCCTGGATCTACAGCGTCGTCGCGGTCGCCCTGCCCGGCCTCTTCCCGCCGGCGTTCCGCGGATCCGACGGCTCGGTCGCCGTCTATTTCGAGGCGGCGGCGGTGATCACGGTGCTCGTGTTGCTCGGCCAGGTGCTCGAGCTGCGTGCCCGCGATCAGACGTCGGGCGCGATCCGCGCCCTGCTCGACCTGGCGCCGAAGACGGCGCGACGCCTCAGGGACGAC
>LNAP01005451.1_pt1 | contig 42988 bp, 43 predicted proteins | sample 602601 | NCBI WGS metagenome assembly LNAP01 (sample SAMN02440304, study PRJNA202911) | soil metagenome | biome: Subtropical and temperate rainforests or woodlands; isolation source: soil samples (1 kg each in a 20% v/v slurry with milli Q water) were... ...
GGAGGTAATTGCTCATAGTGTTCATTCGAGTCCTTGGATTCGTGTGCGTTGGGGCGGGGAGCGATCGGCGCTGTCGCTCAGGTGTTGCCATGCCGCATATAAGGCGTTGTCGGTACCGAACGCGCCGGCCTTGGTAACGATGCCGGGACGATGGCCCTGGCGGGAAACGGTCGGGCGGGCGAAGGCGACGCCGGCTTCGATTTCGGTCAGCAGTTGCAGGCTGTCGATGCCGACGGTGGTCAATATGGCCCGAGCGGTTTCGCCGCCCGTGGCGATCAGGCCGCCGACCTTGGCGAAGTGCGGTTCGACCAGCACGGCGAGCATGGTCGAGAGTTGCGCGCCCTCTTGGGGATCGAACGCTTGATCGCGGCCGATGCGCAGCAGCAGGTCACTCCAGCCGTCCAGTTGCTCGCCAATGCGCGATTGCCAGAGCGACCAATCGCCGTGGGTTGAGCCCTGACGAAGGACTTCAGGCGGTATAACCAGTTCGCTGACGCCGCCACGCTCTTTGAGCCGCTCGCATTGTCGCTCGCAGACGCCGGAGAGGCTGCCGACGAGGATCAGAATCGGCGCCTGGCTTTTTTCGAGGGCCGCAGGTTCGATAGTCGTGAACTGTGCTTCGGATAAATCAGGAAGACTGGCGATTTCCCGTGCCAGACCACCCGAACCGATCCAGAACAGCGGCTGATCCATCGACGCGGTCAAGCGAGCGAGGGTCAGCAGGTCGTCTTCGGTCTGCGCATCGACGATCAGCGCCTGCGTGCCATTGCCGGCAATTTCAGCAATGTGCCGCTCGAGCGCTTTTTCGTTGCCGCGCAAGGTGTCGAGATCGAGCTTCGCAGTGCTCAGGCCTGCGGCAATCAGCATCGCCTCGACATCGGCCGGACGGTCGGCGTTTTCCAGTTTCCAGGTGTCGGTGGTTTCCAGCGGCTGGCCGTTGACGAACACGCGACCGCCGCGCAACGTGCGCCCGGTGGCCGGAAAAGCCGGGGCGACGATGGCCAGGCCGGCCAACGGTTGCAGGGCGGCAACCTCAGCCGCCCAGTTGCCGCGCAGCGTCGAATCGATTTTTTTGTACAGCCGCTGCCCGGGTTTGTGCAGTGCTTTGAATGCCGCGACCGTGCGCTCGGCAGCCCGCGCGGGTGGGAGGCGCCGAGTGTCCGTATCCGCGGCAATCACTTGAGCGTCAGCCTCGTCATTCAGGGGGTCGAGGGTAACGACCGTTTGCATCCCCACGCTGGCAAAGCCGATGGCGCAATCTGCCGCGCCGGACAGATCGTCAGCGATGATCAGAATCCTCATCGCAAAGCCTCCTGCTTTTGAGGTTCGATCCCCGGTTCAGGTATGACGACAGGATTGCGCTGCTGCACGCGTTTGGCGACGGCGGCGGTGAGTAACGGCGCGAGGATCGCGGTGACCACGACGCAGGCGGCTACCAGTATGGTCGCGCTCTTGGCCGCTTCGGCGTACACCGGGTTGGCTGCCGCAATCAGTGCAGGGACGGCGGCGGCATTCCCGGCGGTGGTGGCTGCGGCAACACCCGCGACGCCCGTGCCACCGGTCAAACGATCGGCGAAGAACAGCGGAATGCCGGTCAGCACAACCACTGCAACGCCCATACCGAGACCCAGCAAACCGGCCTGCCAGACGTTATGCAAGTCCAGACTGGCGCCGAGTGCAAGGGCAAAAAACGGGATCATCACCGGGACGGCCTTGGCCAGAAAGTCGCGCATGTCACGGTCGAGGTTTCCCAGCAACATACCGAGGGCCAGTGGCAGGATGCTGCCCACCAGCGTCGGCCAAGGGAAAGCCGACAGGCCGGCGATGCCCAAGGTGACCATGGTCAGAAAAGGCCCGGACTCCAGGGACATGACCGAATAGGCGCCGACGTCTTCGGATCGACCGTATTGCCCCATCAGCGCCATGTACAAGCCGCCATTGGTGTCGTTCATCGCTGCGACGACCGCCAGCGTTGAAATGCCGGCGAAGAGGCCAGACGAGATCGGCTGCTCGCCGAGAAAATGCCCGAGCACAATGCCGATAAGCACGGCGATGCCGACTTTGGTGATAAGCAGCGTGCCGCCCTTCTTCAGCAGATAAGGCGTGGCCTTGATATTGATGCTCGCGCCCATGCAGACGTAGAACACCGCGAGGATGGGTAACGCCCCGGTGAACAGCGCATTGGTGAAAGAGCCGAAAAACTTCGGTGTGTCAGGAAGGAATGTAGCCACCAGTGAGCCAATCAGCAGCGGGACAATCATCATGCCGCCAGGGATGCGTTCAATGGTGCGCTTGATAGGAATTTGGGCCACGAGGGTCTCCTTTTATAATTGTTTGGTAAGACGTACTTCACCTCGAAACTGACTGATTCGATCATTTGGTGATTGAGTCAGTCAAAATAATCTTAGGCTTTCGTTCTTAATTGCGCAAACCAATCATTCAAATGATCGTTTTGATCATTTATGGAGGAAACCTGTTTTTTCACAAATACCTTTGCCAGCCACCGCAGTAGCCGCCCTCAGATACAGAAAAGCGGCAAGGTCGAGCATTCACAACCCCAAAAAAAATGCCCAAACCTCCCGGCCTGAGCATTTTTTTGACCCTGATCACCCAACATTCCCAAAAAACCTCGACTCTATGTAAGCCTCCAACCATCGGACGCAGCATCAATTCGCTACTAAACTCGGGACAAGCGTGTTCAGGTGCAGGATTATAGCCAGCACGTATCGCCCAACCGGCGGCCAGGTACTCAACAATAGCCAGCCCACTTTAGAGGGCATTACCCAATGGATAGCAGAACCCTACGCAACCTCATGCGCATTGTTCAGACCGGCTCTTTGTCGGCGGCGGCAGAGCATTCCTGTTTAACCGTGCAGGCGTTGGCCGCGCAGTTGAACAAGGTCGAAGAACAGTTCGGTTTTCGGTTGTTTCGTCGCTCCAACAAGGGGTTGACCCTGACCACGCAGGGCACGGAACTCACGCCTTACATGGACAAGGTGTTGGTTGCCACGCGGCAACTGGAAGAAAAAGTCGCCGCGTTGAAGGTGCCTGGGCAGCGCACGCTCAAGGTAGCGCTGAACACGACGCTGTCGGCTGACTTCAATCGGCGAATGATCGGACGCCTGATTGAGGTGTTTCCCGACTATCAGCTGGAATTCAGCTACGCCGAGTCGATGGAAAACCTCAGCAAGCTGAAGAACGAAGACTTTGACCTGGCGGTGCTGATTGGTCCGCAGAAGCCGGGATTGCCCAGCATCATCCTGCCCGAGGTCCAGGTGCAGGTGGTCGGTGCGCATTGCGGTCAGGAACATGATCCGCTGGTGCTGCTCGGCAACAAGTTTCAGGTGCGTCCGGCAGACGATTGTCCGTATTCCCACAGCTTCTTGCGCTTTCTCGACGCCGGTCTGGGCAATTACGAGTCGGGCAAGCGGATGGTCTATTCGTGCAGCGAAACCCTGACGCTGTCGTTGATCACCCAGATGGACGGCCTTGGCATGGTTTCGCGGGATGCAGCCCAGCGCAATGGCCTGACGATTTTCCCCGGCTTCGAGGATGCCCTTGAAGTGCGGCTGGCGATCAATAATCCTGAGTTGTCGGGCCAGGCTTTGCACGATGTGGTCGACCTCCCGCTACATGAACGAGCCGAGCGCAATGTACGCAGCCGTTCCCACCGCAACGGAGAGAAAGAGGTTTTTGCTGAAATACGCACATAACAACGTCGGAATCGCGGCATAAAATTCCGGGCGATCGAGCTGCACGTGCTGATCCTTGATCAACAACGGCGTGAGGCTGATTGCAGCGACGATCGCCACCGGCAGGTATTCCAGCGCCCGGGCGACGAAGGGCGGCCAATGGTCAGTGTTCACTTGCAGCGGCAATGCGCGCGGCAGGAAGGTCACGGCCATCATCAGCACAACGACCAGAATCAGGAACGTTTGGTCAGGCATACGCCCACCCCGCAGCCCACAAATGTGGCGATGAATACGTTGAAGGGCGAGCTGCCGACCAGGCTCAGCACGCCCATGCAGGCGACGGCGGCCAGTGCGGCGATGAGTTTGTTACGCGTGTTGCACAGCGACACCAGCACGTAGAGCATCATCGCGGTCAACGCGTAGTCGAGCTGATACTGGATCAAGTGCGCCGCATACTGCGCGCAAATCGCCCCCAGCAAACCGCCGAGCACCCACGAGGTGTGGCAATACAGATTGAAACCGATCAGGTAACGCACGTTGACGGGCGAGCCTTTGCCCAGTTTGACGCTGTGAAAAGCGAACGACTCATCGGTCAGCCCGCCCGCGTAACACCAGCGCTCCATTCGGCTGAGGCCCATCGCCTGCAACGCCTTGGCCATGTAGACCGACATCAGCATGTGCCGCGCGTTGATCAGAAACGTGGTGAGGATGATGGTGGTCAGCGACGCACCGCTGGAAATCAGCGCGAGGGCCGCGAACTGCGAAGCGCCGGCATACACGAACAGGCACATGGCGACCGGCAGCCACACAGGCAACCCGGCGTTCACCGCCATCAAACCGAACACAAACGACACCGTGAAGTAACCCGCAACCACCGGGCTGGCTTCGGCGAAGGTGCGCGAAGCGTGCGGCTCGACCATCAGCGGCTGGCTGCTGGACGTCTCATTCATAGGTCCCTCTCAAATGTTCTTTCGCCGCGCGGCTCGCAAAAACCCTGGGCACTCCAGAAGCGCTGGCCGGCAAGGTTAGCATCGTCGACAAACAGGAACATCCGCAGCACGCCCACGCGCTTCATGTCTGACGACGCTGCTTCAACCAGGCGTTGACCGACGCCTTGGCTGCGGTAATCCGGGCTCACGGCGAGGTGGTTGATCGTGCCGCGACTGCCGAGCATTCCGCCCAACACCGCGCCGACGATTTCGCCGCTGACGTCCAGTGCGATAAACGCGGTGGTGGTCTTCTGCACCAGCACACTGCGCAGGCATTTGGCGTCCTGCCATTCACAGAAAGACACTTCTTCGAATTGCCGAAAGAAGCGTTCCAGGCGCTGTGCATCCTTGGCCGTGGTGCGCCGCAGCATCACCGGTGCGGGGCACTCGGCGAGGCTGGTCACGGTGTTGTACTGTTCAGCGAACAATGTCGAAAGCGGTCCCGGGCCGCGAGAAAGAGATCGCCAGAATCTGCCGGTACGCCATGTCGTGAGAATGGGTATTGCGTGCCGGTGTCACGTAGTGACGCATGTCGCGATCGAGAAAGTAGGTGGTGTCGAGGATTTCCTGATACGTCGTCGAGGCCAGGTGCTCCTGGTTTTCCGTGTCGTACAAACGGCTCTCTGCCCCTTCAACGTTATTGCGTCCCCAGAAGTGCACGCCGCTGAACGGATAACCGTCGCAGTGAATACCTTCCGGGGTGATTTCCAGTTGTTTGCCAGGCTTGATCTCGATGCGGATCTGATGAATCTGGCACTGCCAGATTTCGTCGTGCAACTCAGGTGGCAAAACGTTTTTGTACACTTCGAAGTCGGTGTCGATCAGGCTGCGCATCACCGGCGAACTGATGATTTCATCAGAGAAGTCCTGGAAGTGCCGAACCATCCCGCCAACGTAACTGTTGTTCGCCTTGGACTGAACATAGGCGCGGTGTTCCAGTTGCTTCAGATCGCGCGTGACCGGGTTGTACTCGAAATCGCTGTAGCGACGGTAGCGCATGCCCGCCTCGGACTGTCCGTAGTAACTGTCCGGCTCCATGTTTTCCCAGCTTTTGGTCAATCTGACGAAATCGTTGAAATGACCGAAAAGATTGAAGTCAGCACCCCGGACGTTCGCATATTTGTCACGCCGTAGAAATTCGCCCACTTCTTTGTTCAAAACGATCATTTTAAAAATCTCCGTGCATTTAGCTGCCTAATCTAGAGAGCACAGGATTTACGTCCATGAGAAAGAATTTGAGGCATATCAAGCGCTGCTTGAAACGGAGCATGACGTTGCTTTAGTTTGACTTTTTACGATCGAAAATGGCCTTTTTATGCGTTTTTCAACGGTTCTCAAGCGAAAAAAAACCCCGAGCCAGTCGGGGTTCTTTAGTGAGTGTTGAACACTCAGTCGATCATCAGAAGATGTTGATCGGGTAATCCACGAACACACGCACTTCGTTACCGCTGACGTTGTACTCGCTGGATTTCTGCGAGACACGCAGGATCGAGCTGCGCAGTTTCACGCTCAGGTCTTTGGCCGGGCCGCTTTGCACGACGTACTTGAACTGGTTGAAGATTTCACGCTCGGTGCCGCCTTCGCTGGTGGACGTGGTGATGTTGTCACCGCGCACGTAGGCGAAGTTGTAGCTCAGGCCAGGAACGCCGAATGCGGTGAAGTCCAGGCCGTAGCCCAACTGCCAGCTGCGCTCGTCTTCGGCGTTGAAGTCAGACCAGTAGGAGTTCGCCAGGTAGATGGTGTTGCCGCCGTCGCCGACACGACCTTGGTCCTTCTGGTAACCGCCGTAGGCGTAGCCCAGATTGCTGTCGCCGGTGCTGCGCTGGTGCGCGAGGGTGAACGAGTGCGGGCCGGTGGCGAAGGTCGCCGCCAGGCTCCAGATTTTGTTGTCGTCGCCGGTAGCGCCGCTTTCCCGGACGTAGGAATCATCCAGCTTGGTGCGATAGCCGTTGAAGTCCAGGGTCAGGGACTGATCCTTGTCGATCGGGAACACGTAGTTGGCGTTCACGTATTGCTTCTTCAACACGTCTTCAACGTCGGATGCGTACAGCGCCGCCTTGAATTGTTCGGTGAACTGGTAGCTACCGCCCAATACGTTGATCGACTTCAGACCGCCACTGTCACGGCCTTCAGCGCTTTTGCGCGATTCGGCGGTGAAGCGACCGGCGTTCAGCTCCAGGCCTTTGATCTCCTTGGAGGTGATCAAGGTGCCGGTGTAGCTTTCCGGCAGCAGGCGCGAGTTGTCGTAGCTCACGGCATCTGGTCGCCGTAGGTCAGCGTGGTGCTGGAGACACGGAATTTGACTGCTGCACCGCCTTTGGACAGGTCGTCAGCCGCGTTGCCGCTGTCGCCCTTTTTAAAGAAGTCGATGCCTTGTGCGCCGGTGCGACCCTTGCCGCCATCCAGACGCAGTGCGTACAGACCGAAAGCATCCACACCGACACCGACGGTGCCTTGGGTGAAGCCGGACGAGAACGTGCCGATGGCCGCTTGGCCCCATTCGGCTTTGTCCGCACGACCGTCTTTGTAATCACGATTGATGTAGGCGTTGCGCAGCAGCACTTTGAGGCTGCTGTCTTCAACAAATCCCTTGGATTCGGCCTGGTCGTTAGCCATGGCCTGTGTAGCGCTCAACATCCCCAGAGCGATCAAGCTGATTCGCTTATTCAACATTTTGTTTTTTTCCTTATTACCGGTTGATACGCGCTGTGTCGAACGGCTGAAACGGCGCTATCGCACTCTTTTTTCACCCCAAAACAAAAAGGCCCGCCCACGAAGAAATCGTGGCGGGCCTTTTTATTATTTTATGAGTCATGGCGGTTAGCCACAGGCGTTGGGCGCGATCGTAGCCGCGCCCAGAAGGCTGTGTCAATTTGATGAATCGTCTATCCATAGGCGAAAAACATCTAAGCGGACTGAGCAAGCCAGGACGCGAACGCTTGCGGCTTACCAAGCCAAGGGCTGATATCGACCACCGTGAAATGACCATTTTGCTCCAACGCCAAGGTCGGAAAACCTTGACCACCGACACGGGCCAGCAATGCGCGGCTGTCCTTGATGTGGCGATCCGAGTCGGTGCTTATGAAGGCTGACGCAAAGGCATCAGGCTCAAGACCAATCTCTTTTGCCAGCTCAAATAACACCGCCTCATCGGCAATCCGCCTCCCTTCCACGTAATGGGCGGTTTGCAAACGCCCCAGCAACTCAAGCCCACGGCCGGCGATGTGTTCGGCGGCCAGCACCGCAGCGATTGGCGGGGTGGAATCGAACACCGCCGTGTCGTCGCGTAGCAAACCTTCGAAATACGCTTCGCCAAATGGCTGGCCGGTGTACTCGGCGATTCGGCGGTCGTGGGGCATCACATAGTTGCGCAATTGTGGCGAAACGGCTTTGCGGTTGGCACCGCTCATCATGCCGCCACCGTGGGCGATCACCGGCAACACGCCTTGAGCGGCGTGCACCAGCGGTTTGGCGCCGTAGCACCAGCCGCACAAAGGGTCGTAGATGTAGTGAAGGATCATGGAAAGACTCCGGCAATCAATCAGGGAAACTCAGTGCCGGCAGACTAATCCTCGGACCGTTGCGGAAAAACGCTGGAATGGCGTTCAGTCTGTTTCATGAATCGGTCGAATAGCCTCGACGAATCTCTGTAGCAATCTCGACACAACTTGAAACAATCGAACAGCGAAGCTTTTCAAGAATAATTAACGGAAGTAAATAACAAGCATTACCATTCGCGCCCTCGAATTCTTCTACCCTTTCGGATGCGCTTCAGATGCCTGCCCCCTTCCGCCTTATGCCCGTCACCCTTGGGTTTTCTGCTTTTCTGTCTGCCGGATTCACCTGCGCCGCGACCACCGTTTTACCCGAAACCTCGATCAGTGCCGAAGCGGAGGCCGACGATCCGCGAGTAAAGGAAACCAGCACCGCCACCCGGACTGCGACTCCGGTGCGCTACGTGCCACAAGCCATCGACTCGATTAAAACCTCGAACGTCTCGGATTACGGCACCAATGATCTGGGCACTGCATTGAGCGGCATCCCCAACGTCAGCAGCGGTGCAGACACCCGTTTCGACAGCCTGCGCATCCGCGGTTTCGATGCGAGCAACGACTTCTACCTCGATGGCATTCGTGACGACAGCCAATACGTGCGCGACTTGCACAACATCGAGCGTATCGAAGTCCTCAAAGGGCCGGCCGCCGTGTTATACGGGCGTGGCAGCCAGGGCGGAATCGTCAACCGGGTCAGCAAACTGCCCGAGTTCGGCCGCCGTTCGACCATCGAAGCCCAGGGCGGCAGCGATGATTTACGCAGCCTTTATGCCGACCTCAGCACCGATCCGTCCGAGAACATCAGCCTGCGCCTGAACATGGGCAACATGGATCAGAACAGCTTTCGCGAGGGTGTCAGCGGCAACCGCCAACTGTTCGCGCCATCCATGAGCTGGCAATTGACGCCGGACCTGAACTGGTTGGTGCAATACGAATACAGCCGTTACAACCGCACGCCGGATCGCGGTATTCCTGGCGTAAACGGGCGCCCGGCAGACGTAGGACGCGATACGACCTACGGCAGCGAGCACGATTTCATCGACGACAAGTCGCAATCCCTGCGCTCCAAACTCAGCTATGAACTGAGCGACAACTGGCAGCTGCGCCACACCCTGGGCGTGTTCAAGCTCGACAGCGATTTCGACAACACGTACCTGACCGGTTACACCCCGGCCACCAACAAGGTCACGCGTCAGCATTGGCAGCAAGACCTGACCACCCGCAATGTCTACAACAACGTCGAACTGGAGGGAGGTTTCGACACCTTCGGCCTGGAGCATCGCCTGCTGACCGGCATCGAGATCGGCAGCCAGCGCCGCGATCCGACCCTTTACAACGCGGCCACTTCCGGGCCGGGCAGCTCGCCGGTGCCGGCGCTGGACCTGCACAACCCGAATCGCGATCTGCGCCACACCGGCCGCATGCAGGTGTCCAGCGACAACCACACCGAAGTCGAAAGCCGTGCGGTGTACGTGCAGGATCAATTGCGTCTGAACGATCAATGGCAACTGCTGGCCGGTTTGCGCTACGACACGTTCGACATCGAATCGACCAACAAGCTGCGCGACATTTCCGAAGACCGTGACAGCCACAGCACAAGCCCGCGTGTAGGCCTGGTCTGGACGCCGCTGCAGAATCATTCCTTCTATGCCTCCTGGACCAAGACGTTCTCGCCAGTGGGCGGCGGCTTGATCGGCATCACGCCCGGCGCGGCCGGTAACAGCAACGACTTGAGCCCGGAGCTGACCAAGCAGAAGGAAATCGGCGTGAAGAGCGACTGGCTCGACGACCGCCTGAGCACCACCCTGGCAATCTACGAACTGGAACTCTACAACCGCCGCACCAGCGATCCCCTCAACCCGACCGTCACCTTGCTCTCGGGCCTGCAACGTTCCCGCGGGATCGAGCTGACCGGCACCGGTAAAATTGCCGGCAACTGGTACGTGCGCGGTGGCGTGGGCGTACAGGACGCGACGGTCGAGAAGGACAACAACGGCTTTGAAGGCAAACGCATCAGCAACGTGGCCAAGCACAACGGCAGTCTGTTCCTGACCTGGAAACCGGAAATGGGCTGGTATGCGGAAACCGGGTTGACCCTGGTCGGCCAGCGTTACGCCGATAACCTCAACACCGTCGTACTGCCGGGTTATGGCCGTTGGGATGCACTGGCCGGATTCCGGCAGAAGGATTGGGACTTGCGTGCGGCACTGAACAACATCAGCGACAAGACCTATTACTCGTCGGCCACCAGCGCCGCGCAGATTCAACCCGGCGAACCGCGCAGCCTGGTGGTGACGGGGACCTACAGCTTCTAAACACTGCTGATGTGTTCCCACCAATCACCTGTGGGAGCGAGCCTGCTCGCTCCTACAATGGTCAGGGTGTAGCTTACAAATCCATCGCCCATAAAAAAGCGCCGCCATCCCGGCAGCGCTCTCATCAATCCTTTGTTTTTTCTTCTTATCCTTCCATCACATCCCACAACGCTTCCAGTTCCGCCTCGCTGAATAAACCAGCGGGGTAGCGCTCGATCATCATCCGGCGCGGATCAGGTTCTCTGATCTGACGCGTTCCATTGGACTTCACCTGGAGCGATTCGCTATTAACTGCCAGGGGATGCAACGCCCGCTCTCTCACTACGTTCACTTCGGCGTTCATTTCAGCGCTCTCTCCTGGTTCGTGAGCGGCTAACTTATCCAAGGTTTATGACAGAACATCGAAGTCCTCCCCCTCCCTGTTTCACTCCGTGACAGATACAAGAGCTGTGCCAATGTTTCCCAAGTGTCGACAAGTGGATACAAAGAAGCCCGCAGTCCTTTGGGGCTGCGGGCTTCTGGGTGAAGAGCGGGGATAAACCGGCGTCTTGGTGATTTTTCAGCCGGTTCAGGCTGTTACAACCCCACTCACTCCTTGTGCGGCGCCGGCTGTTGTTGGGTAAGGCAGTGGATGTTACCGCCCCCCAGTAACAGTTCGCGGCCCGGCACCATCACCACTTCATGCTGCGGGAATAGCGCCTGCAGAATCTCTTTCGCAGGACCGTCCAGCGGGTCGTCGAAACTCGGCGCGATAATGCCGCCGTTGACGATCAGGAAGTTCACGTAGGAACCGGCCAGACGCACGCTCGGATTACGTTCCTGAGTCCCGTCCACCGGATCCACACCGGCGCACTCTTCCTCGGTCGCATACAGCGGCCCCGGGATCGGCATCTTGTGCACCGTGAATGGGCGACCCTTGGCATCGGTGCTGCTTTCCAGCACTTTCATTGCCGCCTGGCAGCGCGGGTAGTTCGGGTCCTGCGGATCATCGGTCCAGGCCAGCAATACTTCACCCGGACGCACGTAGCAGCAGAAGTTATCCACATGGCCGTCGGTTTCGTCGTTGAACAGACCGTCCGGCAGCCAGATGATCTTATCCACAGCCAGATGAGCACTGAGCACCGCTTCGATTTCCCCCCGGCTCAGGTGCGGGTTGCGATTGCGGTTGAGCAGGCATTCTTCGGTGGTGATCAGGGTGCCTTCGCCATCGACGTGAATCGAACCGCCCTCGAGCACGAAGCCCTCGGTACGGTAGCGCTGGCTGCGCTCGATCTCGAGGATCTTGCCGCCCACCTGCGAGTCGCGGTTCCACGGCGAGTACAAACCGCCATCGAATCCGCCCCACGAGTTGAAGTCCCAGTTCACACCACGGACTTCGCCACTGTTATTGATGACGAACGTCGGGCCGGTGTCGCGAACCCAGGCGTCGTCGCTGGACATCTCGACCACACGAATATTCGGCACGTCGAGACGGGCACGGGCGTTTTCGTATTGGCCGGCAGAGACCGCCACGGTCACCGGTTCGAAACGGGCGATGGCCTTGGCGACGGCCACGTGCGCGGCTTGCGCGGGTTTGCCGCCCAGGCGCCAGTTGTCCGGGCGCTCCGGCCAGATCATCCAGGTCTGGGTTTGTGGCGCCCACTCGGCGGGCATGTAGAAGCCATCGGCGCGCGGGGTGCTGTTTAAAGTGGTCATGCGATCAGGACTCCAGGGAACCGTCGAGGGTTTTGATCGCATTGTATAGGTTCGGGCGACGATCACGGAACGAACCCCACGCGCTGCGAATGTGCTCCAGCTCGTCGAGGTCGAAGCTCTGGACCAGCACGCCCTCTTCAGTCTTGTCGAGTTCCTGGACCTTCTCGCCGAACTGGTTGGCGATGAACGATGAGCCGTAGAACGTGATGTCGTAGCCGTCCTGTTCTTCGTTACCGATGCGGTTGCTCGCGATCAGCGGCATCAGGTTGGCGCCGGCATGGCCTTGTTGCACGCGCTGCCAGTGGTCCCGGGACGAAATGGTTTTGTCGTGCGGCTCGCTGCCGATGGCGGTCGGGTAGAACAGGATTTCCGCGCCCAGCAACGCCATGCTGCGAGCGCACTCCGGGAACCACTGATCCCAGCAGATGCCGACGCCGATTTTCGCGTAACGGGTGTTCCAGACTTTGAAGCCGGTATCGCCCGGGTTGAAGTAATACTTTTCGTGGTAACCGGGGCCGTCCGGGATGTGGCTTTTACGATAAATCCCGAGGTTGCTGCCGTCGGCATCGATGATCGCGATGCTGTTGAAACGGGCGCGGCCGGCCAGTTCATAGAAGCTGATCGGCAGCACCACTTGCAGTTCCTTGGCGACTTTCCGGAAGTGCTTGATGGCGACGTTGTCTTCAACCGTCGTGGCCAGTTGCAGGTAATCCGGGTTCGGTTTCTGGCAGAAGTACGGCGCCTCGAACAGCTCCTGGATCAGTATGATCTGCGCGCCTTTGGCTGCAGCCTCACGGACCAGCTTCTCAGCGGTCTCGATGTTGGCTTCAAGGTCCCAGGAACAGGCCATCTGGGTGGCGGCGACGGTAACGATACGACTCATGGATCATCTCCGGGCAAGTGCTGATGGGTCGAGTATGGCCTCGACCGATGACAGAAACGGGAAGCACGGGCGCGATGAGGCACGCCGTGAGCAATGGCGACTTTATAGCCGATAAATATCGGCTTTAAAAGCAATTAATCTTCCAGTTGTCTAGTTTTACGCACTTAATCCCGATAACAATCGGCATTATCGAATACTCCTTCGCGGGCAAGCCTCGCTCCTACAGGCCATGCGCCAATTTGAAATCGCGCAAATTCTGTAGGAGCGAGGCTTGCCCGCGAAGGCGATATCAAGCCTTACAACCCTTCACCCAACACCTTCGAAAGCATGTCGACAAAGAAATCCACACTCCGGCGCGAGGTCACCATCGGCGGTTTGATCTTTAGGACGTTCAGGTAATCCCCCGTCGGCTGCATGAAAATCCCCAACTCCCGCAACCGGTCACACAGCGCCGTGGTTTCTTCGGTCGCCGGTTCCAGGGTCTCGCGGTTGCGGATCAGCTCGACACCCAGATAGAAGCCGGAACCATGCACCGCGCCCACCAACGGATGAATATCGATCAGCGCTTCAAGCCGCTCCTTGAAATACCCCCCCACCACCTGAGCGTTTTCCCAGAGCTTTTCTTCCTCCATCACGTCCAGCACCGCCATGCCGACCTGGCAACTGACTGGGCTGCCACCGGCCGACGAGAAGAAGTAACCCTCGGCCTCCAGCGCCTCGGCGATTTCCCGGCGGGTGATGACCGCGCCCAACGGCTGGCCGTTGCCCATGCCTTTGGCCATCGTGATGATGTCCGGCACCACGCCTTGCTCCTCGAAGCCCCAGAAGAAGTGACCCATGCGCCCGTAGCCGACCTGCACTTCATCGGCGATGCACACACCGCCTTGGGCGCGAACCAACGCATAGACCTGTTTCAGATAACCCGGCGGCAGCGAGATCCCGCCGGCATTGCCGTACACCGGTTCGCAGATGAAACCGGCCAACTGGCGTTTCTGCTCAGCGATTTTCGCCAGGTTGTGTTCGACGCTGCGCACGTAGTCCGGCGCGCTGCCTGGGCCACGGAATTCGCCGCGATAGGTATTCGGCGCGATCACCGGATGCACCCAATCGGGACGGCTGCTCAAGGCTTGCGGGTTGTCGGCAATCGAGGTCGAAACCGCGTCCGCGCCCACTGTCCAGCCGTGATAAGCCTCCAGCACGCTGAGCATGTCGCGACCGCCGCTGTAGGCCCATGCCAGACGGATCGCCAAGTCATTGGCCTCGCTGCCGCTGTTGACCAGGAACACCCGGTCCATGCCCTCCGGCGACAGCTTCAGCAGGCGCTCGGAAAACTCGGCCACCGCCGCGTAGTTGAAGCGCGAGTTGGTATTGAGCAACGACCACTGACGGCTGGCAACCGCCGCCATGCGCGGATGACCGTGGCCCAGCACCGCGACGTTGTTGAGCATGTCGAGGTAGGAGCGGCCCTGCATGTCGATCAGGTGATTGCGCCAGCCACGCTCGATGCGCGGCGGGTCGACGTAATAATGCTTCTGCGTGCGCGCGAAACTGGCGTCACGGCGCGCCAGCAACGTCTGCGAATCGAGCTCGGCTTCAGCATCGCAAGCCAGCCCCAGCAGCGCCGCCGGTGACGGGCACAACGCTTGCCAGGCCGGTGCGCGAGACGGCGTGCAAAACAACGGCGCATCGAACGAAGCGCCTCGGCACAACTGCACAATCAACGGCCCGCTGACCGCACCCAGCACCTGACCTTTGACCAGCGCCGCGCCGGTGTGCAGCGACGGCGTCACGCCCCACAACCGCACGCTCAGTTGCGGACCGTCCAGTTGCAACACACCCGCCGCCGGCTGATGGACCACGCCGGCAAACGGCGATTCGACCGCCGTGCCGTTTGGCACTCGCAACTCCACGTGCAACGGGCAGGTGTCGGGTTCGCCTGAGCTATCTGGACGAGTACGGGACAGCCGGTATTGACCATAACGACTGGCCGCCAATCCGTGAGCCGCCGCAGCTTCAGTCAGCAAACGCTGATCAATCCCCTCTTGCTCCCAGTTGCCCGCCTCAAAATGCGGGCTCAGCACACCCAGATCAATCAAGGCAAATTCACGCCCCACCAGGCTCGGCAGCAACGGCGCGAAACCTTCGCTGCCAATGCTCGGCAGTGTCTGGCCGACCGACGTCAGAATCGCCGCTTCCATCAATTCCAGCGGCAGCGACGTGGCCACGCGGAAGATCTCCCACTCGTGGCTCAGGTTGTCGCGGCTGTAATCATTGCCCGGATCGATGCTGACTTGCTGCTCGCCACTGAGCACCAGCACCGCCGCGCGCGCGACGATCAGTGGCCACAGCGCCCGCAGTTCTTCATGGGTGAGCGGATTCACGGCGTGATACGCCTGGACCGCCGGCAAAATATAGAAAGGATCGCCATCGGCGTGATGCAGCAACGCCGCGCAAGTGACCGACAGATCGGTGATGCGCCAGGTACGGATCAGGTCGCCGAAATCGATCACGCCCTGCAACTGCCATTGGCGTTGCGAGTCACGCTGCCAGACCACGTTGTCGTCGGTGATGTCCATGTGAATCGCCTGCACCGGCAGCTTGTCCACCAGCGGCAGCAAATGGCGCTCGGCCCGTTCCGCCGCGTCGGCGATCAACTGGCGTTGCGCGTCATCCTTGATCACCGGCAGCAAATGGCTAATCAGCGCGCTGGCGTGGCGGGCATCCCACTGCAGCGTGCGCTCAAGGCCCGGATGCTCGAAAGCGGCCAGTGCCAGGTCCATTTCGCCACACAGCCGACCGAAACCGGCCACCACCGGACCGGGCAAATGATCGAGGTGCGTCAGCGACTGGCCTTCGATGTAATCGAGCAGGCGCATATGCACGGCCTGCCCCCCGACTTCCAGCGTGAGCAGTTCAGCGCCGTTTATTGCAGGAATCACTCGCGGCACATGCACGCCGGAGTGTTCACCCAACTGCTTGAGTCCGGCATGTTGGGCTTGCAGCTCCAGCGCCGAATAGTCGCCACGGCAGATTTTCAGGACGAAACGCCCTTGATCACTGTCGACCCGAAAATTGAGGTCCTGCTGGCTACCCAGGGCGTGCAACCTTCCACTCAGCCCGTAATGCCCTTCCAGCAGCTCTAGCGCTTGCTCCGCAGACACTTGCGGGCTGGGCAAACTGGCGCGGTGAATCAACGTGGCGAGCGGCATACAACGACCCCTGAAGCTTATATCGCCACTGCTGGAGGCGATACGCAACCCCCCCTCTCAAACCTGAAACCTCTTGGCCGGACTTTCCTGCACAAATCCCGGTTGGCCTTTATTGACCCTGACTTTCTATAGAAATGAACACAACCACAATGCGACCCTTTCACTCAGGCTCAAGTCGCCATTTCTGTCTTGATAAACCACACCACTCGCGTCGGCTGACACTTTGCGTAAGAATGTCCGCCATCAATGCCATTTGCTGGAGAAAAGACATGAATGTAGTCACCACCGACCTGCCCGGTGTTCTGATCATCGAACCCAAGGTATTTGGTGACGAGCGCGGCTTTTTCTATGAAAGCTTCAACGCCAAGGCTTTCGAAGAAGCGACAGGCCTGGTCACACAGTTTGTTCAGGACAACCATTCCCGCTCGCAAAAAGGCGTACTGCGCGGCCTGCACTACCAACTGGAAAACACCCAGGGCAAATTGGTGCGCGTCACCGCCGGTGAAGTGCTTGATGTCGCCGTCGACATTCGTCGCAGCTCGCCGCATTTCGGTAAATGGGTCGCCGTGCGCCTGTCCGCCGAAAACAATCGCCAACTCTGGATTCCGGAAGGTTTCGCTCACGGATTTGTGGTGTTGAGTGATTTCGCCGAATTTCTCTACAAGACCACCGACTATTACACTCCGTCGGCGGAGCGCAGCATTCGTTGGGATGACCCGGACCTGGCTATCGACTGGCAACTGGACGAAGCACCGCAACTGTCCGGCAAGGACCAAGCCGCTGCGTTCTTCAAGGACGCTGACGTCTTTTCCTGAATTACCGTCTGAATTTTCACCGTACAGGCGTGCCGCCCCCAAGGTGCGCAGACTGCGCACACAAGCCTAGGCATAATGCGCCTGTACCCACAGGCGCCCGATGCTCATGACTCCGACCCTTCCCCGCAGACCCCGCTGGCGCAGCCTCGCACTGCTTGCGGCTGTGGCCGCTGGAGCATCTGGCCGAGCGTTACTACCGCAGCGAGCTGGCCGGGCAGAACCGTCAGACCCTCGACCTTTACGTTGCCAACCTGCTGGGCACGCTGCACCGTTATGAAGTGTTGCCGCAGATCCTCGGCGACCTGCCGGCCCTGCGCGCAGTGCTCGGGGCGCCGGATGACAGCGTCACCCAAGGCAATGCCAATCGCCTGTTGAAAAACATCAGCGCCCAGACCGGCGCCGAAGTCATGTACCTGATGGACACCACGGGCAAGACCCTGGCCGCATCGAACTGGGACAAACACGACAGTTTCGTCGGCCGCAATTTTTCCTTCCGTCCGTATTTCAGCGAAGCCATGGCCGGGCGGCTCGGGCGCTTTTTCGGCTTAGGCACCACGTCAGCCAAGCGCGGCTATTTCTTCGCCGCCGCCGTGCGCAACGGCGAGAAAATCATCGGCGTACTGGTGGTCAAGGTCGACCTGGACCACACCGAAAGCCTGTGGGGTAAAACCCCGGAACAACTGCTGCTGACCGACCATAACGGTGTGGTCATCCTCACGTCGCGGCCTGAGTGGCGATTCCGCTCGACCCGGCCCTTGAGCGAAGAAGAAAGCAAAGCGATCACTGCGATCCAGCCGTACCCGACCCGCGATCCGAAACCATTGAGGCTCAACCCCAACGCCTGGCTGACTCAAACCCAGCAGATCGCCGAAACCGGCTGGAACGTCAGCATCCTCGCCCCCCGCACCCTGATCGACCGCCCGGTGCGTACCGTTGTCGCCATTGGCGGCGCGACGTTGCTGGTCTTGATGTTGCTGCTCGGCCTGATGATGCAGCGCCGCCGCCATTACCTCGAACGCATCGCCTTCGAAGCCAAGGCGCGGCGCGAGCTGGAAGGCCGGGTCGCCGAGCGGACCAGTGACCTCGAAGGCCTCAACCGTCGATTGAAACAGGAAGTGCTGGAGCGCGAACATGCCCAGCAGGAACTGGTGCGCGCCCAGGACGACTTGGTGCAGGCCGGCAAGTTGTCGGCGCTGGGGACGATGTCGGCGAGCATCAGCCACGAATTGAATCAACCGTTGGCCGCCATTCGCAGCTACGCGGAAAACGCCGAAGTGCTGCTCGATCATCAGCGCACCGACGATGCCCGCGGCAACCTCAAGCTGATCAGCGAACTGACCGGACGCATGGCGTCGATCATTGCTCATTTGCGCGCCTTCGCCCGGCGCGATCGCCATGCGCCGGAAAGTGTCGCCCTGCAACCAGCGCTGGATGACGCCCTGGCGTTGCTGGCCAAGCGTCGGCGCAGCATGGAAGTCGAACTGATCCGCGATTTGCCGGCGGCCACGTTGTGGGTCGAGGCCGGGGAAACCCGTCTGCGCCAGGTGCTCGGCAACCTGTTGGCCAACGCGCTGGACGCGCTGACCGAAAAAGGCCCGCCGCGTAAACTCTGGTTGAGTGCCCAATCCACCGCGGACGGCGTCACGCTGTACATTCGCGACAACGGCCCCGGCTTCTGCATGGAAGCCCTTGGTCGCGCCAGCGAGCCCTTCTACACCACCAAGACCCGCACCCAGGGGCTTGGCCTGGGGTTGGCGATTTGCGAAACCCTGATGCGCGCCTTCGGCGGTGAACTGTCGTTCGCCAACCACAAGGAAGGCGGCGCCCTGATTACCCTGAAGTTGCGCGCAGGCGCACCGGGTGTGAGCCTGCAACCGTCCGAGGACCGAAGTGCATGACCATCGATAACCGTGTCCAGGTCGTGCTGATCGACGACGATCCCCACCTGCGTCAGGCGTTGAGCCAGACGCTGGACCTGGCGGGCCTGAAAATCCTGCCACTGGCCGAAGCCAAGGGCCTGGCCGGGCAACTGGAGCGCGACTGGCCCGGCGTGGTGGTCAGCGACATCCGCATGCCGGGCATGGACGGCCTCGAACTGCTGACCGAACTGCATGCCCAGGACCCTGAGTTGCCCGTGTTGCTGATCACCGGCCACGGCGATGTGCCGCTGGCCGTGCAAGCGATGCGTGCCGGGGCGTATGACTTCCTGGAAAAACCCTTCGCCAGCGACGCGCTGCTGGACAGCGTTCGCCGCGCCTTGGCCCTGCGCCGACTGGTTCTGGATAACCGCAGCCTGCGTCTGGCCCTGAGCGATCGCAATGAACTGAGCACCCGACTGGTCGGGCAATCGGCGCCGATGCTGCGCTTGCGCGAGCAAATTGGTGCGCTGGCGGCAACTAAGGCTGACGTGCTGATTCTTGGCGAAACCGGTGCCGGCAAAGAAGTCGTGGCCCGGGCGCTGCACGATTTGTCGAGCCGCCGTAGCGGTCCGTTTGTAGCGATCAACGCCGGGGCCTTGGCTGAGTCTGTGGTGGAAAGCGAGCTGTTCGGTCACGAGCCGGGTGCCTTCACCGGCGCGCAAAAGCGCCGCATCGGCAAGTTCGAGTTCGCCAACGGCGGCACGCTGTTCCTCGATGAAATCGAAAGCATGAGCCTGGATGTGCAGGTGAAACTGCTGCGCTTGCTTCAGGAGCGCGTGGTCGAGCGTTTGGGCGGCAATCAACTGATCCCGTTGGACATCCGCATCATCGCCGCGACCAAGGAAGACCTGCGTCAATCCGCCGATCAAGGGCGCTTCCGGGCCGACTTGTATTACCGCCTGAACGTCGCGCCGCTGCGTATTCCGCCGCTGCGTGAACGCGGCGAAGACGCGCTGGTGCTGTTCCAGTATTTCGCCGACGAAGCCAGCGCCCGCCATGGCTTGCCGCCCCATGAACTGCAACCGGGGCAACGCGCCCTGCTGCTGCGCCACACCTGGCCGGGCAACGTGCGTGAACTGCAAAACGCCGCCGAACGTTTTGCCCTGGGCCTGGAACTGGCCTTGGACAACAACACACCGGAGGGCGCTGCCGGCATGACCGTAGAAGTGGTCAGCGGCGGCCTGAGCGAGCAAGTGGAAAACTTCGAGAAATCGTTGATTGCCGCCGAACTGGCGCGCTCTCACAGCTCGGTGCGCAGCCTCGCCGAGGCCCTCGGCATTCCGCGCAAGACTCTGCACGACAAACTGCGCAAGCACGGCCTGAACTTCGCCGACGGCGGCGCCAGTAGCCACACCGACGAACTCGATTGAGCTACCGTCCCATCATCATCTTTAAAAAAGAGACCCGTGAATGAGCCGCGACAGTCGTCACCTGGAATCAGTCCTCCACCGCGATATTCCGTTGACCCGGGACATGGGCCTCAAAGTGCTCGACTGGCACGACCAGCAACTGCGACTGCACTTGCCGCTGGAGGCCAACGTCAATCACAAAAGCACCATGTTCGGCGGCAGCCTGTACTGCGGCGCGGTGCTGGCAGGTTGGGGCTGGCTGCATTTGCGCTTGCACGAAGAAGGGATTGAAGGCGGGCACATCGTGATTCAAGAGGGGCACATCACTTATCCGCTGCCGGTGACCATGGACGCGATTGCGATTTGCCAGGCGCCGAGCGCGGTGGTGTGGAAGAAGTTTCTGGCGATGTATCAGCGCTATGGACGGGCGCGGCTGACGTTGCATTCGCGGATCGTCAATGCCGATAGTGATGAGGATGCGGTGAGGTTTACCGGGCAGTACGTCTTGCACCGGTAAAGACACAAAACCTGTGGCGAGGGAGCTTGCTCCCGCCGGCCGGTCCGCGCTCGGGCGCAGCAGTCGCAAATCAGGCAGCCGGGTTTAACTGATGCTGCGCGGAGTCTAGGTTTTGGGGCCGCTTCGCAGCCCAGCGGGAGCAAGCTCCCGCCACAGGTTTGGGTGAACTCAGGATCGGGCCAGTTCCAGTAACTTCTCTCGCCACGCAGCCTTCGCCGGCAGCGCCAGAAAAAACTCATTCAGCAACGATTCCCGCGCCGGATAACAAAAAGGCTTCCCGCTCAAATCCAGCACTTCACCACCCGCCCCTTCCAGCACACCTTGGGCCGCCGCCGTGTCCCACTGCGAGGTCGGCGCCAGGCGCGGATAACAATCCGCCGCCCCTTCAGCCAGCAAACAGAACTTCAACGAACTGCCGATATTAGCCAGTTGCAACTCACCCAGACTGGCGCTCAAACCGGCCAGCAAACGTTCCTGCTCGGGGCTTGAATGCCGGCGGCTGGCGACCACGGTAAACGCCTCGCCCGCAGCAGGAACCTCGCGAACCTGAATCGGCAACGCCTCGGCACCTTGATCACCACGCCATGCGCCCAGACCGGCGCCACCGACATAAAACCGCCCGTTGGTCGGCATCGACACCACGCCAAACACCACCCGGCCCTCCTCGATCAGCGCGATGTTGACGGTGAACTCTTCGCTGCCGGAGATGAACTCCTTGGTCCCGTCCAACGGGTCCACCAGCCACCAACGCTGCCAGCCGGCTCGCACGCTTTGGGGAATGTTGGCGTCTTCTTCGGACAGCACCGGAATACTCGGGTCCAGTGCCGTCAGTCCGTCCAGGATCAGATGGTGGGCGGCCAGATCGGCTGCGGTGACGGGCGAATCGTCAGCCTTGGCGGTCACCGCCGTGCCGATGCGCCAGAACGGCAAAATCGCTTCGCCAGCCTTCAGCGCCAGCTCAATCACAGGCGCCATCAATGGATGCGGGAACGTCATGGCAGAAACACCCCTCGCTGAGTCAGCAGATCACGGGCCAGATACAGCGCCGCCAAGGCACGGCCCTCGGTGAATCGCGGGTTCTGCGCCAGGGATGAGAGCTCGCGCAGGTTGATCTTGTCCACGCCCATCGGCTCGGGCTCGTCGCCCTCCAGGCGCTCTTCGTACAGATCGGTGGCCAGCACCACCTGGATCTTCTGGCTCATGTAACCGGGCGACAACGACAACTCGGTCAGGTGCTCCAGTTGCCGCGCGCCATACCCGGCCTCTTCCTTGAGTTCGCGCTCGGCCGCCGCCAGCACGTCCTCGCCCGGCTCGATCAAGCCTTTGGGCAACGACAGCTCATAAGCATCGGTGCCGCCACAATACTCTTCGACCAGCACGGCATGATCCGCATCGAGCATCGCCACGATCATCACCGCGCCATAGCCGGCGCCTTTGCCGACCAAGCGCTCGTAGGTGCGCTCCACGCCATTGGAAAAGCGCAGCTTCAGCTCCTCGACGCAGAACAAACGGCTGGTGGCGACGATCTCGCGGGCGAGTACGGTGGGTTTCTGGCGCATGAAAGGCTCCTTGGCGTAAGCGGGTTACTATACCCGGCCTATCCTGATTGTTGACCTCGGATATCTTTTTTACCGCTGGAGAAGTTTTTTATGTCCCTGCTGCCCTGGCGCGACATCGACACCGTTCTGCTGGATATGGACGGCACGCTGCTGGACCTGCACTACGACAACCATTTCTGGATGGAGCACCTGCCTCAGCGTTATGCCGAGCTGCACGGGGTCAGCCGGGCCATGGCCGAGATGGAATTGCAGCCGCTGTTCGAACGCAACGCCGGCCAATTGCAGTGGTATTGCCTGGATTTCTGGAGCGCCGAGCTGAAACTGCCGGTGCGCGAACTGAAACTGGAAACCGCCCACCTGATCGCCCTGCGACCGGATGCGGACACGTTTCTGGCGGCGATCAAACAGGCGGGCAAGCGCGTGGTGATGATCACCAATGCGCACCGTGACTCGCTGTCATTGAAGCTGGAACGGATTGAACTGGCGCCCTACTTCGAGCGGTTAATTAGCTCGCATGACTATGGTTTTCCCAAGGAGAATCCGCAGTTCTGGGAGGCGTTGCAGGCCGACATCGGTTTCGACCCGGCGCGCAGCCTGTTTATCGACGATACGTTGCCGATCCTGCGCAGTGCGCAGAGTTTTGGGGTGGCGCACCTGTTGGCGGTGAGTGAGCCGGACAGTCGCAAAGGGCCGAAGGACACGGCGGAGTTTGCGGCGGTGGGGGATTATCGGGAGCTTATTGCAGGGCTTTAGACCTTATCGCCTGCTTCGCGGGCAAGTCGGAACGCCGCATCGCTCGCTCCGACTTGCCCGCGAAGGCCATCAAACGGACTTAAGGATTACTCAGGAATCCGCAACGTCTGCCCCGGATAGATCTTGTCCGGATGCTTGAGCATCGGTTTGTTGGCCTCGAAGATTTTTTGATACTTGTTGGCATCGCCATACACGCGCAAGGAAATAGCGCTGAGGGTGTCGCCCTTCACGACGGTGACAAACTTTGCGGCCACTACCACCGGCCCGGTCACGGTCATCTGATCGTCCACGCTGCCAACTCCAGCGATATTGCCCACCGCCAGCAGAATCTTTTCCTTCTCTTCCTGGCTGCCCACATCACCGGTGACGGTGACTTTGTCGCCGTCCACCGTAGCCTGCACATTCGGGTTACCCAGGCCGACCTTGCTGATGTGTTCCTTCAACTGCTCACTGGCATTGGCGTTGCCCGGTGTCAGTAGATCGATAAGTTTTTCGCCTGCTTCTTTCACAAAGCTAAAAATACTCATGGTGCACGCTCCTTGGGTTTAGGGTTCCAGACGCAAAAGACTAGACCAAGCTTGAAACCCCCGGTTCCAACCCGACCAATGACGCTGATCCGGCACAAGCGCTAGAATCCCGACCTTCACCGCGCCCTGGAGCGAAGATGGACATCAAGCAGCTGAAATTCCTCATCGCCCTCGACGAAACCCGCCACTTCGGCCAGGCCGCAGCGCGCTGTCATATCACCCAGCCGACCCTGTCCATGCGCCTGCGCAGCCTCGAAGAAGAACTCGACCTGCCGCTGGTCAATCGTGGCCAGCGCTTCGAAGGCTTCACCGCGCCGGGCGAGCGCGTGTTGGCGTGGGCACGCACGGTGCTGGCGGCCTACGACGGCTTGCAGGCCGAGGCCGCCGCCTGTCGCGGCAATCTGGTCGGTACGCTGCGGTTGGGCGTGGTGCCGCTGTCGAGTTTCGATCCGCTGCCGTTGATGCAACGCCTGCATGCCGAACACCCGAACCTGCGCTTTGAACTCTCGGCCCTGAGCTCCGAACAAATCCTCGAACAACTGGCGAACAATCGCCTGGACCTCGGCGTGTCTTACCTGGAGCGACTGGACAACGAGCGTTTCGATTCCCTGGCCTTCAGCGAAACCCGCATGGGCCTGCTCTACGATCAGCGCTTCTTCAGCTTTGGCGAGGCGCCGTTGAGTTGGGAGTCCTTGATCGAGTTGCCCTTGGGCATGCTCACCAGCGGCATGCACTTTCGCCAGTCCATCGATCACAACTTCCACAGCCGCGGCCTGACACCCCAGCCGCTTCTGCAAACCGACGCGGTCCACCAATTGTTACAAGCGGTGCACGGCGGCCTCTGCTGCGCGGTGATGCCGCTGGATGGCGGCCTGGAAAACCTCACCGATCACTTGCGTCTGCAACCCATCGAAAACGCCAAGACCCTTGCCCGGCTTGGGCTGATCATGCGTCGCAGCGCCCCGCGTTCGGCGCTGGCCGAAGCCTGCTTTGCGATCTATCAGAAATCGCTGACAGCTTCTTGATCGATGTCATCTATCGGTAGATCGGTATAAGCGATTAGACGCGACAAGTTGACGCGCCTAGGCTTAAAGCTGACTAAACCGTCGGTGATGCCCATGAAAGCCAAGCGCCCTGCCTGCGCGGCGCCCGCCTCTGAAGCGCCCGCACCCGCCGCCAGCCAGACCTACAGTTACAGCGACCTTCAACAAACCGAATCGGCCAGCACCGCGCTCGCCGAAGAAGTCGCGTTGGCGATCGCTTATAACGGCATCAGTCAGGCGGTGATGCTGGTAACGCCGACGGACCTTGAAGACTTCATCGTCGGTTTCAGCCTCGGCAGCGGCATCATCGAAGACGCCTCTGACATCTATGACTTGCAACTCAGCGGCTCGGGCTCGGCGCAATACGCGCAAGTGACCATCGCCAACCGCGCGTTCTGGAACCTCAAGCAGCAGCGTCGGCAAATGGCCGGCACCAGCGGCTGCGGGCTCTGCGGCGTGGAAGCGGTTGAACAGGCGTTGCCAGACCTCAAGGTATTGCCCGGCGCCCCATTGCCCCCCGCCGAATGGCTCGATGGCTTGCGCCAGCGCATCGGTGCGTTCCAGCCTCTTGGTCAGTACTCCGGCGCAGTGCATGCGGCGGTGTTCATGAACGGTCAGGGCGAATTGCTGCTGGGCCGTGAAGACATCGGCCGGCATAACGCCCTCGACAAACTGATTGGCGGGCTCATCCGCCAGAAGATCCCGACTGAAGGCGGCCTGGCGATTGTCACCAGCCGTTGCAGCCTCGAATTGATTCAAAAAGTATTGCGCGCCGGCATCCAGACCCTGGTCAGCCTGTCGTCGCCCACGGGCCTTGCCGTGCAATGGGCCCGTCGCCACAACCTCAACCTCATCCATCTGCCCCAGAAGAATGCGCCGCGGGTCTACAGCCCGGCATTGGAGAATCAAGCGTGAGTCAACACCGTCAAGCCGACCAGAAACCCGTCCCTCGCTACAAGCCCTACAAAGGCCCGGCCGGTGGCTGGGGCGCACTGGCCAGCGTTGCCCGGGCCTGGTTGACCAGTGACAACGCGCTGAAAAACCTGCGCATGATGCTCAAAACCAACAAGAACGGCGGGTTCGACTGCCCCGGTTGCGCCTGGGGCGATTCCAACGAAGCCGGCATGGTGGCGTTCTGCGAGAACGGCGCCAAAGCGGTGAACTGGGAAGCGACCAAACGGCGTGTCGACGGCGCTTTCTTTGCTAAACACAGCGTCAGTTCGTTGCTGGAACAGAGCGACTATTGGCTGGAGTATCAGGGTCGCCTGACCGAGCCATTAAGCTATGACGCCGAAACCGATCGCTACAAGCCGATCAGCTGGGAAGCGGCGTTCGCCTTGATCGCCAAACATTTGCAGGGCCTGTCGAGCCCGAATCAGGCCGAGTTCTACACCTCGGGCCGCGCCAGCAACGAAGCGGCGTACCTCTATCAATTGTTCGTGCGCACCTACGGCACCAACAACTTCCCCGACTGCTCGAACATGTGCCACGAGGCCAGCGGCGTGGCGTTGGCGCAAAGTGTCGGTGTCGGCAAAGGCACCGTGACCTTCGACGACTTCGAACACGCCGACGCGATTTTTGTCTGGGGCCAGAACCCGGGCACCAACCATCCGCGGATGCTCGAACCATTGCGCGAAGCCGTGAAACGCGGCGCGCAGGTGGTCTGTATCAACCCGTTGAAAGAGCGGGGCCTGGAACGCTTCCAGCACCCGCAGCACCCGATCGAAATGCTCACCAACGGCGACAAGCCGACCAACACCGCCTACTTCCGCCCGGCGCTGGGCGGCGATATGGCGGTGCTGCGTGGCATGGCGAAATTCCTGCTGCAATGGGAGCGCGACGCGCAGAAAGCGGGTGAGCCGGCCGTGTTCGACCACGATTTCCTCAATGAGCACAGCGTCAACGTCCTGGAATACCTGGGCACCGTCGACGACACTTCCTGGGAGCAGATCGTCGAGCAGTCCGGCCTGCCCCTGGTGGAAATCGAGCAAGCGGCGCGCATGTACGCCAAAGGCAAGAACGTCATCATGTGCTGGGCCATGGGCATCACCCAGCACCGCCACTCAGTGGCAACCATCCAGGAAATCGCCAACCTGATGCTGCTGCGCGGCAACATCGGCCGGCCGGGCGCCGGCCTGTGCCCGGTGCGTGGCCACAGTAACGTGCAGGGTGACCGGACGATGGGCATCAACGAACGTCCGCCAGTGGCGTTCCTCGATTCCCTGGAGCGGCGCTTCCAGTTCAAGGTGCCGCGTGAAAACGGTCATAACGTGGTCGAGGCGATTCATGCCATGGCCGAAGGCCGCGCCAAAGTCTTTATCGGTCTGGGTGGCAACTTCGCTCAGGCAACCCCGGACAGCCCGCGCACCTTCCAGGCCCTGAGCAATTGCGACCTGACCGTGCAGATCAGCACCAAGCTCAACCGCAGCCATTTGGCCCACGGTAAAGATGCGCTGATTCTGCCGTGCCTGGGCCGTACCGACATCGATATCCAGGCCGAAGGCGCGCAAGCGGTGACCGTCGAAGATTCGTTCAGCATGGTCCACGCCTCCAACGGCCAGTTGCAGGCACTGTCGAATCAGATGCGCTCGGAGCCTTGGATCATCGCCGGCATCGCTGCCGCGACCCTGGGCAGCAGACCGGTGGACTGGAACTGGCTCGTGGCCGATTACAGCCGCATTCGCGATCTGATCGCCGATACCATTCCGGGCTTTCGCGACTTCAACGAGAAGATCAAGAATCCGGGCGGTTTCTACCTCGGCAACAGCGCCGGTGCACGCAAGTGGAACACCCCGTCCGGGCGCGCCAATTTCCGCCCGAACGCCCTGCCCAAGGACCTGGTGCACGAACGCACCCGCGCCACGGGCGTGTTGCCGGACCTGATCATGCAATCGATGCGTTCTCACGATCAGTACAACACCACGATTTATGGGCTGGATGACCGTTACCGTGGCGTGAAGGGTCAGCGGGATGTGTTGTTCGTCAATGAAGCGGACATCATTCGTCTGGGGTTCAAGCCTGGGCAGAAGGCTGACATCGTTTCGATCTGGGATGATGGACGTGAGCGTCGAGTGAAGGGCTTTACGCTGCTGGCGTTTGATATTCCTGCGGGGCAGGCGGCTGCTTACTATCCAGAAGTGAATCCACTGGTGCCGCTGGAAAGCACCGGGGATGGCAGCCATACGCCAACGTCGAAGTTTGTGGCGATCCGTCTGGAAATGGCGAGTGAGACCGGGTTGATTTTAGCCAAGTCGGCTTAACGGGACGGCAGGTCTGGCCTCTTCGCGGGCAAGCCTCGCTCCTACAGGATCGGTGTCTTACGCATTTTTTTGTACATGACACGAATCCTGTAGGAGCGAGGCTTGCCCGCGAAGGCGTCCGACATGACAACACATGATCGGGCCCCTTTCGGTACTTTCCAATCGCCCACAAAAAAGGCCGCTTTTTCACAAAAACGGCCTATCCGAAGTAGCTAAAGACCGGCGAAAAACCGTTAAGTTCCGCCCAAAAAACAGCAACTTATAGAAATGTGCTCAAGTCGTGTTACTCGTCGGATTTCGATTGTCACAACCCCGACACAGCCTCAGGATCGCGCCGTCATCCCCTTGAGGTTCCTCTATGAAGTTCTCCTCGATTCTCTTGTTGTCCCTTGGCCTGGTCAGTGGCTTCGCTTCACCACCGAAGCAGGTGTGGGCGGCGCATTGGGCGGGGTTCTTGGCTCGGTCGTCGGTCAGTCGCTTGGCGGTAATACTGGTTCCACCATTGGCGCGGCCTTGGGCGGCGCGGGTGGTAGCGCAGTCGGCGCAGACAAACGCAGCCGTGGCGAAGCCGCCATTGGTGGTGCGTTGGGCGCAGCAGGCGGTAACGTGGTCGGCCGCAGCATGGGCGGCACCACCGGCAGCCTGATCGGCTCCGCAGCAGGCGGCGGCGCCGGTGGCGCGCTGGGTAACTACATGGGCAACAAGAGCGATGAAGACGATGATCGTCGCTCCTATCGCGGCGGCCGTGATGATCGTCGCTACTACCGTGACGGCCACCCGGGCCGAGGTCATGCCTACGGTCATCGCAAACATAACAAGCACTATCGTCATCATTGAGGCCTGAACGGCTTCGCTGACCGATAGATAAAAAATCGCAGCCCAAGGGCTGCGATTTTTTTTGTCCGTCAAACCACCAGACGCTCCAATGCACCACGCAATCCGGCAGGGATCGCCACCGGCTGATTCGACGTCCGATCCACAAACACATGCACGAAGCGCCCCGCCGCGCAGGCCTCGTCTTCCCCGGCCTTGAATACCGCCAGTTCGTACTGCACCGAGCTGTTACCCAACTTGCCCACCCGCAGACCGATCTCGATCCGCTCCGGAAAGGCGATGGAGGCGAAATAATCGCAAGACGAACTCACCACAAAACCCACCACCTCGCCGTCATGGATATCCAGGCCACCGATTTCGATCAGATAGGTGTTCACTGCCGTGTCGAAGAAGCTGTAGTAAGTGACGTTGTTGACGTGACCGTAGGCGTCGTTGTCGTGCCAGCGGGTGGTGATGGGCTGGAAGTGCGGGTAGTCGGTGCGTTGGGGCATCGGGTTGGACATCGTGTCAATTCCTGGAGTTGGATTGCCAGTCTAAGGCGAATACCGCGCTGTATTCATCGAGAGCAGGCTCGCTTGTATGTTTAGACTTGAAGGGGTGGGCCACCGAGATCCCTTGTGGGAGCGAGCCTGCTCGCGAAAGCGCCGGCACAGGCGCTGCATCAATTACTTGTCAGCAAACCCTTTACCCATCAACTCCAACTCACCAATCAACCGCGCCGGCTTCCAGTGATCGCCCTGGCGAGCCTCCAGCGCCATCAAACGCTGATGAATATCCGCCAGCCCTTGCTGATCCGCCCACGCCATTGGCCCGCCCTTGTCCGCCGGGAAGCCATAACCGTTGAGGTACACCAGATCAATGTCGTGCGCCGACCCCGCAATACCTTCCTGAAGGATCTTCGCGCCTTCATTGACCAGCGCCAGCAGACAGCGCTCAAGAATCTCCTCAGGGCTTATCTCCCGACGCTGGAAGCCAAGCCCTTCGCTGACATTTAGCACCAGCGCATCGACTTCAGGATCGTGTTCAGCCTGTCGACTGCCCGGCTCATAGTGGTAATAGCCATTGCCGCTCTTCTGACCAAATCGCCCCAGTTCGCACAGACGGTTATCCACCTGAACCTCAGGCGCATCCTGGCCTGTGCCTGCCAGTTCCCGAGCCCGCCATCCCAGGTCGACGCCCACCACGTCGTACATGCGAAACGGCCCCATGGCAAAACCGAAGCCTTGCAGCGCCGCGTCCACCTGATAGGGATAAGCGCCCTCAAGCAGCATCTTGCGCGCTTCAAGCACGTAGGTATTGAGCATGCGGTTGCCGATGAAACCCTCACAGTTGCCCGCCACCACGCTGACCTTGCCCATGCGCGTGCCCAGCTCCAGCGCCGCATCGAGTACGGCGGGCGAAGTCTTCGCACCGCGAACGATTTCCAGCAATTTCATGATGTGCGCCGGGCTGAAGAAGTGCAGCCCCAGGACCTGAGCCGGACGGCGAGTCGCCGCGGCGATGGCGTCGATATCCAGCGCTGAAGTGTTGCTGGCCAGAATGGCTTCGGGTTTGAGCAGCCCGTCCAGTTCGCGAAAGATCTTTTGCTTGAGCTCAAGGTTTTCGTAAACCGCTTCGATCACCAGATCAACCTCGCGGATCGCCGCATAATCAGCCGCTGCCGTGACCCGAGCGATGCGCGCATCCGCCTCGGCCTGATCGATGCGACCCTGGCGCACATTGTGCGCGTAGGTGTCCGCCACGGTAATCAGCGCCTGTTCCAGCATCTGCGGGTTGTTATCGACCCATTGCACCGGCACCCCGGCATTGGCCAGGCACATGACAATGCCACGGCCCATGGTGCCCGCACCAATCACGGCGGCGCGCTGAATGTTGAACGGTGTCTGGCTCATGTTTGCTCTCTTGTTGGCGATCCAAAGACAGCCCTCACCATAGTCAGCCGCCGGGTATTTTTGAAATTTATTCCTGTGATGAGGGACATTCAGCGGATGGATCGAAAAAAGTCGCCGTAAATTCGGGAACCGACCTGTGCGCACCTTGGGTGAATGTGGGCTTCAGCGGAGCGTTAAGTTATGATCCGCACAGCCGAACCTGCCTATCGGCGGATGAATATATCGCGGCCCTTCGATTAAAGTTTCGCCAGGCTAAATACAAAAAAGTAACAATCTGCTGACTGGCTACACCACTACAACTATTCAGGCCCGGAGGCATCGCGTGAGTATCGGAAAAATCCCGTTCAATCGACCTTATATGACAGGTAAGGAGTTTTATTTCATTGAACAGGCGAAGCTCGGTAATGTGCTCGCTGGAGATGGTCCGTTCACCAAGAAATGTCACCGCTGGCTCGAAGAAACAACCGGGTCTGTCAAAGCGCTTTTGACCCACTCATGTACTGCTGCTCTTGAAATGACCGCGTTGCTGCTGGACATCCAGCCCGGTGACGAAGTCATCATGCCTTCCTACACTTTCGTCTCCACCGCCAATGCCTTTGTTTTGCGAGGTGCGGTGCCTGTATTCGTCGACATCAGAGAAGACACTCTGAACCTCGACGAACGCCTGATTGAGGCAGCCATTACGCCCCGCACGAAGGCGATAGTCCCAGTCCATTACGCAGGAGTTGCATGCGAAATGGACACCATCATGGACATCGCTCGGCGGCGCGGCCTGAAAGTCGTGGAAGACGCCGCTCAAGGAGTGATGGCTAGCTATAAAGGGCGAGCCTTGGGGAGCATCGGTGATTTAGGTGCTTTCAGCTTCCACGAGACCAAGAACGTGATTTCCGGCGAAGGCGGAGCGTTATTGGTGAATGACGACGACCTGGCGTTGCGCGCTGAGATAATTCGGGAAAAAGGCACTGATCGCAGTCGATTTTTCCGAGGAGAGGTCGATAAATACACGTGGCAAGAGGTAGGTTCTTCTTTTTTGCCCGGAGAACTGACGGCAGCGTTCCTGTGGGCACAATTGCAAGAGGCACAATCAATAACCGCCCAGCGCCTGGCGAGTTGGCAGCATTACCACGAACTGCTAGCCCCCTTTGAACAGAAAGGTATTTTACGACGTCCGATAGTGCCGGATGAGTGCCAGCATAACGCGCATATGTATTACGTATTGCTTGATCCGAAATTTGACCGTCAACACGTATTGAGCACACTGAAACAGAATACCGTTGATGCCGTATTTCACTATGTCCCGTTACATTCTTCACCCGCTGGAAAGCGCTATGGGCGAACACACGGACCACTGACAGTGACCAATCAACAGTCGGAACGCTTGATAAGACTGCCCATGTGGGTGGGGCTCACCGAACAGCAGCAAAACAAAATTGTCGAGTTATTATTGAGTGCGACCAGAAACTGAAGAATAACGTAAATGACGTGAGAGACCGCCTTCATCGCGGTCAACTCCACACTCAATAAAGTGTCAGACTTCCATAATAAATCAGCAGGCGTGCCGCCCCTGCACGAATATGCTGCATTACTCTACAGGGCCGTAACTATGCACAAAATGACAGAATGAATCGCTCTCATAGTTATCGGTTTATTTTTGTAGTCCTGTACAAAAAAGCGATGACATGGGTTATTGCTGTGTGAACCTGGACGATTTATAAATCATGCATTTTATTCATTTAAGAGGCGTCTGAACGAAATGAAAAAAATCGCTATCGTGCAATCCAATTACATACCCTGGAAGGGTTATTTCGACATGATTGCCGCTGTCGATGAATTCATTCTCTATGACGACATGCAATACACCCGGCGTGACTGGCGCAACCGAAACCAGATCAAGACACCTCAGGGTCTGCAATGGCTAACCGTGCCCGTTAAAGTCAAAGGCAAATACCACCAGACAATTTTCGAAACCGAAATCGAGGGTTCCGAGTGGGCGTCGGTTCACTGGAAATCCTTGCAGCAAAATTATCGCCGTTCGCCGCACTTCGAAGAGATTTCAGCCTGGCTTGAACCTCTCTTTACAGGTCCCTACACGCGGCTGTCTGACCTCAATAGAGCCTTTCTCGAGCGCATCTGTACCTATCTGGGGATTACGACGGTCATCAGCAATTCTTCGGACTATACGTTGAGCGACGGCAAGACCGAACGCCTGGCGGACCTCTGTGTGCAGGCTGGCGCCACCGAGTACATTTCCGGCCCGGCAGCACGGGATTACGTTGAGGCCGATGTGTTCTTCGACCGAGGTATTCAGCTAAGCTGGTTTGACTATTCCGGCTACCCTGAGTATCCGCAGCTCTGGGGAGATTTTTCTCACTACGTAACCATTCTTGATTTGTTATTCAATTGTGGGAAAGAAACGCCTAACTTCATGAAATTCATACGCCAATGAAACTATCAATTGTAGCGACGCTTTATCAATCAGCTGCTTACCTGGCTGAGTTTCACCAGCGAGCAAGCGCTGCCGCACAAAAGCTGGTTGGTGATGATTATGAAATCGTCCTTGTAAACGATGGCTCACCCGACAACAGTCTGGAAACCGCAGTGCGTTTGACCGAGCAGGACGGCCACGTCGTGGTTGTCGACCTGTCGCGCAATTTCGGCCATCACAAGGCGATGATGACCGGCCTGGCACACGCCACCGGTGAGCGCATATTTCTGATCGATAGTGATCTGGAAGAAGAACCGGAATGGCTGCTCACGTTCGCGCAACAAATGGCAGAAGACCAAAATGACGTGGTCTATGGCGTGCAGGAACGACGCAAAGGCAATTTTCTGGAGCGTATCAGTGGGCGCTGGTTCTATGGCTTGTTCAGGCTACTCACGGGCCTCAACCTTCCAGAGAACATCGTGACTGCACGATTGATGACCCGTCGTTATGTGGATGCACTGCTCAGCCATCAAGAACGTGAAGTGTTTATGGCAGGCCTGTGGCACATCACAGGCTTCGTTCAAAACCCTCGCCTCATAAAGAAACACAGCACTAGCGAAACGACGTATACGCTGCGCCGGAAAATGTCCTTGTTGGTCAATTCCGTCACCTCGTTCAGCAATGCACCATTGATTGGCATTTTTTATATTGGCCTGGCCATTTCACTGTTGTCTTGCGTTTACATCACTTATCTACTGATCATTAAATTGACGCTGGCCACGCCTGTAGATGGTTGGACATCGGTGATGGCCTCTATTTGGCTGTTGGGCGGGATGATCATTTCTTTTATAGGTGTTGTCGGCATTTATTTGTCGAAGATATTCTCTGAGACCAAACAGCGCCCCTATACCATTGTGAGGCAAGTTCATGGAAAGCGATAAAACCGAACTTTTGTCTGAAGTTGCCGAGTACTACTCCTCGAAACTTGCCGAGCACGGCGAGACGCCTCAAGGGGTGGACTGGAATGGTAAAGAAGGGCAGTACCTGCGGTTTAAGCAACTCAACAACATCATTGACAGCGAAAAGCCCTTTTCCATCAATGATGTCGGCAGTGGCTACGGTGCGTTCTACGACTTTTTGCAGGAGCGACACAGCGCATTTTCCTACGACGGCATCGATGTGTCTGAAGACATGGTCAATGCCGCAAGGCTGCGTTACAACGGTCAATCCCACGTACAGTTCCATGTCGGCAGCGAACCCATGCGAACCGCTGACTACGGAATTGCGAGTGGCATTTTCAACGTCCGCCTGGGCAGAACAGATTTAGAGTGGTCCACTTACCTTGAAGGTGTACTCGATACGCTCGACAAGACCAGCCGATTGGGATTCGCCTTCAATTGCCTGACGTCCTACTCCGATGCCGACAAGATGCGTGAATATCTTTACTACGCTGACCCTTGCAAACTGTTCGATCTTTGTAAACGTCGTTATTCGCGCAATGTGGCGCTTCTTCATGATTATGATCTCTATGAGTTCACCATCCTGGTGAGGAAACAACCATGAAGAAACCGTTGATTATCTTTGGAGCGGGCGATATTGCACAACTTGCCCATTATTATTTTTCCTCGGATTCAGACTATGAAGTTGTCGCGTTTACTGTTAACGCGGCGTACGTCACCGACCCGACATTTTGCGGGCTTCCTGTATGCGCATTTGAGGAGCTCTCTACGCAGTATCCGCCAGATCGATTCGAATTGTTCGTCGCATTGAGCTACTCGAAACTCAATGCTGTGCGCAAAGAAAAGTACCTTGCCGGCAAGGCAATGGGCTACCGGTTTGCAAACTTTATCAGCTCTCACGCAACGGTTTTGAATGAAGGACGTATCGGAGAGAACTGCTTCATTTTCGAAGACAACACCATCCAGCCCTTTGTCACCATCGGCAACAACGTGACGCTGTGGAGCGGTAATCATATTGGCCATCACTCCACGATCAGGGATCACGCCTTCATTGCTTCCCACGTGGTGGTTTCTGGAGGCGTCGACATCGGTGAGCAGTGCTTTATCGGTGTTAACGCAACGCTGCGCGATCACATCAAAGTCGGTGAACGGTGCGTCATCGGTGCAGGTGCCTTGCTCTTGAGTGATGCCGAACCCGAGGGCTTGTACGTCGGTTCAGCGACTGAGCGCTCCAAAGTGCCAAGCACCAAGTTGAGGAAGATATGACCCCTCACTGGAAAAAACTGGGACTGCTCTACCGCCCCCCCATTACCGGACGGCATCCAAAGCTTTTGACTCACGTTGCCAATCCCTTACCCGTTTTGCTTGAAGGCGACGTTTATCGGATTTATTACAGCGGAAGAGACGCCAACAATCGGTCCTCAGTGGGCGCGGTTGATGTCAACATCATCACTCGCCAAGTGATCTGTGAACATGACGAACCGATGTTTGTGCATGGCAACGAAGGAAGCTTTTTTGCAGATGGCGTCAGCATCGGCAATTGTTATGAGGCCGACGGCATTCGGTACATGCTATTTATGGGTTGGCAAAACCCAGCAGCCGGCCATTGGCGTGGTGATATCGGTCGACTGATCGTCAATGCGGATCTCACGTTGAAACTTGAGAGTCAGGTGCCTTTCATGGGTGCTGATGCTACCGATCCCATTAGTCTTTCCTACCCTTGGGTGATGCGCCGTGACAGCGATGGTTACGATATGTGGTACGGCTCAACCGCAAATTGGGATGCCGGCAATGGAGAGATGCTGCATACCTTGAACTACGCATCCTCTACCGACGGGCATCATTGGAATCGGCGAGGATTGGCGGTTCCCTACGTTATTGGGCAAGCACAAGCGTTCTCGAGACCAACAGTCATAGGCTCGACAGAAACCGGGTTTGAAATGTGGTTTTCTTATCGAAGTGGTGCGGGGGAATCCTACAGGATCGGGTATGCGCGCAGTAATGATGGTCAAGCCTGGCAGTTGGATTTGAGCGCTTGCGGCATTGATGTCTCGGCTGATGATTGGGACTCGGAGATGATCGAATACCCCTACGTGTTTATCCATAAAGACCAACGTTACATGCTCTACAACGGTAATGGTTATGGCAAATCCGGTTTTGGTCTGGCGGTTTGGGTAGATGCGTAAATCACTGGGCAAGCTCCCCAAGAAAAAGACAATTATCGAGTTAGTGCGTTACGGCGTAATCGGTCTGATAACTAACTTTCTAGGCTATTTGATCTATTTGTTGATTATCTATTATGGCGGCACACCGAAAATCACGATGAGCGTACTCTACGCGGTGGGTACCGCCATCAGTTTTATCAGTAACCGAAAATGGACCTTTTCCCATGATGGCAATCTGATGAGTGCTGGGGCGCGTTATATTTTTGCGCATAGCCTTGGGTATGCCTTGAATTTGTCCCTTCTAATCATCATGGTGGACCATCTCGGCTACCCGCATCAGTGGGTCCAGGTATTTTCCATATTTGCCGTTGCCGGTTTTCTTTTCCTGATGTTCAAGTTCTTTGTATTTCCAAAAAAACTGATTAATCAACGAGGCGAGGCATAGCTGCTCGCAACCATGCCTGCGCCCCCTCATTTTGACAAAGCCACTTCTGCCCAAGCCCGCACATCGGCATATGGATAGTTCTCCAGCGTCGCAAATCCGGGAGTCGCTCGCGCCTTGAGCTTGGTAAACAGCGGCACGCTGATCCCGCACAAAAATCGCGTTACGCGTTCAGCCGACGGCACATTGCCGGTGTGCTGTTCATGCCTGTGGATAAAATCATCGCACAGCGCTTCAAAGTTTTTATCCACAAGCGCCGGCAATTCCGGCGGCGATGGCAGTCGCGCCACGTGCCCATGACACACCGAACAATGTCCACACTGACGAGGCGCGTTTTCATCGCCGAAGTACTCGGCCAGGCGATAGCCCAGGCAGTGGTCGGTGGCAAACAGATCCAGCATCGCGTGAATCCGAGCAATCTCGGTACGTTCGTGCTGGGTGAAATAGGCGTGCAGTTCGGCGCTCAGTGCCTGACTGTCGACATTCGCTTGCAGCAGGCTGTAGACCTCGGTCATCTGCTTGCTTTCCAGCTCGACCCAGCCTTTCTCCTGGAAATAATCCAGCGCCTTGACCACCCGGTTACGCTCGGCCTGATGCTGTTCATAGAGCGCGTCGAAATTCACCGTAGCCCAGGTCCGCGCACGGCTGGAAGTCTGGATGATGGCTGCAACGAAGTCTCTTCGCTCGCCCTCGAAGCGGGCCAGCAAGGCTTCCGGCTCTTGCAGATACTTGAAGCGGTATTCGGCGTAATAGGCGTAACGCGGAGCAATCAAGCCACGCAGCTCGAGTTGCACCAGCAAAGTCTTCAGCGGCAATTGGCGAATGTTGCTCTGGTCCGACAAGGGCCCCAACAGAAACTCCCACTGCCCCTCTGGCGCGGCAGCTTGCATCTCATCGAGCACACAACGAATGCCGTCCAGTTCCGGCGTGTCGCCGTAGACGAAGTTTTCCAGCACGTTGAGGCTGTCGCGATTGGCCAGCACCAGGCAATCGGATGGTTGCCCGTCACGCCCGGCACGGCCGATTTCCTGGCTGTAGTTTTCGATGGATTTGGGCAGGTCGAAATGCACGACGTTGCGGATATCGCTCTTATCGATCCCCATCCCGAAGGCAATGGTGGCGACGATGCAATTGGACTGCCCGCCCATGAACCGTTTTTGAATGGCTTCGCGTTGTTCGTGGGGCAAACCGGCGTGATAGGCCTCGGCCTGTATGCCGTTACGGCCCAGGTGTTCGGCGATGTGCTCGGCGGTTTTTTGCAGGGTGACGTAGACGATACTCGGCTGGCCCGGACGTTCGCTCATCCATTCGACCAGACGTCGGCGCTTGTCCTGACCGCGTACCGGCTCGACCAGCAGATTGAGGTTCGGCCTGTAGAAACCGGTGGTCACCACGTCTTCGGGTGCGATGGCGAATTTGGCCTCCATGTCCGCGATCACTTTGGGCGTCGCAGTGGCGGTCAGCAGCAGCGCCTGCGGAATGTTGAACTGGCGCTGGTAGTCGGGAAGCTTGAGATAGTCGGGACGGAAATTGTGGCCCCACTCCGAGATGCAGTGCGCCTCGTCCACCACCAACAACGAGATGGGCACCTGCTGCAGGAAATTGCGAAAGCGCTCGTTCTTCAGGCGCTCCACAGAGATCATCAAAATCTTCAGTTCGCCGGACCTGGCCCGGGCCATCACATCACTTGCGTCGTCCCGACTCTGGGCCGAATCGATGCTGCCCGCCGCAATACCGTGGCGCTGCAAGAAGGCCAACTGATCTTGCATCAACGCCAGCAGTGGCGAGACCACCAGCGTCAGGTGCGGCAGCAAAAGCGCCGGCAATTGATAACAAAGGGACTTGCCCGAGCCGGTGGGAAAAATCGCCGCTGCCGAACGCCCAGCCAACACCGCGCTGACCGCCGCCTCCTGGCCGGGCCGAAACTGTGGATAACCGAAAACCTGTTCCAGGGTGTTGTGCATAAGCTGTCACTCCGTTGACCGCTGCGAAGCCCAAAGCCTAGTCGAGAAAAGGTCGGGGACCAAAACGATACGGGATGATACAGCGGATGCAACCTGGACACGGCAAGGCATGAGGGTTGGGCAGCGTTCAGATCGCTATCGCGAGCAGGCTCACTCCTACAGGGAAATGCATTTCAAAATAGTGTGGGAGCGAGCCTGCTCGCGAAAAGACCAGAGCAGTCTCCGCAAGACTTTCGAGAGCCCTCAGGGCACCAACACCGCCACACGCAATTGATCATTCAGCGCTTGCTCGTGAACGGTTTGGCTCTTGCTCACCCAAACCGCATGGGCCGGGCTGATTTCCCCCGTGAACGCCGCCGCCAACTGACGCAAATCGGCGACGCTTCGCACGCGAGGGCAGAAGGGTTCGCCGTCGCAGTTCTGACTGGCGCCGCGGTAGGTGATCAGTAACCGATCCCACAACCCGTCACGCACTCGCCTGACCGACTTGAGCTTTACATCCTGCACGCCCAGTCGCTGTTTCAGACTTTGTTCGTCGAGCATTTCGCTGGCCAGCAGCGCCTTACCGAACATCAACACTTCGGCGCGGGACGCAGTGTCCACATTGGCCTGGCTTGTCATCGCATCTGGCCAACCGGTGCGATCCACATTGGCGAGGATTAACGAATTATCCGTGTCAGCTGCGCCCGCCAAACGACAAACACCTGCCCACAGCAACAAAATCGAGGCCATACGTAGCCATTGCATACCTAATTCCCTTTAAGCATTGAACAGACGTTTTCGAAACGTCCTACAGATTCTGGCGCGCACCATACAGAGGATTGCTGCGTTGCGCCTGACAAACATGTAGGAAATTCGACTTCTAGGGGATTTGCTGAAAAAAGCCTCGGGGTACACGTAGGCAAAAAGCCACAACGCAAGTAAATCCCCTACAAATCCCGTCCATTTGCGCTGTATTGCGACGCCAGGAAGTACGCCTCTATAGTTTGCGTCGCCGCTGAAAACAGGACGGACCTCATGCAAGACCGCTATCGCCCGCTCAAAACCCGCTACAGCGAATCGCCCGTGTTGGTCATCGACACCGAGGCCGACCCTCACGAAATCCTCGACGCCGCCCACCAACGTCTGCGCGCCGCCAGCGACCTGCTCGAAACACTTTACTGCCTGTGCTTCAAACAGGCGGATGTGAAGGATATTCCTCACATAGTGAATGCACTTTATTTATTAACGCAGGACGGCTGCGAACTTCTTGAAGTTGCAAGACAACGAACAGAACTTTAAAAACACAAATACAGAAACAACTAACTTCTTCAACTTGCAAATAACAAACACTAGTCTGCAAGCTCTTAAACCCATCAAGAGCACTACAATGACTACATTAACTATTTTCTTCTGCGGCACCGGTTCGACCAAATTCGACAACCAGAACCCGACTTACTGGAACGGCGAATTGGTCTCGACACTGGCTTCCCATCACGGCGGCCGCGAATTTGCCGAATGGATCGTGATTGACGGCCCCGGCACCAGCAACCTGCAAGCCGACGAGCTGTTCACCAAATCCGGGGACTACGGCCTGAGCGGCACGCTGTTCGGCAAGGGCTGGGAAGAAAACGTCAAACACGCCATCAACATCATCAAAGGCAAATGCGACTGGGAACGTGAAAAACTGACCGAGGCTGAATACAACCGTCTCAAGGCTGCCGGAATCCCTATTGAAGATGTGATCGTCGAAGGTTCCTGGTTGTGGCGCAAGTACAACTACGGCGACCGCAGCGTGACCCAACAGAAGTTACAGGAACAAATCATCAAAACATTCCGCAAGGACGGCGTTATTCCAACCAACGTCAACTTGGTAGGCTGGAGCCGCGGCGGCATTAGTTGCCATATGCTGGCCAATGCCATGTTCAAGGACAGCGCACTGAAGAACATCCCGGTGAACATCTTTGCGATAGATCCGGTACCGGGCATCGGTAACTTTCAGGAAGAAAAAGTCAAATTGAATGCCAACGTAAAAGAATACGTTGGCTTCTACGCCCGGGACGAACGCTCCAAAGGCTTCAGCTGCGTCATCCCGCAAACGGCCACCGGCACCCGCACTCACATCTACCCGATGCCCGGCCGCCACGGCACGCTGGTCGGCAACGCCGCCGCCGATGGTGTCAGCGGCCCTAAAGCGCTGGCCGAACCCGGCCTGATCGTCCGCCACTTTGCCGAAGTGTGCTTGAAACGCTGGGGTGTGCCGCTGAACAAAACCACCAACCTGACCCCGACCGACCTGCAAAACCACCACAACGCCATGGCCAGCGCCGCCGCGAAATACAAAGCGATGGAAAAGTGCTCGTACACCTTCTTCACCGAACTGGACCAGGGCGAGCGCTACGTTTCGCTAGGCAGCAACGGGGTCAAGTTCTCGGCGGTGAGAGGCACGATTTACGCGCCGGCGACTGGGTTGACCACTGGCCTGCAGGATGTGGCGGCTTATCAGCATATGGGTTAAGTGATGGGTGTGGGAGCAGGTTCAGGTCAACCTTGATGATTCACGCCGAGCATTTCTGATGAGGACGCGATGAGGCTGATGGCGAAAAAACGCGAGAAATTGCGCCGCGGAAAATTCCTATGGAAAGGGCCTAGCCAAGGTTCGGCCAGGTCCTACAAGCGGAGACTCTTTGTCGTCTATCGCTGCTTGATGGCTCGTATCTATAGTCGTGACTGTCGCTGACAAATCAGCAACCGGGCTTGGTCACCCGATGGAATACATAAACGCGTCCGTTGTATGCTGCCGGCACTCAAGTGTCTGCACGCTATATGGTGGCTGTGTTTGGGACGCCTTTAGGCGTGCCGGCCTTTATGGGTTCCAACGGTTGACCAACCCGAACACAGTCCGCCTCCATCGCTTGGTCACGATGGTAGTGGCTTCATCTAATGCATTTGAGAATACATAAAATGAATACATGGAACCCGTCCACAACCGATCGCTACCTACCACTGCAAACCAACCTAACCGATTCCCCGCCCCTGATCATCGACACAGAGGCCAACCCCCAGGACATCCTCGAAGCCGCCCTCCAGCGCATCCGAGCCTCCAGCGACCTCCTCAAAACCCTGCACTGCGTTTGCTTCAAACACGGCGACGTCGAAGATATCCCCCACATCACCCACGCGCTCTACCTCTTGGCCCAGGACGGCTGCGACCTGCTCCAAGTCGCCCAACAACGCATGATGGGCTGGAAAGCACCTGCCTGACGCCGAGTGAAAAGATCGTTCCCACGCTCCGCGTGGGAATGCCTCCACGGACGCTCCGCGTTCGGCTCTTGGGACGCAGAGCGTCCCGGGCTGCATTCGATCAAGCCTTCAACGCCTGAGACAATCGTGATGTCTGAATTAACGTTCAAACACAAACAAGCGCACTACGAAAAGGTGTGCCGCTCTAATTACCTGGCCAGTCTGCATCTCGCTGGTTTCGACACATCACCGGCAGACCTCGACAAACCACTGCCTACGCGAGAAGAAGCGCTCGCCAAATACCAACAAGACAAACCGTCACAACCCGCTCCCGCCCTTCCCCACAAGCCTGCCGATCAATAAGATCCATCCAAGCCCAACCGGACACCCCCGCAATGAACCTCTCCCCCAACTTCCCCGACGACCAAGTCATGCACCTGCTCATGCAGCTGTTGCACGAAGAGCTCGGCCTGCCCGAACGCAAAACCATCAGCCTCACCACCTCGATCAACTTCGACCTGGGCTGCAATGGCGCTGATGCGCGGCATTTGATGGAATCGCTGGAACAACAGTTCGGGATCGACCTCGATGACTACGACGCCTATCGCTACTTTCAGCCCGAAGGGTTTGATGTGCATCTCAAGCGAAAGGCAAAGGGTCGCGGTGACAAAATCCCGCTGACCATCGGCATGCTTTACCAAGCGATCAAAATGCAACGGTGGGATACGCAGCAACTGGAAGGCATCGAGCCCAACACATAAGTGCCATTATTCTGGTCGTTTAGCGCCAACACAGCTGGAATATTGGCAGTTGTGAGTTGGATGGTGAAACCAAACGCCCACAAAAAAGCCGCCCTCAAAGGGCGGCTTTTTCATTCGCTAAATCCAAGCCTTACAGCTTAGGACCTGCAGCCTTGATCGCGTCGCTCACTTCAAACTTCTTGAAGTTCTCAACAAACAACCCAGCCAACGCCTTGGCCGCTTCATCATAAGCAGCCTTGTCAGCC
>LNAP01000516.1_pt1 | contig 42967 bp, 42 predicted proteins | sample 602601 | NCBI WGS metagenome assembly LNAP01 (sample SAMN02440304, study PRJNA202911) | soil metagenome | biome: Subtropical and temperate rainforests or woodlands; isolation source: soil samples (1 kg each in a 20% v/v slurry with milli Q water) were... ...
CCAATACTGCTCGCACAGGGTTTCCAGTTCCACGGCCAGGGCCAGCGCATGTTTCAGGTCGCGGCCGTACACCACCATGCCATGATGCGCCATCAGGCAGGCTGAACGGTCTTGCAGCGCAATGAGCATGGCATCCGACAAGGCTTGTGTGCCGAAGGTGGCGTATTCAGCGCAGCGCACGTCCATGCCGCCAAAGCGCGCGATCATGTAGTGAAATGGCGGGATGTTTTGCTGCTGGCAGGCCAGTGCCGTGGCAAACGGCGGATGCGCGTGGATAATCGCGCCAGCCGCCGGAAATGCAGCGTAAATGTCGCGATGAAAGCGTAATTCGGATGACGGTTTTCGGCGATTGAGCGGCGAGTCTGGCACACCCGCCGTCTCACCAGCGCCAGCGCGTTGCGTCCCTTCGGGAACTTTTTTTATCCCGACTTTTACCATGTCGTCCGGCGTGCAGTCTTGATGTTCAATGCCTGTCGGCGTGATGATGAGTCCGTCGGCATGGCGAACCGAAACATTCCCCGCGCTGCCACGGTTGAGGTCGTGGGCGATCAGTTCACCAGCGGTGGCCAGCACGCTCTCGGCGAGTTGGTATATCTCCTGGTTCAGGTTTTCCATTGCGCCAATTCCTCCGGGGCGGCCACGCCACGTTCCGAGATGATGCCGGTGATCAAATGCGCTGGCGTGATGTCAAACGCGGGGTTGACCACCGGCACATCGCCCGCGCCCAACTCTGCGGCAGCGCGTTCTTCGATGGGAATATCCTGCCCTGACGCGCATGAAAAATCTATCGTGGATAACGGTGCTGCGACATAAAACGGCACGCCATGCGCCGCTGCGGCGAGCGCTTTGAGGTAAGTGCCTACTTTGTTGGCCGTGTCGCCATTCGCGGCGATGCGATCCGCCCCGACAATCAGCAGATCCACCTTGCCCTGCATGATCAGCAGGCCCGCCGCATTGTCGGCAATCAAGGTATGCGGCACGCCTGCTTCCGCCAGTTCCCACGCGGTAAGCAAGCCCTGATTACGCGGGCGGGTTTCGGAAACCCAGACATGCACTGGTATGCCTGCGGCATGGGCTGCGTAAATCGGGGCAAGCGCCGTGCCGTTGGCAACTGTTGCCAGGCGGCCCGCGTTGCAGTGGGTCATGAGCTTGAACACGTCACCTTTGGGGGCTGTGCCTTGCAAAATCCGCAGGCCGTGCGCGCCGATGGCGGCATTGGCTGCGATATCTTCCGTAGCGATAGCGGCGGCCTCGTGCCAGGCTCTCTCACGCCGCACCCCAAGGGTACTTGCTTCGCAGCGTGTCACCAGCGCCAGTGCGTTGCATCCCTGCGGGAACTTTTTCAGAACGCGTTCCATGCGCGCCAGCGCCCAGTGCAGATTCACCGCCGTCGGACGGGTAGCGGCCAAAAGATCAATCACGCGTTTGAGTTGGCTATCGGATTCATCGTGCCGTAGCCCCAGCGCCACGCCGTAGGCGGCGGTCACACCGATCAGCGGCGCTCCGCGCACCTGCATGCTGCGGATGGCATGTGCCGCATCTTCAGCGGTATTCAAGCGCACCTGCACGGCAAGCTGCGGCAAGCGCGTCTGGTCGAGGATGAGGACGCTCTCGCCATCCTCGGCCAGCGTCGGATGTATTACGTTCAGTTCAGCTTGCCGTGACAATGCTTGTATTTCTTGCCGCTGCCGCAGGGGCAGGCATCGTTGCGGCCGATTTTCGGCAACACGTGTGCGGGCGTGGGTTTCTTGGCGGCCGCCACGTCTGCCGCCTCCGGCCCGCCGAAGTCATCATGGTGGAATTCCACATGCGCCAGTTGCGGCGGCGTTTCGGCTTCTTCCAGCTGCGCTTCGTCGCGTACTTCGACGGTCATCAGCAATTTGGTGACGTCAGCCCGCACGGCTTGCAGCAGGCCCTCGAACAGGTCAAACGCTTCGCGCTTGTATTCCTGCTTGGGGTTTTTCTGCGCATAGCCGCGCAGATGGATGCCCTGGCGCAGGTGGTCAAGCGCCGACAAATGCTCGCGCCAATGCGTATCCAGGCTTTGCAGCATGACGTTACGCTCGAAACCGGCCCATGCGGCTGGATCAGCCACTTTGGTTTTCGCGGCGTAGGCTGCATCAGCGGCTTCGATCACGCGCGTCAGCAAATCCCCGTCGGTGAGCTGCGGCTCAGCGGCCAGCCATTCGCCGATCGGCAGTTTGAGCTGCAATTCACCGGCGAGCATGCTTTCCAGTCCAGGAATATCCCATTGTTCTTCCACGGTATCTGCGGGCACATACAGGCGGAAAGTGTCATGGATGAATCCCTGCCGCATGCCGACAATGGTTTCGCTGATGTCATCGCTATCGAGCAATTCATTGCGCTGCTGATAAATCACTTTGCGCTGATCATTGGCCACATCGTCGTATTCGAGCAACTGCTTGCGGATATCAAAGTTGCGCTGTTCCACCTTGCGCTGGGCGGATTCCAGCGAGCGCGACACCAGTGGATGCTCAATCGCTTCGCCTTCGGGCATTTTCAGGCGCACCATGATGGTGTTCAGCCTGTCGCCAGCGAAAATCTTGAGCAAAGCATCATCCAGCGCCAGATAAAATCGCGATGAACCCGCATCGCCCTGCCGCCCGGCACGGCCGCGCAACTGGTTATCAATCCGGCGTGACTCGTGCCGTTCCGAACCAATGATATGCAAGCCACCTGCTGCCAGCACCTGATCGTGCGCCACTTTCCATTCGGCTTTGAGCTTTTCAATGCGTTGCGCTTTTTCCTCAGCGGACAACGCAGCATCTTCTTGAATGGCCTCGAGCATTTTTTCGATATTGCCACCCAGCACAATATCGGTGCCGCGTCCGGCCATATTGGTGGCGATGGTAATCACGCCCGGCCGCCCGGCCTGCGCCACAATCTCCGCCTCCCGCGCGTGCTGCTTGGCATTCAGCACCTGATGCGCGAGTTTTTCCTTATTCAACAAGCCAGAGAGCAATTCAGAATTTTCAATCGAGGTTGTACCCACCAACACCGGCTGCCCGCGCTCGTGACAAGCACGGATATCGGCAATCATGGCGTTGTATTTTTCTTGCGCGGTGCGATAAATCTGGTCATGCTCATCGCGCCGTACCATCGGGCGATGGGTCGGCACCACCACGGTCTCCAGCCCGTAAATCTGCTGGAATTCATAGGCTTCGGTATCCGCCGTGCCGGTCATGCCGGCGAGCTTGCCATACATGCGGAAGTAATTCTGGAAGGTGATCGACGCAAGCGTTTGGTTTTCCGCCTGAATCGCCACGCCTTCTTTGGCTTCGACGGCCTGATGCAGGCCTTCGGACCAGCGGCGGCCACTCATCAAGCGGCCGGTGAATTCATCCACAATCGTGACTTCACCGTCTTGCACGACATAGTGCTGATCAAGGTGATACAAGGTATGCGCACGCAATGCGGCGTACAAGTGGTGCATGAGCAGGATGTTGGCGGGTTCATACAGGCTCGTTCCTTCAGGCAACATGCCCAACCGGGCCAATATCTCTTCGGCTTTTTCGTGCCCTGCGTCCGTCAATAAAACCTGGTGCGATTTCAAATCAACGGTGTAGTCGCCCGTATCTTTCTCTTGTTCATTCCTGGCGGCTTCGCCGCGCGTGAGCAGCGGCGGCACGGCATTCATGCGCACATAAAGCTCGGTGTGGTCTTCCGCCTGCCCCGAAATAATCAAGGGCGTGCGCGCCTCGTCAATCAGGATGGAATCGACTTCATCGACAATGGCGAAATGCAACCCGCGCTGCACGCGCTCGCCCGTGGAATACACCATGTTGTCGCGCAGATAGTCAAAACCGAATTCGTTGTTCGTGCCGTAAGTAATATCCGCCGCGTAAGCCGCTTGCTTTGCGTCATGCGGCATTTGCGAGAGGTTGATACCGATGGAAAGCCCCAGCCACCGATACAAGCGCCCCATCCATTCGGCATCGCGCCTGGCCAGGTAGTCATTCACCGTGACCAAATGCACGCCCTTGCCGGACAAGGCATTCAAATACACCGGCAACGTAGCCGTCAGCGTTTTACCTTCACCGGTGCGCATTTCAGCAATTTTGCCGTAATGCAGCACCATGCCACCCGCCATTTGCATGTCAAAGTGGCGCATGCCCAAGACCCGGCGGCCAGCTTCACGTACCACGGCAAAAGCTTCCGGCAACAGCGCATCCAGTGACTCGCCCGCTGCGTGGCGGCGACGAAACTCTTCTGTTTTTGCCTGTAATGCCGAATCATCCAGCGCTTGCAAGCCGCTTTCCAACGCATTGATCTGAGTAACCGTTTGCCGGTACTGCTTGATCAAGCGATCGTTACGACTGCCAAAAATTTTTCTAAGGAATCCGGTGATCATGATTGGGGGAGGAGATGGAGATACAGAATGGAGTATGTTGCATGCGACCTGCTTATCCAAGCCGGATGCCAACAATTTCAGGAATGGCGATTTTAGCATGGGGCTTGTTGCATCTAGCCATTACCCCGCCAGACGACAAACCTGATTATTTTTAAAGCTTGCCATTCATACAGGACGACTTACACTTCACGAAGCGTTATCCATGCACGCTATCCATGCATAATGCCGCCGTACCGCCATCACCGACTTTTTTCATCCACTGCACGAACAAACCCATGGCAAAAAGCCTGCAAGAACATTTGACCGCCACGGAAGGTCTCGCCCGCTTAGCGGCCCATGCAGAGCGGCTAATGGCTTTTCAACGCAACCTGGAGACTGTCTTGCCGCCCGCCCTGGTGCCGCACGCGCGGGTGGCGAATTTCAAACTAGGAAAAGTGGTCATCCATGCCAACAACAGCGCTGTTGCCGCCAAGGTTCGGCAAATGGGACCGCGCATTGCCATGGCGTTGAGCTCATCCAGCAGCAAAGTCACGGAAATTGGCGTGAGTGTCCAGCCGCTCCCTGCTGCGCTGACAACCGCGGCATACCAGCGCCCGAAACTTCCGGGAGCCCAACAAAAACTGGGGTTACGGTCTTTTGCAGAAGACTTGCCTGCAGATTCTGCGTTGAGGCGTGCGCTCGAACGCCTGATTAAAGCAGTTACAGAATAAGCAAACGCTCAGCAGCCAGAAGCACCAAAATTGCCAACACAAGGAATAAAGCGCCTTTTGCCACCCGGCCGGCAAATTGCAAGTATTTGCCGTTGCGGGTGAGCGCCCAGGCGAACAGGCTGCCTACCACCGCAATGCTTGAGAACATCAGCAGAATCCTGATTATCAGCATACGAAACGGGGATGCACCAAATCAGGCAACCTGAGCCACCTGCGGGTATAGCCTTGCCACCCTGGACGGCGTTTCTTGAGGGCGTAAAAACGTGACGATCTCCCATGCAGTGACATCATTTAACAACGCACGCAACAACTGATTATTCAGCGCATGCCCTGATTTGTGCGCAGAAAATGCCGCCAACAGCGGATGGCCCGCCAGATAGAGGTCGCCCACGGCGTCCAGGATTTTGTGCTTTACAAACTCATCAGCGTAGCGCAGCCCATCCTGATTCAAAACACGGTATTCATCCATGACAATCGCGTTTTCCAGGCTGCCGCCCAAGGCCAGCCCCTGCTCCCGCAAGGCTTCCACATCCTGCATGAAGCCGAACGTGCGCGCCCTGGAAATTTCTTTCATATACGACTGGTCGGCAAAATCAAGATGCGCAGATGAGCCTGACTGGGCAACTGCCGGGTGCGAGAACACGATGGAAAAATCCAGGCTGAAACCGTCAAACGGGGACAGGCGTGCCCATTTATCGCCATCCTTGACTTCAACCTGCTTTTTGACGCGGATAAATTTTTTCGCCGCAGCTTGTTCTTCAATGCCAGCGGACTGCAACAAAAACACAAACGGCGCCGCCGAACCATCCATGATCGGTAACTCTGCCGCATCCACATCAATATAAATGTTGTCGATGCCAAGACCTGCCAGCGCTGACATCAAGTGCTCCACCGTGGACAACTTTGCACCGTTTTGTTCCAGGCAAGAGGCCATGCGCGTATCCCCCACGCCAAAAGGATCAGCCTTTAAATCAACCGGCGGGGTTAAATCAACCCGCCGGAAAACCACCCCGGTATCCACAGGGGCAGGACGCAACAACAGCGTCACCTTAGCCCCCGAATGGAGGCCGACGCCGGTGGTTTTGACAATGGATTTTAAAGTGCGTTGACGCAACATAGCGAGAAGAAAAATACAAAGATTCGTGCCGTGATTGGAACCGTTTTGATTGCTTGATGATACGGCCACGTTGGGCCGCATTGAACCAGTGCGTATTGAAAAATTTCAATGCTCAGTTTTGAGACAAAAACCAGCGCAGAAGCGCTTAAAAAACTTTCGCGCCCAACTTCTGAGCCCAACCGTCCTGATCAGGTCCGGAATTTTATCATCCTGGAAACCTCAATTGGACGCATCCGGTGGTGCGTTCGGGCGGAGGGCTGGCGCGAAGCGGCAACGCCGGGCGGCCGCAAGAGGTGCCAGCGGGTACGTCACGGGATCCCCCGACAAGGAAGGGGCGCAAAAGAGGAAAATTCAGTATCCATCAGCGGTTCAACGGCATTGGAAGCGGCCAGCCGAGGTTTCCAGGATCATTCATCCAGTCGCTTGAATTCAGCAGCTTAAAAACCCCCTCGGGAGGAGACGTCCCGAGGGGGTTTTAATCGTGTTGCCGATATGGCATGACGAGATCAGCATCATGGCAAATCCGCCACACTCAGTCAGACTGCCTGCGCAAAAAGGCTGGGATATCAAATTTATCCACGCCTGAGGCTGCCATCGCATCGGCCTGGCTGTTACGCGGAACGCTGCCACGCACGCTGGAAGCGACGCCGGATAAATCAACCTGCCCCATACTCGCATCAAACACGTGAAAATTATCTGTTCCGGTGCGCAAACCTATGGTTTCGATCATTTTCATCTCGGGCTTTTTGGCCACAATCGCACCCAAGCCGGTAGCAACAACTGTCACGCGCAAACGGTCTTCCATTGTTTCATCAAACACTGCACCACAAATCACGGTGGCTTCAGGCGCGGTGTATTGGCGTATCGTATTCATCACCTCTTTGTACTCTTTCAAGCCCAAGGTGGTGCTCGCCGTAATGTTAACCAGCACCCCGCGTGCGCCCGAGAGCTCAACGCCTTCCAGCAACGGGCTGGCAACTGCTTCTTCAGCGGCGATGCGTGCCCTATCAACACCGGACGATGTGGCAGAACCCATCATGGCCTTGCCCATTTCTCCCATCACCGTGCGCACGTCTTCAAAGTCGACGTTCACCAGACCTGGCACATTGATGATCTCTGCAATGCCGCCCACCGCATTACGCAATACGTTATCCGCCGCCTTGAAGGCTTCGAGCATGCTGACTTCATCACCCAGCACTTCTTCGAGCTTCTCATTCAGGATCACGATCAAAGAATCCACATGCAAGGCGAGCTCATTGACGCCCTCTTCAGCCAGGCGCTTGCGGCGGCCTTCATATTCAAAAGGCTTGGTCACCACGGCCACGGTCAATATGCCCAATTCGCGCGCGACTTCCGCAATCACAGGGCCAGCACCCGTGCCTGTGCCACCGCCCATGCCTGCGGTAATAAACACCATGTGCGCGCCTTCAAGCACTTCAGCAATGCGCACGCGATCCGCTTGTGCCAAGGCTTTGGCCTTTTCGGGCTTGCCACCCGCACCCAAGCCTGGGCCTAACTGCAACTTGACGTGCGCATTGCTTTTTTCCAGCGCTTGCGCATCGGTATTGCAGCAGATGAATTCCACACCGCCCACACCTTCGCGGATCATGTGCTCAACAGCATTGCCTCCCGCGCCGCCGACCCCCACGACCTTGATCACGGTTGAGCCTTCTGGTGCGATCTCCGACTCAATTTCTTCCAGTTCAAACATTGTTGTCTCCTTTACTTAAAAATAACCGCTGACCAATTTGCAAAAAATTCCAGAACCCTTGCTGCCGCCGCTTCATTCTTGATATTGCCTATCGAACCTAGAAATTCCGTCCAAACCATGCCCGCATGCGGCCCAGAATCTGGGCAAACGTTTTGGGTGACTGGATCTTCAAACCGCGTTGCCGCTGCGACACCCCTTCGAGCAATAAGCCCATCGCCGTCGAATATCGTGGATTACGCACAAAGTCGCGCAAATTCCCCTCATACAAAGGCGTGACTAATTTCACGGTGTTGTGGAATATCTCCTCACCCAGCTCATTCATGCCCGGCATTTGCGCCGCACCCCCAGTCAATACGATGCCCGCGCGCAGCAAACGCTCATAGCCGCTGCGGTGCAGCGCTTCTTGCACTTGCTGAAAAATCTCTTCAATCCGTGGCTGGATAAAACCGGCCAGCGTTTGGCGTGAGAGTTGCGAGCCCGGCCGATCACCGACACCTGGCACCTCGATCATTTCGTCCGCGCTCGCCAACTGCTGCAGCGCCACCCCGTAACGTATCTTGATGTCTTCGGCGTCCTGCGTTGAAGTCCGCAAGGCAATGGCAATGTCATTAGTCACCTGGTCGCCGGCAATGGGAATCACCGCCGTATGCCTGATCGCACCCTGCACAAACACCGCAATATCCGTTGTGCCGCCGCCAATATCGACCAGGCAAACACCCACATCCTTTTCGTCATCGGTGAGCACGGCATAGCCCGAGGCCAGTGGCTGCAAAACCAGATCAACCACTTCCAGGCCACAGCGATGCACGCATTTAACGATGTTCTGCACTGCCGTCACAGCGCCCGTGACCAGATGCACACGCACATCCAGCCGCCGCGCATCCATGCCAATGGGTTCTTTCACCCCATCCTGGCCATCCACGATGAACTCTTGCACCAGCGTGTGCAAAATCTGGTCGTCGGCAGAAATAGGCGTGGCGTTCGCCGCTTCAATCGCGCGATCCACATCGAACGCCGTGACTTCTTTGTCGCGCACGACCGCCATACCGGAAGAATCCTTGCTCTTGATATGGCTACCCGCGATGCCGGTATATACCTCACGCACCTTGCAACCCACCATCATTTCAACCTCGCCAATCGCCTTGGAGATTGAATTGACGGTAGCTTCAATGTTGATCACCATGCCGCGCTTGATCCCGGTGGACTCCTGCATGCCAAAGCCCAGCACGGACAGCCGCCCCTCCCCATCCACCTCGCCCACAATCGCGACGATCTTTGAGGTACCAATATCCAGACCGACAACCAGGTCCCGTTTGCCATCTTTACTCATTAACTTTTTCCCGCCTTCAGCGCAAATCCATTGGGATACCGCATATCCACCGCAGCCACCGTCCTGCCCGCATGCAATTCGTTTTTAACCCGTGGGTAATAGGCCGTGAAGCGGCCCAGGCGTTCGGCCAATGGGACTTTCGCCTGCTCACGCCCCAACTCCAGCACGACACCATCATCCAGCGTAAGCTGCCACGCTTCGCGCGGAGACAGCTTTACCGCCACCAAGTCATGCCCAACCCCTGCCAACTGCGCGGCAAACTCACCGTACTTGCCCAGCATCTCGGCAGCAGAACCCTCCGGACCCGAGAACACCGGTAGCGCCAGGTGCATGGGCGCACCTGCCAGAAACACTTCACCCAAGTCATTCACCAAGCGCATTTCACCCTCGAGTGACGACCATTGCGCCACCGCGCGCTGCGCTTCAAACGTCAGCACCAGGCGATCCGGCCATTGCCGCCGCAAACTCGCCCGGCGCACCCAGGGCAACTGCTCAAATGCGCGCTGCGCCTCATCCAGATTGACCGTCAGAAAATTACCCACAAGTTTCCTGCGCGCAACCTGCTCTATCTGCGCACTGGACACCTGGGCAATCGGCGTGGCAACCACCAGGGTATTGATAGGCAAAACAGGCAAACGCTGCATCACCAGCAGCATGGTCCACAACAGCAGCAGCGCACTGATAAAAAACAGCGCATTGGCCAGCGTATTCATCAACCAGGGCGAATGCCAGAAATAATTGCCGGCATTCGCCTGTTTGTTCAACGAATTGCCCGGTCGGCCATTCAAACGATTGCCGCGTTGTTTATCCGCACGCGCCCCAGCCTTGTTTGGCTTGACGGAGGCATTGGCCTTGCTGGCGGACAAACCAAAGAAGCGCTTAATCACAGCGTGCCTCATTGAGCAAACTCACCACCAGATCATCGAACACCATGCCCGCAGCGCGCGCTGCCATAGGCACCAGGGAATGATCCGTCATACCCGGCGAAGTGTTCGCTTCCAGACACCAGGCGCGCCCTGAAGCATCCAGCATCACATCAATGCGGCCCCAGCCACGGCCGCCCAGCGCATGAAATGCACGCATAGCCATAGACTGAATCTCGGCCTCGCGCGCCGTACCCAAGCCGCTTGGGATGTGATATTTCGTATCGTCACGCGAATACTTGGCTTCAAAATCATAAAACTCGGTTTGCGGCTCAATGCGGATCAATGGCAAGGCCTGATCGCCAATGATGCCGACAGTGAATTCACCCCCTGCCAAAAACCGCTCGGCGATCACGCAAGTGTCATATTCTGCGGCCAGGGCATATGCTGCCGCCAGCCCACCCGGCGTCTTCACCTTGCTGATACCGATGCTTGACCCTTCATTTGCCGGCTTGACAAACAAGGGCAAGCCCAGGCGCGCCTCAATCTCCGCAAAGGCACTCCCGGGCGTCACAATTTCATAATCCGGCACAGGCAAACCGGCCGCCGCCCACACCAGCTTGCAACGCCATTTATCCATCGCCAACGCGGAGGCCAGCACACCGCTACCGGTATATGGCATGCTCATTAAATTGAGCGCACCTTGCAAGCTGCCATCCTCACCCCCGCGGCCGTGCATGGCGATAAATACACGGCTTACCTGCAATGCGCGCAAGTTCTCCAGCGGCTGATCCCTGAGGTCAAAAGCCAGCGCATCCACGCCCTTGGCGCGCAGTGCTGCCAAGACCGCAGCACCGCTTTTTAGCGACACCTCGCGCTCCGCTGAGCTACCCCCCATCATGACGGCTACTTTGCCAAAATTCACCTAAATTTCTCCAACCGTTTTGCTTGTAAAAACATGTTCCGCAACACCCGCATCACCAACAATCCGCACCTCTGGCACGAGTTGCACAGCAAACTTTTGAGCCACTATTGCCTGAATTTTCCTGATGAGCATTTCTATCTCATTTGCCGTCGCCTTGCCCTCTGGATTAACGATGAAATTCGCGTGCAATTCAGAGACCTGCGCGCCGCCCAAACGCATGCCTTTCAGCCCTGCCGCCTCAATCAAGCGCGCAGCAAAGTCGCCCGGCGGATTTCTGAATACCGAACCGGCATTCGGCAAGCCCAGTGGCTGCGTGGCAATGCGCCGCGCCAGGAGCTCGCGGATGCGTTGTCGTGCAAGCGCTTTCGCGCCTTCGCCGCCTGGTAAAAACCGCAACCATGCCGCGATAAAAATTTCATCCGCTGCTTTTAAAGGCTGCACATGCCGATAAGCAATCTCAAAATCTGCCACGCGACGAACAATGCACTCACCTCGCCGATTCATCATCAACACGCGCTCAACATAACGCCACGTCTCACCCCCGTGACATCCCGCATTCATGGCCAGCGCGCCACCCATCGTGCCCGGAATACCGGCGAAAAATTCGCCCCCGATCAAAGCATGATTCGCCGCGAAGCGTGCCAGCTTGGGTGTTGCCACGCCCGCCTCGGCATACACCGTGCCATCGCCTTCCAGCGCGATGTGCGACAAGCCGGCCAGCGAACCATGCGTGAACACCACCGTGCCATCAAAGCCGCCATCGCGCACCAGCAAATTGCTGCCCAAGCCCACCATCAACAATGGCTCGCCCGGCGGCAATGTGCGCATAAAGACCGCCAAGTCGTCCTTGTCCTGCGGAAAAAACGCGCACCGCGCCGCGCCGCCCGCGCGCCACGACACATGCCGCGCCATGGGCTCGTGCTCGCGCAACTGGCCGCGCAAATTCGCAGAAAAATCCTTAGCCATGCACCCCACCCGAGACTTGTTCAACCACCTGCAGGGGCACCGCCCCAATCGAGCCTGCGCCCATGGTGATCACCACATCACCCGCTTCTGCTGCGTCCACAATGGCTTGCGGCATAGCGGCAATATCTTCGACAAAAACCGGTTCGACCTTGCCCGCGACCCTTACCGCGCGCGCCAGGGTGCGCCCGTCAGCGGCCACAATCGGCGCTTCGCCTGCGGCATACACGTCAGCGAGCAAGAGCACATCCACGCCGGAGAGCACTTTGACAAAATCCTCAAAACAGTCGCGCGTGCGGCTATAGCGATGCGGCTGAAACGCCAGCACCAAACGCCGCCCCGGAAAGGCCGCGCGCGCAGCGCTGATGGTTGCCGCCATCTCCACCGGATGATGACCGTAATCGTCGATCAAGGTAAATGCGCCGCCTGCGGTTGCAGCCAGCTCGCCATAACGCTGAAAGCGCCGCCCCACGCCCTTGAATTGCGCGAGCGCTTCAATAATCGCCGTATCGCCAACGCCGACTTCTGTGGCTACGGCAATGGCCGCCAGGGCATTGAGCACATTATGCCGTCCGGGTAAGTTCAGCACGATAGGCAGACGCGACTCATTGCCATTCTTGCGCACACAATCAAAGCGCATCACGCCACCATCGGCCACCACGTTTTCGGCGCGAAAATTCGCCTCATTATCGATGCCGTAAGTCACCACTTGCTTGGCCACACCGGGCAAAATCTCGCGCACATTCGCGTCATCCGTGCACACCACGGCCACGCCATAAAACGGCAAGCGATGCAGAAAATCCACAAACGCCTGCTTGAGTTTCGCAAAATCGTGCGCGTAGGTTTCCATGTGATCAGCGTCGATGTTCGTCACCACTGAAATCACCGGCGATAAAAACAGGAACGACGCATCGGACTCATCCGCCTCGGCGACCAGAAACTCACCCGAGCCCAGCTGCGCATTCGCCCCGGCGGAAACCAAGCGCCCGCCAATCACAAAGGTCGGGTCCAGGCCGCCTTCTGCAAGGCAACTCGCCACCAGGCTGGTAGTCGTGGTTTTACCGTGCGTACCCGCAATCGCAATGCCTTGCTTCAAGCGCATCAATTCTGCCAGCATTTGCGCCCGCGGCACCACCGGCACATGTCTTGAGCGAGCCATGTGCACTTCAGGATTCGTCTCCGACACGGCGGTTGTCACCACCACGGCATCGGCATCGGTCGCATTTTCTGCCGCATGCCCGATCATGATGCGGATACCCTGCGCAGCCAGACGCCGCGTGATAGCGCTCGCCGCCATGTCCGAGCCGCTGACCTCGAAGCCCTGATTGGCCAGCACCTCGGCAATACCGGACATGCCCACCCCGCCAATGCCAACAAAATGAATGCGCTTGACTTTATGCCGCATGGCGGGCTCCCGTTCGTTGGTTGTTGGCCAGATCAGTGCACACTTGCGCCGCATCCGCCGTAGCGTCCATCTTGGCCAAGCCACGGGCTTTATTGGCCATACCAGCCCATTCGCTGCGCGGTTTGGCGCACAGCTGCGCCAGACGCTCGGCCGTTAATTCGGCTTGCGGCAACAAAACCGCCGCGCCAGCCTGCGCCAGAAATTGTGCATTACCGGTTTGGTGGTCATCCACCGCATGCGGATAAGGCACCAGCACACTGGCCACACCGGCTGCAGCCAGTTCCGCTACGGTAAGCGCCCCCGCGCGGCAGATCACCACATCGGCCCAGGCATATTTTTCTGCCATATCGTCAATGAACGCCACGCAATCGGCGCTCACGCCAGCCTTTTCGTAGGCGGCCTGCAAGGCCTGCAAATGCTGCTCGCCCGCTTGATGAATCACTTGCGGGCGATCGGCTGCATTCATCAACGCCCAGGCCTTGGGCGCCGCCTCATTTAACGCCTGCGCACCCAGGCTGCCGCCGACAATCAGCACACGTAAAGCGCCGTTGCGTTCAGCATAACGAAAAGTCGGCGCTGGCAACACGGCGATCTCGGGGCGTACCGGGTTGCCTATCCATGTGCATTCAGGCAATACATTCGGAAACCCGCATAAAGTGCGCGTGGCCATGTTTGCCAGCACGCGATTGGCCAGACCGGCGACAGAATTTTGTTCATGCAACACCAGCGGCACGCCGCGTAACGCGGCAACGATGCCGCCAGGAAAAGTCACATAACCGCCCATGCCCAACACCACGTCCGGCCGCACACTTGAAAAACCGCGCCAGGCTTGGATCACACCGCGCAGCAAATTCCACGGCAAGGCCAACTTGCGCAGCAAGCCCTTGCCGCGCAAGGCAGAGAAATTCAGCCATACCATCCGATAGCCACGCCCGGCAACGAGTTTGGCCTCCATCCCCGCCGGATTGCCCAGCCAGGCAATAATCCAGCCTTCTGCACGCAAGTGTTCCGCGACAGCAATCCCCGGCATGATGTGCCCGCCCGTGCCACCGGCCATGATGAGGATGGTTTTAGCGCGTTCACTCATACGGACTGACCTTTCATCAGCTGGCGGTTTTGGCTGTGGCCGCTCGTTGCACTTCGCTTAACGTTCGCTTCGCTCACGTTAGCCTGCGCCGAAACCGCCAGGGCGGGCATTTTCATACGGACTGGCCTTTCATCAGCTGGCGGTTTTCCCAATCAATGCGGAACAGGATGGCCAGCGTTATGCAGTTGGCAATAATGCCGGAGCCACCAAAGCTCATCAGCGGCAAGGTCAGTCCTTTGGTAGGCAAAAGGCCCACATTCACGCCGATGTTGATAAAACTTTGCACGCCCAGCCAAATGCCGATGCCTTGCGCAACCAGCCCGCAATACACGCGGTCCAGCACGATGGCCTGGCGGCCGACGGCAAAGGCGCGCTCGACGAGCAAAGCAAACATACCGACCACCGCCAACACGCCAAAAAAGCCCAGCTCTTCTGCGATCACGGCCAACAAAAAGTCGGTATGCGCTTCGGGCAGATAAAACAGTTTTTCCACACTCGCGCCCAAGCCCACGCCAAACCATTCGCCGCGCCCAAAGGCAATCAGCGCGTGGGACAACTGATAACCCTTGCCATAGGCGTCTTGCCACGGATCCATAAAGCCGAAAATGCGTTCCCGCCGGTAGGGTGACGACCAGATCAAAATCACAAAAGCCACCGCCATTACCAGCAGCAAGACGCTAAATAAACGTGCGTTGATGCCGCCCAAAAACAAAATGCCAATGGCAATGCTGACGATCACCACAAACGCGCCAAAGTCCGGCTCGCGCAGCAACAGCGCGCCGACCAACACCATCACCCCGGCCATGGGCACAAAGCCGCGGCGAAAACTCGCCATATCACTCAATTTGCGCGTGGTGTAGTCCGCCGCATACAGCACGGCAAAAAGCTTCATGAATTCCGACGGTTGCAAGTTGATCGGGCCAAAGCCGATCCAGCGCTGCGCCCCATTGACCGAGCGCCCAAGATGCGGGATCAACACCACGATCAACATCACAAACCCCACCACAAATAGCGCCATCGAGACCTGCTGCCACAAACGCAAGGGCACCTGAAAGGCTGCCGCCCCCATAGCTAAACCCAACGCAACATAAATACCGTGACGAAACAAAAAATAAGTGGACTGATACCCTGTAAAACGGCTGCCTTCCGCCATGGCGATGGATGATGAATACACCATCACCAGACCAAAAAAGAGCAATCCCAACGCCGGCCACAGCAAGAGCGGATCAATCTCCTGCTGATTCGCTTGCGCCACGCGGCTCCAGTTATTCATGCGACTGCCCCACGCGCAACTCAAGCCATGCGTTGACTGCCGCAATAAAAACCTCAGCGCGATGCTGATAGTCGCGAAACATATCGAAGCTGGCGCAAGCGGGCGAAAGCAAAACGGCGTCCCCGCCTTCTGCCAAAACCCCGGCTTTAGCGACGGCATCGTTCATGTCTTGTGCAAAAACCAAAAGCACGCCACTCGCCTTTAACGCGTTACCAATAACGGCGCCATCGCGTCCGATCAAAATTACCGCGCGTGCGTGTTCCGCCACCGCAGGCGCCAACGGCGAGAAATCCTGCCCTTTGCCATCGCCACCGGCAATTAACACGATTTTTCGTTTTGCTTGCCCACCTCCCAGACCATTCAATGCCGCCACGGTCGCACCCACATTCGTGCCTTTGGAGTCGTCATACCAGGTGATCTTGTTTTGTTCAGCGATTTTTTCCACGCGATGCGGCAAGCCGGTAAAGCTTTTCACGGCGGGCAGCAAATCCACCACGTCATAACCCAAACCAACGCACAAGGCCAAGGCCGCCAGGACGTTCGCGGCATTGTGCAAACCCGGCATGGGCAGCTCTGCCACCGGCAATAACAACTGCTGGCCTTGCGCCAAATACACACCAGCGGGCGTTGCAAGCAAACCAAAATCTTCGTTCGACCCGGGTGCATCCAAACCGAAACTTATGGTCCGCAACGATTTTTTCTGCGCAACCATGCTTGCCACCCGGGCATCCTGACGATTGATCACCGCCACACCCGCGCCAGAAAAAATCTGCGCCTTGACAGCCGCATACGCGGCCAGATCAGCATAACGATCCAAATGATCGTCCGAAATGTTCAACACCGTCGCCGCCGTAGCGTTCAGCGAAGTAGTGGTTTCCAGCTGAAAACTGGAGAGCTCCAGCACCCACACCGCCGGCAAATCATTTTGCGCGACAGCCTCGTTTAACGCCGTTAATGCCGCCGGCGAAATATTGCCAGCAACACCAACTTTTAACCCCAGGCTGCGCAGCAGATGGCCAGTCAGCGCCGTCGTCGTGGTCTTGCCGTTGGTGCCCGTAATCGCCACAACCGGTGCGTTATTCAATTCCCGCAAGGCCCGGGCAAACAGTTCAATCTCGCCCACCACTTCAATGTCTTTTTCATGCGCCGTTTTCAATATCGACAGATCACTGGGCAAACCGGGCGAGAGCACCACGAGATCAACACCACCGAGCAAACTGTCAGCAAAGGCCCCTGACAAAAAGTCGGCGCTGGCAACACGGCGTTGCAGCACGTCCAGATACGGCGGATTCACCCGCGTATCGGCCACGCGCACGCGGGCACCGGCCTGCCCGCACCAGCATGCCGAGGCAAAGCCCGACTCACCAAGGCCCAGGACAAGAACGGATTTACCGTGTAAAGCGCGCATGATTTTTGAATAAGTTTTAACGGATTTTCAGCGTAGAAAGACCGATTAACACCAGCAAGATGGTAATAATCCAAAACCTCACCACCACTTGCGTTTCCTTCCAGCCGGTTTGCTCAAAATGATGATGCAGTGGCGCCATGCGCAAAATGCGCCGCCCTTCGCCGTATTTCTTTTTGGTGTATTTGAAGTAACCCACCTGCGCCATGACCGAAAGCGTTTCCGCCACAAACACGCCGCCCATGATGAACAGCACAATTTCCTGCCGCGCAATCACCGCCACCGTGCCCAGCGCCGCGCCGAGCGCCAAGGCCCCTACGTCGCCCATGAAAACTTCTGCCGGATACGCGTTAAACCATAAAAAGCCCAAGCCCGCACCCGCCAATGCCGCGCAGAAAACGGTCAGCTCACCCGCGCCCGGGACATGCGGCAGCAACAGGTATTTAGCAAACACCGCATTGCCTGCCACATAGGCAAATAATCCCAAGGCAGCGCCGACTAATACTGTGGGCATAATCGCCAAACCATCCAGGCCATCGGTCAGATTCACCGCATTGCTTGTGCCCACAATGACCAAATAGGTCAGCGTAATAAAGCCCAGCATGCCCAGCGGGTAACTCACGCTTTTGAAAAACGGCACGATCAGCGCCGTCTGCAAGGGCACCGCTTCGCTGAATCCACTGCCCACCCAGTGCATGAAAAGCCGCACCACCTGCTCGTTGTTCGGCGCGGAAATGGAAAACGAGATGTACACCGCGGCAATCAAGCCCACCATGGTTTGCCAGAAAAATTTGGCGCGGGCAGACAAGCCTTTCGGATTGCGGTACACCACCTTGCGCCAATCATCCACCCAGCCCACAGCGCCAAAACCGAAGGTGACAATCAGCGCCACCCAGACAAACCGGTTTGACAAATCCGCCCACAGCAGGGTTGATATGCCCAGCGAAAGCAAAATCAGCGCCCCCCCCATGGTGGGCGTGCCGGATTTGATCAAGTGTGTTTGCGGGCCATCCGTGCGCACGGACTGGCCGATTTTTTTCGCTGCCAGCCAGCGGATCAAGGCCGGGCCAAACAGGAAGGAAATAGCCAGCGCCGTCATCGTCGCCAGTACCGCACGCAACGTGATGTAATTGAAGACAGCAAAACCGCGGTAGTCGTGTGCCAGCCATTGCGCGAACTCAAGCAGCATAATGGCCTCCTGGCATTGGCCGTCTGGTGGGAGAGAAAATGGTTGTTGTCATGATTTATTTTTCGCTTGTTTCATTGGCTGGCAAAGCAATCGCGTGAACCACCCGCTCCATGTGCATAAAGCGCGAGCCTTTCACCAGTACCGTGGTCTGCCCATCCAGCTCTGCGCACAGGGTTTTAATCAGCGTTTCAATGGTTGAAAAATGCTCGCCGCCTTCGGCAAAGTTACGCGCCGCCGCATCGGCAAATTCGCCTATGCACAACAGGCGATCAATCCCGTGGCTCTTGGCGTAACCGCCGATTTCATCGTGAAACTGCGCAGCCGCCTCGCCCACTTCGCCCATATCGCCCATAACAAAAATGCGCCGTCCGGGAATCCCCGCCAGCACATCAATCGCGGCACGCATGGAATCGGGATTGGCGTTATAGGTGTCATCAATCACGCGCGCGCCATGCAATCCGGCATATTGCTGCAAGCGCCCTTTCACGCCTTGAAAGCCAGCCAAGCCCTGCGCGACAGCCTCCAGGGCCACACCGGTTGCCAGCGTTGCGGCAGCGGCAGCACAGGCATTCATCGCGTTATGCCCACCTGGCACTTGCAGCTGAATGTTCGTCGCGCCCCATGGGGTTTGCAAATGCAGCATGCCGCCCAAACCATGTGACATAAACTCGCCCCGCACATCTGCCGCCTGTTTCATGCCAAACGTGAGCTGCAAGCTGTTGCCTGCCAGGTTTTGCCATAACTCGGCATGCTCATCATCGGCATTAAAGACCGCAATGCCACCTGAACCCAACCCGGCAAAAATTTCCCCTTTGGCCAGCGCCACATTTTGCACCGAGCCCAAACCCGCCAAATGCGCCCGATGCGCATTGGTCACCATCGCCACGGTGGGCGCGGCCAGATGCGTCAGATAGTCAATCTCGCCCATATGGTTCATGCCCATCTCTATCACTGCCGCGCGATGCGCCGCACGCAGCCGCAACAAGGTGAGCGGCAAACCAATGTCATTATTAAAGTTCCCTGCCGTGGCCAGCACGGTATCAGCGCCCTGTTCATCCAGTTCAGCCAAGCCCTCCAGTTTGCCGTGCGCACGCAAAATTGCCGCACACATTTCTTTCACTGTGGTTTTGCCATTGCTGCCGGTCACGCCGATCAATGGCAAGGTAAATTTCGCCCGCCAGGCCGCGGCCAATGCACCCAGGCCCAGCCGGGTATCCGCCACCACAATGAGGGGTAAATCAGGATGCTTCCCGGCAAAGGATGTGCTCACCATCGCCCCGGCCGCACCCTGACGGATGGCATCGAGCACAAAGTGATGGCCATCAAAATGCTCGCCTGCTATGGCGATAAACAAGTCGCCCGCCTGAATCGTGCGTGAATCGGTGGTGACTGCATGAAAGGTATGATCCGCGCCCTGCCACTTTGCTTGCATGGCCTGCGCTGCCGCTTGCAGAGTCATCATTTTGCTCGTCCTCCAGAAGGCCCGGGGGGGACGGCAACAGGCTTCGCCCCATTTCCGGCCGATATGTCAACCGATGTTTCAATCGCTATTTCACCCGTTATCGCGCCACGCCCCCCACCCGTTGAATACTGCTGGCGCCGTGCTGCCAGCGCCGACTTTGCTGCATCCACATCGTTAAACGCCTCGCGCACGCCAGCAATTTCCTGATACGCTTCGTGCCCTTTGCCAGCAACCACAATCACATCCTCCGCACTGGCTTGGGCAACCGCTTGCGCAATCGCCAAGTCGCGCTGTTCAACCACGCACGCCTGCCGCAACATGCCCGCTGCAATGGCTTGGATAATCTGCGCGGGATTTTCACCGCGCGGGTTGTCAGACGTCACAACCACATGGTCGGCCAGACGCTCGGCAATGCTGCCCATGACAGGCCGCTTGCCTGCATCGCGGTCGCCACCGCAACCAAACACACACGCGAGCTTGCCGCCGCGCACCGTGGCGATCTCGCGCGCAACCTGCAGAACATTTTCCAGCGCATCCGGCGTATGGGCGTAATCCACAATCACCAAGGGTTCAGCGTCGCCGCCGACGGCCTGCATGCGTCCGGGCGGCGCTTGCAGTTGCCTCAAGGCCTCGGCAATATCAGCAAGGCGCTCACCCTTGGCCGCGAGAGCCGCAATCACCGCCAGCACATTGGCGACGTTAAAGCGGCCAACGACAGGCACGGAAAAAGCCTGCCCCTGCACGTCGAACGCCAGGCCTGTGGTCGTCATGGCCAAATTTTCTGCAGCCAGAATTTCAACGCTGGCCGCCGTATGCCGGTCTTTGATTTCTGCTTTTATCGCGGATGGCAGCTCGTCCCTGGCGCCACAAACCGCATCCAGGGTATAAGCAATGATGCGCACACCCGGGCGGATGGCATTGATCAACACGGCGGCAAACGGATCATCCAGATTCACGACGGCTGCGTTAAGCCACGGATTGGCAAACAGCGCCGCCTTGGCCTCACCATAGGCCGCCATCGTGCCGTGATAATCCAGATGGTCGCGCGTGAGATTGGTAAATATCGCCACATCAAAGCGCACGCCATGAACACGGCCTTCGGCCAAACCGATGGATGAGACCTCCATCACACAAGCGCGGGCGCCTTGCGTCACAAACCCGTCCAACGCCGCATGCAGTTGCAACACATCCGGCGTGGTGTATCCCGTCTCCCGCAAATCGCCTAAAAAGCCATTGCCTAAAGTACCCACCACCGCACAGCGCTGCCCCAGGTAAGTGAGCGCTTGCAATAACCATTGCGAAACGGAAGTCTTGCCGTTCGTGCCGGTCACCCCGGCAAGCCATAATTTTTCTGACGGGCGGCCAAAAACCTGATGCGCCAATTCGCCCGCCACGGCTGCCAGGCCATCCACAGCCAGACACGGCACATGCGCTGTGTTTGCTTGATTGACGGCTGTCTTGATGGATGCCGCCAGGTTCCCATCCTGCGGCGCACGCGCTTCATACAGGATCGCCGCCGCCCCGCGCGTGAGCACATCGGCCAGGTAAACACGGCCATCGGCAAAATGCCCCGGGTAAGCCAGAAAGACATCGCCCGCCGCTACCGTGCGCGAATCATTAGCCAGGCGCTTGACTGCAACGCCCTTCATTGCAAGCGTTTGCATCAGGTCAGCAGCCTGCAACACGGCCGTTTTATTCACATGACCTCCTGCACAGGCTCATTTTTCGCCGCATTGTTCATTGGCTTGAATGGCGCGTCAGACGGCACGCCAAGCGAGCGCAAGCTGCCCGCCATGATTTGCGAGAAGACGGGTGCGGCGACTTGCCCGCCGTAATACTGCCCATTGGACGGCTCATCTATCATCACGGCAATCACCAGGCGCGGATTGGACACGGGCGCAAAACCGGCGAATGAAGCCACATATTTATTGGCATAACGGCCATTGACCAATTTGTGCGCCGTGCCGGTTTTTCCTGCCACGCGATAGCCACTCACCGCCGCCCTAGGAGCTGTGCCGCCTGGCAGCACCACCATTTCGAGCATCTTGCGCACGGCATGAGCCGTATCGGCAGTAAATAATTGTTTAGTCGCTGTCGGCGCCGAGGCCTGTTTTAGCAACGACAAGCCAGGCAAGTCACCATCGCGCGCAAAAGCCAGATAAGCACGCGCTAACTGCACCAGCGTGACTGAAATCCCATGACCGTAGGACATCGTTGCCTGCTCAATCGGCCGCCAGGTTGCCGCTGGCCGCAGATGCCCACCCACCTCGCCCGGAAAGCCCAGCTGCAGCGGCTTGCCAAAACCCGCGTTGGCAAACATCGTCCACATTTCTATCGGTTGCATGGAAAGCGCAATCTTGGCCGCTCCCACGTTGGATGAGACTTGTATCACCTGCTCTACCGTCAGTGCGTCATGGGCATGGGAATCCGAAATGGTTGCCGACCCGATCACCATGCGCCCCGGCGCGGTTTGAATCATCGTTTCGGGATGCACCTTGCCCTTATCCAGCGCCAGCGCGATGGTGAAGGGCTTCAAAGTCGAGCCGGGTTCAAAGCGGTCGGTGAGGGCACGATTGCGCAACTGCTCGCCCACCAGGCGCACGCGATTATTCGGATTGTAGGTAGGCAAATTGACCAGCGCCAAAATCTCGCCCGTGTGCACATCCAGCACGACCACGCCACCGGCCTTGGCACGATGCGCTTCCAAAGCCTGCTTCAAATACGTGTAAGCAAGATATTGAATATCGGCGTCCAGTGCCAGCGCAATATCCTGTCCATTGGTCGGCGGCTTGATTCCGCCGACCACTTCAACCACATTACCGCGCCTATCCTTGATGACACGTCGGCTCCCCGGCTGACCCAGGAGCTGTTTATCAAATGCCAGCTCAACGCCCTCCTGTCCTTCGCCTTCAACCCCGGTAAAGCCCACCATGTGCGCCATGACTTCGCCTGAAGGGTAGTAGCGGCGATATTCCGTCTTTTCGTGGATACCATCCAGCTTCAGCGCATCCACTTTTTCTGCCACGGCCGGTGGCAGCTGGCGCTTGAGATAGACAAAATCACGGTCTGAAGCCAGCTTGCGATTTAAATCCTGCACATTCAAATCCAGCAGAGCAGCCAAATCCCGGGTTTCCTTCGGTTTTAAGTCCGCATCTTCAGGAATAGCCCACACCGAACGGACCGGGGTTGAGACAGCGAGAATCGCCCCATGCCGATCCGTGATCCGCCCGCGCGTGGCGGAAATATCCAGCACGCGCTCAAAACGCGCCCGACCTTTATCGCCCAGGAATTCATTGTTAATACCCTGCAGGTAAATCGCCCGTCCAACCAGCACCACAAAGCCACACAGCAGAGCCAGCAGCACCAAGCGCCGCCGCCATAAGGGCAAAGGCTGCGAAAGCAAGGGACTGCGGGAAAAGCGCACCGACTTCATCGCGCACCCCCTGCCTGCATGACTTGACTTGCCCTCACCGCTTGACGCGCGGGCACTGTTTGATTGGCCGGCGTTGATGGATTTAAAGGGTTGGTTAAACTGGCAGCCTGGGTTGCAAGTTCCGCGCTCATCACTTCTCCGGCTGCCGGCCGCTTCATGCCAAGCTTGTCTTTGGCCAGTTTTTCCACTCGCGCATTGTCAGCCCAAGTGCTTTGTTCCAGCTGCAACTGATCCCATTCAACCGATAAGTCCTTGGCATGCCTGCGTTCAGCATCCAGGGCAATAAATAATTTGCGCGCTTGATGGTTGGCATTCACCACTAACAAGGCACAGACCACCACAGCGAGCAGCAGCATAAAATTAAGCGGGATGCGCATTCGCGCCCTCCCCCTCGCCCATCATCTCTGCCACCCGCAACACCGCACTGCGTGAGCGCGGATTCATTTTCACTTCAGCGCCTGACGGAAAAACTGGCTTGCCGATCAAGCGTAAAGTCGGCGCTGGCAAGTCGGCGGCACGCACCGGCACGCCCTTGGGTGGCTGAACGGACGTTGCGCCTTCGCGCATGAAGCGCTTGACGATGCGATCCTCCAGCGAATGAAAGCTGATCACCGCCAAGCGTCCGCCCAGGTTCAAGCGCCGCGTGCAACCCGGCAACGCTAGCGCCAGTTCTTCGAGCTCACGGTTGATATGGATTCGCAACGCCTGGAAAGTACGCGTCGCCGGGTGCTGGCCCGGTTCGCGCGTGCGCACGACGCTCGCCACGAGCGTGGCAAGCTCTCCTGTGGTTGTAATATGGCGCTCGCTCCGAGCAGCCACAATCGCCTTTGCAATCGCATGAGCAAACCGTTCTTCACCATAATTCTTTATCACCTCCCCTATTTCAGATTGCGACCCACGCGCCAGAAAATCGGCGGCGGTTTCTCCTTGCGTCGTATCCATGCGCATATCCAGCGGCGCATCAAAACGAAAGCTCATCCCTCGCCCAGGCGTATCCAGTTGCGGAGACGACACCCCAATATCGAGCAGCACGCCATCCACCTTGGCCACCCCCAACTCGTCCAATACCGCTTCGAGCTGACTGAAATGCGCATGCACTAACGTAAACCGCGGATCAGTAACCGAGCGTCCGGCCTCGATAGCGGCCATATCGCGATCCAAGGCAATCAACCGCCCCTCCGGGCCAAGCGCCTCAAGAATTTTCCGGCTGTGCCCGCCGCGCCCAAAAGTGGCATCGACATAAATGCCCGCCGGGCGAATCGATAAAGCATCAACCCCTTCGTTGAGCAATACCGTGATGTGGGTGCCTGTACTCACAGCGCAAGATTTTCAAGACCGGCCGGGAGTAATTTATCCCCCAGCGCGAAAATCGCGTCCTGCTGGGCGCGCCAGCCAGCGTCTGACCAGACCTCGAAATGGCTGCCTTGGCCCACCAGCCAGACTTCCTTTTCCAGCCCGGCGTATTGGCGCAAGGAAGGGGAAATCAGCAAGCGCCCGGCACTATCTAGCGCCACCTCTTCAGCAAAACCCACCAGCAAGCGGCGCACCATGGCGGACTCCACCTGCAAGCTGGGTGCGGCCAGAATCTGCGCCCGGATCGGCTCCCACGCGGGCTGCGGATAGAGCAATAAACAACGGTGCGGATGCGCGGTGAGCACCAGCTTGCCAGCACCCGCCTCGATCAGCGCGTCACGATGCTTCGCAGGCGTAGCCATGCGACCTTTGGCATCCAGAGAAAGTGACGCAGCACCTTGAAACATTCCGACCCCCGTTGCGTGGAAATTAACCATAATTTCCCACTTTTCACCACTAATCTCCACTTTATGCCACTTCTTTTTAGCGGTCAAGCAAAAAAAGCGATTCTTTCATTCACAACAAGGGCTTAGGTCACATTCAGAAACTTAACTAATCATAAAGTATCAATAAAAACAATATGAATAGAAATGATACTGAAAGTGTTTTATCAATATCGCGCTCAGCCTCACCATAGGCAGCATTACCCTGCAACCCATTTGCAAGGCCACGCTGAATACAGCAAAAAGTCGGCGCTGGAAAGACGGCGAGCAATAAACCTGGAAACCTCAGATGGCCGTTTCCAATGTCGTTGAACCGCTGACGCATACTGAATTTTTCCTCTTGTGCGCGCCTCTCCTGCCGGGGAACTCCGCTACTTTGCGTAGGTATGGAGGAACGGTATGCGCGTGCGACAACGCCCTGTACGCCCCATGCATATTGCAGCCATGGGGCGTGGACGGACAGCGCTTCAATCATGGCGTTGGTTTGCGGACCGGCTAACCGCTATGCGTAGCGGCGCTCAATTCAGCAAAAAGGCAACGCGCCCGCCAGGACATCGCCCCTTTAACTGAGGCGGCCCTGGCGAACAGCGCCCGGCAAACGGCAGGAATGCCGTGAGGGGCTGAACCGGGTGTGAGTACGGGGTTAGCTCAACTTAGCCGACGCCCACTCACTTGACATTAAAAAGCGGCGACTGATAGCAAGTAAATCCTGCATCACACCCGTTGCGAAGTCCATGCGCATCCAACCGCATCGCTTGTCGCAACGATAGCCACTATCGCCATCCATCAGGGCGATGGATGGCATCCCATTTCCCCACTGTCAATCAAAAATACAGTTCAAACTTCCGCAGTCATGTGGGTATAACACTTCTTCGGACATATTTTCATGCAGGCCTCGCAACCCACGCAGTTCTCCGGATTGGCGATTGTCATGACCTTCTTTTCATACTCTTCGTCTTCGTCATCATCTTCAGGATCGGCGGAAACTGCGATACGTTCGCCATCCTCGGTAAGCCCCACGAGTTGCAATACGTCCCGGCCACAAACCTTGAAGCAGCGCCCGCAGCCTATGCATTTGTCTTCATTGATGGACTCTGCGTATTGCGGCGTCCATAGCTTGCCTCCTGGCAGGGTTACAGTGAACGTTGCCATGTTTAACCTCCCATTGCCGTAATGCGCGCTCTCAGCGCGGTGAGTGCATCAAAGGCTTCATAGGCGCGCTTGGCCACGTCAGGAATTTTCTCCCAGCCGATGGGCAACTCCTCGGATAAATCGTGCAGTTCCATCTTGAGGTTCATTGCCCGGGCGGAGAGCTTCTTTACCTGTGCCTTGAGTTCATCCAGCGATTCGGTTGCGGTTTCCATTGTCGTTCCTAGCCGTAGTTAGCCACATCTTTATATTGCGTCACCATGTCAATGCCCGCCGCGACATATTTTTCGCCTTCTGCGGCGAGCTTCTCCAGCGTCTCGAAACCAAAGCGGTGGACGTCGCGCAACTGTTTGTTCACCACGATCAGGCGGCCGGCGATCAGCACCTGGCGGCCAAAGCCTTCATGGCTCATTTTCATCATCGGGCTCACCATCACACCGGTGCTGCGCTCGATGGCCAGGCCCACGGCGTTGAAGAACAGCTCAAGACGCCAGAGCACTTCGGGATCCGGGTCGCCAATGATGGGCATCTCGCGGCGTTGCTCCTTGGTGATGATGTAGGGTTCCAGCAACTTGAGGTCGCTCTTGCCTTCCCATGAGCCATGGGTATCCTGCGCGCGCCACTGTTTGATAAGTTCCTTGATGAACAAGGATTCGATCGCTGCAGGTGCGGTTGCCGGTGCGGCCGGTTCTGCCGCAGTTTCCACCATAATTTCAGCCATTGTGTACCTCACTTTCCTCTTCGTCGAAATCAAAACTCCGCTCCTGGTCCTTCATCAGCGCCTTGCGCAACCAGGGTGGCGGCGTGCCCTTGAATACTTCTTGTAGCTTATCGAGAATGTCCATGATGACTTCCGGTTGCGGCACCTTGATCGGGTGGATCTTGTTGGCCACAACACGCGCCGCACCCGAACCGCCGATCGCCGCGACATAAAGAATGGCGCAATCCTTGATCGCTTCGATCTTGGGCGCCAGCTTGTCCTCGTTGCCGTCTTCCTGAAGATCACCATCAAAGGTCAAGGTCTCGATAAAGTCATAGCCATCGGCCCTTACGTCATAAATCATGATGTGTTTGGCCCAGCCGAAATGGGCATCGACACGTTGTAAATCCTGGGTGGAAAAAGCGACTTTCATGGTGTGCTCCTAGTTGTGAAATGAAGCGACAGGGCTGCCCACATCGGCCACGGCCTTGAGCGTTGATTCAGGTAGTGGCCACGACTGTGGCGTGCCTTCATGGTGATGCAGGTCGGCAAGGAACAGGTTGCCAACCTCAAAAACAATGTCGCGCGTGCCGCGATAGCCCACCATCAGCTTGTGTCCCGCACCCAGACGGTCAAACATCGGCAAGCCGGCGCGGTAATGGGAAATATGCAAACGCTCGGCGGCCTGGCGGCCATGGGAATGGGTGACCAGCAGATCGCAACCCTGCGCTGATTTTTCCAAGTCTTCCAGGTCACCAATCAAGACTTCAGCAGCCGGCATCCGTTCAAGCAAGGGCGAGTGTGTGGTGGTGACCGCGCTGGCAATGTCGCAGCCCATCTCGTTGAGCAGGCTGGATAAAGCCCACAGCAAATCCGGCTCGGCGCCGATGGCGATTTTTTTGCCACTGCAAAAGAAATGCGCGTCGAGCATGGCATCCTGCAACTGGCTGCGCTGGCGACGCCATTTTTTCGGCACCGGCACGCCGGAAAGGGCTGACAAATGGGCAAGCAGGCGGTCATTGGCCTCCAGCCCGGTCAAGCGGTCGAATAATGCAAATGGAATGCCTGTTTGTTCCTGTAATAACTCGGCACATGGCCGCATTTGCTCACCAATGGCAATAGTCGCCACTGAAGCCCCCATCTCGCGAACCTCAGCCAGGGTGGTACCGCCCATGGTGGTCGGGCTGAACTCGTCGGACATGTGGCCATCCAGCGAGCGCGATAAGTCGGGCAGGAATAACGGCGTGAGGCCAAAGGACTCGATAATCTCGCGCAGCTCTTCAACGTCAGCCGGTGTCAGGTGGCAGCCTGGCAGGATATTGACTTGCGTAGGTACTTTTTCTTCAACCGGCGCCACCAGCGACTTGATAAAAGCGCTCACTGCCTTGGCCCAGCCGTCCTGAAACGCACCAACATAGTCCGGCGTCGATACATAAACCAGCGCCGTATCCGCAGTTTCCGGATGGCGCTGCTGGACCAGTTTCAGATAGCCATCGACATCATCCCCTTTGGTTTCGGTGAGTCCGGTTGAACAAATGGCGATCAGATCCGGCTTGGCACGTTCGCGAATATTCAGAACAGCTTTTTCGATATTGTCAAAGCCGCCCATGACCGTGGTCGCTTCATTCATCGCCGTGGTCTGCAAGGGAATCGCTTCGCGGAAGTGACGCACCAGAAGCACCAGCCCGAACGAAGTACAACCTTGCGAGCCGTGCATTACCGGCATGCAGCGGTGCATGCCCATGAAGGCATAAGCGGCGCCCAGCGGCTGGCTCATCTTGAGCGGATTGACCGCCGCCGCCTTGAATTGGGTTTTAACAATGGCCATGGGTTTTTCCTTTAGCCGGCACTCGATAAGGAACTATCGAGCGTGTTTTCGCCACGTTCTTCCAACGGCCGTCCTTGCATGGCCGGGCGATTCGGCAGGCGCACAGCGGCGCTCGGCAAAACCCCTGCCACATCCCAGGGCGCGGGCAGACGTACCTGTTCCCACACCGGGTTGTACAGGGTCTTGTCAATTTCCTGCACCAGCTTGACCATGCCCTCGTAGCCGGCAAAGGCGTGATGGCGCTCCTGATTGATGTCGAGCCAGGGCATCTTGGCCTTGAGTGCAATGAACTGCGAACGGCCGCCCGAGAGCATGATGTCGGCACGCGCTTCTTTGAGCATCTTGTACATTTCGCGCGGTGGCATGTCGTCAATCATGTGCGCTTCTTCGCCCATGATTTCCTTGATGCGTTCTTTGTCTTCTTTGGTCGATTTCTTGACGCTGGTGCCAACGATTTCAATACCCACTTCCTGCAGCGCCGCCACCACCGACCAGGACTTCACGCCGCCGGTAATCAGCAGCACGCGCTTGCCCTTCAACCTCGCCTTGTAGGGTTCGATACGCGCCCAGGCGCGGGCTTCTTCCGCAGCAATCAACGCTTCAGTGCGGGCAATGATGTCGTCCGGCGCGCCCTGTTGAACCAGCAAGCGGGCAATCTCGCGCAGGCTGTCGGACATGTCGCCAATGCCATAGAACGAACCTTCGAAGAAAGGAATGTTGTAACGCTCTTCCATCTTGCGCGAGATATTGACCATCGCCTTGGAGCACACCATCATGGCGGCCTTGGCACGATGCGAATAGGCTACTTCCTGATACCGCGCATCACCGCTGATGCAGGCGAGCACGCGCACGCCCATGGCATCGAGCAGCGGCTTGACCTGCCACAATTCGCCAGACAGGTTGTATTCACCAATGATGTTGATGTCGTAGGGCGTGGTGTACTCCGGCTCGGCCGTGCCGATCACATAATCAAGCAGCGCCTCGCCACCGAGCTTGTTGCCGAGATTTTTAACCCCGGCGAAACCTGGAGAATTAACCGGAATAACAGGTTTATTGAATTTCTTGCTGGCCGCCTTGCAGACTGCCTCAATATCATCGCCAATCAGTGCGGTGACACAGGTTTGATAAACAAAGACTGCGGGCGGATCATACTTGTCGATGATTTCCTTGACGGCCTTGTACAGGCGCTTCTCGCCGCCATAAATGACATCCAGTTCGTTGATGTCGGTAGTAAAACCCGTGCGGTAAGTAGCCGCGCCGGAAGACAGCGCGTGCCGGTTGTCCCACGAGTTGCCTTCGCAGGCAATGGGGCCATGCACCAGGTGCGCCACATCGACAATGGGCTGCAAGGCAATCTTGGCGCCATCAAAAGCACAGCCGCCTGCCGCCGCACCTGGAGAGAGTTGCTTAGTGCAACCTTTCTTGCGCTCTTTTTCTGATTTCCCCTGATTCTTGTCGCAACCAGGCTCATTGAAAACGTCTTGTACCTTTGCAGAAAGTGTTTGCATGGCTCGCTCCAAGTTTGGCAAAGTCCTCGGCTGACTACCGAAAAACTTCATACAATCAATCTATGTTCTGATTGATTTGAAAATTTCACTTAAAACTTCACGAGAATGTCCTCGTTCCGCACGACAAACTGACAAGCCAGGCGAAAAGGCGGCGGAATATCCTTGGTCTCGGCCTCTGTGATCTGCTCTTTGGTAATCTTGCCGGCAAACCGCAACACCGTCTTTTCCTTTTCGGTAAGCGCCATGCCATAAGGCGTTTTCCCTGATAGCACAGTCACTTGCACCAGACACGATCCACACTCACCGTTCTGGCACTCGAAATCGAGCGGAATTTTGTGCGCCTGCGCTACCGACAACAAAGTCTGCGTGTCACCAGCAACGGCATACAGAGTGATGTCTTTTTGCATCCGGGGAGAAGTAAATGTGACGTTAGCCATAGTAGTAAGTTTTCTTTTCGTATTTTTTGCAAATCCCGCCCAGCCAACACGGATGGGCGGGAGAACTCTTAGCGCGCTTAACGGATAATGTCGTAGGAGTAGTCCGTCTTACCTGGAATGATGGTGTTCGCATCCAGCGCCTCGAAGAACTCATCCAGCAACATCACCAGCACGCGCATCGCACCTTCGTAACCCCAGATCGGCATACGGTGGTAGTGATGCCGGTCGAATATCGGGAATACGAGGCGGATCAAGGGTGTGCCCGTATCGCGCTCCAGATACTTGCCGTAGGTGTTACCGATGAGGAAATCCACCGGCTCAGTGAAGAGCAGCGAACGCATATGCCACAAGTCGCGCTTCGGATACACCTTGCAGTTCTTGCCGAAGGGCGAGGCGTCGAACAAGGCCTGCACCTTGGCTGCCCATTTGTCATCGCCATTGGTGGACAACACATGCGTTGGCTCGGCGCCCAGTTCGAGCAGGAACTGGGTCAGCCCCAGCATCAGGTCCGGGTCGCCGTACAGCGCATACTTTTTGCCATGCAAGTGGGCCTGCGAATCGGCAATCGCATCTACCAGACGGCCACGCTCAAGTTCCAGTTCAGCCGGGATCGGCTTGCCCGTGATGCGCGAGAGCTCCATCAGGAACTGGTCAGTGCCCGAAACGCCCATCGGATGATTGAGCGATACGACTTCTTGCCCATGTTCAGCAATCAGCTTGGCAGTTTTCTCGGCCGAGAACTGCTGGAACACGATGGTTGCCTTGGCGTTCAGCGCATCAATCACCTGCTGCTTGGTGGTGCCGCCGTCATACATGCGATAGGTGCCGTCGGTCGGTGTATTCCAGTTGTCCGAAGGGTCGCACAGGAAGGTGTGCTCGATGCCCATGGTCTTGAAAATGCGCCGTATCTCGGGGATGTTGCCAACCACGAAGCCGTCGAAGCCGCCGATGAAATTGATCGACTCGTTCGGCACACGCTCAAGCTTGGGCACGGTGTCGGCCTTGCCATCCCAGAAGTGCCTGAGTATACCCATCAAGGCATTGTCATAGCCGGTGATATGGCTGCCGACAAACGCCGGGGTATGTGCAAAGGGCACGTCATATTCCATTGGTACACTGCCCTTTTCCTTGGCTGTCTTGATGAAGGCATTCAAGTCGTCACCAATCACTTCGGCCATGCAGGTGGTGGATACCGCGATCATGTCGGGCTTGTACAGGCTGTGGGTATTGGCCAGGCCGTCGATCATGTTGTTGAGGCCGCCAAACACGGCCGCATCTTCGGTCATCGAAGAAGAGACGCAGGACGTCGGCTCCTTGAAATGGCGCGAAAAGTGCGAGCGGTAGTAGGCGACGCAGCCTTGCGAGCCATGCACGAAGGACAAGGTCCTGGCAAAGCCATTGGCCACAAACACCGCACCCAGCGGCTGGCAGGCCTTGGCGGGATTCACCGTCAGGGAATCACGGGCAAAGTTCTTTTCCTGATAGTCCTTGCTCTTGGTCCACTCGATGATTTCCTTGACCTTATCGACTGGGACGGAAAACTCAAAGTTCTTTTTCTTGTTCTCGAACATCTCAACATATTCCGGCTGACGGAACAGGTTCTCGTGGTCAAGAATATTCTCGGCATTTTGCGGCATGATAAAACTCCTTATAAGCTATGGTTTGATTTGCGGAGCAGCGCCCTTACGCTGCTACTGCCCCGCAATCCCCAACTGACGTTTAGGCTGCTTTCTTCCAGGGTGCTTTCGACAAACTCCACACCGGGCTGTTGATGGCCATGTCCATATCGCGGGCGAAGATGCCAAACCCGTCGTAGCCGTGGTACGGGCCTGAGTAGTCCCACGAGTGCATCTGACGGAAGGGCACGCCCATCTTCTGGAACACGTACTTTTCCTTGATGCCGGAACCAACCAGGTCGGGCTGGATCTTTTCGACGAACTTCTCGAACTCGAAGCCGGTCACGTCGTCATAAATCAGCGTGCCATCCTTGACGTAATGCGTCGTGCGCTGATAGTCGTCGTTGTGGCCGAACTCGTAACCCGTGCCGACCACGTTCATGCCCAGGTCTTCATACGCACCAATCACGTGGCGCGGACGCAGGCCGCCGACGAACAGCATCACGGTCTTGCCTTCCAGGCGGGGCCGGTACTTGGCGATGACCGCATCGGTCAGTGCCTTGTATTTGGCGATGACCCGCTCGGCGCCTTCCTTGATCTTGTCGTCGAAGTGGCTGGCGATTTCGCGCAAGCTGGCGGCGATCTTGGATGGACCAAAGAAGTTGTACTCGACCCAGGGCACGCCATACTTTTCTTCCATATGGCGGCTGATGTAATTCATCGAGCGATAGCAGTGCAGCACGTTGAGCTTGGCTTTAGGCGTGTTTTCCAGTTCCGCGATGGAACCGTCGCCCGACCACTGGGCGATCACGCGCAAACCCATTTCTTCGAGCAGGATGCGGCTGGACCAGGCATCGCCGCCGATGTTGTAGTCACCAATGATGGCCACGTCATAGGGTGTGGATTCAAACTTGTTCTTGTCCGGGTCCATCTTGTCGAACACCCAGTCACGCACCGCGTCGTTGGCGATGTGATGGCCCAGCGACTGCGATACGCCACGGAAACCCTCGCAACGCACCGGCACGATGGTGTGGCCGTTGTATTCCTTGGTCTTCTTCTTCGATACCGCTTCGATATCGTCGCCGATCAGGCCAATCGGACATTCGGACTGGACCGTGATGCCCTTGTTGAGCGGGAAGAGCACCTGGATTTCGTCCATGATCTTTTCCAGCTTCTTGTCACCGCCGAAAACGATATCCTTTTCCTGGAAGTCGGAGGTAAATTGCATGGTCACGAAGGTGTCGATGCCCGTCGTGCCAATGTAGTAATTGCGCCGCGCAGCCCAGGAATACTGGCCGCAACCGACCGGGCCGTGGCTGATATGGATCATGTCCTTGATCGGCCCCCAAACCACGCCCTTTGAGCCGGCATAGGCGCAACCACGAATGGTCATCACGCCCGGTACTGACTTGATATTCGATTTGACGTTGCAATCGGATTTGCCTTCCTCATGGGTATTGAGGTGTTTGGCGCGTCTTTTCGCCGTCTTTTCAGGATAGGCCTTCAAGACCTCTTCGATCAATTCCTTGTTGCGTGCCTTGGTTTCTTCAGCGGTGAGGCTCATGTCATGCCCTCCAGTTCAGGTTGATGGATATACATCTACTGCAATCTCGCTCGGTGGAGCGTTCCACAAAGACCCGGCAGACACTTCAAAAACCGGGCCTTTGCGCAAATCTCCGAAACCGCGGCGGCAATCTTCAGGACCGCCGCCGCGATCCCTTTCCAGCAGAACTACTTAGGCAGCCAGTTCAGAAGCCGTCTTGCCGACCTGTGACTCGTCAATCGCCTCCATGATGCCGTGCGCCATCAGCAGGTCTTCCAACTGATCCATGGTGATCGGCGTCGGGATCGTGCCATTGCCCTCGTTGGCATGGATCTTCTTCGCCAGCGTGCGGTACTCTTCGGCTTGCTTGGATTCAGGTGCATACTCAAGCACTGTCATCCGGCGCAGCTCGGCGTGCTGAACAATGTTGTCACGCGGGATGAAGTGAATCAGCTTGGTGCCCAGCATCCCGGCCAAGGCTTCAGCCAGCTCGTACTCCTTGTCGGTCTGGCGCTCGTTGCACACCAGGCCGCCCAGGCGCACGCCGCCCGAATTGGCATACTTCAGAACGCCCTTGGAAATGTTGTTGGCCGCATACATGGCCATCATTTCGCCGGACATCACGATGTAAATTTCCTGCGCCTTGTTCTCGCGGATGGGCATGGCGAAACCACCACACACCACGTCACCCAATACATCGTAGGAAACATAGTCCATGCCATCGTAAGCGCCCTCTTCTTCGAGGAAGTTGATCGAAGTGATCACCCCGCGGCCGGCGCAACCCACGCCGGGCTCCGGGCCACCGGATTCAACGCAACGGATGTCGCGATAACCAACCTTCATCACATCCTCAAGTTCGAGGTCTTCCACCGAGCCTGCATCCGCAGCCAATGACAGGATGGTGTCCTGTGCCTTGGCATGCAGAATGAGACGCGTGGAGTCAGCCTTGGGATCGCAGCCGACGATCAGGATTTTCTGGCCCATTTCAGCCAGCGAGGCGAGGGTGTTCTGGGAAGTGGTCGACTTGCCGATGCCGCCCTTGCCGTAAAACGCGATTTGCCTGAGTTTTGCCATTTCAAATTCTCCTTAAATAAGCCTGTTGAGAGTTGAGTTAAATAAAATTGCCATGCAGTTCCATCTGTGCTCGAAAATGCATCCAGCTGCGCCTCTCTACGTAACCCTTTAGGTCTTCGTTTGTAGTCACTCGTTCGGCAAAACATCTGCGGTGCAGGCTACTCTTAGCAACCGCTGTGCCATCTCTGATAATTTAAAATAACCTATTGTTTTAATTGAATAACTTATTTCAGACAGCAACACACCCCGCGCCATAAAGGATGTGCGAAAACACACAAGAATGAACTTTCCTGTAGGAAACAAGACAAGTTTATTTGGCACTACCGATATAACCGACAAGATAAAATTTTCTGTCGCTGCTTGTTATTCCCTTACTGTCAGCAAGGCGCTGGCAAACATTGATGCCAATAAACATGCACATTGGAACAGCAGGAATAAAACTTGCTATAGCTCGCATGAAGATCACTTTCAAGGAGTCAGCCATGCAAATCGGGGTAGAAGCGCAACGTGCGGTAGAGAACCGGCGGGTGTTTGTGCTGGACGAAGACGAAATCAATCGAACCGTGCTGCAATTCATGCTCGCGGACGATAACGAAACCCACGAATTCGCCACCATCGACGCCGCGCTTGAAAAAGGCCTGGACTGGCAACCTGATCTTGTTTTGCTCAGCGCCGCGTTTGTCGTCAGGGATGGCACAGAACTGTTGCACAACCTGCGTTCGGCCTGGCCAGGTGTGAAGCTGCTGGTGATTTGCGAGGCCGATGACGCAGAAAGCATCGCAGCCGTCATGGCTGTCGGCGCGGACGACACGCTGACACGGCCATTCAAGGTGGAACCGGTGCGCCGCAAGGTGGATCGCCACCTCGGCCGCAAGGTTGAAATCAAGATTCCAGTCGTTGTTTCGTGAGCGCTTTGGCTATGTCACCGCTTATTGATCAACCTGATCAACCTGATCAACCTGATCAACCAATGCTCGCCACCGCGACGCAACGCCCGGCCAATCTGCATTTTGACAGGATAGGCGGCAAAGATGCGATCCGCAGACTGGTCGATCTGTTCTATCACTACATGGATACCCTGCCCGAAGCGCAAACGATTCGCGCCATGCATCCGCCCAACCTTGCGCCCATCAAGGAGGTGTTGTTCAAGTATCTCGTGGGCTGGCTGGGCGGGCCGCCGTTATATGTTGCCGAACGCGGCCACCCGCGCCTGCGCAAAAGGCACCTGGCCTTTCCTATTGGTGACGCCGAGCGCGATGCCTGGATGGCCTGCATGACGCACGCGCTGGATGAAGTCGTTACCGACGCCGACCTGAAAACCGAGCTGACCCAGGCATTTTTCAAAACCGCCACTTTTCTCCGTAATCAATAAGGCTATCGCCGTAGCGCCAGCGCCGACTTTTTTCAGCTTTTTCAAACCCGCCAATTATCTGCTTCAGCAATATCCCTTCTCAACCCCTCCTCAAGGACATCTCATGACCTCCATCACCGACACCCCATTTGCCTCCCTGGATGCCGACGGCCGACTGCTCAGCCCTGTGTTCAAAGGGCCGACCCAGCCTGACGAATTCGGCTTTCGCGGCGAACTTGCGCTCAAGATGGCCGAGAAATTGTCAGACGAAGCCCGCCCGCCTGAAATCAAGTTTGACCAGGTGATGATGACCGCCCCCATCGGCGCAACGACCATCCCCTTCCTCACCGGTTTTTCACCCAACCTGGAGCATCTGGCTTTGTTGTGCGAAGTGCTGGGTGACAAGCTCACGGCCACCGGCAAGTATTTTTTCTTCGCGGGCAATCTCGACATCTCGAAGAAGTATCAAATTGCCTACGGCGGCGCGACGTTCTGGGTGCTGCCGCTGGACGAGGCCACGGTCTATAACGAATTGCTGGAACTCTTCCGCGTCGAGCGCTCTGACCTGAAAAAACTCGATACCGCAGGCAAGCTCCACGCGGTTGCAGCCAAGGCTGCCGAGTTTTCCGAAAAGTGGCCGGAAATCAGTTTTGCCGAAGCGCTCAAGATCATGGGCCCGGTCAAGATCAAGGAAAACCGGCCGGTGTGATGGCGCCCTGAAAACCCGCCCGCATTGCCCATGACGTTCGCCAGCTATCGCGGCCATAGCACGACACTGGTGGGCATGTCGGCGGCCTTGCTGGCCAGCGTCGACTTCAATGACTACCCGTTGCCGCTGCACATCAGCGGTACGCGGGAAGCCAACAGCAGCCTGTTCAAGCGCCTGGAGCAGATCAACGACAGCGCACAAGCGGCCATCTGTTTTCAGGACTACATGGACGTGCTGTTCGGCTTTGAGCCGGAACAGCGCAAGGCTACCGGTAGCGATGGCCGGCGCCGCTTTCATTCCAGCTATCTGCGCCTGCTCAAGGGCTGGGCGTTTGATGCCAACAACCGCGAAGCCGCCGTGCTCAAGGGCTGGGTAGAAAGCCGCTTCGGCCTCTTTCCCACTTTTCATAAGGCGGTGATCGCGCGTTTTTCCGCCCCGGCATGGATTACCTATATCGAGGAAAAAATGTCCAGCCGCTTTCACAACAACAGCATCAACATGCAGCTCGACCTGCTCTACGAATTCTGCCAGTGGTCGCTGGCGCGCTTTCACAGCCGGGGGCGCAAACACTTGACGCTGTTTCGCGGCACCAACAATTTTGACGAACACCCCTTGCTCGAACGCATCGACAAGCGGCATGCGGTCATCCGCCTGAACAACCTGGTGTCATTTACCGCCAACCGCGACATCGCCTGCGAATTTGGCGACTACATCCTTGAAGTTGCCGTGCCGCGCGTCAAGATCCTGTTCTTCAACGATCTGTTGCCGCTGCATGCCTTGCGCGGCGAATCGGAATTTCTGGTGATTGGCGGCGACTACCATGTCAAGGTGAGTACGGAATGAATGCGGTAACGCATCCCCTTTCGCTACGCGAACGCGCACTGGGCGCATATTTTGGCCTGGCGGTGGGCGATGCGCTGGGCGCGCCGGTGGAATTCATGACGCCCACAGAAATCCAATATGCCCACGGCACGCTGCGCCACATGATCGGCGGCGGCTGGTTGCGGCTCAAGCCGGGGCAGATCACCGATGACACGCAAATGTCGCTGCACCTGGGCCGCGCCCTGATTACCCACGGCGGCTGGGATGCCCGCGCGGCAGCCGAAGAATGGGCCGTCTGGTGGCGCAGCCGACCGATCGACATTGGCAATACCTGCCGCCGCGGCATTCTGCGCTTCATCAAGCTGGGCTCGCTGTCCGGGCCCGCCGCCGACGGGGATGGCGGCAATGGCGCGGCCATGCGCATTTTGCCGCTGGCGCTGGCCACGCTTCATGACGATGCGCATTTTGCCGCCGCCGCCATCGAACAGGCGCATGTCACGCATCACCATCCCTTGTCCGACGCGGCCACCGTGACCCTCGGGCGCATGGTGCAGCAACTATTAAACGGCCGCGGCATGGCCGCCAGCCGCGCCCTGGCTGACGACCTGGCAGCGCGCCACCCGCAGTTCCGCTTCGAGCCCTATCCCGGGCGTGCCTCGGGCTACATCGTCGATACAGTGCAGACGGTATTGCACGATTTCTTTACCACCACGAGCTTTGAAGATTGCCTGGTCACTGTGGTCAATCGCGGCGAAGACGCCGACACCACTGGCGCGATTGCCGGCATGCTGGCTGGCGCAACCTACGGCGTTACAGCCATCCCGTCTGCCTGGTTGAAAAAACTGGAACGCAGCGTGGCCAATGAGATCGAAACCCAGGTGGATGCGCTGCTCAGCTTGGCGCGTCATGCCGCACCGGAAACCCGCTTATAAACCGCTTATGAACCTAATCGACACCCCCAACACGCTGGCGCAAATCCTCGCCTATCACGAGCGCACCAAGCACCGGCTGGAACGCTATGCCGCCGGGCCCGAAGCGCTGGACTGGGATGCGCAGCCCAACCCTTTCCGCGAATTTGTCGGCGCGGGTAAGACGGCGCTGCCGCTGGCAGCCGATACGCTGGCGACCCCGTTTGGCGCATTACATCAGCCCGGCACCGTCGCGCCCTATCCCATTACCCTTGATTCCATCGGCATACTGCTGGAATTGTCCCTGGCCATCTCGGCCTGGAAGGAATACGGGCCGGACCGCTGGGCCGTGCGCTGCAATCCTTCCAGCGGCAACCTCCACCCCACCGAGGCTTACGTGATCAGTCGCCACATTCCCGGCCTCGCCAATGGCGTTTACCATTACCTGAGCCTGGATCATTCGCTGGCGCTGCGCTGCCGCCACGCGCCCTCTTCAATTGATGTGACTGACACATCAAGCGGCCTGTATATCGGCTTAAGTTCCGTCACCTGGCGCGAAGCGTGGAAATATGGCGAACGCGCCTTCCGCTACTGCCAGCACGATGTCGGCCATGCCTTGGGTGCACTGCGCTACGCGGCCGCCGCGCTGGGCTGGCAGGTGCAGGTGCATGAAGCAATCAGCAGCCAGGAACTGGCCTACGTGCTGGGCGTGGATAGGGACGACGATTACGCCAACGCGGAGCGCGAAGAAGCCGAGTTATTGATGAGCATCGTCCCCGCCAGCACGACGGCATCCCCCCCCTCACTGCCCCCTTTCATCGCGCAAGAATGGTTCGGCCAGGCCAACCGGCTGGATCCGCATCCCATGTACCGCTGGCCGGTCATCGACGAAGTCGCTACGGCCACCCGCAAATCCGGCACATTGCCGATTCAATGGGCAGCAGAACGATCAGCCAGCGAACCATCGCCAACCCCGTTGCCACCCCTGCCCGCACTGCCACAGGCCAACCACCTGCCCGCCGCCACCCTGCTACGCCAACGCCGCAGCGCCCAGCATTTCGACCGCACCCAGACGCTGGATACCGCCAGCTTCTACCGCCTGCTGGATGCCGTCCTGCCGCGCGACACCCTGCCCTGGGATGTGTGGGCATTCGCGCCCAGGCTGCATCTCATCCTGTTCGTGCATCGCGTGGAGGGGCTTGCCCCCGGCATCTACGCGCTGCCACGCACTGCTGCGGCAAAAGAGAATTTGCGCCAAGCCATGCAGCAGGATTTTGCCTGGGCAAAACCCGCCAACTGCCCGCCCCACCTGCCCCTGTATTGCCTGATCGAAACCCCCGTCAGCAAGATTGCCCGCAGCATCAGCTGCCATCAGGCCATCGCCGCGGATGGCGCTTTTTCGCTGGCCATGCTGGCGGAATTTGAACCCACCCTGGCCGCCGCGCCCTGGCGTTACCGCCAGCTCTTCTGGGAAGCGGGACTCATCGGCCAGGTGCTGTATCTGGAAGCCGAAGCGGCAGGCGGGCGCGGCACCGGCATCGGGTGTTACTTCGATGACGCCTGCCATGAGCTGCTCGGGCTGGCGGGGAAAAGCTTTCAATCGCTCTACCACTTCACCGTCGGCAGCCCGCTGCTTGACGAACGCATTTCCAGCCATCCGCCCTATCCCGCATCGCCACGATAAGCCACACTGCCCAGGAGAACATCCAATGGAAAAGAAAAAATTCACCCGCCTGAACGCCGCTGAATTCGCTGCACTGTTGTCGCACGATAGTGATAATGTCTGCGTCCTCGATTCGCGTGATGCGGACGCCTTCGCCAAAGAGCACCTGTCCGGCGCCATCCGCCTGCACACTGGCAACCTGGATGCCTTAATCCTCGGTACGTCCAAGCAACGCCCCATACTCATCTATTGTTACCACGGCAACGCCAGCCAGCAATACGCCAACATGTTTGCCGACTTTGGCTTTACCGAAGTCCATGACCTGATCGGCGGTTTTGAAGCCTGGCGCGCATACCTGGCGCGCACTGCCGCCGAATCTGCGGCATCACCCGCCGTACTGCCAGCGCCGACTTTATTGCGCTGGATGGCGGCGCAAGGTTTCACCGGCAACGACATCAACGCCACCATCGCTAACCGCAGCACCCCGCTCATGCAGGCCGCGCGTCTGGGCGAGCTGGCCATCGCAGAAGAATTGCTCAACTGCGGTGCATCTCTCAACGCAACCAATCTCGATGGCAACAACGCACTCTGGCTGGCCTGCTTTGGCGGCAATGTGGCCTTGGTCGCGCGGCTAGTCGCCAAGGGAATCGCCATCAATCACCAGAACGACAATGGCGCAAGCTGCCTGATGTACGCCGCCTCGGCCGGCAAGACAGAAGTCGTTGCATGCCTGCTCAAGGGCGGCGCGGACACCTCGCTCAAATCTCTGGACGACTTCACCGCGCTCGACATGGCCGCCAACATTGAATGCCTGAATCTTTTGCGCAAAGCCAGCCCACGCCAATTTGAATCTGCCTGAAGCGCCTGACTATGGCCACCGTCATCTTTTATGAAAAACCCGGCTGCGCCAACAACGCGCGGCAAAAACTCTGGCTCAGCAACGCCGGGCATGAAGTCGACGCCCGCAGCCTGCTCACCGAACCATGGACGCGCGAACGCTTGCTGGCATTTTTCGGCCACCGCCCCGTCGCCGAATGGTTCAACCGCGCCGCGCCGCGCGTGAAGTCGGGTGAGATCGTGCCGGAAAATATCGACGCTGACACGGCGCTCACCCTGATGCTCACAGAGCCGCTGCTCATCCGCCGCCCCCTGCTGGAAGCCAACGGCCGCCGCGAAGCGGGCTTTGATGCCGAAGTCGTCGACACCTGGCTGGGGCTCACACCACAAACGGTAGAAAAACTCGCCGGGACAAACCCCGAAGGCTGCCTGCATCCCGAAGCAACGGGAGAACGCTGCGAGCGCTAATCCGGGGCGTGCCTCGGGCTACACCGTCGATACGGTGCAGACGGTATTGCACGATGTCTTTACCACCGTTACCACCACGAGCTTTGCAGATTGCCTCGTCACTGTGGTCAATCGCGGCGAAGACGCCGACACGACCGGGCGATTGTCGGTATGCTGGCTGGCGCGCTATGCCGCCGGGCCCGAAGCGCTGGACTGGGATGAGCCGCCCAACTCTTTCCGCGAATTTGTCGGCGCAGGTTTGAATCCGCGCCTGGACAAGACGGCGGCCTTTCAATTCCAGCCCTGGCTGGCAGTGGATATTCCGTAAAGCGCCATGCAACGGCCAGCCGCTTTACGGAAAGCGCCTGACGAGGTCGCGCGTGGACTCTTCGACGACACTTTTCATGGGCACGTATTCCTCAGAGACCGATTCATGCGAAAGGGTTGACTCCTGGGAGCCTTCCCAGGCGATGGAGCCATCATGGCTGTCCCATATTTGCAGGAAAAGCCGGATGGTGCTGGATTTGGTTTCCACCACGCGCACGCCCAAAACTCCCCAGCGGCCTTTTGCTTCCTGACGGAATGCGCCCAGTTTGAGTTGCGCGATATACCGGCTTCCAGTCACTTTCGCCACTTTCTGCAGGGTGTCGCGTTCGAATATGCCCGTTAATCGGTAGTCTTCAAACATCTTTTTATATTCGTTCGTCAGTCCCACGCGATTGATCGCACTCAATGTTTCCGGCAGGGAAACAACACGCAGCGCCGGGAGGGCGTCTTGCAAAACGTTCGTAAAAGCGAGTGCCAAAGCCTGCTTATCCTCTTCCTGCCCAGTGGCCGAGGATGGCGTAATGATGGCAATCCCACCCGCTTGGAGCTCCCCAGTCCGCAGATTGTTCGCCAGCACTTGGGTAGTGGGGCTAAGTATTTCAACTTTGCCATTTTGTTTGGCGTCTGCCCTGGTTTTCTGGCTGCCACACCCTGTTAGCAGGAGCGCGAGCACAAGAAAAGCCAACACATATCCCGGCGCAACGCCTATTGTTGCCCCAGGGAATAAATTGCCACCCACTCGCTGATCGTCCGTCTTCATTGCCGCCCCTCTCCATTCTCCCGGCTCAAACATACCCCAAACCGCCCCCGCAAGGATAGAACAGCACGCCCTTATCCAAGCGCCCCGCAGTATGGGGTGCCTGTCATTAATTTAGCATCAACCTTATTCAGGAAATTAGCCTGGGTGCAATTATCCTAAATCCGGCAGTTACCCTGCCACTGTGAGCCGGTCTGACGGGAGCCACGGCGGCAGCGGGCGAGTAATTTTGGCCACGACGTAGTCCAGG